>ENA-ORXR01000912-ORXR01000912.1-marine-metagenome-genome-assembly--contig:-NODE-912-length-34892-cov-4.805285_pt1 | contig 34892 bp, 16 predicted proteins | sample MGYA00237866_ERZ511479 | MGnify/ENA metagenome assembly ERZ511479
TAAATTACTTTATTAAACACCATGAAATAAACACACCATCAGATCTATCAAGCACCCTTAACCTTTATACATAGAAACTTAGTGCCGAAGGCACTAGTGATTCGGGTACTAAATTAGTATGTATTTCAAATTGTTAATTTTTTCCAAGAGAATAAGAACAGCTGATTAGTGATTCGTTAATCGGTCCTTCCAACGTATAAGTATCGCACTCCAAGGTATTTGAAAAACTCAAAAAAGTCGGTAGAGAAAGTTGAATTAACAGATCAACGCAGGAACAAGGCAATGCCTTGTTCCTGCGTTGATCAATATGCCCAGTTGTGCTGTGTTAGAAATCAAACCTGAATCGGTCGGGATTTGATGATGTTGCGGGCTGCGTCGAGTATACGGGTATCCTGAAGCTCGACGAATCCGCCGTCGGGACCAGGATGAATGTGGTTACCAATAATCTGCGTATTGGCGTTGTATTTTTTTGCGCCAAAATAATTTCTTACCGCTTGTTCTTCCATCTGTAATTCCCGGGCGATACGACCAACACTACCAGTTGGCAGACTGTGTTTTAGATTGCGAAGTTCCTTAAAAGTGATGTTCATAATGACGAAAGGTTTTGGTTAAAAAATTGGATTTTAGACTAGATATAGGTTAAAATGCTTTCTGGATGCTAAATGTTCGGTTAAGTTATTAAAATTCGTTTTATTATCATAATAAAAAGTATTAATACTTAAATTTAATTTTAACAATTAATTGTAATTCAATATTTCATTTGGTCTTGATTTGACGTAATTTACGTGAGGATTGGACAAAAAAATACCGAAACACGCGATCGTGTTCCGGTATTGGATATTGTTAAAAACGTTGACCGTCAAAAAATTTTGTTAGACAGTTCCACCGTTCAATTTATCCTGCCATTCGGATAGTTCACTCCATTTGCCTTGAGCGGCCAGTGTTGCCTGTTCAGACCAGGTAGCTGGATCGTGCATTTTATAGCGAGAGCCAGCATTTGCAAGAATTGTTTTGATCTTCTCCGTAGACGTTTCGGAAAGCTGTTTCCAGGTATTGATACCTGCTTCGTAGAGCAGCTGTTCAATTTTTGGACCGATCCCTTCGACTACCTTAAGATTGTCAGGGTCTGTGGTGATTACCTGGCTGAGTTCCTCGATTTGCGAATCTTCTCTCTCTATTCGGGTAGTAATGCCGTTAGAAGAATCTTTAAGAACTTTACGTCCGGTCACCTCGCGGATCACCTCTACCGGTTTGATGGTTTGCGTATTGGTGTTGGTAGATACCGCCACTTCGCGAATCACTTCCACTTCGCGAATCACTTCTACTTCTTTGATCACCTGTACTGGCACTTCGCGAATCACCTCAACCTCTTTGATCACCTCTACCTCTTTGATGACTTCCACTTCCTGAATGATCTGAACCGGTACTTCGCGGATCACTTCGATTTCCTTGATGACCTGAATGGGCACCTCTTTTACCACATCTCTGAATACCTCTACTTCTTTAATTACTTCAACGGGAACTTCGCGGATCACTTCAATTTCGTTGATCACTTGTACCTCTTTGATGACTTCTACCGGAATTTCTTTGATAATTTCAATCTCTTTGATCACCTGAACGGGTACTTCTTTGATGACATCCACATATTTGACTATTTCTACTTCCTTGATGACCTGAACGGGTACCTCCTTGATGACCTCAATTTCCTTGATGACTTCTACTTCTTTGATGACCTGTACCGGAATTTCTTTTACCACCTGTACTTCTTTGATCACTTCTACTTCCTTAATCACTTCGAATGGCACTTCTTTGATGACCTCGACTTCGTTAATGATTTCTACTTCTTTAATTACTTCCACAGGCACTTTGACCTCTTTGATCACCTCTACATTTTTAATCACTTCCACCTCTTTGATCACTTCTACCTCTACCTCTTTGATCACTTCGATTTCGTTGATCACTTCTACTTCCTTAATCACCTCCACTTCTTTGATCACCTCGATTTCCTTGATCATTTCTACTGCGATCTCCTTAATGACTTCCACCTCTTTGATAATCTCCACTTCCTTGGTTATAGGAACATCCCGTGTCAATTCTACGGTTTTCATCACTTCAATTTCCTTAACTACTTCTACCGGAACTTCTTTAATCACCTCTACGATCTTTTCGACTTCCACAATTCTGTCAACCATTACTTCCTTGATCACTTCAATTTCCTTAATGACTTCAATTTCTTTGATCACCTGCACCGGAATTTCTCTAATAACTTCCACCTCTTTGATCACCTCAACGATCTTTTCTACGGGTACTTCTTTTATGATTTCCACCGTTTTGACATTGTCGATTTCCTTAAATAGTTCCACCGGTACTTCTCTTACGAGCTCGACTTCCTTGATAATATCTTGATTTTTGATAATCACCTTATCACGGAAAACTTCCACTTCTTTAATGACTTCTACCTCTTTGATTACTTCTACGGGAACTTCTTTGATCACCTCTACATTTTTGATGACTTCCACCGGTACTTCTACTTCTTTAATTACTTCCACTTCCTTAATCACCTCTACCTCTTTTACTTCGTTGGCTGCCTGACGCGCCAGTCTAAGATCTGTTTCAATCTGAGCAAAATTGGTTTTCATAGAAGTATAATCCGTCTCCAAACTTTTTTTTGCCTTTAAGTTGGTATCCAGCTCCGTTTGTAAGGCAGATACTTTGTTATTGGACTCTGCTTCCAGTTCCTGATAACGTCCGGACATTCTATATTTTTTGATCCAGTAGCCTAATAGCCAGGAAAAGGCCATGGCTAGTCCTAGTGGAAACCAGCAGCCCCAGAAAGAAGCAAGTAAGATTGAATTCGATAACATAGTCTAGTTATTTGTTATGTATGTGATTAAATATTGCCAAAACGATAAGCCTAGAACTATGGTCTAGGGGGATTTTAAAGTATATCTTATGGGGTGTATAATAATACGTATCTATTAGCGAAGGTAAGATAAAGTTTTCTTTTTTTTAAAGAAAAATATTTTTGAGATTACACAAAAGCTCAAAAGTAAATATTCCAATATTTTTAATGAATACTTTTCAATAATTTTTTTTTGCAAATTTCGACATATTCGTTAAAAGCTGTACCTTTACCATCATTATAAATTACCGTAACAATTTTTAGACGTAATTTTCCCCGAAAAGTCATTAACTTTTTTTATTTTAATTAACTCGGAAACATACCTGCGAGAAAGCTTCTTCGTATAACTGGTATTTTATACTTTTAATTTAGAGCTTCTTTGGTATGAATCTTAAAAACAAACATTTGCGATGAGACCAATGACACCTGCGTTATTTCTATTTTCATTCCTCTGGATAGTGGGGGGGTCATACCTTTTGTCCAGATTATTTTGTCCAGCTGTTGCTGCTGGTGCAGCTACGAGTAGCTTTAGTATTATAGATGGAAATTTTAAAGCAACTACTGCCGGGACTTTTGGTTTCAAAAAGAGTACGTCGACTATTGCTATCGCGCCAAGTGCAGAAAAAGAAATTTTTGCAAAAACGGGTACTTACCTGAAAGATAATCCGGATAAAATGCTCGCACTGACTGGATATTTTGGTAGTGGAGAATCCAATGATTCGGAATTTGGTAATTTGGGGATCGCTCGTGCGGAAGCATTCAAAGAGGTTTTAGTAGAAAATGGAGCAAATGCTGATCAGATTACCACTACTGGTGAAGAGAAATTGAAGGCTACATTTGTTGACAAAAAGTTGAACAATGACAATGTTATTGGTTTTGTTTTTTCTGATAATGTATCGGCTTCCGAGGTAGGAACCACATTTAATTTTGATGAATCAAAAACGGTTTTTTTTGAACCAGACCAGGTCAACTTCCCAGCTGATGATCCTAAATTATTGGAAATTATTGACTACCTGGAATCTTACCTTACCACCAATCCTGATGCGATCGTTACGGTCAATGCTTACACAGACAATCAGGGAAGTTCAAAAGACAAGATGAAAATTGCTTCAAAAAGAGCGGACAGAGTTCGTAGAATTCTTCGTAATTATAAAAAAGGTAAAGTATTTACTTCGCCTATGGTCATCATAAATGCAGTTGGACCGCAAGATCCACAAGCAGATAATGAGACAGCTGAAGGGATGGCCATCAATAATCGGGTGACCTTAACTGTAGAATAAAAGTTAAGGATTTATCACAAATTTTAACGCTGTTTTTTCAGCAAGTCATCATGCATGAATTTTAAAAATCAGGTAATTATCGTTACGGGCGCTTCCGCCGGAATTGGTAAAGCCACAGCAGTAGAATTTGCGGCTCGTGGTGCCAGTTTAATATTAGCGGATCGAAATGAAAAAGGAGGACAAGCGCTTACTGAAGAACTGGTCAGTCAAGGTGCAATCGCCAGTTTTCATCCAGTGGATGTTTCTAGTTTAGCATCGGTCGAAACTCTCTTTGATTTTTGCATAAATAAATACAATCGACTCGATCATTTGATCAATAATGCAGGTATTGCCAGCGATCTTTGTTTTTTTGAAGCCATCACCGACGAGGACTGGCACAAAGTCATGGCCATCAACCAGACAGGTGTTTTCTACGGTATGCGCGCTGCCCTGAAAATTATGCGGGAACAAGGCAATGGCTCAATTGTCAACACTGCCTCCGCTGCAGGTATCGGTGCAGCTCCGCGTATGGGCGCCTATGCAGCCTCCAAACACGCCGTGATCGGTATGACCAAAACCGCCGCCCACGAATATGGTAAATTTAATATACGCGTCAATGCCGTTTGTCCTTCTGTCATCGATACCGAAATGGGAACAGGCGGGCTAACCCATGATCCCAAATTATATAAAATGATGGAAATGGCCGTTCCAATGAAGCGGTTCGGCAAAGCCAGCGAAGTGGCCAAAACTATTTGTTGGCTGAGCAGTGATGAGGCCAGTTATCTGAATGGGGTAGCGTTGTCAGTTGATGGTGGATTGAAAGCGTAAATGATGAAGGTATTGTTATTTGGCACAAAATAACCCCTAAACCACTCCGATTATCCAAATCCTCGACCGGTATTGCGTAATTCTTCGTATTCTTGCACCTTATTTGAAAACGGACTTAGCACCAGGTGCTGTCATAGAGTCTAACTTCGTAACTGTTTAGTGTCCAAGCTAATTCCAGCAGATGGTTAAAGGTTAACCTAGTCGCTGACCACCCTGCTGGCTCGAATCGTTACATAACTTTATTAATTATTCATTATGAGCGATTTTGCGGCCACTGGCCTAAACGATCAATTGGTAAAAGCCGTAACAGACTTGGGCTTTGAATCACCAACGCCGATTCAGGCGAAAGCAATTCCTATTTTATTATCTTCTGACCGGGATTTAGTAGCGCTTGCCCAAACGGGAACGGGTAAAACGGCCGCCTTTGGTTTGCCAGCACTTCATAAGATTGATACCAAATCCAGAGATACACAAGTAATTATCCTTTGTCCAACGCGAGAATTGGCTATTCAGATCACCAAGGATCTGCAATCTTATGCGAAATATTCCCGGGATATAAAAATTATGGCCGCTTATGGTGGTACCAGTATCCAACCACAAATAGCCGCCTTACGTAGCGGTGTCCACATTTTGGTAGGAACACCCGGTAGAACACGAGATTTGCTAAAAAGAAAAAGGTTAAATCTGGATGCGATCAAGCAGGTTATTCTAGATGAAGCCGATGAGATGTTGACCATGGGTTTTAAAGAAGAGCTGGATGCGATCCTTTCGCAGACACCCGATGAAAAGCAAACCCTTTTATTTTCAGCGACTATTTCTAAAGAAGTTTCCCGGATTTCTAAACAATACATGAACAATGCCGAAGAGATTTCGGTCGCCCGTGTAAACGCCGGAGCGAGTACCGTAGAACACTGGTACTATTACGTAATGGCAAGAGATAAATACGAAACACTAAAGCGAATTGCGGATGTCAATCCTGATATTTACGGAATCGTTTTCTGTCGTACCCGAAGAGAAACACAAGATGTTGCTGCTCGCCTGCAATCAGATGGTTACAATGCCGACGTACTAAACGGAGAATTATCTCAAGCCCAAAGGGACGAAGTGATGAATCGTTTTAGAAAGCGACATATTCAGATTTTGGTAGCGACAGATGTTGCGGCGCGGGGACTTGATGTAACGGATCTGACGCACGTAATCAACTATAATTTACCAGATGATCCGGAAGTATATGTCCATCGTTCTGGTCGTACCGGACGTGCTGGAAAGAGTGGTATTTCAATCGCTATTATCCACTCACGCGAGAAAGGAAAAATGCGGGACGCGGAAAGAAAGGCGGGAATAAAATTTGAAAGAAAATCTGTTCCTTCTGGTCGCGAAATTTGTCAGATTCAACTGATGAAAGTGATTGATAAAATTCAGGAAGTAGCGGTCAATGAAAAAGAAATCGGACCATTCTTGCCAGAGATTTATGAAAAACTGGCCGATATGGATCGCGAAGAGTTGATCCAGCGTTTTGTTTCTACGGAGTTTAATCGCTTTTTGGATTATTATAAAAAAGCCCGGGATCTGAACGGTAACGAAGATAGTAGAGGCGGAAGAGAAAGAGGCGATCGCAATAACCGTCGCAGCGAACGGGGAAGAGATCGTCGTGCGAGCAATAGTTCTAACCGTAATCAATCCGAACGCAACGTCAGAAATGATTCTGAAAAGCCGTTTCGCCCAACGAGAACTTCCGTCAAGAATGCAAAATTTGCGAAGGTAGTTGTCAGCATGGGGAGTAGTTCAAAAATGCATCCAGCGCGATTGATTGGTTTAATTAACAATACTTTAGATTCCAGTGAAGCAACGATCGGTCGGATCAATATTCAGGATAAGGTTTCTTACTTTGAAATAGAAAAAGATTACGCAAATAAACTAGTCGAAGGCCTGCGCGGTCAAGTAATAGATGGAGAAAAAGTGATGGCGGATGTATCGGATGATGCACCAATGCCACAAAAAAGCCGAGGTGGAAAATCAAGTGGTCGAGGACCCAAAAGACCTGGAGATTTTGAAAAGCGCAAGAAGACCAGACACCGTAAGGGTGGTAATAGTGGAGGAGACAAGAAAAGACGCTACTAAATTTTTAGTTTGAAATTTAATTAGAAAATATAATCGCCTCTGAATTCTGTTGTGGAATTTAGGGGCGATTTTGTTATTGATTTAAAAGGATTCGTTTGTTTTTTTTACAATTCTTCAATTTCTTCTTTCGACAAATTCGTGTATTGAATTATTCTTGCTATTGACTCTCCATTTTTCTTCATTTCCATTGCGATCTCTCTATTTCGGTTATCCCGTCCCTCTTCTCGTCCTTCTTCTCGTCCCTCTTCTCGTCCTTCTTCTCTGGAAGTATCTATTACATTTTTTAAATCTCTGTAAGTTTTTAGGCTCTCTTCGTAAGCACCTCTTTCTTCTGGTGTAAATCGTGCAATTTCTGCTTCTCTGAATAATCTTTTGAAGATTTTATTTTGAAGGTTTTCTGGAAGGTCTTGTAATTGAGATAGATGTCTAAAAACGTATAGCCATTTATCGAAGTCTGTCTTTAATTCAATTTCTTTTTTCTTAAATTTTGGTAATTCTATATAGATAAATTTTAATTTATCAAAGAATACTTCGCACCTTTGGTTCTTCAATTCTATGATGTGCAATAAACTAGGATCTGTTTTATGGTCATCAAAAATAGCTTTTCTATCTAATTCATTTAGCCCTAACTGTTCGTTATTTGAATAGCTTAAATCTTTAATTTTGTGTTTTTTCGGTAATATTTGATTAAGGAAATCAATCAATAGCACCTTATTCGGTTCAGTACCGAATAGTTTTTTAAAACCAAAGTCTGTCAAAGGATTTATATACTTATCTTTTAGTATGCTCATTTTCAATCATTTAGATTTTAAGATTTCGTCATCTACAAAGATAATAATTTTATGAATGTACGATTTGTTCTATCTAATCGAGTAATTTTGTCAACCCAAAACCCAAATTTTTTCTAATCTCTAAAACCCCAAAACCTCCCCAATCACTCTTTCCACCATCCCAACGTTCGGTAACGTTGCTTCCTCCAGAATACTATTCAATCCAATCGCCGGGACCTCCGCAGAACCCAACGTCCGAACCGGAGCATCCAAACTTCTAAAACACGCCTCTTGTATCCAACCCGCCAAACTCTGTGCGTAAGAATTTCGCGCCGGCTCCTCCGTCAAAATCAAACAACGATGGTGTGAACGAACCGTTTCTAAAATCGCCGCTTCATCCAGTGGCACCAGCGTCCTCAAATCCAGAACTGTCACGCGTCCCGAATATTTCGCTGCCGCATTCAACGCCCAGTGGACGCCCATTCCATATGTAACGACAACCATCGCTTCTCCATTTTCAATTTTATCCACTTCCGCTTCAAGTACTTGGTTTGCCAAACCCAACGGTAATAAATAATCTTTTGCTGGTTCAATAGTTTTGGCCGCAGCTGTACCCGGTACCTTCGACCAGTACAACCCTTTATGTTCAAAAATAATGACCGGATTAGGATCGTGGTAAGCTGCTTTCATCAGTCCTTTTAGATCCGCACCACAACTCGGATATACGACTTTAATTCCACGAATTCTCGTAACAATACTTTCTACACTAGAAGAATGGTAAGGGCCACCACTCCCATAGGCACCAATCGGAACCCGTAAAACCATGCTCACTGGAAATTTTCCATTACTTAAATAACAAGACCGGCTAACTTCCGTAAATAATTGGTTAATGCCTGGGAAAATATAATCTGCAAACTGGACTTCTACAATTGGTTTTAACCCCGCAGCCGACATACCCACCGTAGAACCTACAATAAAGGCTTCCTGAATCGGCGTATTAAAAACCCGGTCGTCCCCAAATTTTTGGGCCAGCGTCGCCGCCTCACGAAAAACACCACCGAGCCGCGCACCAACATCCTGACCGTAAAATAAACAACGTTGATCGTCTTCCATAATTTCTTCTACAGCGTGCAAAGCTGCATCGACCATGACGCCCATTTCTCCATTGGCGGGAGATCTTTCACCCGATTCTTCCGTGATGGGAGTCGGAGCAAAAATATGGTCGTAAATAGAATCTGGAGAAGGTTCTTTTGCTTTGCGTGCTTCTGCAAAATCGGCAGCCACTGTTTCGGTAACTTCCTTTTCTATTTTGGCAATGGCTTTTTTTGTAACCCCGGCTTCCAGTAGTTGATTTTTTAGAATAGGGTAAGGGTCAGATAATTTTGCTTCATCCAGATCATCACGGTACCATTCCATTCTGACACCACTGGTATGATGATTCAATAGTGGTACGGTAGCATGCAGTAAAAATGGACGACGTTCTTTTCGCATCGTTTTAAAAATCTGATTGATCGTGCGGTAAGAAGTTTCAAAATCACTACCATCAATACTTATTCCCTCAATACCATGAAATCCTTGAATATATTCTGCCGCATTTTGGGCAAGTATTTCTTCTGCATTGGCCGAGATATCCCAACCATTATCTTGCACCAAAAACAGGATTGGTAATTGTCGCAGTCCCGCCATCTGAAAAGCCTCAGAGATTTCTCCCTCCGTCACCGAAGCATCGCCCAGCGAACAAACAACAATCCCTTTTTCTTTTGGTAAATCCTCAAATTTGAGGAGTTCTTTATATTGCAATCCCATGGCAATTCCAGTTGCTGGAATCGCCTGCATTCCCGTTGCAGATGATTGGTGTGGAATGGTCGGCTTGTCGGCATCGCGCAAGCTTGGATGACTGTAATAAGAACGTCCCCCTGAAAAAGGGTCATCCGCTTTGGCAAACAACTGCAACATCAAATCGTACGGACGCATCCCCAGCGAAAGCAACATCGCATCGTCCCGATAATAAGGGGCTGCAAAATCCTGTGGTAACAATTGCATTCCACAGGCCACTTGAATGGCTTCGTGTCCACGACTGGTCGCATGCACATATTTAGAAACTTCTTTAAAGTTTTCTTCATAAAGAAAAGTCATCTCACGGGCCGTGCAAAGCAAACGAAAACCTTCAGTTAAAATTTTTTTTGAAACTATCTTATTGGAGGCAACAGACATAGGTCTTTATTTTGAGAGGCAATGAGCAGAAATTTTCTTCTATATATCATTCCTCTGGTTAATCTGGTTATTACGTAAAAATAAGAAATTCTCTTCAGTTTTTAATACTTTTAAAGTTGAGAAAAGTTAACGAGCCAATAGCCTCAAACAATAAAGCGGCATCATAAAAAAATAGCTCCATCAATCAGAATAGCCCTTTCTATCCCGCCGCTTTCGCTTTTTCCTTTCTGCTTTATAACGCTTCCGCTTTAGTCGGGATATTTTCTTATCCCTGCAGTACAAATGAGAAATACCTTGTTTTTTATACCATTTACGTGCACTAAATCGAAATTTATAATCCATTGTGTTTTCCTCATTGCCCAAGGCATGAATATGAAATTTGCGGCCTGATACATCATACGCCATCCGCTCCGGAACTTTATCAGAATCCCAAAACCAAAGATTGGACCAGGGGATAGAGATCAGCATATTAGATTTATTATCATAGCGAAAATCTCCACGCATGTGGAGAGTGAAAGCAGTGGAATTAATATTCAGTCTGGGAATTTTTATGGTTCCCTGATCAATTTTCAAGGTATCTGTAATGGTCAAAAACTGGATGTCTTCGATCCGTTTGTCACGGAGAATTTTCCCTGCAGTAGACATGATCGGGCCAAAGTTTTTTAACCGCAAACTTTCTAAATCGAAAGCGACTTCACCTTTTAAGGTATTGTCGAGTTTCCCGTTTTTATCAATAACATGACCCGTTAAATGGGAGTTCACGGAGAGAATACCAGAAACACTATTGGCTGTCTTCAAAGAGGGAAGATTAAAAAAGTCAAAGGCCGGAATCAACTTTTCAAGGTTTACATTCTTGGCCATAAAATCAGTACTAAAACCAGTTCGCTCCTTTTCTGTTAGATCAAGCTCCGCGTCCAGAAGTACGCGGGAATCACCCAGTTCAAACGCTGTTTTTTGTAACTCCAGATGATTTCGATCCCGAAAAATTAGTCCGGTTTTTATATTTTTTGCTTCAAATGTTTTATATGAAAAATCGTCAATAATTACGTTGACTGTTGGTAAAAACTTATCGTAAATACCTTGAATAGTTGGTTTGAAAACATTGGTTTTCTTAATGGTTAATTCTGACTCATCCTGAGACAAACTATCTGCTTGCGTAATGACATCAAACATTTTGGACAGATCCCGAAAATTCAGTTCTTTTGAATAAATGGTTAAGTTAGAAACAACATCTACCGGAATTGAGTCCAGCAATAATGTATTAAAATTGACTACTTCTCCTTTTGCTTCGATTCGGTGTCCCGAAGTTAGTGGAATAACAAAACTTTTAATGACCGCATCCTTGTTCTTTAAAGTCAGGTCCACGTTGTCGAGTGGCACCGTCAGATTCATATCTTTATAAAATACTTTACTGTTGTTTAATGTAAGTCGACTGTCAATATTTTCTATAATGCTTTTCCTGTTTAATACATCTCCGTCAAAATTCAGTTTAAAAGTAAAAATTCCTTCCTTGAAAAAAAACGTATTATTATTGAAAAGTTCATTAAATCGTTGGGCTTTTCCGTTAGCGGAAAGCATGATATTAGAACTAATTTTTTTCTTTTCAGAAAAATTAAAAATAGCGTCCAGATCCAGTCTTCCATCGTCTAGCTTAAACCCGGTTTTTTCTACTACCAGCGTAGTAGAATCCTGATAATAAACAGCAGCCGATAAATCTCTTATCAAATAATCTGAATCGGATATTTTGTCAATCTTTATCTCCAGTGTTGGCTGAAATTTACTGTACACCGTAGCGATTCCCCGGTGAATTGCATCTGGATTTTTTTGCTTTTCATTGTCCGACTCGGGAACCATTTCAGTCAGTTTTTTAAAATCCCTGGAGTTGAGTTCTTCTGAAGTTATTAGTACCGATGATTGGACTTTATAGTCTTTTTCTTCTTGTAAAAGCGAAGTGAAATTTTCAACCTTTCCGGTAATTGAAAGACTGTTTCCTTCCGAAAAAGGAATTTTTAATGCTATAATTTCGGCGTCTCTTTTTTTCAGTGAAATCAAGGCGTTGTCAATTGGAATCACCAGATTCTGATCTGCATGGTGTATTTTTACATCCTGAATTCGTAGATCGACCACACTTCCGGTAACAATATTTTTTGGGTCTTCCAGAGCGCCTTCGTAATCTGCCGTCAAGTTGAAACGGCCACTACGTAACATAAAAGCATCATTGTTAAATAATTCATTCAAACTCTCCATCGATCCGTTCGCTTCAATTCCCAGAATAGCCAAGGTAGCATTTCCTTCGGGCAAATGAATACGGCCATCCAGACTGATTGAACCATCTCCAAAATTAAAACTCGAGTCGGTCAGTTTGAGGGTATTTTTATCTTTGTAGGTTACGGAAGTTTTAAGCTTTTCAATGCTGATTTTTTTATAAGAAAAGGTATCAATTTTTATGGAAAGCGTTGGGTTAAATCTAAGATAAATATTCTCAAAGGCAGCCTTTAAGTCTTTCTCTTCTTCCATCAATTCTTCCTGTAATTCTTCTAGTGCCGTTTCTTCTGTAGCAGCCCGAATAGTAGAAATTAATCCATCATAATTCAGATTTTTAGATTCGATGGTGAGTATAGATTTTAGCGGCTTATCCAGTTCGTCAAAAAGTAATGAGGTGTAATTTTCCAGTTTTCCGGTAACGTTCAGCGTTTGGTCTTTTGGGAAGTCTAATCGCATGGATTTTAGTTGGGCATTTCCACCCTGAGTAGTAAAAAGTAATTTACGGACCGGTATGGTCAAATCAGCTTTATTGTAAAAAACCTTTGTCTGGTTGATTTTAAGTTGACTGTTAGCGTAGGTGATAACGTCCAGTGGTTTTTTGGTATCTCCTCGGTATTTACTGGTAAGATCAAAGTTACCCGACTTAAAAAAGAAAGCGTCATTTTTTAAAATCTCGTTCAGACGTTTAGTAGCTCCGGTTGCCCGGAGATTAAGTTGAATAAAGTTTTTAATGGCTGGGGTGGTTTGGATATAAGAATCTTCTAGTTCGAAAGGTACACTCTGATAATATGCACTAGCATTTTTAAATATTATGTGAAAGTCTTTTTCGTTTTTGCTGTTTAGTTTTTCGTCATCAATTTTCCGGTTAGCCAGATGTCCGGTAAAATCAAGGGTATCAAAAAAAATGCTGTCCTGAAAAATACACTGATTGTTGCTGGTGTTAAAATCCAGGGTCACCAGTGGATTTCCTTCGCCGTGAAATTTTCCCTGAATTTTGGTTTTAGTATAAAATGGATAAACTAATTGATAGTCTGAAATTTTTTCCTGGATATCTTTAGTGATCAATTCTTTGCTGGCTTTGTAGTCGGTCGCTTCGTTGATAAGTTCAAAATCGAAGAAATTTTCCTTTCCCAGATTAAAGTGAGCAGAAGTCAAAAAGTCCTGGTCATCTATTTTTAACGAAAAGGGAGGGGTGAAAAATTCTTTCCTGGACAAATCAATTTTAGGTTCCAGCATTCCCCGCAGGTGTGCCGTATTGAAATAGGTTCCCTTTTCAATATTAAGACCCATTTCATCCATGTCAATATCAATCGAAACAAGTCCCGACAATGTGGAACCTTTCGGAATAAGCTGGCCAGAAATGTCATTAACCGTACCCGTATAACGTCTTCTTTTAGGGTGATTAATCATCCGAATCCGAGCGTCCTGAATGATAAAATCTATCCCCTTATTGTGGAGCCATTTTTCCAAATCCGGAGGCAGGGATACGTCCCTGGCACTTTCATCCGCTTTTTCTGCGACCAAATCAAGGGTATCTACCAGAATATTCAGATCAACATCCTTTAATTCAAAGCGACTAAATTCCAGTTCTTTACGAAAGAGTTTACGGGTGGTACACCGAAAATTAATCTCCCCCGCAGATACCCGCCGATAATTGCGTCCCGCAAAAGAAGAGTCCCGGATACTAATCTGATGAATCTGAATATTAAGATTGGGAAAATCGCGAATTATCTGAAAATCAAAGTCTCTTATTTCTAATTCTCCCTGCCGATTTTCTGCATACCATGTCTCGGCTTTTGATATAATAAACGGCTTATTCAATTCAACCAGAAGCAATAATACCAGGATGAGTATCAGGCCGATTAAAAAGAGAACACTAAAAAATTTAACGACAGTTTTCAATACAAATCTGGTTATTAAAGCTTTAATGATTCAGCCTCTTTACTCTAACGCAATATATCTCAATGAGTTCAGATATGCAAGCTTCCTTCCACATCCCACCTCTTGCTGCTCAACAAGCTTTTCCGCTAATCTATTTGCATTTCTTAAAAAAAAGCTTACTTTTACGTGGTACGCAAGAAACTTTTTAAGTACCATTGGTTCAAATATGAATTTTATAATTTTATAAATATATGATAACAAAACAATTAATTATAAATTCGGCCATGAAAATTTTCCTTGCTCAGGGAGTAAAGACGGTGCCTTTGGATCGGCTAGCCAAGGATTTGAGAACTTCCAAGCGTACGATTTACCAGCATTTTGAAAATAAGACCGAACTTTTAAAAGCTTGTTTAGCGGATTATCACACTAAGATTAAGAAAGAAAATCAGGATATTATCGACAATTCTTCGGATGCGATCGAAGCGATGGGTCATCTTTTTCAACAGATTCTATTTCGCTCTAGCTTGGTAAATCCCAATTTTTTTAATGACATTATTCACTATTATCCGGGACTACTTAATGAGTCTTATAAGAAAACTGGAAATTTTGCGCACCAACAACTTTACGATATGGCGCAGTGGGCAATCAAGGATGAAATATTTATTCCGGATATAGATATAGAGGTGGCCACTAAAACAGTACTTTCTTTACTAAAATTACTGAAAGACAATACCCAGTTTCCTGTCTCTGAATTTAGTAAAGAACGACTCACATTCGGTATCCTACTTCCTTACATGCGTGGACTTTGTACCGCAAAAGGTCGCAGACTCCTGGATAAACAAGAAGAATTATACCGGGTAACTATTTAATAAAAACTGAAATTCAAAATAATTGAAAAATTCTAGCTCCTTAAAAAATACGCCCATCGCGGTAGTCGGCTTATCGGCCATTTTTGCCGATGCAGCCAATGTTGACACTTTCTGGAACAATATCATCTTAGGCAAAGATAGTATCAAAGATGTACCGGATTCCCGTTGGTCTATCGAGGATTATTACGATCCTGATATGATGGCACCAGATAAAACTTATTGTAAGCGCGGCGGCTTTCTGCCAGAAATTGACTTCAATCCTCTGGAATATGGATTGCCTCCTAACATACTGGAAGTAACGGATGCCTCTCAGTTGTTGGGATTGGTCGCTGCCCGTGATGCATTAGCGGATGCTGGTTACGGAAAAGATTCTGACAAATTTACCGCAGCGCTAAAAGCTAAAACTGGCTGTCTGTTGGGAGTTGGGGGTGGTCAAAAATTAATTACGCCGCTTATCGCTCGCTTACAATATCCCATCTGGGAAAAAGCACTGCGTAGTAGTGGAATTTCGGAAGCGGATATTCCGCCTATTGTAGATAAAATGAAAAAAGCCTACGTAGGCTGGAACGAAAACTCTTTTCCTGGCTTGTTGGGGAATGTGATCTCCGGACGAATTACAAATCGTTTTGACCTAGGTGGAATTAATTCTGTAGTGGATGCTGCTTGTGCTGCTTCCTTGAGTGCTATCAAAATGTCGCTTAGTGAACTCGTAGAAGGTCGTTGTGATATGATGCTGACGGGTGGCGTAGATACCGATAATTCTCCTTTTATGTATATGTCTTTTTCCAAGACACCGGCTTTTTCAAAATCCGGTAATATCAGCCCGTTTAGTGATGCGGCCGATGGGATGTTGATTGGGGAAGGAGTAGGAATGATGGTGTTAAAAAGACTAGAAGACGCCGAACGCGACGGCGATCATATTTATAGTGTTATTACTGGCGTCGGAACGTCCAGTGACGGTCGTTTCAAATCTGTTTATGCACCTCGTTCTTCGGGTCAGGCTCTGGCCATGAATCGGGCTTACGAAGATGCTGGCTACGAGCCAGCAACAGTGGGCTTACTGGAAGCACATGGTACCGGAACAGGGGCTGGAGATCCAACGGAATTCGCTTCTATGCAAATGGTTTTTGGTGCCGATAACCCCAAAAAACAATACATTGCCCTGGGTAGTGTAAAGTCTCAAATCGGACATACAAAAGCCGCCGCTGGAGCCGCTGGAATGATCAAGGCAATCCTGGCCTTACACCATAAAGTATTACCTCCAACAATTAATGTGGAAAAGCCTAACGCCAAATTTGATATCGAAGAATCTGCGATTTATATCAATACGGAAACAAGACCCTGGATCAAAAAAGATTACCCCCGACGGGCAGGTGTGAGTGCTTTCGGTTTTGGTGGAATTAATGTCCACATTGCCATGGAGGAATACCAAAAAGTACAAACAACAACTTATCGTATTCATCAGCCTTATCGCACCATCTTACTCAGCGCTGCCACGCCGGAAGCATTAGTGGCGTTGGCTGGTCAAACAATCTCTGAACTGGAGAACGAAAAGAGTGGACACTTGGCCTACGAAAAATTGGTGACAAATATTGACGCGGCCATTCCAAATACTGCCGCAAGGGTAGGATTCGTAAGTGAAAGTCGGGAACAAGCTATTCAGTATTTAACAATCACCGTACAAAATTTATCCAGCCAGTCAGCGGCTTGGTCGCATCCTAAAGGAATTTATTTCCGACCCAATGCCATCAATACCCAAACCGATAAAACAGTTGCTTTATTCGCTGGACAGGGTTCGCAGTACGTTGGTATGGGCCGCGAATTGGTAAATGCCTTTCCGGAAATGCGGAAAGATATAGAAAAAATAGATGAGTTGTTTGCTGATAATCAGCAAGATGCACTCAGTGATAAGATTTATCCCCGTCCGGTATTTACAGAAGCGGAACGAGAGACACAGCAGCAAAATTTAACCAACACACAATATGCACAGCCCGCAATTGGTACGCTGAGTATGGGTATGTATAAAACCATGCAGCAGGCTGGATTCCAACCTGATTTTTTAGCGGGACATAGTTTTGGAGAATTAACGGCGCTTTGGGCTGGAGGTGTATTTAGTGAGAAAGTATTTTTAGCGCTTGCGCAAAAACGGGGAGAAGCAATGTCTAACACAGATAATGGAAAAGATAGTGGAACCATGTTGGCGGTAAAGGCCAGTTTAGAAACGGTACAGGAAGCGATCAGTAGTCTGCCGGGTGTTACGGTGGCAAATATCAACGCTGACAATCAGGTAGTACTGGGAGGAAGTACTCCTGCGATAAAATACGCCACGGACTATTTGAAAGAAAAAGGTTTGCGCGTAATTCCGCTGCCAGTGTCTGCTGCCTTTCATACCAGTTTGGTAGGTCATGCACAAGCACCTTTTGCCACTTTTGTTGAAGAACAAAAATTTGTACAGGCTAAAAAGCCAGTATACGCAAATTCAACGGCTCAGCCTTATCCTGCTGAAATTTCTGATATTAAAAATGTACTAAAAGATCAGATTTTAAATCCAGTATTCTTTAAACAACAGATTGAAAATATTTACGAAGAAGGCGGACGGGTGTTCGTCGAGTTTGGTCCAAAAGGAGTTTTAACGAATTTGGTAAAGAATATCTTAAAAGGTCGCGACTTTCATGCCGTAGCTATTAACCCAAAAGCGAAACAGGACAGTGATCTACAATTTCGTCAAGCAGTAGTAGAACTGAAAGTATTGGGCATAAATTTAAAGAATATTGATCCCCACTACCGGGCACCAAAAACCCTGGCCGAGCCGGGTAAGATGAATGTAAAAATTAGTGGGAATAATTATGTTTCCAAAGGTACCCAAAAAGCTTACACGGACGTGATGTCTAATGGCTTTAAAATTTCTGGCGCTGGTACGGAAAAAATTATTGAAAAAATTGTCGAAGTGGAAAAGATCGTGGAAGTAGAATCCATTCCAGTTAATTTAAATAATCAAGAAGAAATGTTACAAAAAGAAACTTTGGATTTACTCAAGTCCACTCTCGACCATCTTAAACAGCAACAGGCTTCGGCAACTGCTGTATTTGAAAAAATGATGCAGGATCAGCACCAGCAAACACAACAATTGCTATCGGTTTTGACCAATGAAATTTCCGGAACTTCCAGTAATATTCCTGCTGCACCGACTGTTACAAGTAATGGGTTTCCTACTAATACAGCCTCTAACGGAAATGGAGCCAATCATAATTCAATTAAAAATGCTGCTCCAGTCGTGACTCCTTCGGTTGCGGTTGCTCCGGCAGTAGTTGCTCCAGTTCAAACATCGAATAGTAACAGCAATGCAGTGTTAGAAAAAATATTGTTATCCGTAGTAAGTGAAAAGACGGGTTACCCGGCAGAGATGCTGGAAATGAGTATGGATCTGGAGGCAGATCTGGGCATTGACTCGATCAAGCGGGTAGAAATATTCGGTGCGTTAACCAAGCAGTATCCTTCCATGAGCGGCATCAATCCACAGGAGCTAACGGAGTTGCGAACCTTGGGTGAGATCGTTAGCTACGTAAATCAAAATGCAGAAGGTACTATAAATGCTGAAAATACAACAGCCGTTGCAACGCCAAAACCTGCGGCTCCCATAGCAAGTTCAGTACCTGCGACGGGTGGTAATGCAGCATTAGAAAAAATACTGTTGGATGTAGTGAGTGAAAAGACGGGTTACCCGGCAGAGATGCTGGAAATGAGTATGGATCTGGAGGCAGATTTGGGCATTGATTCGATCAAGCGGGTAGAAATATTCGGTGCGTTAACCAAGCAATATCCTTCCATGAGCGGCATCAATCCACAGGAACTAACGGAGCTGCGAACACTCGGAGAAATTGTCAGTTATGTCAATCAAAATGCAGCTGGAACCCTGGAAAATAACACCAGCGCTCCTGCTCAAGTTAAGGTAACCGCCAACGGAATTAATGCAGTAAATAATACGACTGTTACGATCGCTCCAGTTACAGAAAATGATAATAGTGATTTGTCAAAAATGCTCCTGGAAGTAGTCAGTGAAAAGACAGGTTATCCAGCGGAGATGCTGGAATTGGGAATGGACTTGGAAGCAGATTTAGGAATTGATTCAATTAAGCGGGTAGAAATATTCGGTGCATTGACCAAACAATATCCTTCCATGAGTGGTATCAATCCACAAGAATTAACGGAGTTGCGAACCCTCGGAGAGATCGTGGATTACGTAGGAAAAAAAAAACGGACGACATAATTGAAGTGGTTACTAAAACGGGCAATCCTGCAGGTTTAAAGCAAATGATGACTACCCAAACCACCGGGAATACCGTTACTACTGGAAAATATCACGGTGTGGGAAGAAGTGAAGTTCAATTAAGCTTTCTTCCCACCCCGGATTTTTTAGATTTCAAATTACCTACTGGATATCTTGTTTTATTAACGGGAGATGGTTCATCTTTAACCGAAACTACCGTACAGGGATTGGCCGCAAAAGGACATACCGTAGCGGTATTAAATTTGCCAGGTATTAATCCCGCAAAATATATCAATCAAATTACCTTAACCGAAACCTCTGACGCTGCTATTCAGTCAGCTTTTGCCGAAATCACCCAGCGTTTTGGAAAGATTGGCAGCTTTATTCATTTGCATCCGCACTTTGAATTTCAATCTGGAAATTTTGCACAACATTTTTCTACCGAACGAGAAATTCTAAAAACCATATTTTTATTAGCCAAGCATTTACAAGCACCACTTAATAATTTAGCCGGACAACTTCGTGCTGGATTTTTAACTGTGACCAGAATGGATGGTGCGCTAGGATTGGGTAAAAGAAGAAATGTTTCTGTTGTCGGTGGTGGATTGCCGGGACTGGTAAAGTGCCTGAACCTGGAATGGTCCTCTGTATTTTGTCGCGCCGTTGATATTCAACCCGAATTGGAATCTGCTCAAATTGCAAAATGTATTGTTAATGAATATCATGATGCCAATGCAGGTGTTCTGGAAACAGCTTACAGCACTGCAGGACGATTTAACCTTGTGGCCAAACCGGTAAAACTAACGGAAGGTGCAACCATCGAAACAACGGTTACTAAAGAAACTGTATTTTTAGTAAGTGGGGGAGCGAAAGGTGTTACCGCTACTTGTGTGATGGAAATGGCCAAAGCGTTTCAGTGTAAATTTATTTTACTGGGAAGGTCAGATGCAGCATTTCAACTACCAGCTTTCGCGCATCAGACGGAGGAGGAAGGTGCTATGAAGCGGTTGATTATGGAAGATTTTAAAGCACGTGGTGAAAAGCCTAGTTTGCCAGCGGTTAAAAAAATATTTAATCAAATTGCAGCCAAAAAGGAAATTGATGCTACGCTTCGTACGATTTCAGAAGCAGGTGGACAAGCAATTTATATCAAAGGCGATGTGACCAATCCTGCTAGTTTTAAAAATGATTTACGAACGGCTACCCAGAGATTGGGAACAGTAAATGGCGTTATTCACGGTGCGGGAAGATTGGCTGATAAATATATTCAGGATAAAACCGCTACTGATTTTGACAATGTTTTATCTGTCAAATTGGATGGCTTGTTAAGTCTAATGGCTTCGGTAAATATTCATCAACTTGATCACCTGGTACTCTTTTCCTCAGTCGCTGGGTTCTATGGAAATGTCGGACAAACCGATTATGCCATCGCTAACGAAATATTAAGCAAAGCTGCTCATCAATTCAAAACCAATCATCCAAATACCAAAGTTTCTGCCATCAACTGGGGAGCCTGGGATAGCGGAATGGTGAGTGGTGAATTAAAAGTACAGTTTGAAGCTGCTGGTGTAAAACTGGTTAACAGTGAAGGTGGTGCTGCGCTAATGGTAAACGAGTTTAATCGTGCTTACGATGCCGAACCACAAGTAGTTATCGGAGAAACACTACCTGCTGCGGTAAGCTATTTAGGGGATAATTTACAAACGTATCAACTTCTACGAACTTTAAAACCGGAAGAAAATCCGTTTTTAAAGCATCATGAAATTCAAGGAAATCCAGTGTTACCAATTGTAAATGCAGTAGGCTGGATGGCCGGAAGTTGCGAACAATTATACCCGGATTTTAAAATTCATAAAATAGAAAATACCAAATTGTTTAAAGGATTGGTGTTTGATGGAAAAGGGCCACAGGATTTTAAAATCGAGGTAAAAGAAACCAAAAAGAACAGTGAGGAGATTTGTTTTCAGGTGAGAATTTCCAGTCCTGGAAAAAAATTACCCGTCTATCATTACCAGGCGGAAGTACAGTTGGTTCCTAAAAAAATGGAATTGGCTGCGCCCACTTTTAAACCAGTCTTAAGCGGTAAGTTTACCGCTAAACCAGGAGGTCAACTTTACGTGGATGGAACGTTATTTCACGGGCCTTACTATCAAGGAATTGATCAGATTCTAGATTTTACCGATCAGCAAATTGTGCTGGCTTGTACCGCTCCCGAAATACCGCTTTCCCAGCAAGGACAGTTTCCAGTGAATTCTGCCAATACCTTTTTTGCGGATATTCAATACCAGGGAATGGTGGTTTGGGTCGCCTGGAAAAACGATGGATCAAAGAGTTTGCCGCTCCGCACAGATCGAGTGACTTTGTATGCTCCGATGGAATTTGGTCAAAAATTATGGGTCCACGTAGCAATCAAAGAATCAAATGATTTTATGATGATGGCCGATTGTACGGTTTATGATGAAACTGGAAAAGTATACGCAGTGACGGAAAACGGAGCAGTGACGATATCGAAGGATTTGCAATGGTAGGGAGAGTTGTTAGCTGTTAGCTATTGGCTATTAGCCATTTGCTTCTCTTTAACGCGTTAAGAATGCGCTCGAAACCTCCGATACGAAACCTTGGCTAACCTAACACATTGTGATCTCGCTGAGATCATAAGTGCGTAGGAAAATGACCGCAGAGCGGTCAAAGTATGTTAGACTTGTCAAGACACAATAAGCGTATGTTAATCGACCCCAGAGGGTGTCGAAGTATTTATTTAGAATAGGTTTTGATTTAGAATACAGAAAATACGAGATTTAAAAAAATATAAAAACCTCGAAACCTCGAAACCTCGAAACAAAAATAATGAAGATAGCAATTATAAGCATGTCTGGTTTATTTCCCGGTTCCACCACCATGGAAGCGTTTTGGAATAATTTACTAGCGGCAAAGGATTTAACTGGATTGGCGACCGCCGTGGATTTCGGGGTTGATCCGCAACGGTTTTTTCAGGATGAAAAAGGGATCGTAGATAAGTGCTATTCTCTACGCGGCGGGTATGTCAGAGATTTTGAGTTTGATCCGAATGGTTACAAAATCGATGCTGATTATCTGGCAGCACAAGATAAATTATATCAGTGGTCGCTACAAACGGCCCGAGAAGCATTAGTGGCCGCAGGTTACGCAAATCGTCCTCAACTATTAAAACGCTGTGGACTAGTATTGGGAAATTTATCTTTTCCGACCAGTACTTCTCATGCTCAATTGGCAGAAATTTATACCGATACATTAAACGAATCTATCCGGAAATTACTGGATGATCCGGCGTTTACCATTCCGGCTACGGAGCAAGATCCACCCTCTGGAGGAGTGCTCGATCATACCCCCAATGAACTGGTAGCCAAAGCACTTGGCTTGGGAGGCACTCACTACGCACTCGACGCCGCTTGTGCCACTTCTCTTTACGCCATCAAGTTGGCTGCTGATGAGTTGATTACGGGAAAAGCAGATTTAATGTTGGCTGGAGCCGTTTGCGCTTCTGACCAGTTATTTATTCATATGGGTTTTTCCATCTTTCATGCTTACGCACCCAATGATGGAAAATTTGTTCCTTTGGATAAAGATTCTTCCGGACTGGTCTCTTCCGAGGGAGCGGGCATGGTCGTGTTAAAAAGGTTGGCAGATGCAGAACGAGACGGAGATAACATTTTGGGCGTAATTGGTGGAATTGGTTTGTCTAATGATGGTCGTGGTAAATTTTTATTGAGTCCTAACCCAAAAGGACAGCGACTGGCATTTGAACGTGCCTACAAAGCGGCCAACCTGAATCCAAAAAATACGCAATATCTTGAATGCCACGCCACGGGAACACCGCTGGGTGATAAAACAGAATTGAATTCTATTGCCAATTTCTTTGCTGATCACAAGGTGCAACCAATGCTTGGTTCGGTAAAATCCAATATGGGACATTTATTGACCGCCGCCGGAATGACCGGACTGGGGAAGGTTTTGTTGGCCATACAAAAAAATAAAATTCCACCCAATATCAATTTAGCCACTGGTTTAAAATCAGACAATGGTTGGATTGGAACGGATCAGATGATTTTAGAAACGACGGAATGGACTGATAAAAACAAACAAGCGGGGATCAACTCTTTTGGTTTTGGTGGAACAAATGCCCACATGATTGTCGAAAATTATTTACCTGAAAATAGTTCGTCATACGGTCAATCGTCTATACCTTTGGTACCAATGGCGGTCACTGGACTAGATGTACATTTTGGTAATTGTGTAGGAATTGAGGATTTCTACCAAACGATTTTTAACGGTGATCAACACTTTGTTCCATTGCCCGCAACGCGTTGGAAAGGATTTGATAATAATGAGAATTTATTAAAAAAATATGGTTTTACCGCTGGTAAACCACCGCAAGGTGCATACATGGAAGATTTTGCAATCGACTTGTTACGTTATAAGATTCAACCAAAAGAAGCAGAGACCCTGGAGCCGCAGCAAGCCTTGATTTTAAAGGTAGCGGATCAGGCGATTAAAGACGCGGGATTGGAGGAAGGACAGAATGTGGCGGTGCTGATTGCTATGGAAAGCGAACTGGGAATTCATCAATATCTTGCCCGCTGGGATGCAGAATGGCAGATAAATACAGCACTGGCAGAAAGTGGAATTGAGTTGACTGAAGTACAAAAAAAGGAGTTGGTACAAGCTGCGCGAAACGCGGTTTACGAAAGACATGGTTCTCAAACCCCGAGTCAGCATACCAGCTTTGTGGGCAATATCATGGCCAGTCGAATCGCAGCACTTTGGGATTTTTCCGGACCAGCTTTTACCGTTTCAGCGGGAGAACATTCTGCGTTCCGGGCTATGGAAATTGCGCAGCAGATGTTGTCACTAGGAGAAGTGGATGCCGTAGTCGTGGGCGGGGTAGATTTTGGTGGTGGAATGGAAAATATTTTATTGCGGAATCAAGTGCAAGCATTTTTTACCGGTAAAAAACCTTCTTTGATTTTTGAAAATAATACCGATGGATACTTGCCGGGAGAAGGAGCTGGCGCTTTGGTTTTACAAAAAGCAACCGTTGCAAATCCTTCAGGAAATTATGCTGAAATCACCGGGTTTCAACCGCTAAAGGAAGCTCATGGATTAGCATATCTTGAGTTGAGTGGTAAAGAAAATAATGGCGTTGAACGAAAAAGTCTAAATGAATTGTCTGCCAGGAATCGACAAGTCGCTATTGGTGCGGTCAATACCAATATCGGTCATACTTACGCAGCAGCGGGAATCGCGAGTTTGATTAAAACCATAGTTTGCCTTCATCATCGGTTTATTCCGGGCGTTCCGAATTGGGAAGCGACGGATCGTTTTTCTCTTTCGGATAAAGTATATATTCCTAATAAATCGAGGCCCTGGATCAGTGAAAACAGATTGGCTGGCGTGAGTGATGGATGCGGCAATGTCTGGGCGTTAAACGAAGCAGCCCAGAAAAAAATACCGGACGGAACGTATCGCAGGAAAAGAATACCCCTATTATTTCCGTTAAATTTCTCAACAGATGACGAGGTAAATTCCGCAATTAGCGAACTGGAAACAGCTCTTGCAAGCGATACCTGTATTCGTACCATCGCTTTAAATTGTTATGAAGTTTTCAAAAATAAAAAATCAAAATATACACTCGTATTATTAGGCGCGGATAAAACGGCCCTTCAACGGGATTTGGATTGTTTTAAGAAAAATATTGCTGGTGCAATTGCTGAAGAGAAAGAATTAAAAACACCAGGTGGTAGTTATTTTACGGGACAGCCGCTCGGTACAAATCGAAAAGTAGCATTTGTTTATCCCGGCTCGTCGACCGCCTACGCAGGAATGGGGCAGGAATTATTTCAATTGTTTCCGGAATTACACGAGGAGTTTGGTCATCTAAAACCGACGCTGGATACGTACGTACAAAGCGATTATTTGTATCCGCGCACGTTGGCCAGGAATGAAAAGGTTGCAGTCATTCAGGATGACGCCATCGCGATGATGTCAGCTGGTGTTTTCTTTTCCGCTGCTTACAATTGGTGGTTGCGGGATGTCCTGAATTTAACACCATCAATGGCTTTCGGATACAGTATGGGAGAGTGCAGTAGTATGTGGTATTCCAATAAAATTTGGGATGCGCGTAAGACGGATACTTTTAGAAATTCTCCGATCTTTAAAAATCGTTTTGCCGGAGATTTGGAATTGTTGGCGGAGCACTGGAACGTGTCTACGGAAGAGGCAAAGGACCGATGGACGAGTCTGGTTATTCTGGCGCCAAAAGAAAAAGTAATTAAATTGTTGGATAATTATACCAATGTCTATTTAACTTTTGTCAATACGGATACGGAAGTAATTATTTCGGGTGATAAAAAAGATTGTGCTGCCATTGCTACGCAGCTTGGAGCAGAAACAATTACGCTGCCTTTTCAGAATATTATCCATCATGATTTTTGTCGGGCGGAAGAAAAAGGGTTGTTAGAGATGCACGATTTTGCTTTACAGAATAATACTGAAATTGATTTTTACAGTAGCATAACGGGAGAAAAAATTCCGTTTGACCGTAAAATAATTGCGCAAAACTCTACCGATGTCTGTGCAAACCCGGTGGACTTTCCAAAAATGGTCAAAAAAATGTATTCCGAAGGAGCTGGAATATTTATTGAAGTGGGCGCAAACGCTACCTGCACTCGGTGGATCAATACTATTTTAACTGATCAGCCACACTTGGCGATTGCTACCAACCAAAGTGGTAAAACAGACGCCAGAAATCTGGCTGGTGTGATGGCCCAATTGTTAAGCCACGGTGTAGCATTAAATTTAGAAAAATTCTATGAGACTAAAGTAGAAAAAGAAAAAACAAGAAGTTTTTATAAAAAAATTACACCCGGTGGCGGAAATTTTCAAGACCATATTCTGAATGCCGAACAACGGAAATTATTTAAAAATATCACCAAAAAGAAAAATGTAAAAAAACAAGTCCTGGTCGCAGCGGGAGCCGAAGGAATGGAGCTTCCGTATAATGATCGTTCACCTGTTTTTACCCATAAAAAAATAAATAAAATGATTGAGACAACACCAAAAAATAAAATCGAAAAATCCATGCCCGGAACAATCGGGGAGAACGGTTTAAAATTGCAAGACTACGCGGCGGGAGAATCTGTAAAAGGAAAAAAGATTATTTTTTCAGAAGAAGATTTAGTCGAATTTGCTACCGGATCGATTGCCAAGGTATTTGGTCCGGCGTATAGTGAAATTGACAAATATTCCCGTCGGGTAATGCTGCCAATGGACCCATATTTATTAGTGAGTCGAGTGACCGGACTGACAGGAAATCTGGGCGTTTACGAACCTTCGACGATGCAAACGGAATACGATATTCCATACAATGCCTGGTTTACGACGGATCGTCAAATCCCGTGGGCGGTGTCGGTGGAGTCGGGACAATGTGATCTGATGTTGATTTCTTATTTGGGAATTGATTTGGAAAACAAAGGAAATCTGGTTTATCGATTACTGGATTGTACGCTGACTTTTGTGGACGATTTACCGTTTGAAGGACAAACCTTGCGGTACGATATTTCGATTAATTCTTTTGTGAAAAATGCCGATAATACCTTGTTCTTTTTTAGTTATCGATGTTACGTGGAAGATCGTTTGGTATTGAAAATGGACGGAGGCTGTGCCGGATTTTTTGCAGATCAGCAGTTGGAAGACGGTGCGGGTGTGGTTTATTCTGATAAAGAAAAAGCGGTGAGAATGAATGCGGTCAAACAACATTTTACGCCATTCTTAACCACGGAAAAAACAGCTTTTAGTAAAGCCGATTTACAAGCATTAATTGCCGGGGACCCCGTTACTTGTTTTGGCAACGAAAGTTATCATCCCAACGGTCGCAACGAATCTCTAAGACTTCCGCCAGAAAAAATACTGATGTTAGACCGGATTGTTTCGGTAGACACTAAAGGTGGTGCGTATGGATTGGGAATGATTGTGGCGGAAAAAGATTTGAGTCCTGACGATTGGTATTTTCCGTGTCATTTTAGAGATGATGAAGTATTGGCGGGATCGTTACAAGCCGAAGGCGGTGGAAATTTATTGCGGTTTTATATGATGATGTTGGGCTTGCAGCGACTGACCAAAGACGCCCGTTATCAGCCCGTATTTGATCTGCCGCAGAAAGTCCGCTGTCGAAAACAAGTAACAACCAAAGACACCAAACTTGTCTATAAATTAGAGATCAAAGAAATTGGTTTAATTCCTGATCCTTACGTAATTGGTGATTTGGAAATTATTTCTGACGGCGTCGTCACCGTACATTTTGAAAATCTGGGATTACAATTAAGAGAGAAAGACAATCCAAAATATCTGGAAAAACAGGCGGGTGTATACGTTTCGCCACGGAGTGAAGGCGCATTAATGAACGAAGCGGATATCACGACTTTTGCGTTGGACAAACTCTCCAAATGCTTTGGCGACGACTTTAAAATCTATGATGACAAGACCGTTTCTCGACAACCGAATACCGACCTACAAGTAATTTCCAGAATTCTATCTATCGACGGAACGCGGATGGATTTTTCTAAGCCGATCCCAACCGTAGCCGAGTATGACGTTCCAGAAAACGCCTGGTATTATACCCAAAATGCGCATCCAACAATGCCTTATTCCATTCTGATGGAAGTAGCCTTGCAGCCCTGCGGATTGTCGGGCGCGTACATGGGAAGTACGCTGGAATTTCCGGATAAGGAATTATATTTTCGGAATCTGGATGGAAATGGACAAACCTTTGATCTACCGATCGGGACTGATTTTAGAAATAAAGTAATTAAGAATGATACGGTTTTAACTTCGTCCGTTTCACTCGGCGGCACCGTTTTACAAAATTATACTTTTGAGTTGTCCGTTGACGGTCACGTATTCTACAGAGGAAAATCATCTTTTGGATTTTTTCCAGCAGATATGTTGAAAGAGCAAGTTGGTCTGGACGGTGGCAAGATGTTGGACCCTTGGTTTAAAAGAGAAGCGCTGGCTGAGAAATTCTACAAAAGAATAAACCTAGATTCTCCTTACGGAAAAATGAAGTTGTTTACCGCTCCGGTTGGCAAACCACATTACCGTTTATCAGATGGACAGTTGAAATTAATTGATTCGTTGATCGTCGCGAAAGACCAAGGAGAATTTGGTTTGGGATATGTACACGCAGTGCGCGCGATCAAGGTCTACGACTGGTTCTTTACCTGTCATTTTTATCAAGATCCGGTGATGCCGGGCTCGTTGGGTGTCGAGGCGATGATGCAAGCGTTGCAGACGTTTACGATCCAACAAGGTATTGGTGCCGATTTGGCGAATCCATGTTTTATTCAATTGCCGAATCACGAAACGAAGTGGAAATATCGGGGACAGATTTTACAGCACGTCGACCAGCTGGAACTGGAACTGCACATCAAGGAAGTGACGGTGACGGAGTGGGGGATTAAGGTGGTGGCCGATGGTAGTTTGTGGAATGATGAAGTGCGGATTTATGAGGTGACGGATTTGGGGATTGGGATTGAGCAAGTAACGAAAGTTTTTTAAGATTATAAAATTAATACCTCAGTCACCGAAAATTCCGATTAATTCAACGTAATTTTAACCCCGTAAGATTAATCAACTGCCAGTATAAGTGTTTAGGAACAACGATCTAATAGATTCAGAATGATGAGGCAGTCCCAAGGTACGTAGGCAGGCTCAACCAACGCAGCGTCTCAAAAATTTAATAATACCGCTAATTTGGACCTCCAGGTCCAGATACGCCTCCAAAAATAAACTATGCAATCAACCATCAACCATACCACCAATAATACCATGCTAAAATTCAACGGCACGCCAACCGGATTATTTTGGAAAGGTTCTCCTAGAGCAGTCGCTTTCGACCCCGCCGGAATCCAGGAAAAAATAGACAATATCCAAGCCCCTATTTATGTCGTCCGAGATTTCTCCGGACGAGTAGGGATGACCAACGAAGGAACCGTCGACAGTTCCGGACCAGGTTTGGAACTCCTAATGCTACGCGGACCCATGCTACCCGAACAATTAGGCGACCCCACTTTCCGCCGAGATTACGGATTACGATACGCCTATAAAACCGGTGCCATGGCCAATGGAATTGCTTCCGAAGATCTCGTCATTGCCATGGGACAAGCAGGATTATTAGGATCATTTGGCGCCGCAGGATTAGTACCCAAAAGAGTACTAGCTGCCATCGAAAAAATTCAAGCAGCCTTACCCACCCAAGCCTACGCCTTTAACTTAATTCACAGCCCCAACGAACCGGCACTCGAAGCAGGATCCGTAGAATTATTTTTAAAACACGGTGTAAAGGTAGTCGAAGCCTCTGCCTTTTTGGGTTTGACTGCCAATATCGTTCACTACCGCGTTGCCGGATTATCGACCGCAGAAGATGGACGAATTGTTATTAAAAACAAAGTAATTGCAAAAGTGTCCCGCAAAGAAGTCGCAGCACGTTTTATGCAACCTGCTCCACAAAATTTCCTCGATGAGTTGCTAGCTGCTGGAAAAATTACGCCGGAGCAAGCGAGCCTCGCCGCACGCGTCCCGATGGCGGATGATATTACGGTCGAAGCAGATTCGGGCGGACACACCGACAACCGCCCCTTGGTCGCTCTCCTGCCTTCGATCACTCGACTTCGAAATGAGCTACAGGCGGAGCACCAATTTGCTCAACCCATCCGAATTGGAGCAGCCGGAGGAATTTCTACACCAGAGTCAGCACTCGGTGCTTTTATGATGGGTGCCGCTTATATCGTCACGGGATCGGTCAATCAAGCTTGTGTAGAAGCAGGTACCAGTGAGCACGTGCGTCAGTTGTTAGCCACCGTAGCGGCGACGGATGTCATGATGGCCCCAGCCAGTGATATGTTCGAAATGGGCGTGGAGTTACAGGTGCTAAAACGAGGAACGTTGTTCGGACCCCGCGCTAAAAAGTTATACGATTATTACAAGCATTATAATTCTATTGATGATATTCCAACGGCAGAAAGAGAGAAATTAGAAAAGCAGATTTTCAAAAAACCACTCGAAGAAATCTGGCAAGGTTGTATCGACTTTTTTAACGAACGGGATCCCATTCAGATCGAGCGTGCCAGGGACAATCCTAAAAGAAAAATGGCTTTGATTTTCCGCTGGTATCTGGGACTTTCGTCCAACTGGGCCAACGCCGGAACCATGGATCGTAAATCAGATATGCAAATCTGGTGCGGCCCATCGATGGGTGCCTTCAATGATTGGGTAAAAGGAAGCGACCTGGAACAATATCAAAATCGAGGTGCAGCCGATGTCGCCGAACGCATCATGATCGGTGCCGCACGGCTATGGCGGAAAAGAGAACTGGAAGGAAGACTGGAAGGTTTATAGCAGCGATCATATAAAATAAATCAAAAAAAACGCAGGGACAAGGCAATGCCTTGTCCCTGCGTTTTTAGCGCAGCGGTTGCTATGAATACAATCCATGAATTATATCTACAGCAAACCGTACCTTTGCAGATTTCGTAAAAATGATTTATGAATTTTTACAACAGACCAAACTATATATGCAATCGCGCCTTACGCGCGAGCAACAATTCTTCCGTTTCTTCCCGTTCCGGATCCGGAACACAACAATCCACCGGACAAACCGCCGCACATTGTGGTTCTTCGTGAAAACCTTTACACTCGGTACACTTGTCTGGAACGATAAAATAATAATCATCTTCTACCGGAGCTTGTTGCGCATCTACTGCTACGTCGTCTCCCGTTTCGAGCGTATAAGTACCACTGACACCCGTACCATCGGCGATGGCCCATTCAACGCCACCTTCATAGATCGCATTATTGGGACATTCCGGTTCGCAAGCGCCACAATTGATACATTCGTCGGTAATAATAATTGCCATAATAATATTTTTAATGTTGAGAAAGTATTTTAAGCACTTTCTCTGAATTCGCATCACAAAACTAACTGATGTAACCCTTAATTACAAGAGATGGTTCATATATAACACATTTTACTGCTTTTGGCTCGTACTTTATTTATTTAACATCCCCAAGCTACCTTTCCTCGGACTAATTTTATACCAAATTAGGATATTGACCCATACGGGACATAATAGCCATCATTTAAGACAGATTAGCTTTAAAAATTAATACCTTTAAGTTCTATTTTTAAAATCAAAATTTTACTACATGAATCCTACCAGCTTTACCAAAAAAATGCTGTTGGCAACCTTTGCTTGCTTGTTGGCATTTAACCTTTTACATGCACAAAGCGAAGTAACCGTACAGGCTTCTCAGGCGGTTTATCTCGGAAAGACGATCCCAATGGGAGAAATTACTACATTGACCACCAACGGAAACCCTAAAAAGAAAAATAAAAAGAAGAACTGGCCGAAAGAAGTGGGAAATTTTAAAGGTAATACACTAATGCAAAATGTAAACCCCAATGCTTTGCCACTGAATGGTGATCCTGTCCGACAGTATGCGACCTTAACCAGCGATGGAGATTTGATCGAATTATTGGTAGATCGGGATGGCATCAATGTTAACCAATCTGGTTCTGTACCTCCGGACCCGGTTGGAGCGATTGGTAAAGATCATTTTGTACAAATGGTGAATGGCGGTGGATCGGTTATTTTAATTACTGATAAAGATGGAAACACAACGACCGCTCCTTTTTCTTCCAATACTTTTTGGGGATCCGTCAATAGTTCCGGAGCAGGGGATCCAATGATTCTTTGGGATCAGTTAGCAGAGCGCTGGTTTTTATTAGAATTAGGAAACGATCTTACTTCGATGCTACTCGCAATTTCTGATACTGCTGATCCAGCAGGTGAATATACCGCCTATAAAATTAATGCACCAAGTTTACCGGATTATCCAAAAATTGCGATTTGGCCAACTGGATATTATGTAACCACCAATGAGTTTACAGACAATGAGATTCCTACTTATGTCATAGATCGGGAAGCGATGATTGCTGGTGATACAGATCTGAACTTTCAGCGGGTACTTGGTATTCCAAAGTTTGGTGGAACCAATGCTTTTCAAGTAGCGGGTGCGGTACACTGGAGTGGAGTGGTGGCTCCACCCGAAAATAGTCCGATGATGGCTATCAGAATTCACGATGATGCCTGGGGTGCAGGTGCCGATCGAATTGAAATTTTTGAATTTATTCCGGATTTTGATAATCCTAACAATACAGTAGTAAACGGTCCTATTCAATTACCTACGGCTGCTTTTGATGCAGACCTTTGTCCAGGTGGAGATATTTTTAGTTGTATCACTCAGGGAAATGGTAGTCAGATGTCTGTTTTACAACAGGTAATTATGTTCCGGCCACAATACCGAAATTTCGGTAGCCACGAATCAGTGGTGCTAAATTTCTCCGTAGATGTAACTGGTGGAAATCAAGCGGGTATTCGTTGGATGGAGTTGCGTAAAACTTCTGAAGAGCCCTGGTTTATTTATCAGGAAGGAACCTACGCACCGGACGACCGTAGTCGCTTTATGGGAGCCATCGCAATGGATGTTGCCGGAAATATTGCCATGGGGTATACCTTGATTGGAGACAATACTTTTCCAAGTTCTGCAATTACTGGACGTCGCTCGATTGATCCACTGGGTATCATGTCTTTAGAAGAATCTGTGATTGGTGAAGGTCAGTCGTGGAATGGTAGCCAACGTTGGGGAGATTATGCAGCCTTGACAGTTGATCCACTTGATCAGGCTACTTTTTGGTTTACCAACGAATACACAGGTCTCAATGGAGGATGGACGACAAAGATTGCTTCCTTTTTAATACGACGAGATACTTTTGATATAGAAGCCCAGACATTACTAACTCCGATTGCTGCGGATGACCTTGGTGATACCGAAATTGTGACGGGAAGGTTTGTTAATACTGGTTTAACGCCAGTAGTCGATTTTTCTATTGGGGTAGTGGTTGATAATGAACTCATTGAAAAAATTCAAATTACCGATACTTTACAGCCAGATAGCTCTTTGACATATCTATTTGCAAATACGATTGATATGTCCGAAGTTAGAAATTATGAATTCAAATTGTTTACTGATTTAGAGATGGATGGAAATGAATTCAATGATACCTTACGGGTTAATGTTGAAAAAATTCCGCGTTATGATGTAGCAGCCGCAGGGATCAATGGGCTGGAACTACAAATCTGTGATTCTTCTCGTGTCGTAGAATTGGTTGTTGAAAATAGGGGTACGGAAGACTTGTTGAGTGCCGATATTACTTATACGCTCAACGGAGGTCCAGCTACTTTCATTGAATGGACGGGCAGTTTGGCTACTGGAGAACAGGACTTTGTCCAAATTAATTTGAATGGATTAATCGATGGAACAAACACGATTTCTTTTACCGTAAGTGCACCCAACGGATTAGTGGATGAAAAAGTAGAAAATGATGTATACAACCAGGATGTTACGGTAATCCTGGAAGGCATATTTCTTGAACTTTTTATTCAGTTTGATAATTTTCCCGAAGAGACTTCCTGGGAAATCCTGGATTTTGATGGTGTACCCATCCACCGTGGTGGTACGTATCCTGACGCAGCGGATATGTCGACGATCAGTGAATTCTTATGTATGCCAGAAGGATGTTTTACCATCAACTTTTTTGATACGGAAGGTGATGGTCTTTGTTGTGGATATGGTATCGGTTTTTATGAATTACGAACCGATGATGGTTTTATTTTATCAAGAGGAGATGCTTTTGGTAATATCAACACGGACAACTTCTGTTTACCATTCGCCTGTTCTCTAGCTGCGGAAGTAGGTACAAACAAAGAAACGGCACCAGGTGCTGGTAACGGTTCTTTATTTATCAATTCGACCAGTGGCGTTGGGGTGGTAGAATTCAGTATTGATGGTGGGGTAACCTTTGGAACGACGCCTTTTTTTAACGGATTATCCGGTGGAGATTACCAGGTGGTGATTCGGGATGAACAGAATTGTTTGTTAGAATTAACGGTAACCATTAATACTTGTACTTTGAGTTTTACCGCGTCTGTAGTAGATGCCAGTGCAGGTGGAGTCGGAGACGGAAGTATTACGATTACGGCCGATTCTCCATTTACGCCTTTACAATTTAGTATTGATGGAGGAAATACTTATCAGGACAGTCCGGTATTTGAAAATCTTCCAGATGGTGATTATAACGTAGCCGTTTTGGATGCGCAGGAATGTTTGGCTATCGAGCAGGTAACAATTGGATTGACAGTAGATGTTCGAACAACTGTTTATGGGCAACGCATAGAAATGAATCCAAACCCAACCACTGGTCTGGTACAAATTACCGCGATTGGTTTTAGTGATGAATTAATTATCCCAACGGAAATCATCGATATGACTGGAAAGGTAATTGAGCGTGGTCAGTTGACTCGATATAATGAAGAACACTTAGGAATCATGTCGGTACATATTTATCCTGCTGGAATTTACTTC
>ENA-ORXR01000913-ORXR01000913.1-marine-metagenome-genome-assembly--contig:-NODE-913-length-34847-cov-5.188927_pt1 | contig 34847 bp, 22 predicted proteins | sample MGYA00237866_ERZ511479 | MGnify/ENA metagenome assembly ERZ511479
CATTACTAAATATAGGAAGATCATCCTTATTTCCACGATTCATTTGTAGGGCATTAAACATATACTGATAATGCATTCCGAAATCCACTGTACTCCAAAATAAATCAGGGTTCATGCTTGCCATATTTGCCTTGGCTCTTCTATTGTTTTCGGCTGCCATATCTACCTGCATGATATCTAATAATCCATCATTGTTAAAATCAGAAATATCTACACCCATGCCATAAAAGGAAGTTTGTTTGGTTGTCTTTTTAAGGCTCTCTTTAAATGTGCCGTCCCCGTTATTTATATATAAATAATCTGGTGTACTAAAGTCGTTTGACACATAGATATCTTCCCAACCATCTCCATTGAGATCGCCAATGGTAGCGCTCAGAGATAAGCCAAATGACAAAACTCCAGCTTCAGCGGTGACATCACTAAAATGCCCTTTGCCATCGTTTCTATATAGATGATCACTATTCTCAAGCGTGACTTCATCCATCAATTTACGATACATTTCATTTGGTGTGGCAAATGAGGTGATGGGATAGTTCGCTACGTATAGATCAAGATCTCCATCTTTGTCATAATCAAAGAAAGTAGATTGAACACTTTTTCCGCTATCTGCAATTCCATATTCCTGAGCATTTTCCGTAAAAGTCAAATCTCCATTGTTGACAAAAAGTTGGTTGGTTGTTGTTTTATCCTTTCCAGAAACAGAAACATAGATATCAAGAAATCCATCTGAATTGATATCTACCATCGTAACACCAGCATACCATCTATCATCGCCGCTGAGACCCGCAAGGTTTGTAATGTCATCAAATTTAAAATCTCCCTTATTAAGGAAGAGTTTATTGGGAACCATGTTCCCTGTAAAAAATAGATCATCTAAACCGTCATTGTTAATATCACCTATTGCGACTCCTCCGCCCATATAGAGATACGGGTAGGTGAAGTAATTCAAACTTTCACTTTCATCCAGAACATTATTGAAATCTACTCCAGAGTCTTTTGCAGGAATTACGACGAACTTGTTTAATTCAAGCTCATTTTTTTGACATCCACATAGAAAGATTAAAATCCAAAGGAGAATAGAGGCTTGAATCCAAGTTTGTTTTCGGATCGAATATATACTTCTGCTATGTAATCTTGATATCATGACCTACAAAATAAAAAAACAAATTGATATAAAAATGGAAAAGTCTTCTTTCCAAAAAAAAATCACCCCGAAAGAAAGTCCTCCGGGGTGAAATAAGAATCATATTGAAAAAACTAGTACTTTATTCTAGTTGTACCCATTATTCTGGTTCAAGTTGGGATTTGCAAGTATTTCTGATCTAGGTATCCATATTACTTCATCTCTGTTACTTGTAAAGGTTCCTCCTGAAACAGATTTAGGATGAGGTCCATCATGTGCAGAACTTGCCCCTAGGTAAGTCTCTGCTAATCCCCATCTAACTAAATCAAAAAATCTATGTCCTTCTCCAGTAAGCTCCATAACTCTTTCATCAATTATCGCTTGACGCATTGCTTCTTGACCTAGTCCTGATACTTCCGCTATCTCAGCTCTGTTTCTGACCATATTTAGGAATCCTTCTGCATTACCAGTATCGCCAGCTTCATTAAGTGATTCGGCAAGCATAAGTAAAACGTCAGAATATCTAATGATTCTCCAGTTAGGACCGTAATCATCACCAAGGAGACCAGTAGCTCCAACTGGAAGCTCAAGTCCTGAATACTTACGGCTAAAAATTGGTTCTAAACCTTGATTGCTTGGACTAGATGCTACCAATGAATTCACAACATCAATATCTGCTGACATTCCAGTTATAAAATCGATACCAGCGTTTACTGTACTTCCTGGATAGTCATACGCAATAGTAGCATTTCGTCTACCTTCATCGCCGTTAGCTTCGAATACATTTCTCACCCAAGGATTGATAATATGACCAAGATCTGGAGATTGAGATGGCGGAGCGTACTCTATAACAAAGTTACCCTGAGTACCTGCATTAGGTATATCTTGCCCCCAAACAAAGTTACCATTTCCAATAGGCTGATATTGTAATTCGAAAACTGACTCTGCATTGTTCTCATTTGCTTGGGTAAAATTATCACTGTATTGGCTTAGAGGCAATAAGCTAAACTTACCACTATCTACTACGGACATAAGTGCAGTAGCGGCAGCTCCATATTCATTCGACCCCAATAGGCCAGATCTGTACAATAGACTTTTACCTCTTAATGCTGTAGCGGTCCACTTAGTTGGTCTTCCTAAATCTTCTGCGCTCCATGTATCAGGTAACAAATTTTCAGCCTCTTGTAAATCACTTATCATTTGATCCCAAATAGCTGCTACGCCACTCTGTGAAGGAAATAACTCGTCGTCATTTGTAGGGTCAGGTGTTTTAATTACCAATGGTACATTGCCATACATATTAGTCAAGTAAAAGTAAGTGAAGGCCCTAAAAAAGTATGCTTGTCCAAGAATACTGTTTCTTGTTGCATCATCACTGACATTGGTAGCATTCACGTTTTCCAAAATAGAGTTAGCTCTGAATATTACTTTGTAACTTTCTTGGTAAGGTTCTACGGCCCATCTAGTAGTACCGTCTGCTAAACCATCAAAAGTAGAAAGTGCTGTATTGCTACCGTTAGGTATTATGTTCATTGCATCAGATCGCAACAATGCACCTACATGGGTAATCCTTCCCCAATGAAAAGTTCCTGTAAAAGGATGGTACATACCATTTACTGCAAGCTTTGCATCTGTTGCATTTCTCCAAAAAGCTACAGTAGCTATTTCATTTGGGTTTACTTGATCAAGAACGTCTTTATTACAACTATATGTAAACATAAGACATGATACAAGTAGCATGGCTGTTAATATATTATATTTTATTTTCATGATATTTAATTTTCTATTTATTAAATTAAAAAGTGCAATTCAACCCAAAAAGAACGCTTCTTGTATTTGGATAAGCTCTAATATCTATTCCTCTTCCCGTGACATTATTAACAGTAGGTCTAAATCCAAAAAATCCATCGTTCTCGTTAGACCTTGCTCCGTTTGTAGAAGCTACATCAGGATCATAACCAGAATAGTTAGTTATTACAAATAGATTTTGCGCAGTTATCGAGATTTTAATACCTTCTATTCCTTTAATATTTAAAATATTTCCAAGATCATAACCTATAGAAGCATTTCTAAGTCTAAAGTAAGACCCGTCTTCTACGAAGAATGAGTTAGGTGGTCTTCCAACAGAAGATGCTTTAGGAACGGAACCAGTAGTGTTAGTCATTGTCCATCTGTCAAGGACTTCTGTAGTTTTGTTTCCATCAGGAAATAAAGTATTGAATGCTCTAGCTTGGTTGTAAATTTCATTTCCTTGAACGCCATTAAAGAACAATCCAAAATCAAGTTTCTTAAACGATCCGCTTAAATTGATCCCATACGTAAAATCAGGAACTGGACTTCCAATTACTTTTAGATCGGGACCCTCTTCTCCGTCTGTATCAGTAAATACAAATTCTCCAGTCGCTGGATCAATACCAGTTGATTCGAAACCATAAAAAGCACCTGGTGCCTCACCCTCTCTAAAGATATTAACGCTCTGTAAATCTTCATTCACAGAAGGTCCAAAAAAGTCATTTGGCAAAGCGTCTATGATGCTACTTTGTGTACCAAAATTGATTCCAATATTATACTTAAAGTCGCCTGTTGCTTGTCTGAAATTTAAAGCAACTTCTATTCCTTTATTTAATAGTCCACCCGCATTTTGAGTAACAGGAACACTTGTTCCGTTTGATGCAGGAATAGGGACTGCAACTAATAAATTGTCGACATCTTTAATGTAATATTCTATAGAACCTCCAATCCTTCCATTAAAAAGTTCAAAGTCCGCACCAATGTTAGTTGTTGCTGAAGTTTCCCATGTAAGGCTTTCATTGGCAAAAGAAGTTTGTGCAAAACCAGGAGCTATAGCATTACCAAATGAGGCAGCTGAAGTCGTTCTGAATGTAGACTGAGCAAGATAGTTCCCTACATTCTGCGATCCAAGTTCTCCATAACCTGCTCTTAATTTCAATGAGGAGATTACACCATCTTGAGGGAAAAAGTTTTCTCTACTCAACACCCATCCAAGTGAGAAGGATGGAAAAATATCTTTTCTAAAACCCTCAGCAAACTTTGAAGATTCATCTTGACGAATCGTAGCAGTTAACAAGTACTTGTTTTGAAAAGCATAATTAATTCTTCCGAAAGCAGAAATTAAGGCATCCACTTCTCTTGTTCCTGCACTGCCTAAAATATTACTAGTACCTGCGGCGCCAATAGTTGAAATCTCGTCAGAAGGAAGGTTACCTACATGAGTAGCAAGTATATCAAAATTTGTAATCACTCTGCTAGTTCCTAATACTACTCCAAAATTATGATCTCCAGATTCTTTCTGGTAAGTTAAAGTAGGTTCAATTTGAGTTCTCAAAAATTCTGATCTTACATGTGTTAAGTCATTCTGTGGATTATCGTTGAATCTAGCATCCGTACTACTCATAAAAAAAGCAGGACGGAAAGTCGATTTGAAACCATTCGTATATTCTGCTCCTAAACTGATCTTAGCAGTTAAGCCATCAAAAATTTCATAAGCTGCACTTAGATTTCCTAGTAAATTTCTTCTCGTATCTAAATTGTCTTCTAAAGAAGCTAAAGCATAATTGTTAATTCCACCAAAACCTGCTACATCTACTTCTGGAGCTTCAAAACCACCTAGGTTATCAGGATTGTTTAATCTCAAAATAGGAGCTGTTGCCGCTTCAAAACCAAAGTATTCATTTTCTTGAGTCTTAGTTTGCGATAATCCTAGTGTTTGCGAAAGAGTCAATTTTCCAATCTTAAATTCACTATTGCCTCTTAAATTAAATCTTTCAAAACCAGAACCAATGAGGATCCCGTCTTGCTGGTAATAATTCGAAGAAATATAGTAATTGGAGTTTTCACCTCCACCTCCTGCAGAAAAGCCAACATCGTTGATGGCACCTGTCGAAAAACTCTCATCTTGCCAATCCGTATAAATCAGTTCCCCATTTTCCATGAATTTAGATCTATCTATTTGGAAACCTGATGCATCATTAGCTTCTAAATCATCTCTAAAGTCAAGGAATTGTTCGCTATTAAGAAAGTCTAATCTTTTACTCGGTGCTTCAAAACCTGACTTAAGGTTTAAGCTAAATCTGGGTTTGCCATTATTTTCTCCCTTTTTAGTTGTGATTAAGACAACACCATTTGATGCCCTTGAACCATAAATAGCTGCTGAAGAAGCATCTTTTAATACTTCTATAGATTCTATATCATTAGGATTTATAAAATTCATATTTTCGGCAAATGTTCCATCAATTACATACAATGGGGAAGAATTCGTTAAAGAACCAATTCCTCTAACAAAGACATTAGCTGGTGCTCCAGGCTGACCGCCAAAACTTTCAACTTGTATTCCCGCTAATTTTCCTTGTAAAGTAGCAGTTGGGTTACCTGTAACAATTTGGGTAAGTTCAGAACCTTTGATAGATGCAATCGCTCCAGTTAGATTACTTTTTTTCTGAGTACCGTATCCAACAACTACAACTTCATCTAGATCGACCCCATCTTGCATGACAAGATCAATGATCGTTCGGCCATCTACGTCAATTTCTGAAGTAGTATATCCGGTGTAACTAAAAACTAGTGTAGCTGATTCGGGAACATTGATAGAATAGGTACCATCAATATCACTTATAACACCGTTGGTGGCTCCCTTCTCAATAATGTTAACCCCAATAAGGGTTTCACCAGATGAGTCGGTTATCGTCCCTGTGACCTGAGCATCAATAGACGTAGCCATGAGCACCAAAAACATAGGAATAAGCCATTTTAAATTTAATGTCGGACTGATTTTCAGGGATTTAACCAGAAAATTGTCCACATTAGGAGAATGTGAATTTTTCATTTAATTTTGATTTTTACATTTATAAATTGTAGCTCTCCTGAATCTCACTTAAGGGGGGCTACCTTTTTTTAATCTAATCCGAGTTTAGTAGCAATATAAATTATATTGATGCATAATATCTAGCTGTTATAAGGATGCTCTTCTAATCAACTTACTAGGTATTATTTCGTGCATCAGTTGTCTTTTTCTTACAAACTTTGCTGCTAAAGTTGCCATCGATTTGAAGTCTGTAGAGAAGGTCGTAATTCCTCCTGAAATAACCTCTTTAATAATATTTTCGTTGTGTGAAAAAATTCCAACATCTTTTCCTAATATCAAATTTTGGTTTTTGCAATCTTTTATAATTTTCCATAAATCAGAATCATTAATCGAAAAATAAACGGTTCCCTTCTTGACTGATCCGACTTCATAAGAATTTAAAATTGAACTTTCAAGATTCTTCTCTTCCATAAAGTCTACGAAGGCGCGAAGTATTCCTTTTGGATAATCAGACTTCTTCTTAAAAAATAGATGAAATCGATCATACTTGGTTAACGTACTCTCTAGCGAAAGTAGAGCAGCATACATTGGTTTTCTAAATCTTTGAGATACATAAGAATACTCATTTCCCATTTTAGAGTACCTGTCAACAATTAAAAGCTTTTGAGGTGGAATCTTAGTTAAGATAGATTTTATCTCCTCTTTTCTCGTAACGATAGGCGCAACTACATACATACCGTATTGAGAAATTATGCTAGTCATTATAGAATCAAAAACTTGATGATTGTTATGATGAAAAAAAATATCTAAATGAATATCTTTACCTAAACTCTTTCTAAACGTATTGTAGAATGCCTCTTGAAATGTATGAAAGGCATATAAGACTAATGCTACCCTAATTGTTTGAGTCGTTTTTGTAGTTAATATGAAATAACCTAATCTATTTCTAGATTCCACTATACCTCTTTCCTTTAAGTCAGTATAAGCCTTTACTATGGTTTTTCTCGCGAATCCTAATTCTTCAACCATCACATTGACAGAAGGAAGAATATCCCCTTTTTTTAAAATTTTACTATCAATAGCATTAATCAAGCCCATAACCAACTGATCATGTTTTGATAAGCGAGGCAGTTTTTTTAATTCTATTATTTTATTAAAAACAGTCAATTTTTCATAAGTTCTTTAAGCTTAAAATCCTATGCTATTCTGTGCTACTTTTCAGTAAAGCTAAATTAAATATCTTGAAGAAAAAAATAATTTGACATAAAAATTACATCATCGTGATTGTTTTCGATGCGTACATATTTTTCTTCTTATATAGAGTATGCGTGCATATTTATACTAATATAAAATCTACGCACAAATAAGATTTACCAAAATTTATATAGAATAGTAAATATTAATATTATTAGTAATATCATATGCAATCTGTAATCTTGATACCAAGGAAGCCCCTCCATTCCCTCATTCATCAATCCCCTTCTATAAGTATATTCTTTAATTTTTTCTTCTGGAGGAGCTGGTGTGATATTACTTACAACAATAAATATAACTGTACATATTCCAATCATGATCCCAACATTGGTTGTATAATGATATTGCCAAATTTCGAATTGACCTAGAATGAATAAAATGATACCAATAAAAGTACCGATTATCAATGTCCAGAATGATCCATCTGCATTACCGCGTTTATAGAATACACCTACTAAAAAAATCACCACAACAGGAGGAACTATAATAGAAAACATCTGCTGTAGATAGGACCAAAGTCCATCAAAATGCTGAATATTAGGAGCCCAGATTGCAGCAAATATCATTAGTGTAATAGTTGTTATTCTCCCATACTTTGCTATTTCTTTGTCTGTAATATTCTTATTTGATGGTTTGACAAAATCAACAACGACAAGTGTACTAGCCGAATTTAAGGTCGAATCCACCGTTGACATTATAGCTGAAATCAGACCAGCTAAAACTAATCCTACCATTCCTACAGGTAGAATCCCTAAGACGGCAGTTGGAAACACCATATCTGGATTGCCTAATCCTGGAAATAAACTAATGGCAATTGCGCCTGGTATAACCATGATAAAGAGAGGAATGATCTTCAAAAATCCAGCAAAAATAACACCCCATCTTGCGTGCCTAATATCCCTACCTCCTAAAACTCGCTGTACAATATATTGGTTGGTTGTCCAATACCAAAAACCTAAGAACGGAACTCCGAGTATCAATCCAGTCCAAGGAAGGGATTCGTCATCAATCGGTCTAACCATAGAAAAATGACCCTCTGGGGCAGCTGCAACTACTGCTGCCCAAGAAAAGTCCATCTCTTCAAACAGCATATAGGTTAGTACACTACAACCAACAATCAAAATGATAGCCTGAATTGCGTCCGTGTAGACAACGGCTTTCAAGCCGCCAAAAGCGGTGTAAATACCTGCTATAAATGCAAGTACTACACAAGTCTGCCATAAAATTAGTTCTGGAAAGAATAGCTGTAATACAAGCGCCCCTGCATATAGACCACCAGCGGTATCTACTACTATACTTGTAAAAATGGTAATAATAGAAAAGAAATTTCTTGACCTCCTATCATACCTCAATTCTAAAAACTCTGGAATAGTAGTTATCTGTGCTTTCAAATATAGCGGAATAAAAATTACAGCAGCAATGATCAGAGGGATACCTGACATCCATTCATAGACAGAATTAACAACTCCTGTGCTATATGCTGCTCCAGAAAGACCAATCAGGGTAGTACTGGATATATTGGAAGCGAATAAGGACAGACTAATCAATCCCCAACCAAATGTTCGGCCACCGAGAAATAGATCTTCACCCGTTTTTGTTTTCCTTGCAATTACAAAACCAATACCTAGCACTACTATAAAATATATAGCTATGATTGATAAATCAATGTTTGAAATTTCACCTTGCATAACTTTAATTTTTTTGAATTCTACATAGCCCAGAAATAGGGACCTGTATCTCATTCACTCCCGAAGTGAGAATTTTAGTATTTTCAGATATTAATTGACCTTGGCAATCCCAAATGGTAATAGTATAATTTTGGCTTTCTAGTTTATTTCTTAGAACTAATCCGCTTGTTCTCTTAGCGTTTAGTATATCAGTTTCAGTATGATCTCCCATCTTAATAATGGATTCTTCATAAACGGCGATAATACTTTTTGATTTGTTCGAAACTTTTATTGTAGGATAATTACTAAGGGGACTTGCAGGCAAAAATTCACCGTCAAGTAAAAGACTTTTGTTTTGGATCCAGTAATCAGTATAAAATCTCAACATGTTGGTATGTTCTTTCGATAAATTTCGCAAGTGTACTGACATCTGGGGAACTGAGAAAATTGCATTTAAAACTTGCAGCGCTGAAATTTCTACTTTTTCATCAGAATGCCATGTAAGCATATCGGAGTGAACTGCAGTATTTCCAGCTAGCATCTTTATGTCAGTTGTACGAATTCGATTCGTTACTGGATCGTTTGGACAATCAAATGCTCTAAACATATTGCCGAATTTTCTCATGGCCGGACCAATGTATTGTTGTCTAAATTCGATAGCAATATTTGGTTTTATTTGCCATAGAGAATTCATCACATCCGTCATCAGGCGATCTACTGCTTCATTGACATTAGCATAGTCCCGTCCATCCTCATTGGTCAGATCAGTCTCTGGGTAAACTTTAAAATCATCAATAAAATCTAACTTAAATGCATCTAGGTCATAATTTATCAAAGCATTACAATATGTCTGAATTAGATGATCTCGAACCTCTGGATATCTTGGATCAAAAACCGGTGCCCATCTATGATTTTCTGTTAAAAATTTTCCTTTGAATTTCTGATACGCCTTCGACTTGACTCCACAAAATGGAACGGAGAACCAAAGTCCAAACTTCATTCCTGTATCATGTATTTTTTTTACCATCCCTTTTAGATTGGGAAATCTATCCGGCTCCCAATCACCAGTATAGTCGTAGCCTCTATTAATATCTAATGTTTGCCAACCATCATCTAATATGATAAGCTTATATCCTAAATCCACAGCGAGTGTACATTCCTCAATCAATACACTTTCATCTAGCTCTTGATGAAATTGATACCAAGTAGAATACAGCGGTACACGCGCTAAATCTGGAACGGGAGATGGTTTTAAATTGTCAAATAACTCCCACCAACTACTCACATTTTCAATTGCCTTTGAATAGGTGATATTACTCAAATCGATCCTAATCTGCGCTTCATAATTTTTTATAGCTTGAAATCTCTCCTTAAAAAATGTAATATGACAATATATATGATTGTCTTCTTCCCTTAAGAGCGTATTCATTTCAATCATATTGACTGCATCAGAACAAGCGAGAGTAATTACGTTTTCATCAGCAAAACCAAAAACATTTATTATAGGAGCATCAACAGAAACTCTAGATTCTAAATGATTTAACTCCCAATCGTATTGAAGTCTTTTATTATATATTGCGCCAGGCTTCCATACTCCTTTGATATTTATTGCGGGGATTTTCCATTTAACAGTAATAGTATTTGGAACTTCTTCTTTCTCAGAATGTATGTTTAAGCTGTACGTAAATATATGGTTCACTTCATCAATAAGCTTTAGCTTGATTTCAAAATTTTCATCCTGTGTCTCAATTTCAAGTTTTGGTGATATAGATGCTTTAGTTTCTAAATTCATTTTTAATTTATCTTTGGCAACTGTTAGTATAAATTATGTTCTGTTTACAAGATGATAAATTTGATAATCGAAATTCTAGAAAACATTCCAAGGCTATTCCACATCCAGTAGCACACCTTCCTATTATGACCAAGTCAAATGTTGGGCATGGTAAGCTTTCAATATCTCTATCTCTGAATGCCATTGAAAATGATATCCGATTTTGAATGCTGGTCCTGAATAAGCTCTTCGATTTTTAGAAAATATCAAGTCTTACTTAAGAACAAATACATAGAATATGAACAGAAAAAACTATAAATTTGGATTTATAATCCTATGCTACCCTATGCTACAAGTACAAATATAACAAATTTCGCCTCTGTGAGTAGGAAAACGCATAAAATTATCGATCCTGAGATATAATATCGATCTTGGGGTCATTCACTAGAACTCGTTTATAGAGTCAAGTTAAGCTTTTTGCTGTATGCAAATAAAAAATATGTTTGAAGAAATACGTACACAAGCACCAGGTCGAATTAATCTTATAGGAGAACACACAGACTATAATGGAGGATTTGTATTGCCCGCTGCGATAGATAAAAATACAAAGGTTCTTATTAAATTAAATGGCACTGAACAAGTAGTTAATGCCAGATCTTTAAATTATAATGAATCTTTTACATTTCAATTGTCAAATTTTAATAGGTTGGAAAGTGGTTGGCAAAACTACGTAATGGGTGTTGTGGCTGAAGTGCAAAAATTAAATAATACAATCACAGGTTTCGATTTAGAGTTTGAAGGAAATGTTCCCATTGGCAGCGGAATGTCATCTTCCGCAGCTTTAGAGTGTAGTTTAGCTTATGCACTGAATGAATTATTTGAGCTCAACCTAAGCAAAATACAGCTGATAGAGGCGAGCCAGTTGGCTGAACATAACTTTGTAGGAACTAGATGTGGTATAATGGATCAGTTTACCAGTGTTATGGGAAAGAAAGACCACGCAATTCTTTTGGATTGTTCTACCATGGAACATAAATACTTTCCACTGAAGTTAAACGAATATGAAATTTTACTATTAAATACTAATGTCTCACACAATTTAGCTACTTCTGAATATAATACACGCAGACAAGAATGCGAATTAGGTTTGGAAATTTTATCTAAAACTTATGCAAATTGTTTTTCGTTCAGAGATTTTACTATTAATCAACTAAATGACTCTAGGCAATTGATGACAGAAACAGTATATCAAAGATGCAGACATGTATTGACGGAAAATAATAGAGTCCTTAGTGCTACCCAAGCTTTAGTAGATGGAAAAATACATATTTTAGGTCGATTGATGTACCAATCACATCAGAGTCTCCAATATGATTATAATGTAAGTTGTGCGGAATTAGATTATTTAGTTTCTCAGACTATAGGCAAGGATTATATTTTAGGAAGTCGAATGATGGGCGGCGGATTTGGAGGCTGTACAATATCACTAATTGATAAAAACAAAACCGAGGCATTTATAGTAGAAATAAAAAAAGCATACTTAAGCAAATTTAACATCGAATTAATTCCCTATCGAGTCAGTATAGATGATGGGGCTAGAGTAATATAAAAGAGTAGAAATGATAAACTTTGCAAAAGATCCACACAGAAGATTAAATATATTGACAAATGAATGGGTGTTGGTTTCTCCACATAGAACAAACCGCCCGTGGCAAGGAAAAGAAGAAGAAGTAAAAAAAAGGAATTCTATCAAACATGATCCCAACTGCTATCTATGCCCTGGCAATACAAGATCAGGAGGTGCTAAAAATCCAGACTACGCTAATACTTTTTCTTTCACAAATGATTTTGCTGCATTGAACGATCAAGGTAGTGTCGATTACTATGAAGAAGGTTTGTTGCAAGCCAAAGGGGAAAAAGGAATTTGTAAAGTTCTATGTTTTTCGCCTGACCACTCTAAAACAATGCCTGACTTAAATGTAGATGAAATAGAGAAAGTGATAGAAATGTGGCAGAAAGAGTATGCAGATCTAGGTAAGCATAACTTCATTAATCATGTGCAGATATTCGAAAACAAGGGCACCATAATGGGGTGTAGTAATATGCATCCGCATGGTCAAATTTGGGCGCAAAGTTCTATCCCGAAGGAAGCCATGAAAAAGTCAAATCAACAATTAGATTATTGGCAAGCTAAAAAAAGAAACCTTCTACAAGATTATGTAAAGCAAGAGCTTGAGGTTGATAAAAGAGTCATCACTCGTAATGAACACTTCGTTGCGCTAGTGCCTTTTTGGGCAATCTGGCCTTATGAAACTATGATCATTCCACTGAGAGCAATTCCACATATCAATGAACTTACTAATGAAGAGAAAACGAGCTTTGCTAAAACATTAAAGCAACTAACTCAAGTATTGGACAAGGTATTCAACACCTCATTCCCATACTCCTCTGGGATTCATCAAGCTCCAACAGATAACTTAGCCCATCCAGAATGGTGTATGCACATGTCATTTTATCCGCCGCTACTTAGGTCTGCTACAGTAAAGAAATTTATGGTGGGATATGAAATGTTCGGTGAACCGCAAAGAGATATCACTCCTGAAATGGCTGCTGACCAGTTGAAGTCTTTGGTTTGATATAACTATTCAAAATGAACTCCTACTCGAAATGCTGATATTATAAAATGACCTTCTTCTACTAAATAGGAAGGTGTTTTGTAATTTATGTACGCCTAAAAAATAAATTAAACCAGCAAAAAGAGAATTTGTGTGAGCGGTAGGAAGTATGCGACTGAAAGAAGCAGTCCAGAGGCGATCTTTTTTTCGCCGTCGGACGGTAGCGATAGCGGACTACTGGATGGCGCGACCTGATTGCTTGACTTTTTTAAGTCAAGCAATCAGGGCACACCCAAAAAGTCTTACACCGCCACATCATACTCTCGTAAAGCATCATTTAATGACACCTTTTTATCGGTAGTCTCCTTTCGCTTCCCGATGATCAAAGCGCAGCCTACTTGGTATTCGCCTGCTGGAAACTTCTTGGTATAGGTTCCTGGGATCACCACTGATCTAGGCGGTACATGGCCCTTATAAGTAACAGGCTCGTCGCCACTGACATCGATGATATGAGTAGACTGCGTGAGGACAACATTAGCACCAAGTACAGCTTCATTGCCAACGCGAACGCCCTCCACAACGATACAGCGAGAGCCGATAAAACAGTTGTCCCCGATGATAGTCGGTGTCGCTTGGAGTGGCTCCAATACACCGCCAATACCAACTCCTCCACTCAAGTGTACATTGCGACCGATCTGTGCGCAAGAGCCCACCGTAGCCCATGTATCCACCATGGTGCCACCACCGACCCACGCGCCAAGATTGACATAACTGGGCATCATGATTACCCCTTTTTCGAGGTAAGCTCCGTGGCGTGCGATGGCGTGTGGCACAACCCTTACCCCCTGCTCGGCAAAATTTTTCTTCAATGGAATCTTGTCGTGAAATTCGAAAATACCAACTTCTAAGGTTTCCATTTTTTGGATGGGAAAGTAAAGTACTACGCCTTTTTTCACCCAATCATTTACTTTCCAATCCTCACCATCTGGTTCTGCTACTCTTAATTTTCCTTTATCAAGTAGTTCCAGTACTTCTCTAATGGCGGCTTGGGTATCAGCTTCTTTGAGCAATTCACGGTTGTCCCAGGCGGCTTCTATTTTGTTTTTTAATGCTTCCATGTTGTTTTGTTTTAGCAAATGTAAATGAAATTAGAGTATATTTAAATAATTCTTAATCTTACACTCTATGAAAAGTTGGATAATAAAAGCGTATGCTTACTTAGACAAGTCATTAGGTGAAATCCCTAGTGAGTTGAATGAGATTGATTGGAAGCAGGCTTTAACCCCTAATAATGCAAAAATGTGTAAATCTTTATCCGCATTTGCAAATTTACCAGGTGGTGGATATCTAGTTTTTGGAATAAATAATAAAACTGCTAATGTTATTGGAATAAATAGGCAAGATGCAACACTTATAGTTGATAAACTTGCTTCACTTTGTAGGGATGGTGTGACTCCCTTAATAAGCATGGATCACTCTATTGAAGAATTTCGAGGAGAATATATTTTACTTATTCATATAAAGGAAAGCGCTATAAAGCCTGTTCACCTTATGGGTAAAAGTATCGAAGATAGCTATATAAGAAGTGGTGGAACTACTCGAATTGCTTCTAGAAATGAAGTTGGCTCATTAATGCTTAATAGTAAATCGCCTACTTGGGAAGAACTACATTCTTCTAAATTACTTACCGCAATAGAAGTAATAACTTTGATAGATTTCGGAAAAATATTAGATCTTATTAAAAAGCCGCTCCCAAGTGAGTTAGATGAGATTTTAAAATGGCTTCAGGAAGAAAAGATGGTGATTGATGTTGATGGGAAGGGGTATTATATTACGAATTTTGGAGCTGTTGCTGCTGCAAAAGATTTATCAAAATTTGATGGACTTTCTAGAAAATCGGTTCGACTTATTAAATACGACGGTATTAATAAATCAAAAAAAAGCAAGGAGTTTCCTGGTATAAAAGGTTATGCAATTGGCTTTGAAGGTCTGATAAGCTTTACCCATGGTTTATTACAGGATAGTGAAGTAATAAAAAATGCTTTTAGAGTTGCAACTTCAATATATCCTGAAATAGCTTTAAGAGAACTAATAGCAAACATGCTAATACACCAAGATTTCTCCATTAGAGGAGCTGGTCCTATGATTGAAATTTTTAACGATCGAATTGTTTTTACGAACCCCGGAAAACTGCTACCTTCAAAAAGTATAGATAGGTTAATTCGAACAACACCTGAATCAAGAAATGAAGTTTTAGCTTCATCATTTAGAAGATACAATATTTGTGAAGAGAGGGGCTCTGGACTAGAAAAAGCAGTTGCCGCAATTGAACTTTTTGGTCTGCCACCTTTAAATATTGAAGAGTTTGAAAACTCGCTTAAAGTGACCATGTTTTCACCGAGGCCATATGCAAAAATGTCAATTAATGAAAGAGTTGAAGCTTGCTACCAGCATAGTATTATTGAATATTATGGTAATGGTGGCTTCAATAATGCTTCACTTAGAAAAAGATTTGGAATGCATGATAAGCAAGCGGCACAAATATCCATATTAATTAAAGAGGCTATTGAGCGTGGTAGAATAAAAGCTAAAGACAAAAGTAATGTGTCGAAAAAATTCAGCTTTTATATCCCATATTGGGCCTAATCTTATTTAACGAGAACAACATGACTATCACATAAGTAACTGTAAATCAGTCAATTCTTATTTAATTTGAATTCGGAAAGGCGGCTTTTTAATTAAATGGTTAAAGGAGATTTCCATCTCTATTTAGCATAAGATTCCAACTAAAATATATAAGCTATACAGAACTAATAAAAGAATCATCTATGCAGACTATGTCTTTTCTTTCCTTTTGCTTGTTATTTATTCTTACTTTCTCATGTAAAGCTCCATTTAAGGTCATCGAAACTAGACTGATGATAATACCTGACAAGATCGACTTCGACTACGAATCATTGGATAAAAATGGTTTGATAGGGCCATCTGATGGTCTAGTATCTGTGGACTATGAGTTCTGTATTCCAACAGATAAGGACTTGCAAAGCCAAGCGCTATCAATGGATCCTTCACTGAAGATCTTGGATTCTCAAGGCAGGAGTCGCTGTAAAAAGGGAGAAGTTCTCGCCATGGGAAATACACAGCAAGCAAATGCTAAACGGGTACTGGAAGGTTTGAGCAGTTTGACGTTTGTAGGGAAGATTAATCGGGTATGGTTTGAGTGAAAAGTGTGGCAGCTATGTTCAGGATGTGCCTTAAAAAATCTTGGAAAAAAACTCTCTAAAAAGAAAAAAGCCTACATCACGAATGATGCAGGCTTAACCGATTATAAAGATTAGCTAACTAAAAGCGCTAAATTGTTTTTACTATCGGAAAATAGAATAAGGAGATGATACTAAATCACCTGCCCTATCCTCATTTATTAGTTTCTATTCTGGACACTCGACTATGTTCGCCTCGAAATGCGCCCCTAGCTCTACCTCGAAATCTGGTAGTAGATTGATATCGTTACCAGCTTCAAAGGTAATGTTCGTATTACCTTGTCCCAATTGAACTGTTGCGTCAGAGTTTACCGTTTGGCTAGCTTTGAACAATTCGGTCACATCAGTAGGCGTCATAGGTACGTTGAGGACAACTACTCCTGGGTTGATTACAGTTCCAGAATTATCCGTTGCAGTACATGCCATATTTCCAGCATCTCTTACCTCTACGGTATACGTTCCATCAGCTAAACCAGTAAATAAGCCGTCAGTATTGAATGTTGTAAATCCGTCTGTAGAGTATTCTATACCTGTACAAGAAGAACACGTGGCAACAACAGACAATGTACCATCATCAGCACCTGGACAGATCTCGTCTGTAGAAGTTATAGATGAGATAGCGATATCGCAAATCGGATCCGTTTGTCCTGTTATATCAAATGTATAAGTTGCTTCATCACAATCATTGCTCGCAATACTAATCGTAGCGTCGTCTGTACCTAAATCAGAAGGCGTATAAACTACTTCAAATGTAAGGTCTGTTCCACCAGCTGCTATACTTGCCGCACTAGGCTGAGCCGTCACAGAGAAATCTGTACTACCGCTGATAGCGACAATCGGGTTACCCGTAAGTCCCAATGTCGCATCGCCAATGTTCTGTATGGTAAATGTCTTAACGGCTGATGTATTAGCTAGTAGACTACCGAAATCGGTATCATCTGCTGTGCTAGGTGTAATATCACCCGATGCGATATCCAGTCCATTTCCTTGTAGGTTGATATCAGAGGCTATGACAGTAATCATTTGATCGTCAGTAGCGGTCTGTCCACTAGTATCATCCGCTGTCCATACGATAGTGTAAGTACCAGGTGAATAACTTGACTGTGCATCATTTGTTGCAACAATATTCATGTTACAGTTGTCCGATACCATAGCCATACCTAGTACGAAATTATCAGACGTACATCCGTTGTTGACCTCTACTATGATATCTGCTGGAGCAGTTATAGTAGGTGCAGTCACGTCATCAATAATCACGTTTTGCGTCTGCGTGGAAGAATTTCCGTTACCATCATCGAAAGTCCATGTTACGACGGTTATTCCTTGAGCAGTAATAGGAAGGGTCACATTGTTAGATAATGTGATCGTAGCGTTTGGACAGTTATCAGTAGCCGTAGGTGCAGTAAGATTAGTGACCGAACATTCAGCGGTTACGTCCGTCAGCATCATGGCATCTGGTGCAGGAGCAGTTACATCATCAATAACTACATTCTGTGTTTGCGTGGAAGAATTTCCGTTACCATCCATATAAGTCCAAGTTACCACGGTTGGACCTTGAGCCGTGATAGGGAGTGTTGCATCATTAGTGACCATTACAGATCCCATACAATTGTCTGTTGCAGTAGGTGCAGTAAGCGCAGTGACTTCACACTCTGCTGTCACATCATTCAGCGTAATTGCATCTGGTGTTGGAGCAGTCACATCATCAATGATCACATTTTGCATTTGCGTCTTAGTATTATTATTTCCATCATCATATGTCCAAGTTACCACTGTTGTACCTTGAGTTGTGATAGGGAGCGTCGCATCATTAGTTACTGTTACAGTTCCATCACAGTTATCCATAGCTGTAGGCGCAGTAAGCATATCCACTTCACACTCTGCTGTTACATCTGCCAAGGTAAGCATATCTGGTACAGGGTCAGTCACATCATCAATGATCACATTTTGTGTTTGCGTTGAAGTGTTACCATTATTGTCTTCATATGTCCATGTTATTACAGTAGTTCCTTGTGTTGTAATAGGGAAGGTCTGCATAGTTGTACCTGTAATAAATCCAGCACAATTGTCCGTAGCTACAGGTGCAGTAGGCATCTCTACTTCACACTCGTCAGTCAAATCTTGCAGCATAGCCATACCTGGTACAGGATCAGTCATATCATTAATGATTACCTCTTGGTCTTGAGTTACTGTGTTCCCATTTCCATCGTCATACGTCCAGGTTACTGTAATAGTAGCTGTGATAGGTGTCTGTGTCGTAGTGGTACCAGTAACTGTAACCATTCCACAGTTATCTGTAGCAGTAGGTGCAGTAAGCGTAGTGACTTCACACTGTGCCGTTACATCAGCAAGCGGAGTTAGATCTGGTGCAGGAGCAGTCACATCTTTAATGATCACATTTTGTGTTTGCGTTGAAATGTTCCCATTTCCATCATCATATGTCCACGTTACTACTGTCGTAGTTCCCTCGCCTGTGATTGGGAAAGTTTTATTGCTGGTTGCAGTAAGTAGACCTGCACAGTTATCTGAAGCTGTAGGTGCTGTAGGCGTTGCTTCACACTCTGCAGTCACGTCTGTAAGCATAGGTACCACGGGTATAGGAGCAGTTATATCACCAATGATTACATTCTGTGTTTGTGTTGAAGTATTATTTCCATCGTCATACGTCCATGTTACTACAGTAGTTCCTTGCATTGTGATTGGAAAAGGTTCATTGCTGATTGCAGTTACTTCACCAACACAATTGTCTGTAGCTGTAGGTGCTGTAGGTGTGACTGAACACTCATCGGTTAGATCAGCAAGCGAAGCCTCATCTGGTGTAGGAGCAGTCGTGTCATTAATGTTCACAACTTGGTCTTGAGTATCAGTGTTCCCATTTCCATCGTCATATGTCCAGGTTACTGTAGTAGAAGTTGTGATAACACCCGATGGAACTCTTGTCACAGTTACAGTTCCACCACAATTATCTGTAGCGGTAGGTGCTGTAGGATCAGCCTGGCACTGTTCGTTTACAGCAGCAAGCGGACCATCTGGTATGGGAGCAGTTACATCATCAATGATCACGTTTTGTGTTTGTGATGAGATGTTCCCATTTCCGTCGTTGTAAAGCCAGACTACTACAGTAGTTCCTTCACCTGTGATAGGAAGTTGGGCATTACTAGTGACTGTAACTGATCCACAGTTATCCGTAGCAGTGGGAGGAGTAAGCATAGTTACTTCACACTCTGCAGTTACATCAACGAGCATTGGCAAATCTGGTGCAGGAGCCTCTGTATCATCAATGATCACGTCTTGTGTTTGGGTCGAAGTGTTCCCCTCTCCATCATCAAATGTCCATGTTACTACAGTGGTTCCTTGAGCTGTGATAGGGAATGCTGTTACGTCATTGGTAGCAGTAACTGAAGCTCCACAATTGTCAGTAGCTGTAGGTACATACAGTGACGTCACTGCACAATCTGCGGTCACATCATTTAGCGAAGTTGCATCTGGTACAGGAGCCATCGTATCATCGATAGTCACATTTTGGGTTTGTTCTGAAGTATTTCCATTTCCATCGTCATAAGTCCATGTTATTACATGGTTTCCTTGTGAAAAGATAGGAAGAGTTGGATCACTCGTCACAGTGACAGTTCCACCACAATTATCTGTAGCTGTAGGAGGTGCAGGATTAGCCTGGCACTCTTTATTCACAGCAGCAAGCGGACCATCTGGTACCGGAGCAGTTACATCATCAATAATCACGTCTTGCGTTTGTGTTGAAATGTTTCCATTTCCATCACTATACACCCAAACAACTTCTGTAGTTCCTTGTGTCGTAATAGGAAAAGTTACATTGCTGGTAGCAGTAACTGTTCCGGCACAATTGTCATTAGCTGTAGGTGCATTAAGTGTTACTTCACACTCTGCTGAAACATCATCAAGCATAGACATATCCGGTGCAGGAGCCATCATATCAGTAATGGTTACGTCTTGATTCTGCGTTTCTGTATTACCATTTCCATCATCGAATGTCCACGTTATTACAGTGGTTCCTTGTGCTGTGATTGGGAAGATTTGTGAAGTTGTACCAGTTATGAGATCAGCAGCACAATTATCTGAAGCGGTAGGCGGAGTAACCATAGACGCAGTGACTTCACACTCTGCAGTCACAGCAGTCAGCGAAGCGTCGGTTGGTACAGGATCCATCGTATCATCAATAATTACATCTTGTGTTTGAGTTGAAATGTTCCCATTCATATCACTGTAAACCCAAACTACTTGTGTAGTCCCTTGTGCTGTGATAGGGAAAGGCACATTGCTGGTCGCAGTTACTGGTCCGACACAAATGTCCATAGCCGTAGGTGCTGTAGGTGTGGCTTCGCACTGTTTGACCACATCAGTAAGCAGAGATGCATCTGGCACTGGAGCAGTCGTATCATCAATTGTTACCTCTTGGGTTTGCGTTGTAGTATTATCATTTCCATCATCGTAAGTCCAGACTATCGTAAAGTTTCCTTGTGTTGTGATAGGAAGCGTTAAATTGCTAGTTGCATTTACCGTTCCAGCACAATTGTCTGTAGCAGTAGGTGGAGCAGGATTGGCAGAGCACTGTTCGGTCACAGCGGGCAGCGGATCATTATCTGGATCAGGAGCCATCGTATCATCAATGGTCACCTCTTGGGTTTGGCTTGATGAGTTACCATCTATATCAGTATATGTCCAGGTTATTGTAACATCTCCTTGTGATGTAATAGGAAGAGTCTCACTGCTCACCCCTATCACAATGCCATCACAATTATCTGTTGCGGTAGGTGGCGTAGGATTAGCAGAGCACTGTTCGGTCACAGCAGACAGCATTGCCACGGTTGGTACAGGAGCTGTCATATCATCAATGATTACCTTTTGGGTTTGAGTTGCGGAGTTTCCATTTCCATCGTCATATGTCCAGGTTATTGTAGTTGAAGATGTGATAGGTGTTTGTGTTATAGTACTACCAGTAACTGTAGCCATTCCACAATTATCAGTAGCAGTAGGCGCAGTAAGTGTATTGACTACACACTCATCGGTCAAATCAGGAAGAGGAGATACATCTGGTGTCGGAGCAGTCATATCATCAATAGTAATGTTTTGCATTTGCTTTGAGGTGTTCCCTGCTGCATCAGTATATGTCCATGTTACTGTTTCATTACCTTCATCCGCAACAGGAAATGTTACATCGCTGATTCCATCTACAGGTCCATCACAATTGTCCATAGCAGTAGGTGCTGTAGGAGTGACATCACACTCTATTGTTATATCAGCAAGAGATGTTAAGTCTGGCACAGGAGCAGTCATATCAGTAATGATCACATCTTGCGGTTGTGTTGTGGTATTATTATTTTCATCCTTATAAATCCAAGTAACAGTGGTAGTAGTCTCGATAGGCAATGTTGCATTATTGCTTACAGTAACTGTACCCATACAGTTGTCCATAGCAGTAGGAAAAGCAAGTGTAGTGATCTCACACTCTGCAGTTATATCATTAAGTGACGTTGCATCTGGCATGGGACCAGTTATATCAGCAATGACCACGTTTTGTGTTTGTGTTGACGTATTTCCATTTCCATCATCGTATTCCCATGTTATTACAGTAGTTCCTTGAGTTGAAATAGGGAATAATGCTGCGTCAGTGTTAGTAACGGTAACTGTAGCGTTTGCACAGTTGTCAGTAGCAGAAGGTGTAGTAAGGTCTCCCAAAGTGACTTCACACTCTGCAGTTATATTATTAAGCGTCATTACATCCGGTCCTGGAGCAGTCACATCATCAATAATAACATCTTGCGTTTGTGTTGACGTGTTTCCGTTTCCATCATCATAAAGCCAAGTTACCGTAGTAGTTGTATTTTCACCTGAGATAGGCAATGTCGCATCGTTAGTAACTATAACAGTTCCGCCACAATTGTCTGTAGCAGCAGGAGCAGTAAGCATATCGACTTGACACTCTGCGTTTACAGGATCTAGCGTAGTCGAAGTTGGTGAAGGTGGAGTCACATCATCAATGATCACATTTTGCATTTGTGTTGAAGAGTTTCCATTTCCATCGCTATATGTCCATGTTACTGTAGTTGTACCTTCACCTGTTATAGGAAAAGAAGGTGTTGGCGTACCAGTTATAGTTCCAGTACAATTATCTATTGCTGTTGGTGCTGTAGGCATGGCTACTTCACATTCACCGGTCAGATCAGTAAGCGGACCACCTAGTGTAGGAGCTTCCGTATCCACACCAGCAACAACCACTACTCCAGTCTCTTCCGCAAAACAAGTCGCATCTAATGCATCTCTTACTTTTACTGTGTATGTTCCTGGAGCAACATCAGTAAACATACCGTCGGTATTAGATGTACTGAAATTATCTATGCTATATTCTATATCGCCTATGCAAGATCCACATGATGCTGCTACTGTAATAGTACCATCTTCATCACCTGGACAAACTTCATCTGTCGCAGTTACTGATGTAATTGAAATATCACAAACGACAGTTATGTTAGGAATACCGTTAGCATTACATTGAGAGTTTGCTGAACCTGCTACCATCCAGCCATTAGCAGAACTCGCAGAGGCATTTGGTGGTATAGGAGTGTCCGAATTATTAACAAATTGAATAATACCATCTGATGTAAAAACCCATGCAGCAGGATCAGGGGTTAAATTTGGTTCCCAGTATATAAGTACAGTCTGATTAGGCATATTTGCTACACTTGCTGTTCCTGCGTAAGAAGGTTTTCCATTGGTCATGGTTGCATCCTCAGTTAATGTAGCTGGTGCATTGATACAAGAATTGTCAATTTCAATATTCGTTGCCTGTAAATTATAAATAAAACTTAATAGAAGAAATGTCAGACCGTATTTCAAAATTGAAAATCTTAAAATTCTTTCCATCGTTGGCGATAGGGTAAATTTGTTTTTCATTAGATAATTTTTTTGTAATTCTGTTTTCATAACTTATAATATTTAAGATAAGACTAAATAAAATTTGATTTTTTGAGCTTACATTTTAACAATGGCTTCTTCAAAAACTCAAGCAAGATTTTCGTTTAATAGCAATTGGCTTTATATGACAGTTGATTTCATTCTCTGATACAGCTAAAATTTATTCATTAGTGTCTAGCTTCTATAAATGAGTTGTCTACATTCCCAGAAGCGTAAGCTGAGACACTGTGCAAAGGATTTACTCCATCATCGAATTTTAATTGGAGAAGACGAGACTGAAATGCAACTCGAATTAGACCTGCTACATTTTTTACCTTTAATTTTCTTCGAATATTCTTACGATGATCTTTTACGGTTTCAATACTTATGTATAGTAATTTCGCTATTTCTTTCGAAGAATATTCATCCGAAATTAATTGTATAATTTCGTTTTCACGTGTTGTAATTTTGGAGGCTGGATATTTTCTTGTAGTTGTCATGGATATAATTTATTTAACATTCATAAAAATATAAGCATAGAATTATCTCTACCTATAGGCGTACTATAGATCAATTTTGTGTCTAGTAAATTAAGTGGACAGCTAAAATCTATTTTTAGATTTCTTATTCCATAGTTTGATTCTGCAAATCGAAATAATTAAAATCTAAATCTATAGACAAACTGTAGATTGTTTTTGTGTGCAGAATATTAATAAGCAGTAGTTGCCTATTTTAAACTCCTAACTATAAATTTTCATTCTAATAGTTGAATGAAATTAAAATCGCTTTATGGCTAGGTATAAAGGATCGTTTTTGTGTTGATAAAAATGTAGTGGTCAGTAAGATTCTATTTCAGACTGCCACTATTTAGTTTAATTCTAGTAATTCTAATACTAGAATCTCCATTTACAGGCATGCTGACAATGATAGTTGATGCGTTTTCAATGGATTGAATACTAATAGTAAAATCAGATTTAAATTCAGTAACTTCTTCTTTTACTGAATAATAGATTCGGAAATATTTGAGATTTAAAAGTGTAACCTCACCCTGCTTCTACTGTTTGTCTGAAAATACTTCTCGATTTATAACAATGTAAATTTGATCAAATTAGGCTTAGGTAAATAATTATTTAGCGACTATGTTCTGAAAGGTAATAGATTTGTTGTGAAGTGTCGCATTTTAAAATTTCATCTTAAATAAGGAGTTACAATCTTGATAATATTTATTTATTAAATACTTTATATTAATAACAAATTTAGTTTCCATCAAGTAATGCAATTGTTTTTTTCCTCTTCCCTCGGCTAATAGGTACTTGATATTTATCTATTCCTAAAATGGATTTTGTCCACGATGTAACATGGTCTAAGTTGACTACATAACTTCTATGTACCCAAGCAAAATTTTTGCCCTTTAATTGCTCAAGCATCCGCTGCAAACTATTTCTTACAGTAATTTTCTTACCCTCTTTTAAATAGATATCTACGTAAACATGATCGGCGTTGACAAATAATATATCTTTAAGAAAGATAAGGTGGTTTTGGTCATTTTCTTTCAACAAAATCGAATCCGCGTTAATTTTTGTTTCTAGAGACTGGTTATGTATGGCGATTTCTAAGGTAGTAAATAAACTCTCTATTTGAATTGGTTTTGCAAGATAGCCTTCAGGAAATGTTTCCTTAGCCGCAGATAAATTTTTACCCCCTACTTGAGAGGTCAAATATATGCAAGGGATTTTTAAATCTTTGTTTCGGATATATTTTACTAAATCAATTCCAGTTTTCTCACCACTCAAACAGATGTCTAGCAGTGCAATTTGGGGATTACGAGTCTCTATTAAATCTATTGCTTCAGCATAAGAAATCGCTTTACCAACTACATCAAAGCCTTTCGATTCGAGATGTCGGTGCAAGGTATCTGCAATTAATACTTCATCCTCAACAATCAGCACTCTGGTTTTAGAATTCATATTTTATTTTTTTCTTTTATAAAAATGTGTGTTACTGCACCATCATCATTTTCAGTGGTCCAATACCCATCCAATTGTCTTACCATGCTACCAATCAAGTAATTGCCAAGGGACCCTTCCTTGCTCGGCATTGTTCCATCTCTAAATCCAGGTCCATTGTCTCTATACTTTAGCAATATATATTCTTGGTACATTTGCAGTCTAATGTCAATTTCAAGTTTGTTTTTAAAATTCCTAAAATACTTTACACTATTCGTTATTAACTCATGTAGTATCATACCTATAGGCATAAGAGTATCCATACTAAAATGTAAATTTTCTATTTCCTTTCTTATTATTACAGACTTATGGCTGAATATAGGCGATTCAAAAATTCTACAGAGATTTTTTACGAAATCATCTATCTTGATTCCTTCATTGTAACCATTATTAAAAGTTCTATGAGTAGCGGCTAAACTATAAATTCGTTGAATCATATCTTCAATCTTGGACTTAGCTTTGATATCCCCAATATCTTCTAATTGTAATTCCATTAGACTAATAATTACTTGTAAATTATTTTTAACTCTGTGATGCAATTCAGTATATACAATTTGGGATTGATCGAGAGATCTTCTTAAACTTGCATTGGTCTTTTTAATAACTGTATTTTGATTCCTTATTCTTCTTGATACAAATAGAAGTCCTAAGCAGGCAATAGAGAGTATTCCTGAGAAAATTAAAGATGTAAATACTAAAATAGATAATGACATATTGCTTATAAAAATTAATTCATAGGCCATATGCATAGGAATTTAGCATGATGAGTTTTAGTAGTTTTCATAATAGCATATTTTCATTTGGCTCGACTAGTAGAATGAGTTTCTCTTAAGAGCTAAAGCAGTAGGTAAAGCAAAAAATAGCGGCAATATAATAAGAGGACGCATATGCTAGCTACAGTAGCAAAATACAATACTACAGAATCCCTAGAAAAATAATTTTCTTTATCTATTACTCGTAAAAGGATATTAGATTTTGATTGGAATACCTCTTCTGTATAAGTCAGGCATTGAATTGTACTATTCATTGACATTGGTTTTAGCTTACATTATAATACTAGCATTAGGGCGCCCTTTGCCTATAGATGCACTATGGACAATGGTTAATGCGTTTAGAATGTCGTAGGTCACAAAGAGAAGCTAAACTAGATTCTACAAAGTATTGGATTAATGATTAATTATTGAATTATGCAATTCAGGGGTAATCTTAATCAAAATCTAAGAGCGATTATTTGAAAGGAATTTAAATATGTTTTAGTGTTTCACGCTATACCAAAGTTAGAAAAAAAATTTATTGTTTGTTTAAAATAGGTTTTTTTCTAAAAGAAATTGTGATGACCTAATTTTATGATTTAGATAAAGAGATAGAATTATAAATAATTGATTAATACATTATTATGTGGATATACCTTGTCTATAATTTCATCACAAGTGACTTAAATTAATTCATAATTTTGTCTATTTATTACTTGAAAAGTATTATTTAGGCTGAATTCCGTCTTCCTCCTTCCCAAAATGCTCCACCACTTTCAAGGCCGCCGAATTCCCCACCTCAGCCGCGATAGCCGCAAAAGGTGCTTCTTTAACCTTCTTTGTAGACTTGAATGCGCTCAATAATTTCTGAGCCGTTACAGCTCCAATACCTGGTATCTTAGTCAACTCAGAATCAATAAAATTCTTCGACCGCTGATTCCTATGAAAAGTAATGGCAAATCGGTGCGCCTCATTTCTCAGCTGCTGCATGAGCTTGAGTGATTCTGATTTTTTGTCAATATAAATAGGGATGGGATCTTCTGGAAAGAATATTTCTTCTAGGCGTTTTGCAATACCGATGACTACAATCTTATTTTCTAGGCCAAGTGTTTTGATGCTCTTCATGGCGGCGCTGAGCTGGCCTTTGCCTCCATCCACTATGAGTAGTTGCGGAAGGGGTTCTCCCTCCTCCGTGAGTCTGCGATATCGACGATGCACTACTTCTGTCATGGAAGCAAAATCATCAGGGCCTTCTACAGTCTTAATATTAAATTTTCGATAATCCTTTTTGCTTGGTTTAGCATTTTTGAAGACCACACAAGACGCTACAGGATTCGTACCCTGTATATTACTATTGTCAAAACACTCGATGTGCATGGGTAATTCCTTCATCTGAAGATCACTTTGGAGTGTCTTCAAAATACGTTCGGAAGAAGTTACTTTTTTAATTTTATTTATTTCATCCTTCTTCTTTTGCATGAGATAATAAAATACGTTCTTCTCCGATAGCTCTAGCAACTTCTTCTTTTCTCCACGCTGCGGTACCGTTAGAATAACATCATCTTCGTAAGGGTGGAGCACTTCCATAGGGCAGATAATCTCTGGTGCGCTACTGTTAAATCGTTCGCGCATTTCAGGAATACAAAATGAAAGCAGGTCATACTCTTCTTCATTAAGATTTTTTACCATCTCCATGGTGAAAGTATTTATGATGGCACCGTTCACTACTTTTATATAATTTACATAAGCACTAGTCTCATCCGTACCGATCGAGAATACATCGACGTCTTTGATCACTGCACTTACTACGGTAGACTTGCCTTGGTAATCTTCAAAAGCGCTTAGCTTTACTTTTAGATTTTGCGCTTTTTCAAATTCAAGATCTTCCGCATGCTGCTTCATCTTAGTTTTGAAGTGCGTTTTAACGGAGACGAAATTCCCCTTCAGCATGTTTTTTATTTGGGCAATTTTATCATTGTAGCTTTCCTCGTCTTCCTCGCCAACGCAGGCTCCTAGACAATTTTTAATATGGTACTCTAGACATACTTTAAATTTACCCGCCTCTACATTTTCTCGAGAAAGATTATACTTGCAAGTCCGAAGTGGAAATAGCTGCTTAATCAAATCTAGGATTATTTTCAATCTTGCTTTGGAAGAATAAGGTCCAAAATAAGTGGACCCATCGCGAAAAATTTTACGCGTAATAAAAACTCGTGGAAAACGCTCGTTTTTGATGACTATATAAGAATAAGATTTGCCATCTTTTAGATTTACATTATAACGCGGTTGTAGCTTTTTGATCAGCGTATTTTCTAGTAACAGTGCATCCGTCTCAGAGTTGACTATGGTGAACTCTACCGATGCTGCATTTCTGACCATGGTTTTGGTCTTATGTAATTGGTGCTTCTTAGCTCCAAAGTATGACCCTATCCGCTTTTTTATATTCTTGGCTTTACCAACATAGATAACTGTATTTTCTTTGTCGCGAAATCTATAGACACCAGGGTCTGTTGGTATGGTAGGTAGTATCTTTTTATAATCTTCTGTCGTCATTTCTGCTGCTGCGGTATGTATGGATAAACGGTGGGTATATACAGTTTGTTTAATTTATAAAGCTGTGTAGTAATGTACAAATAATTTCGCTTACACCGCTTTAGCTCCCCAATAGACATACAATAGTGCAAGCATACTTATTACCATTCCTAAAAATTCTCTCACATACTCGACGTATGGTGTAGCAGCTTGCATCTCCTCTACAATGCTCGGCATGCCTAATTGCATCCACTCTATCACAGAAGGTATATACGTAACCATTCCGACACTTAACAACCCAACTAAGGGCCAAAACATTACTGCTTTGAGTGGACGAAAGAATGCGTAGGCACAAACGAATGCGACTATTAAATACATCGCTATCCAAGTAGCAGGATCAGGATCATTGATTTGCCAGTACGCAAATAAAGTAAACAAAACGGCAAGTACTAAATAAGTATATCTCAAAATTGAATTCTATAATTTAATATTGGGATAAGACCCAGTTGTTTTTTCTCTACCACTGCACCAAGTACATTATCATAAGTTGAAAATGCTGCATTTTTAACATTGGTTAGGTTTTGTACATCCAATGATATTGTACTCGTAAACTTTTTGTGTTTTACCGTCCTAAAAATGCGCATATCTATCCGATGATAAGGCCTTAGCCTTTCAAGATACCCTAAGCCCCTATTGTAAATAGTCGTATTCGCAGACGCAGAACTAAATTCATTGATAGACAAATATCTAAATCCGCCTAACACATTTCCACGCAGATTGATCCCGTGTGTTTTGTTTTCTTTCACCCACTCTTTCCCTATCATAGCGTTGAAGATATATCCACCACTATATCGGCCAAGTTCCCAACCCAAGCCTGGTGTCCAATATTCCGCTTGATATAAAGTCGCGTTTGCCATCCAGAAAAAACCTCGCTCTGAAGACTTACGAACTGAAAATTCGACGCCGTAGTTTTTCCCTTTGCCCAAATTCGCCAGCGGAAATAATCGTGCATCTTCCGAGCCATTCAGTATAGAATAGTCCACACTATTTATACTTACTGGCACCTTGTATAAGTATTGAAAATAAGCCTCGATTTTAAAATTATACTGCTCGTAGTTTTGCTGAAAGGAAATTATATTTTGCCAAGACTTTATACTTTTCAGACCTATGTTTGAAAAACTGCTGATAGATGAACGTAATGTTCGCGGTGTATTTTGCTGGCTGTACAGTCCAGTAGAAAAATCCCACTGCTTATTTTTTTTCGACCTATACTGAACATGCATACGCGGTTCGACTAGCCATTCTGAGTCGCCACCATCGTTCGAAAACAAATAATTTGTTTGTACACCCAAGAGGATTTGCCAAGACGGGCTTAGCATATAATCCATATTTACAGAACCGCCTACTCTGTGCCGCAGCCCTTCCCCGGCAACCAGTGTGCTAGCATCTGATGTAAGGGTTTCTATTTTATAAGCAGCAGTGTTGTGGTGCAAGCCGTATGACCAAGTCGTATAATTTTTCTTCTGATCGCAAATAATTTTATTACTCCAAAGTATATTCCTGTCGGCATCTCCTATATTCAACTCACTGATTCCGCGCGCACTTTTACTAGATCTGTTCTCGTCATTTCCACTCAATACACTTGTTATATTCAATCTACTATTGTTGCCTAAATTCGTGTCATAATTAAAACCCATCAAGCCCATTTTCCCAACAAAATCAATATCAAAATTATCCTTCTCTTCTTTGACCTCGGCGATGTCATCAGGGGCAGAAAATCTATTTTCGCTTAGTCCCGCAACCCCAAATATTTTAACGATACCACGCTCTACAGGTAGGCTTACATTAAATGCAGCATCCTGAAATGCAATCGTTTCTCCACCAAAATCTAATCCCAAATTAGACAATAATCCTACAGTCGAATATCGATAATTAAATAGATAAGAACCCTTTTTATTATTCTTATTTAGTGGCCCTTCACTCGATGCCTCTAATCCTATCAAGCCTAACTGCACAAAATGTTTGCAAGCCTGATTGTCTCCATTTCGAAGCGACATACTCATAATCCCCGACAGCGCATTTTGAAACTGTACAGGGTAAGCCGACTTGTAAAAATGACTTTGCGACAAGAGTTGTGCACTGAGGATATTCACCCCACCTGCATTTTGCGTAGCACGATCATTTACCGTTCCTGCATTACTGGTATGATTCGGATTTACAATTTCTACCCCTTCCAAAAACCATTTAAAAAAATCAGGACTGCTCCCTCGGATCGACAATCCATTTGCCTGATCATTGGTATTCGCTACACCTGCAAAACTTTGTGCCAGTCGTGCAGGATCAAAAAATGTGGCAGGAAATTTTCTAACCTCCTCTATCGTAATTGTCTCTACTAGGCTGGGCAAGAAGTCTTGATCGTGATATCGGCCTACACGCACATCTACTGTGCTTATGTTTATTTCTCGCTCTGTTAGCACTATTTGCAATGGGGCATTTTTATCAAAATAGGAGCCTAATATTTGAACCTCTACATCTGTATAACCCACATAACTCACACGCAATGTAAACTCGTCTTGTTTCTCCATAGGTATCGAGAATAGTCCTTCTTCGTCAGTCGTATCGCCAGCGTTCTCGCTCTCTAAATTAATAAGCTGCACCGTTGCTCCTATCAATGCTTGCCCAGTTTCATTTACAACCTTCCCTTTGAATTCCATAGCTTTACTCTGCCCCTGAGCAACGGAGAACATAGACATAAAAATAAGGATTAGGTATTTTCGCATATGATCAAAAGTAAGGGAAAAATACTAAGGTGTTGGTTAATATTCAGTATTAGTTTTCCTTGCGTATCTCCTAGAAGCACAGTGCATCATAAAAAGGAAGATTTAGATAGAAGTTAGCTTTTCTATTCCAAGACGCAAATTTAATTCTTATCTTTTTTTAGAAAATCTATCATTGAAAAGAAATGGATTAGTACTAACGACCTTGATCCTACTCGCATCAGGATGTTTCGGATTTATCAGGTAATTATTTTCGATTGGCACTATACTGCTAGGCACTTTTAGGACTGCTGCATCAGCTTCATGAATAAAATCATCTCCAATAAATTGGGTTACCATCTGAGGTGGTTTCGAATTCCAATTATCAGGAAGATCACTTACTTTCAATTTATAAATTTTCACCTTGCTGGGAATTTCTATAGGATTCTAAATCTTTATTCGTGGATTTTTTGAAATGCTATTATAATTCTAATTAAACTTTTCGCAAAGTGTAGACATTAAGTTAAAAAAAACAAATATTATGATACGCAAAGGCACAAAAGTAAAATGGAAATGGGGCAAGGGCACAGCTGAGGGAAAAGTTACGAATACTTATACTAGCAAAGTTACCAAGACTATCAAAGGCAGTAAGGTTACTAGAGATGGAAGTAGTGATGATCGCGCGCTATACATCAAACAGGATGATGGTGATAAGGTGCTAAAATTGGCTAGTGAAGTAAAAAGGGCTGATTCGTAATATATAGTCTGCATCTGTTATACAAGCGTGGCGACAGCCTAAGCAATGCAAGCGGCAGCGCGCTAGAGACGAAGGATAGTAGTAGTGGCTCTCTTTTTAGAGCCAGTCCCTCGGCTGCGTTTTGCTAGGGATAGCTGTAAGCGACCTCACTAGCAAAAGGCAGCTGAGGGACCATGCTACGAATAGCCAGTGCCCGCTCGCTTTTTCGCGAGATCGGGACGTCCCCAAAACAAAAATATCAACCTCCTGTTATATTCCGTGAATGAAAGTAATAAGAAAACATAATCTCAGTGAACGGGATGTAGATAGGATCGTAGAAATGGCGTGGGAAGATCGTACGCCATTTGACGCAATAGAGGCGCAGTTTGGCGTATCTGAAGGTGATGTGATAAAGATTATGCGCTCAGAAATGAAGCTATCTAGCTGGAAAATGTGGCGAGAACGCGTGCAAAATCGAGCCACCAAACATCGCAAAAAAGTGGATGAGACGCTGACCCGATTTAAGTGTTCAAGGCAGCGGCGGATATCTAATAATAAAATTTCTAAGCGTTAAAGATAAACGTAAATAAAAAAATGGCGACCGTCACAATGAGGCCGTACATAAATACGCCGTAGCAAATGCTAAGATAACGATACTTCTTCGCCAGCACTTTGCCTAACCAATAAATATCACGCGTCATAGAGGAATATAGAAAGTTTTCATCTTTGATCATCTCTTCTACGCCCCACTCATAATCCTTCAGCTCCATATTATAAAAATTACCAAAAAACAGTAAATTAGATTTCTTCTCTTCGATGTCTTTGCGGGTGAATTTACCTTCAGTGATTTTTGGTCTAGTAGATAGAGTGGCAAAAATAATTGCAATCAAGCAAGTTAGTATTAGCGCTGCAGTTGGTAAGAGTAGGTTGGGCTCGTTCGTCAATCTCGGAACAAGATTAGAAAATACAATAGAGATAATTATCGCATTGATACTGAGCATGATATTCGCTTTGTTATCTGCTATGCTACTAAGATTGACATGGGTTCGATAGGTAGTTCGATACATGGTTTCTACTCCTCTACCCAAACGCATATCCTTGATTCCTACATCGGCAGGCGAAGAATTGGCTACTATGCTCGCGGCTATTGCAGCAGTTGGTTTTTTGAACTTCTTGGCCTTTTCGTCAAAGACATCTTCTGGATCCACAGGAAATCCTTCGGTCGGATGTAATCTAATCTTTTGCTTGAGCAATTGGCGTACATACTTTTGCTTGCGTTTTTCGTATAATTTTTGAGCAGCAGAGGAGTGAAAATCATGGTTCTCCATAAAGTGAATCTCAAAATCAGTCCACTCTTTTTCGGTCATATTCTTCCCGCTGAGGTTGGCCATTTCTTGACGAACTTGATCGCAACGTTCCCAGTAAGTTGTTTTGCCTAAATGAGATAAATCTGCATCGCCGATGATCTGCTCAGAGATATTCTTCGGATTTTGTGGCAGCTTAGTAGCCATAATCAGGGCGCAAATCTTATCAATGCGATCATGTGCTAATCCCTTATTTTCTAACCAGTTGGCAGCAAATGTACAGCTCCTATCTTCGTGCCCCTCAGGCCCTTCTGTATATCCTGTATCATGAAACCATGCTGCAAGATGCAGATTCTCCACTTCCTCTTCCGTCAGGCTGTAGCCTGCCGCTAACTCCTCTACTGCCGCGACCACTTCCTGCGTATGCCGTAGGTCGTGATAAACATATTTCTCAGGCATGTTTTCCTTAAAATAGGAAGTTATATAGGCTTCGGCTTGTGGTATTAAGTTAATATCAATATTCATTGGCTACTATCTACTGTGCTATTATAATAGGACGAAATATACTGTCCTATGAATGTACGTAATTATTATTTAACAGGATATTAAAAGTTTATCCCCTTTTATCTATGTAAATTGCAGTAATAAACGCAGCACAATATGCAAATGTATAAAATAGCCATCTTTTGCTTCACATTTATCTTGATGCTTGGCGCGTCAATAGCTCAAGCGCAAGATGATAACGAAAATGGTAGTAAGACATGGAAAACTTTGTCTAAGATTACCTATCGGAAACAGTTCGATGAGTTGATGGGCTTCAAGGTGGATGTACCTGTTTTTTCGGATGATGTGAAAGCTTTGGAGGGCAAGGAAATCATGGTGAAGGGCTACATCATTCCTACGGAAGGCTATAAGAGTCACACCGAGTTTGTCTTTTCCGCTTTCCCTTATAATATGTGTTTCTTCTGTGGTGGCGCTGGGCCAGAGACGGTTATGGAAGTAGAGGCTAAGTCACCGATCAAGTTCACGGCGGAGGCAGTTAGTATTAGGGGTATACTGGAACTCAATGATGATGATATCAATCGCTTGATTTATATTTTGAAAGAGGTGGAAGCGTTGTAGGGGATTGTGGATTATGGGTATTTCGTTCAGGTTTGCTGGTGATCACACACCTTGTCTATGATCGCATGCGTTTTGTCTCTGACAGTTGATATTTTATCTTTTTTGTTGACTAATTAGGGATATTCACAAGTAGGTTAAGCTGTTCTATATCAGGAAGATATTCGTATTTTAAAGTTTTGGAATGCTTCGTTTTTCTA
>ENA-ORXR01000914-ORXR01000914.1-marine-metagenome-genome-assembly--contig:-NODE-914-length-34842-cov-4.073867_pt1 | contig 34842 bp, 29 predicted proteins | sample MGYA00237866_ERZ511479 | MGnify/ENA metagenome assembly ERZ511479
GACTATCCGCACAAAAACAAAATTGATATCACCATAGTGGTAGATATGTTGCTCACAGGTTTTGATTCCAAATACTTGAATACGCTGTATGTGGACAAGAACCTGAAATATCACGGATTGATACAAGCATTCTCACGGACTAATCGCATCAAAGGCGACGTTAAGTCACAGGGTAATATTGTTTGTTTTCGTAACCTCAAAGAAGCCACAGACGAAGCAATCACCCTGTTTGCGAATAAAGATGCTAAGGAAACGATACTGCTAGAACCTTATGAAAACTACCTGAAACAGTTCCAAGCCGCCTTAGGTAAACTTAAGTCCATCGCGCCAACCGTGGACAGCGTTCATGAGCTGCCCGATGAGGACGCGCAGCTTGCGTTTGTCAAAGCGTTTCGTGAGCTGATGCGCCTGCGCAATATGATGGAAAGCTTCTCTGACTTTGAAATCGAAGATACCGGCATTGAGGAACAGGAGTTCATTGATTATCGAACTCAGTACCTCGACCTATACGAAAAAGTAAAAACTGATACCGAGAAGGAAAAAGTCTCGATTCTCAATGACGTGGACTTTGAACTTGATCTGATACACCGCGATGAGATCAATGTAGCGTATATCCTTCAGCTATTGGGCAAGCTCAAGGATGAAAAAGACGAAGGTGAAAAGCAGCGCCAGCGAAAAGCCATTATGGATATGGTATCGGGCGATGCCAAGCTTCGTAGCAAGCGACAGCTGATCGAGCAGTTTATTAATGAGAATTTGCCCAAGATAGCCAACTCAGATGCGATACCGGAACACTTCGGTGCGTTCTGGAAGGCAGCGTCCAAGCAAGCGCTGGCAAGTATCTGCGAGACTGAACAGCTAGACCCTGACAAAGTAAACCAGATGATTGAGACTTACCTGTTCACGGAGCGAGAGCCTATTCGGGATGATGCGATTGCGGTGTTGAAGACTAAACCAAAGCTAATGCAGCGTAAGGCGATGGGTGAACGAATATTAGAGAAGGTAATGAATTTTATTAGGACTTATATTCACGATTCGCCAGAGTAACGGCGATCATTAATTGAAGCTCACCGGCTCGTGAATTTCGCGCTTAGGCAGCTCTAACTAAACGCCATTTTCTGAGCCAAAATATTTTGCTGCCAGTTCTCCCATGTCTACTGGCTCCCGAATACGCTTCGGTCTCATACATCTAGTCGATCTGCTATTCTTTTCCTCAGGAATTTTCAAATCAAACGGAATGCTTGGGCTATTAGAAAAGGTAATTCCAAACCAATACATGCCTTGCGACACCAAAGACTATTGGTATTGGATTTACGCAGACCTTTCGAGTCCCTCAAAAATTCAGCTCGGTACCCTCCCAGCGACGAGTCGGCGGAGTAAATCCAATACCAATAGTCGACCATGTTGAGGCAAAAACAAAAAACGCCCTTTGCCAGGGGAAGCAAAGAGCGTCGGGGGTTGAGACGGCGAGGATCTTATTTTTATTATTTATAGTTCGCTCATTCTCGAGGGGCTTGCTGGTAAATCTTTTATTTTGTTATTATCGTTTTGTTGTTGATAAATACATTGCACTCCCCGTGCCAACTTTTAAAAAATAAATTTAAGTAATTGTTTTTATTGAAATTATTAAAATATTGAGCTTCCAACAAGTGTTCAATAAAACCGAATATGACACTGCCAAATTGTCATGTTTTACCCCTGCATCAATTCATCTGTCACATATCAACACTTCATCTGTATAAAAATCATACTCACGCATGAAGACTAATATCTGCGCTCAGAAACACGGCACATCAGGTGGTATCAAGCAGCTGGATTTACTGGCCCATTCATTCGTTAGAACTGGGTCTAATTAAATTGTGAAATTGGCTTTATGTTAATGTGGCTTGTAGCGGCTGTAATACTGTGCGCTACTAAATACTGATGAATTTTTACCAAACTAAGGTCATCGATATTATTTAGGAACGGGGGACTTCTAACATCCAGATGAGGATTTTCTTATTCTCTCAACGTCTGAATGCAGCTATTTTCCTTTCCGTTGCGATAATTTTTTATAAAACCGAGTGAATCGTCGCCCAATGGCTCGATCTCAGAGGGAAACGACTTGTTATCATTCAACACTGACGTTGAGTTATATTTTAAGAGTGCTAAATATTTGCTTAAGTTTGCTAAAAAAATTATATTAAAAACAGAGAGTAAGGGGGTTTAATTACTCCGAGAAATCATCTTTTTCAACCGTACTGAACCATGGAATTAATATGAAAGTAATAAATAAACTAACCACGCTAGCGGCAACAGCAGTAGTTGCAAGCGCTATGACTTCACCAGTAATGGCTGCTGCTGACAAGGTAAACGTAGCGTTTTTCTTAGAGTGGGCAACTCCAAACCAAATATCTAAAGTCGAAGCCGCATACGATGACGCTATGGGTGTTCCAGTTGGCTGGACTAACTTTGATGCTGGTACACAGATGACAGAAGCAATGCTTGCTGGCGATATCGATATCTCTTACAGCCAAGGTCTTGCACCTTTCATTAACGCGGTAAATGCTAGTGCGCCAATCAAGATGGTTGGCATCGCAGTTCAATACCCTGCCAATGATTGTGTTGTCAGAAACGGTGCTGGCATCGATCACACTAATGCAGATGAGCTTGAAGGTAAATCAGTTGCGGTGCCGTTATCTACCATGGCTGACTACAGCTTCCGTATGATGATGCGTGCCTTGAAGGTTGACGTAAGCAAGATCAAAGTAATCGACCAGCTTCCAGCAGATGGTGCGGTTTCTCTAGCAGACGGAAATGTTGACATGGCATGTGGTTACGGCGGAACCTCTATGGCTAAAATGTACGAAGTTGGTAAACGGTTAATGACTGCTGAGCAAAAAGAAGAAGCGGGTATTATCAGCTTTGACGTAGTTTCTGTTACTGAGAAATTTGCTCAGGAGAATCCTGACCTAGTTCGTACTTTCTTAAAAGTGACTGAAGAAGCCAACATGGCTTTTGCTAAGGATCAAAGCAAGCTTGACGTTATTGCTAAAGATGCGGGCATGACACCTGAAGCTGCAAAGAAGCAGATGAAAGACTTCATCTTCCCAAGCAATCAAGAGCAGTTGGATAAGTACTTCAATAAAGGCGGCATGGCTGATGTTGCTATAAGTGTTGTTGGTAACGCTTTTGCAACTAAAGAGAAGCCAGCGCTTGAAGACTATAGCGTAGCCATTGATACTTCTTTCCTGAAGTAATTTACTCAGCGCACACTGCGCTAACGATTTAAAGAAAGTATTGGCAGATGTTTGCTATCCAGCAGCATCTGCCATTTTAATGCTTTACCAAATCCGAACGATACAATCAGGGGGACAATTCATGAGTGACCTAGTTGCTGATAAAGTCAATATGGTTTTCAACACAAAAGGGGGCGGAACCGTTCATGCCCTAAAAGACATTAGTTTCACATTAAAAGAAGGTGAATTATTGTCAGTACTTGGCCCATCTGGCTGCGGAAAAACAACGCTACTTAATATCATTGCAGGATTTAATCGCCCCACGGGTGGTTCATTTTATTTAGGCGATGAAGAAATTTCAGGGCCTGGGCTAAACCGGGGCATGGTATTTCAGCAAGGGGCTTTATTTGAGTGGTTGACAGTTGCGGAGAATGTAAATTTCGGCTTGCGCATGAAAGGTTCTGACAAGAAGGAAACCGCTAAGAAAGTTGAAGAATGGCTAGAGATTGTGGGCTTGCAGGGCTTTGGTAATACGCCGACCTATCAGTTGTCGGGCGGTATGCAGCAACGTGTTGCGTTGGCTCGCTGCCTGATTAACGACCCAGATCTAATTTTGATGGATGAACCCTTAGGTGCATTGGACGCATTGACCAGGGAAAAAATGCAAACGCTGGTTCTCAAAATTTGGAAAGAGACTGGCAAAACAATCATGATTATCACGCATTCAGTTGAGGAAGCATTGCTATTAGGCGAACGCCTGTTTGTGATGGCACCGCGCCCCGGTCGCTTGCATAAGGAATATCGTCTTCCGTTTGCCGAGCAAGGGCTAACAACTGATCCGAGAGAAATCAAAAATAGCGCGCAATTCACTGAGGTTCGTGAAGAAATTTTAACCATGATCTGGGATATGGAAGAAGAGATCATGGGAAAAACTGACGCCGCTTAAGCACATTACAACTATTGAGAACAACGTTCTTAATCGTTATTGGAAACATTCGGGATAAATCACAATGATTGTTGGAATTCTATTTATTGTTTTAATTTGCCTATTAATTGGGGCGATTATCTACGGTCGGCGACTTGTCCGAACCGAAGTCACGGATGCCGTCTTTGGCAACCCTACTCGAGCACTGGGAGGATGGCACTGGATAGTTGCCGGCGTCTCCAGTATTTTAATTATTTGGCTCTACTTTTCATGGGATGCAGGCCGTGCTTTCTTCCCTAGAGCTGCGAATGAGCTATGTCAGGTTGCCAAGCTAAATCGTACGGCAAACCCAATTCGCTCAGCTTTCCCACTTGAAGACAGATTGCTGAGAGGTACCGCGCTACTTGAACGTGATTACGGCCAAATAGACCTACTTGACTCAAGATTAGCCAATACTAACTTTAACGATGCTGATCGCGAAGAATTACAAGCGATCATCTCTGAGATGCGCGACACACTGTCTGCTCAGGCTGATCCTAAATTGATGGATCCTGATACGGCTGGCAAATTGGACGATGTTGCAATCCGCATTAACGAGCTTGCTAAAAATATTGCTGACGATAACTATCCCAGCGAACCAGATCCTGACCGCGAAAAAGCACTACAGCAGCCGGCTTGGGGAGCAACCAGTACCGAAATCCCCCCCATGCCAATGACCGACCTAGGTTATAAGTTTGCAAAGGCCAGTGAAGTCATGGATACCATTTCCAAAGATTTCTCAAAGATTCGTAACAACGGTGAAGCAATCACAGCGAAGCTTGAGGCACTAAAAGCACGCTACAAAGGTTTCGAGATTGACGAAACTGAAGGCGAGGACATAACGGCTGAGCGTAAAGATCTGGTGAAGCAAATCGAAAAGATTTATCGCCGCATTGATGATGGCAAGATCTTCCCAAGCGCCATGACAAAATCTGTTGAAGATGCACTCATCAACCTTGATGATGTTCAGAAAAGTGAGCAAGGCTCATTACGCTTGATCGATATCTTTGCGTTGCCTGGTGGTGATATCTTAGCCGGTAACAGAGCCTGCTCTGAGCAAGGATCTGGTCGCTGGTTACCAAAACCGTCTGATACATTGAATACCTTTGTGAAAATGGCTGATCCTGAAATCGGCTATAAAGGTATCCCATTACTTTGGTACGAAATGAAGCCAGTGGGTCAGGTCTTTGAAATACTGATTCCAGACTGGATTGCTAACTTGGTTCCTGGTGAATACCCACGACATGATGATGAAGGTACGGTACTGACCAACTTTAAGACCAAGGTTTATAACTTCGCAACAGGTAACTACAAATCATTGATGATTCCTGTGCCCATTGGCCATATTTGGGACTCTATGATGCGTGTGCTTGCTGGTTTGTTCTTCGGAATCATTCTCGGTGTGCCGTTAGGTTTGTATATGGGTCTGTCGCGTTTTGCGAAAGGTTTCTTTGATCCTTTGATCGAGCTTTACCGCCCTATACCACCCCTTGCCTGGGCACCGTTGATATTGACCATTTTCGGTATTCAGGATGACGGAAAAATCTTCCTGCTGTTTATGGTTGCCTTCGCTATCATGGTTATTTCAGCACGAACCGGGGCGACGGGTACACAGTTGTCAAAGATCCATGCGGCTCACTCACTCGGTGCGAGCAAGTTCCAAATCATTCGCAAGGTTATCTTGCCGAACTCTCTACCGGAGATTTTAACGGGTATCAGAATCGCGATTGGAGTTTGCTGGGGAACTTTGGTTGCTGCCGAAATGCTGGCAGGTACCACGGGCATTGGTTTTGTGGAGAATGTGGCGCGTAAGCAATCTGATTACGAAATCATCTGGATGACGATTCTCTTATTGGGTCTGTTAGGTCTGTTGTTTGACCTAGTGATGCGATTTATTATTCATCGCACGATCCCTTGGAGAGGAAAAGGTTAATTGTTTAATTAATCATCATCTGTTCAGATAGTGTTCACTCGACCAACGGTATAGTGGACACAGTTTCAGGGCATAACCAAGCAACCAAAATAACAATAATAAAATACAACAATAAGAACTGACAGGTTGGTCAAAATAAAAATAAACCGTTATCCGGAAATGATATCGAAAAGAAATTCGGGGTGCTTTGCACCCCTTTTCTTTGCCAGCTCGCTTCTCAGCAATAAACTCTCCCTTTGACCCTCAATAAGTGTTACTTTGAAGTTTAGGTTATTGTCAACTTTAATAAACCAAATCGCTCAAACTCTGACTAACAACCTACAGGGCTAAAAAAGAGACAGCAAAGTCGATGAAAACGATAAATCACGACCTGCTTGCACTGGGGGAATACGTCATTTCACCCGGCGAGCGGCGCACCATAGAACTTCCGGTCACCGACCTTTACACTCACACGTCATTGAAAATGCCGGTTCAGGTGGTACGCGGTAAGAAACCCGGACCGACCCTATTTCTGAGTGCTGCCATCCATGGCGATGAGATTAATGGGGTAGAGATTGTTCGTCGCGTACTGGACTACAAAGGCTTGGACACTATACGCGGCACCCTAATCGCTGTGCCGATAGTCAACGTGCAAGGGTTTCTGGCACAGTCTCGCTATACACCCGATAGGCGCGACCTCAATCGTTGTTTCCCTGGCAATAGCCATGGCTCAGTTGCGAGTCGCTTAGCCAATTTATTCGTTAATGAAATCGTTCTCAAATCAGACTGTGGAATAGATTTACACACCGCCGCTATCCACGGCGACAACCTGCCACAAATTCGTGCGCAGTTAAATAATCCAGAAACCGCGCACTTGGCGCACGCTTTTGACGCGCCTGTGATCCTAAATACCAACCTTAGGGATGGATCACTACGCCACTTTGCAGATGAGCATGGCATTCCGATACTACTCTATGAGGCAGGCGAAGCGCTTCGCTTTGAGGAGTCATCAATCCGCATTGGCGCAAGGGGTGTATTGAATGTGATGCGAGAACTCGGCATGTTGCGACCCAGTCGTAAGAAAAGCATTTCTAAGAGTGCAACCGCTAATTCATCGCATTGGATACGTGCTGAGCGCAGTGGCATATTACGCGCTATGGTGGGACTAGGTAACTCGATTGCTGTGGGACAAACGTTGGGGAAAATCTCTGACCCCTTTGGTATTGAGGAGCAAATAATTACTGCGGAGTATCCCGGCATCCTAATTGGTAGAACTAACTTACCACTGGTCAATGAAGGCGATGCCGTTTTTCATGTCGCCCGTTTTGAGGAAAATGATGAGCCACTGGAGAGCCTTGGTACCCTGCACACTGAAAGTACTGAATGGGGACTACCAGTGACAAGCCCGATTATTTGACCTGGCAATATGTTGCCCGTCAAAAAAGCGGAGGATGATTTCTCATCACTCCGCTTGAAACTCTCAACGAACCCTGACCGATTTAACGTAGGCGATAGCTCGCACCAACGTTGAATGACAGATCCGTATCGTCGTTGCCATTATTATCTATATCATCTTCAGTATTTGTCGCTTTAGCCGTCGCAGTAAGATCTAACTGATTGTTTAGATAGTAACGGAAAGTGGAGCTTAATGTGTTAGTCGTCAAATCCTGACCAGCGTCATCGCCCGCTTTACTATAGTCAAGCAACCAATTATTTTCCCAGTCGACTGTATCAGATAGCTCACGAGTGAATGACATATTGTTACTGACCCGGTAACCCGTATCATCATCGCCAAAGATACTTGAGAACTTAGCAACGTTAGAGAACTGAGTGTCATTATCCAATGGACGATGATATTCAGCGCCAAGATCTAAAGACGGATCACCACCATCAGTTCCATCATAGTTAGATAAAACCAAACCAAAACCACCACGAACCAACCAACCGTGCTTTCGTGAAGAAATGCGTTCATTAATCAGCACATCACGTGCTTCAATAACACCTGCCGCAGTCAATGCACCTCGCACCTGACCACTAGCAACTAAAGCCTTCTCGATGTCGGTAATCCATTCCTGCTCGTAGTTGCCTAAGCGGAACTTACTCTGATACTCATCTTCACGTGAGATAATCTGTGCAATCTTTAGATAGGTAGCTTTGCTAGGGTTAGCTGCTAATGAACCTTGTTTACGCAACGCTTCGATCATGCGTATCGCGACCGCCATTGGCGTTACGTTTACAACACGACCATAACCAAGACCAACACCGATTTTACTAAATAGGTCAGCGCTTTTTTTCATTCCCGCTTCACCAGAACCGTACCAAAATAACCCTTTTGAATTTGGTCGGAAGTAGTTATCTGCTGTGACGCTGCCTATTGCAAGATAGTTGCTGTCAGAAGATGCGCCTGCACCTGAGCCACGGCTCAACGTGCCATCTGCGTTGAACGTTAAACCTAAGTTACGATTAGGACTGCTGATCACGCGATCATAGTCTAATGTCAGGTTGGCGTTATAAGCTGTTTGGTCATGACCATTTCCATCAGTCGCATTAAACTGACCAGTTACGTAGGCATCCTGATAAGCACTAGTCGCTTCTGTGTAGTCATATAACGTTACTTCCGCTAGTGCAGTACCTGTAACAGCAAACAGTGCAACAGACAAAGCTGTCGCTATTTTAGTTCTTACGATCATTGATATTTCTCTTTGATTACCGAGTTAAACTTGTATCCGTTTCATCCTGTAATCAGCTAGTTAGTCGTTTTATGACCGATTACAAAATAAACGATAATGATGTGTAGTATTGAAGCTTGTATTGATTCAAAAAATAAGTGTAAATTATATCTCTTCGCTACTAATTATGTCCAATTATCAGACATACAGATTTATCCCAGCTGAACAAACGATGTTATCAAAGACTATAAGCAGAGCTTAGGGGTTACAGCCCCAGCGGGTTTTGGGGATCCAGATCATCCATAAACGGTTTCTTGCGATCTGTATTGGTAATTTGGTAGACCAAGCCCATCCAATTTCCAATCACAGCCAATCCGGAGTCATGCCATGTATTTTGTATTCTTGGCAGAACAATATGCTCAGGAAAAACCGGCATTGCTTGTTGCTTTGCCTTAGTCTCTCTAATACGATCCTGATACTCATCGAACACTGACTGACAGGTGATATCCAGAAAGTTTTCAGGAAATGGTGGATAGTCGCTACGCTCAGAGCTAAAAAACCGTATCACTTCTCGTTTGTATTCTTTAAGCAAACTGATACTGTCATATTCAGGATGCCCTTGAAAATAGACCGTTCTGATGCCGTCACTACTCACAGCTAAGTGTACGCCTGCTTTTTCACCCTCAACCAAGATCTTTAGACCAGCCTCTGTAAATTGTTGTCTGCTCAGTTTGTTATATCGAGAGTGAGGCACATCAAAGCGTGTATTAATATCAGATACTAAAGGGTGGGTTTTGTCTTTAACCCAATGTTGGAATACGCCCCAATGTTTGCTTTCACCCAGATTCTGGCGCTTCTGCCGATGCCTCGCTTCGATAATTGCATGCGTCGCCAGACAGGAGCACAAGGTTGAAGTGACATTCTCATAAGCCCAGTCTGCAACTCTAATCAGAGGCTCCCAAAAAGCTTCATCAGACAGATTGGCATGAGTGACATTGGCACCGGTGATAATTAATGCATCCAGCCCGTGCTCCTGAATTTGCTCAAAAGTCTCGTAATGATCATCAATATGCTTGCAGGCTTTTTCACTGCGCACCTGCTCAGGTAATGCAAAGGGGTGGACGTAGAACTGCGCAATCGGATTGCTAGCTCCTATTAACCGGAAGAACTGCCGCTCGGTGGGCACTAGCGCTGCATCAGGCATCATATTTAGCAGGCCGACATGTAGGGCACGAATATCCTGTTGTTTGGCGCGCTCAGGACTCAGGACTATCTGCCCTTCTTCATGTAAATCCTGAAAGGCAGGTAAATTATTATGGGCAACTAATGGCATTGGGGGCTCTTTCTTTCTAAGGGTTTCTTTCGATAGCTGTTTCAATGAGGGTCAAAAAATCTGATTCGTCTTTGACTTGATGTAATTCTGAGGTTTGAATGGTATAGGCAAAACGCTCGGCAATGGATTCATAGCGAGGAATTCTGGCTCTAAACAATTTTGGGAATACCCAGCGAACAAAATCATCAGGCTCAATTAACGCGATATACTCGAGGCTCTTCTGCGACATATAGTCTGCGAGCTGCTCATCTAGAAAGGCTTCGCGGTAATATAGAGGCTTGGGAGAGTCAATAGCGCGCTGTATTAGCACCGATTCGTCTGCTTTTGATGCTTGGATATAGACCATTAGGGTGTGTTCATTAAGCGTATCTAACACGGCTTCATTGTCTAACTCACAAATGCTACCACCGGCATCATTAATGAAATGATTGATACCATATAGGCTTCGGGATTTTCTCATAAACTCCGGCACATCCAGCATCGCCGCCACTTCCGCCTCATGATGCAACTCTAAGCGCCGCTTAACGTCTTTGAGTGTCAAACCGCCCAGCGCTGGATTGCCCAGCTTTCCCAAGAACGGGGATAACGGCTTCAAGTGATCGACCGTAATATTATTGTTAAAATAAATGGAATCACTACGCAACAAGTCTTGCAGAAACGGGACTTGCATTGCTTGTAGTTTGATATTATCCAGAATCGGCTCGCTCATATAGCGCGTCCCGATACGATAGTCCCCTGAGTAATGAAACCACTCGCTTTTGGGCAAGAGATTGGAAACATAAGACTTTCCGACGCCTGACATTCCCAGCAAGGTGATAGATTTATGCTTCCAATGACGGAATTGCTCAGTTGATAGTCTCACTTTATTCTTTCTGACTGTATTCAAAACAGGCATTATACCTTGAACATCTTTTCCTGCACTCTTATCTTGAAGCAAAGAAAGCCTGAGCCCTCTTCAATCATGCTTAAAAAATGCTTGTAAATAGTATTAATCATTGCCCTAGTTAAGATAGAATATGCGCCGAATAAGAAATGACAAAAATAATCATTGAACAAGGACTGTATAATGAAACGAATATCCCGGCTAGCTGTGGGATGCTGTTGCATTCTCTGCTTTTCAGGCGCGCTAGTTGCAAATGAAGTCAGCGACGCTACACTGCCAGATTCAACCATCACTTCATCGCAAAATATCCACCTCAACTCCGAAGAGATTCAATATATTCTCGAAGAATGTGAGAGCTTCGCAGCTGAAGATAAGATTAGCCCAAAACAGCGCACTGATTACATTGAAACTTGCGTCAAAGAACTCACTATCGCTGTAAAAAAAGCAATCAAGAAATTAAAAGCCAATGCTGAATCGACTGATAGTGATAACAATGAGAATGATACCGCCAAAGATAATAAATAATTTTCGAACGATGACGTTATTCATATCCAGTTAATAAATATTGGCTTTAAATCACGACTGTTTAATTGTAACCCAACTATTTTCGAATATTGGTCACCATCAGTCTATTAATGTTATCTAATAAACGTTACCCTACAGCAGCAAATTTTAATCAAGAACAGGAATTAAGTCCTGAATAAGCGAATAATTTATGGATATATTTCACGCCATCATCCTTGGCGCAATAGAAGGGCTTACCGAATTTCTTCCTATTTCATCAACTGGCCACTTAATTGTTGCCAGCGAGTGGATGGGACTGGATCAATCGAAAGAAAATGCTGCGTTTGAAGTCATTATTCAGTTGGCTGCGATATTGGCAGTAGTCGCTAACTACAGCGAAAAATTTACACTCCGTTATTTTGACCTCTGGTTGAAAGTTGCGATTGCTTTTATCCCAATAGGCGCTATTGGCTTTTTGTTTAGTGATCAAATTAAAGCGCTATTTGATGTGAAGATTGTTGCCATCATGTTTATTATTGGTGGAATTGTCTTTTTAATCGTCGAGCACTACCAGAAAGATCGGGTTGCAGGAATACAATACGTGGAAGATGTCAGTTTTAAACAGGCGGGGTTAATTGGTCTTGCGCAAGTATTTGCATTAGTACCCGGAACCAGTCGGGCAGGCTCGACGATCATTGGTGCCATGCTGGTGGGTCTCAGTCGGAAAGCCAGTGCCGAATTTTCATTTTTACTAGCAATGCCAGTCATGGTGGCAGCCAGTGGTTATGATTTCCTAAAAAATTATAAAGAATTTACCGATGCCAATCTTATCGCGTTAGGCGTTGGTTTCTTAACCGCATTCATTGTTGCTTACTTAGCAATGAAGCTATTTATTCGCTTCCTTGAGTACTTCACGTTCGTATCGTTTGGTATTTACCGAATTCTCTTTGGAGTTTTATTACTTGCCTTGATTTATAACGGCACGCTTGGAGCACACTGATACAAAAATACTATTTGGGAAAAACTAGGGCTCGTTATTTAGTTAGCGAAAAAAATATATATGAATGCGGGGGCTTCATGAAATTTATCAGTAAGTGGCTATTAGCCATTGGCTTAGTGCTAGCTACGTCATTGGCAGTTGCTAGTAACAAAAGCAAACTTTATGGAAACTGGAAGGGTATTTCAGGATCTTCAGTACAATTCCATCTAAAAAAGAATATGCGATATGTCTATCGCTATAAAATGATTACCTTTACGGGAAGATGGTCAGTCAGTGGGAATAATCTAACCTTTAATTACAGCGTGCTCGGCAGTAAAAAGAAAAAAAAGGCTACGTATTCTTTGCGAAAAGGTTTTTTGACCTTACGCTCTCATGATTACCCAACGGTAGTCCTGAAAAAACGCAGGTAATCTAATTCAATACGATGTTTAAACTGGGGTTTAAGCTAAATAGCCAAAACCCTTTCTAGGTTTACCGTGTTTTTACGAGGCCTGACTCTTAAGGTATTCATCATAAGTACCCGAGAAGTAATTAACTCCATTCGGAGTCAACTCGATAATTCGTGTTGCCAATGACGATACAAATTCCCGGTCATGGCTGACAAATATTAATGTTCCTTCGTAATGATCTAACGCTAAGTTCAATGACTCAATCGACTCCATATCCAGATGGTTAGTAGGCTCATCCATTAGCAGTATATTTGGCTTTTGCAACATCAACCGACCAAAGATCATTCGCCCTTGCTCACCACCTGAAATCACTTTGACAGACTTTTCGCTATCTGCTTTAGAAAATAACAAGCGTCCGAGTACGCTTCGGACTTCTTGTTCATCATCATTTTCACCGCGCCACTGATCCATCCAATCAAACAGCTTTTCTCCACCTTCGAAGTCATGCATGTGATCCTGAGCGCAATAGCCAATACTAGCGTTCTCAGACCACTTTACTTTTCCACCGTCTGCTTCAAGACCACCTTGCAGACAGCGTAATAGCGTGGTTTTACCAATACCATTTGGGCCGATGATAGCGATACGCTCACCCACTTCAACCATCAAATCGATATTTTCAAATAAAGTTTCACCGTCAAAACCTTTCTTTAAATCACTGACTTCCACCGCCAAACGGAAAAGTTTTTTCTCTTGCTCAAAACGAATATACGGGTTTACGCGGCTCGATAGTTTGACATGCGCCAACTCGATTTTATCTAACTGCTTTGCTCTTGAAGTCGCCTGTCGCGCTTTTGAAGCATTCGCCGAGAAGCGACTAACAAACGCCTGTAGCTCGGCAATTTTGGCTTTCTTCTTGGCGTTTTCATTCATCATTAACTCACGCGCCTGTGTGGCGGCAGTCATGTACTCATCGTAGTTTCCAGGGAAGGTTCGCAGTTCACCGTAGTCCAAATCAGCCATGTGGCTGCAAACGCTGTTGAGAAAGTGACGATCATGCGAGATGATGATCATGGTGCTTTTACGTTCGTTGAGGATTTTTTCTAACCAGCGGATGGTATTAATATCCAGGTTGTTGGTTGGCTCATCCAACAACAATATATCCGGGTCTGAAAACAGAGCCTGAGCCAGCAACACCCGCAGCTTCCAACCCGGCGCTACCGCGCTCATCATTCCATAATGCTGCTCAACAGGAATATCCAACCCTAAGAGTAATTCACCAGCCCGCGACTCAGCGGTGTAACCATCCATTTCTCCGAATTGGATTTCAAGGTCAGCAACCTTGATGCCCTCTTCCTCAGACATTTCTGCTAATGAATAAATTCGATCGCGCTCAGCTTTGACCTCCCAAAGCTCTTCATGCCCCATGATGACAGTATCTATCACGCTAAACTCTTCGTAAGCAAATTGATCCTGGCGCAGCTTGCCCAAACGCTCATTCGGATCTTTAGCGACGTTACCCGCAGTCGGCTCTAAATCCCCACCTAGAATTTTCATCAGGGTGGACTTGCCGCTACCATTAGCACCGATTAAACCGTATCGATTCCCATCTCCAAACTTGGTAGAGATATTTTCAAAAAGAGGCTTTGCCCCAAACTGCATTGTAATATTAGCTAGAGAAATCAAGTGTCCGTCCATCGCAAGAAAAGTTTGGCAAGAATGTAATCCTTTAAACAATAAACCTCAAGCAAAGGCCTGAGGTTTATTGTATTCCGTAACGTTTTTTGAACGAATTGCCTATAACAAGGTGTTAGCCGCCTGCCTTAACAAGTTTTGATCGTTCGATGCTTCAATAACCCGTGGCATGCTGTTACTACTGCCAGGCTTAACGCGCTTGCGGATCTCTTGAGCCAATTGATGTACGGCCATCGCGTAATGGCTGCTGTGATTGTAGCGGGTAATCACGTAGAAATTATTTCCACCGACCCAATACTCATTACCACGATTGGTTCTTAGCTTAACCATGTTCACCATACCCGAAACTCCCGGATAAGCTGGTCGCAAACCATTACGCGCTAGTTTTGCCAGTGAGTGCTTATATTTAAATCCATTCTTAAGATTGGAATATCCTCTGCCACCTGTTTTTACAGCTGGAATAGCTGCGATTTCACCCGGCCTCCAGCCATGACTTCTCAGGTAATTGGCAACACTGCCGATGGCGTCCTGGGGCGTCCAGAGATTAACCGCGCCATCGCCATTGAAGTCCACGCCGTATTTCTTAATGTTACTTGGCATAAATTGCGGCAGACCCAGCGCTCCAGCCCAAGAGGCTTTCGGCTTTAGTGGGTCAAGGCGGGCACGTCGGGTTTCTAGGAAGTAACTCTCTAATTCACTGGTGAAGTACTTACCACGGCGCGCATTCATGAACCCCAAGGTAGCCAATGCATCAATCGCACGGTCGCTTCCGACATTACCACCAAAGATAGTTTCAACCCCTAAGATACCCAGAATATATTCCTCAGGAACACCGTACTGAGCAGCCGCACGTTGTAAGGCACCCCGGTGACGATGATAAAAAGCGGTACCGGTATTGATATGCTTTGAGGTTATAAAACGGCGTCGATAGTTAGACCAGCTCGGCCCTCTGCTCTTTCTGGTTCGTTTAGTTGGATTAGCATCTTTGTAGGCCTGCTTGCGTAACCAAGGCGTCGCTTCGGCCCGACTCAATACACCTGCAACATAAGACTGATCAAAGCCATGTCGTGATGCCATCATTCGTACAAATGCTTCAGCACGTGGGTTTCCTGCAAAATCACCAGTCAAACGACTCTGTGAGTAGTTATTGGCTGGCCTTTGCAAGACCGTATTTCTAACAGCTGGCCTGTAGCTGGCCTGCTGAACCCTTGCCTGCTGCTGCCTAGCCTGAGCCTGCTGCACTCTTGCCTGTTGTTGTCTCGCCTGAGCCTGCCTTATTCTGGCTTGCTGCATTTGAGCCTGCTGGGCTTGCACTCGCTGTTGCTGTGCCTGCTGATCTCTCGCCCACTGCGCTTGGGCCTGTTGTTGTGCTTGTTGATCTCTAGCCCTCTGCGCTTGGGCTTGCTGGATCATAGATTGCTGCAGCTGTTCCTTTACGCGTTGATCCCTTTCCCATTTAATCCGGTAAGCTAAGGCCTTTTGCTCCTTTTGCCATTGGGCTCTTGCGAGTTGTTGAGCCTGTTCCGCTTGTCGCGCTTTAAGTTGTTGCTGTGCTCTGGCCTGCTCTTGCTGTGTCCTAGCCTGCTGTGCAAGATACTGTGCATTTCCCCTAGTCGCAGGCTTAGCACGGCGAGTCGGTACTCTGGCAGGGCGAAAGATGGGATCGCCGGCCACTACTGCTGCGCTTGCTCTAGGCAAAGATGGCCTTCTGAGTTTTAGGTTCTCTGCTGCCTGATACTGATTGGAAGCTACGACAACCTTTTTTGCAGGCCGCAGATTACGCGCCACACGAGCCGGTGCAGTCACTCTAGGAGCCGCTGGCCTTGAGAGCTTTTTGACAACTTTTGGCGCAGAATGTATAGCGACTACGATAGGTTTTGGCGGTACGTAACGCTTTTTAGCTGTGTAAACCGGTTTACGTTTCGCAACTTTGCGCTTTACGATTTTACGTTTTACAGCCGCTGGCTTTGTTATGGTTGGCATTATCACCTTTGGCCTTGCTACGGGTGCTGCGTTTACTGGCACTGGGCTTTTTGGGACATAAGCTATTTTTTCTTGCTTAACAGGCTGTGTTCCGGACGCCTTGCTAAGAGACTGTAGCTTCACCGAAGCCTGAAAATCACCACCATCTTGTTTTTTAACATCCGGCGTACTACTACATGCCCCTAACAACACCGCAACCGATGCAAGGCAAACCATTCTGAAATGTCTACGTTTATTATTCATGGAAATCCAACCTGATAATTAGACTATTATTCTTTTCTTAGTATTTACTGAAAGCAAGCGAAGGACACCATCGCGAAGAAATACAGCAGACTCACCTTACTGAATTTTATTTCATCATTCCAGTTAAAGTGTGGCTTTACCTAACAGTTTTACAATACAAACCCATCGTCACAATACCAAAAGGTTGCTTGAGTTTAGCTTAATAGGATTGCGCTAACTTCTTAAAGCTACAATCGATACAACAATAATGATCAGCGCTAAACTACCACCTAGCTGAATCAGCAGTGGTTCTCGTGTACCTTCAGAACTCTGGTAGCTTTTCAATGCAGCGACTTGAACAAAGCACTGCCAAATGAAGCCCAGAAAATAAGGAATGGCTTTCTGTAAATTATCATAGGCAACAGTATTGATTATAAACTGTCCCACCAAATAGAACCCAATAACGATACCCCCTAGCCACAGAAACCAAAAAAACAAACGTGCGGAATGCGAGCTACTCATACCCGACATCATTAATACCCCCAAATTATACGTATACTCTCCCCATTATTAACGCGGATTATTTTTTAATATGACCCAATCAAAGCAAATAAATTCTGACGCTATCGAACAATTACTCGAAATCATGAGGCGTTTACGTGATCCCATTAATGGTTGCCCCTGGGATCTTAAGCAAACCTGGCAGAGCTTATTTTCGTTTACTTTAGAAGAAGTATATGAAGTCGGCGCTGCAATAGATGCTAACGACCCTGCTGAACTTTGTGACGAATTGGGAGATTTATTATTTCAAATCGTGTTTTATTCCCAGATCGCCAAGGAGCAAGGTCACTTTGATATTAACACAGTTGCAGAAGCAATCTGTAAAAAAATGATTAGACGCCATCCCCATGTTTTTTATGGGAAAAAATACGTCAACGAGGCAGAACAGAAAGCTGATTGGGAAGTAATCAAACGACAGGAACGTGAACAAAAAACGGACTCTAAATCGGCCTCTACTAAGCAAAACCACTTTGCTGACATCCTGCAAAACCAACCTGCATTGATGCGCTCAGTTAAGCTCAAAAAACGTGCGGCGAGGTTTGGTTTTGACTGGCATGAGTGGCAGCCTGTTGCTGAGAAGGTCAGGGAAGAACTCGATGAGGTTATTGAGTGTATCAATGAAAATCAGGGTCAGCAACGCATTGAAGAAGAGGTTGGCGATTTATTATTAAGCGTTGCAAATCTTGCGAATCAGCTAAAAGTAGAGCCAGAAAACGCCTTGCGTCAAGCAAATAATAAGTTCGAGCAACGAGTGAATCGGCTGCGGGAGATTCTGGAAATCAATGACGACAGCTGTGATTTTGATGACGAAACACTAGATCAGGCATGGCAGCAGGTAAAGGCAGAGGAAAAGACCTAGCGTCACGGTTATTCGGTGTGTACTTGTTCCGCAGCTGCTGCATCAAATTTTGCTTGTGCAATCTTATCGTGGTTTTTAGCGTATAAGTAACCACCTAAGTAAAGCCCTAAACTCAACACAATAATGACTATGCCATAGGCGCGTTCAGCAGGTTCTATGATATGCCAAATACCCATCAGGAAATAGAAAAAAGCCACAACCATAAGAGCGACATGTGCACCACGTTTGCCATACAAAATACCCCTTAAGAATAATAAGAGTGGCAGGCAGAAAATTGCAATTTCAAGAGAACGCGGCATTTGCTGATCGGTCGTTAACCAACCATTCCAGACAATAATAGTGGCAACTAATCCCAGCAGGGAGAATAAGGTAAGCAAATAGGAGGAAGTAATTGCTTTCATTTTTTCAACTTAATCGCGAGTTCGGCAATGCGCTTGCCAAGTGCCAGAGAAATAGTATGTTCGTCATCGCTTATACGGTTTTGGTTATCGACACCTGCTACGTGTGATGCACCATAAGGCGTGCCGCCAGACTCTGTCGTCATCAATTCAGAAGTGCTGTAGGGAACACCAGCAACCACCATGCCATGGTGCAGCAAGGGCACCATCATTGAGAGCAAAGTCGCTTCCTGACCGCCATGCATGCTTGAGGTTGAGGTAAATGCAGCTGCAGGCTTACCGATTAAACTACCAGAGAGCCACTGTGGTGATGTTTGCTCCAAAAAATACTTCAGTGGCGCAGCCATTAAACCAAACCGTGTCGGTGAGCCTAATATTAGCCCGTCAGCCTGTTTTAAATCATCAATAGATACATATGTCGCACCCTGTTCAGGTACAGCGGGTTCAGTAGCCTCACAGACGGTTGAAACCTCAGGTACTGTGCGTATGATTACTTCTACGCCTTCAACCATCTCAGCCCCACGAGCAACACGATTGGCCAGCTCTAACGTTGCACCATGCCGACTGTAATAAAGTACTAATATCTTCGTCATGCCATGCCCTTACAAAATATTTAACACTGATTCAGGCGGCCGACCTATAGCAACCTTGTCACCTTTTACCACAATAGGTCGCTCGATTAGCTTAGGATGAGCGATCATCGCATCAATTAACTGATCATCCGTCAGCGCTTCATCTGATAAGCCATTCTCAGCGTATTCATCTTCATTCTGACGCATGAGTTCCCGTGGCGATAGATTCAGGGCACCGAGTATATGCTGAAGCGTTTTCTTATCGGGCGGGGTTTCAAGATATTTAATAATCTCGATTGATTCATTCTGATCTTCTAAAATAGCTAGCGTCGCACGGGATTTTGAACAACGTGGATTGTGATATATGATCGCCTTCTTACTCATTTGTCCTTCTCATAACGATAGAGCCAATAAGGCGCTAATTTAACATGTAACCACCTTTGGGTGACACTTATGCTTAATTCAAATTCGATTTTTTTACCAAAACTAATATTGCTGGGTCTACTGTCTTTTAGCATTTCAGCCACTGCCAAGCCCGTTGAAGATTTTTCATTTCAAGATATCAATGGCAAAACACTTAATTTTTCAGATTATAAAGGGAAATGGGTCGTGGTGAACTACTGGGCAATATTTTGCCCGCCTTGTCGGGTCGAGATTCCCGACCTGATTCGTTTTTTAGATGATAATCCAAAAAAGGTGACAGTATTAGGTATGGATGCGGGCATGGATGAAGTCGATGTACTAAAACAATTCGCCGAAGACCAAAAAATTAATTATCCAATTATTCCAACCCAAAACATCACCATGAATGCCTTTGGCGAGATTCCAGGCTTGCCAACGACCTATATCGTTTCACCTTCTGGTGAGCTAGTCGATACTCATGTTGGACTCTTGAATTATGATCAATTGGATGAATACATCAATCAGAAAGAACCCGCCAGGAAAAAAGGCTTCTGGGAAAAATTATTCGACTGGAGCTAACCGATAGCTTAGATCAAGCACTTATTATATCCAGCACTAAAAAAGCCGCTGCCTCGTTAAAGGGGCGGCTTATAGCATGCATGCGAATGATTTATTTTAGACGCAATGCTTGTCCTGGCTGAATGGTGTAGCTAGGTGCTTGCAGATTATTCATGCTGATAATCTCTTTCCAGTAAACACCTGTTTGACGCATAACCTCAAATACAGTGTCGCCCTTCTTCACGATATAACTACCTGCGCCAGCAGCGTTGCTAGTTGTTGCAGCACTGGTTGCAAAGCTATTAGTGCTACCTGAACTTGCACCACCCGTATACGTTTTTGGCGTGTACTGCTGATACGTCGTGCTCGGTTGCTGATAACTACCCGTGTACAGATTCTTGTTCGTTGGCCTTGCAGCTGTTGTTGCTGGACGAGTAGGTGCCGTAGCGGCTACCCCACCGGTGTAGTCAACATACTGAGTCTGTGTCTTAGTCGCCGGAGCAGGTGCCACGTATGACCTTGGCGCAACGTATGGCTTAGGTGCATTGTAAACAATCGGCTTGGGCGGTACATAAGGTGCTGGCGCTGGTCTAACAACAATCGGCTTAGGCGGTACGTAGGCTGCTGCCTGCGCCGCTCTTGTCCTGGCCTGTGCCGCTCTGGCAGATGCTTGTGCCGCTCTGGCAGCCTGTTGGCGATTAAAGCGATCAACATACCACTGTTTAGAACGTCCATTGCTGGTTTGTTGCGCCTGTTGTTGGCTTGCCTGCTGTGCACGCTGCTGAGCGAGCTGCTGTGCTCTTTGCTGCGCTTGCTGCTGAGCCTGCTGTCTCTGTTTGGCGGCATTCGCTGCTGCTGCCTGCTGGCGATTATATTGATCAATGTAGTACTGTTGCGAACGACCATTGGAGGCCGTATTCGAGCGCGCCTTTTTAGCGGCTTGTTCACGATTGTACTGATCGATATACCACTGCTGAGAGCGACCGTTGTTGGTACCTGCCGCTTTATTGCGATTGAATTGGTCGATATACCATTGCTGTGTACGGCCATTCGGCGCTACGTTACGAGAAGCAGCGGCAGCGGCACGTGCCTTTTTAGCAGCCTGTTCACGATTGAATCGGTCAATATACCATTGCTGGCTGCGGCCATTGTTAGTACCAGCCGCTTTATTACGATTGTACTGATCAATATACCATTGCTGAGTACGGCCATTTGTTGCCTGATTAGCCTTCGCTTCAGCAGCTGCCTGCGCACGGTTATATTGGTCAATGTACCATTGCTGAGTACGACCGCTGCTATTAGTGGCCGTATTAGCATTGGCTTTCGCCGCTGCACGCTCGCGATTAAATTGATCGATATACCACTGCTGCGTGCGACCGTTGTTGGTGCCTGCTGCTTTGTTACGATTATACTGATCGATGTACCACTGTTGTGTACGTCCACCTGCAGTAGTCGTTTGCTGAGCGGTGTTTTCTACAACCGCCGTGCCAGCCGTTTGCTGACTAGTATAACCACCGGAACCGGTAACATCAGTTTGAGGGTCAGCGTTACCACGGGTACCGTAAGAAGAACAACCTGTAGCAATTACAGAAACCAACGAACTTGCGACTAATAATTTATATTTTCTGTCCATAGATTTATACCTGAGTAAAAATAACTATTGTGATCAACAATATCACCACCAACCAACCCAACCACTCGATGTATTTCAAGATAGTTGGTTCCATTCCTGGACCTGCTTTAGCCATCAAACCCGATACTGAAAAGAATCGTGCGCCCCGCCCAATCGCAGATGCAATTACAAACGGGATGAAGGCCATTGAAAGCGCGCCAGCAGTTATTGTGAATAATTTATAAGGCATGGGTGAAAAGCCAGCAGCTAACACTGCCCAGACTCCCCAAGTCGAAAATAAGCTTTTAGCCTGTTCCAACTTTCCAACATACCCCCCTGTTACAAGAATGGATTCGAGCCATTCAAACGTCCAGACTCCGATGAAATAACTAACTATTCCACCCAGCACTGAAGCGACTGTTGTTAAAAAAGCATACCTTACCCAACGTTCTGGATGAGCTAAACTCATCGGTATCAACATCACATCTGGCGGTATCGGAAAGAACGAAGATTCTGCAAAACTCATTCCTCCCAAGTTAATATTCCGCGTAGCGATGCCTAGCTAATTCAATTACTTTCTTATATATATTCGAAAACAGCTTCATTTTAAAGGACTTTTTTAATTTATTTTATCCAACAGCGGAACGAATACTACCGTTTCTTTGCTCTCAATATCAAAGGTTTCTTCAGATAAGCGGTGAATTAATTGCAAATCTTGCCTACCATCGGCCTCTCCGACAGGGATTACTAGCCGTCCGCCGACCACTAATTGTTGCAATAAAGCTGGTGGTACGGTCTCAGGCGCTGCGGTGACTATAATCGCATCGTAAGGTGCAGATTGCGCCCACCCCCAACTACCATCAGCCAGATGTGTACGCACGTTACGATAGCCCAACTGGTAAAGTAGATCTCTGGCGTTACGATGGAGTGGAGTAATGCGCTCTACGGTATGTAGCTCACGAACTAGTCCCCCCAAAATCGCTGCTTGGTAGCCCGAACCAGTGCCGACTTCTAATACTTTCTCTGGGACAGAGCTGCTTAATAATAGTTCAGTCATTTTTGCAACAATGTAAGGCTGCGAAATAGTTTGTGCATGTCCGATGGGCAACGAAGAGTTTTCGTAAGATCTTGAGGCCATCGCCTGATCCATAAAAAGATGGCGAGGCACATAGCGCATTACTCTCAGCACCTCCTCGTTCTCTATGCCCATTTCTCGCAAGGTAGTAATCAAACGATCGCGGGTGCGTTGTGACGTCATCCCTATCCCCTGAATATCGAGCTCATGCATATTCAAAGTCCTGCTAAACCCGATCCAAAGTCATTATGATCATTGCTAAGTAATATATTCATTTGTATCATCATCGGGGTTAATTTACCTGAATTGATCGACCAACACTGAGCATTGTTAAATTCATGACTAAAAAAGCACCGAGCAATGTCAGCGATGAAAGCTTGTTTCTTAAAGCAGTTTCAGATGTCGAGCGACTGGATACTTCTAACAAGGTTGAGCTGCGTCCCACGCCTGTTCCTGCCAAACTCCGAGCAAGCACTGACGATGAAATCACCCCAGCGGACGACATGTTATCAGATTCTGGTGAAATCGAGAAAGTGATGGCACAAACAATCCTAAGCCATTGCAGATCAGGCATTCAAAACCGCCTTTTCAAACGGCTAAGACAAGGTAAGTTGCAGATAACTGAGGAAGTAGATTTACACGGGCTTAGTTTAAAGCAGGCTAAACAAGTTCTACTCGATTTTATTCAGCTTGCCCACCCAATGGAGGGTTGTTGCGTGTGTATCGTGCATGGCAAGAACAGTCGTTCACAAGCCGGTCAAGCGCCGATTATGAAACAATATGTCAATTATTGGTTACAACAACATCCGCGGGTGCTGGCGTTTCATTCCGCACAGCCCCGCGATGGTGGCACTGGTTCTGTCTACGCTATCTTGAAGCGTTCAGCCTACAGCGACTAATTATGGATTTGTCGCATTCACTGAAAAAGGATCGTTGTTTAATGTTGCTTTTCGCTCGCCAATACGATTAATCCGACGCTGTAATTTCCTATGTAAGATCCAGTCAATACTAAAGTAGCGCCCAGCGCCCATAAAGAACAGGGTCAGGAACATAATCAAATAAAGAATGATTTGCGTTACACCACTAGTCTCAGAGTCGGCATAGCCATAGTTAGAGAAGAAACTCTGCATTAACTCTGGAATATCCTTCCCAACGAAAGCCATCATCAAAGTGCCGACCACTAGCAACAACAATGGAATAGAAATCCAACGTACGGCGAAGCCAATAATTAGCAGGACTGCTCCAATCACTTCCAAACCGGGAATAATCCAAGCCATCAACTCTGGTAAAGGAACTGTGATGGGAGCATCTTTTAAAGACGCAACCGTCGCTTCATAGGCGCTCATATCTACCCATGTTATTGGGTTCAGAAAATCCGCACCTTCAGCGCTAAACAGGCCTAATTTTTTAGAGCCAGACACCCAGAGCATTGGTGCAAGGAACAAACGTAGCAGCAGTGGTGGTAAAAAATCCAACTTTCGTAGCCATCCGAAGCTAAAAAAGCCGAGTAAAAACTTGGTCATGTGACTCTCTCCATGGTTTTAATATAATCTATTGGACTGTTTTCACGGAAAATATGCAAGTGCTTTTATTCTATAACCGTTCAACATGCTTACGAAGCGAAGTAAAGCTGCACCAATAATGGGCAAACAATTTTAAAGATACTAAAGTATTGGATTAAAGTGGTTCAGTTACTGCTTAGTAATCTTAATAATTAGTCAGCGATACGAGCTTGAAGACCTTGGCACAGAATTTGCAGTGTGACTTTAATATAGATTGAATCCCGGAACAGTGACTTCATCACTCAATTCATGATTCTCAACTGTATTTGATATTATTTTGGGGGCTAAGACTAATCAGGCTTTACTGAGATCGATTTCATTAGCAATTTACTAACGTTTGGCTTCTACACAGTCATTGTAAAATGGCAATTTATCATGATTTAAGAGACATTATATTATCACTGCAACCCAATACTGGTCGTTTTATAATCAGCGAGTTAAATGATCAACAACGCAGCGTTAATATTATGTATTATCCTTCATGAAGAGTTTTGGCCAAACAGCACTTTACTCTCCGCACGTTAATTATACGTTACAAAGAAATGAGGATTTCAAATGAAAAAAAATATCTTTTTAGGGCTAGCTGCTGCTGCAATATTCAGCACTTCAGCAGTGGCTGACACGCTTGACGATGTTAAGAAAAACGATCACGTTAAATGTGGTGTAAGTACGGGTCTTGCTGGTTTCTCGGCAGTTGACGAGAAAGGAAACTATCAGGGAATTGATGTAGACGTTTGTCGTGCTGTTGCGGCAGCGACTCTGGGCGACGCAAACAAAGTTAAATTCACACCATTGACTGCTAAAGAGCGTTTCACTGCGCTTCAGTCTGGTGAGGTCGACATACTTTCTCGTAATACTACCTGGACGCTTACTCGTGATGCTTCTCTGGGTCTGAACTTTGCCGGCGTTAACTACTATGACGGTCAGGGCTTCATGGTCAGCAAATCACTAGGTGTTAAGAGTGCAATGGAGCTAGACGGCGCGGCTGTTTGTATTCAGGCAGGTACGACGACTGAGCTGAACCTTGCTGACTACTTCAAAGCCAACAACATGAAGTATAAAGCGGTTACTTACGATACGTCTGACCAGACTATCAAAGGTTTTGAAGCAGGTCGTTGCGACATGCTGACTTCTGACCAATCTCAACTTTACTCGCTGCGTATCAAGCTAGCTAAGCCTGAAGATGCGATTGTTTTACCAGAAGTGATCTCTAAAGAGCCTCTAGGCCCTGTGGTTCGTCAAGGCGATGATAAGTGGTTCAATATCGTTCGCTGGTCTTTGAATGCAATGATCAATGCTGAAGAGATGGGTCTCACTAAAGCTAACATTTCTAACATGAAAGACAGCAAAGATCCTGCAACTCAGCGTATGATGGGTGGTCAAGGCGAGAAGCTTGGTCTGGATGACAACTGGTCTCACAACATCATCAGTCAGGTGGGTAACTACGGCGAAAGCTTTGAAGCTAACGTTGGTTCTGGTTCACCTCTGAAAATTGGTCGTGGCTTGAACGCACTCTGGAACAAAGGCGGCATCATGTATGCACCACCAATTCGTTAAGCCATAGTTTCACTGCTTACTGAGCCAGTTGGTTTTAGCTGGCTCAACTGATTTGTACGGCTACTTTGTTTAACTACACTGTAGCCGTTGTTTTAGGGCTAACCTAAGAAACGTTGTTATTCTTTGCTAAACAGGCACTTATCCTATGAGTACGCAACAACAAGGACTTACGCCAGGAAAACCACCGATTTGGAATGACCCGCACTATAGAGCGTTGTTTTTCCAGATTTTGCTCATTATAGGCCTCATCGCTTTCCTGTATTACATTGTTAACAATACCCTCTCCAATATGGAGGCACGGGGTATTTCAACCGGTTTTGCTTTTTTATCTGAGCGTTCTGGCTTTGATATTTTGCAATCACTTATTCCATTCTCTGCTGACTCTACTTATGGCAGAACCTTCGTCGTTGGACTACTGAACACGATTCTTATCACTGCGTTAGGGGTGATTCTGGCCACTATTCTCGGCTTTATTGTCGGTATTGCCCGACTTTCTAAGAACTGGTTAATCGCTAAAATAGCCACTGTTTATATTGAAGTGTTTCGTAATATCCCGCTATTGATCCAGATCTTTTTTTGGTACTTCGTGGTTCTACGAGCGATGCCGGGGGCACGCGACAGTTTTTCATTCATAGACAGTTTTTTCCTGAATGTACGAGGGATTTATGCGCCTTACCCAGTGCCCGGAGAAGGGTTTGATTTTACCCTCATCGCACTCGCTATCGGCATTGTTACGGCTATTCTTGTGCGCATATGGGCCAAGAAACGCCAGAATGCAACTGGCCAACAATTCCCAATATTTTGGACAGCCTTGGGGCTAATCATTGGTTTACCACTGCTTGTCTTTTTCCTGACTGGTAGCCCATTGGGATGGGATATACCAGAGTTAAAGCGCTTTAACTTTCAGGGTGGCACCCGAATTATTCCTGAGTTACTCGCCCTGCTGATTGCACTGAGTATTTATACTGCAGCCTTTATAGCAGAAATTGTCCGTTCCGGAATATTGGCTGTCAGCAAGGGGCAAACTGAAGCCGCTTTGTCATTAGGTTTACAACCGGGTCAAAACCTACGCCTGGTCGTTATTCCTCAAGCAATGCGTGTGATCATCCCTCCTATGACCAGCCAATACCTGAATCTGGCAAAGAACTCATCACTCGCAACAGCAATCGGTTATCCCGATATCGTTAATGTATTCATGGGGACGACGCTGAATCAAACCGGCCAGGCAGTAGAAATTGTTGCGATGACTATGGCTGTTTACCTCACGATTAGTCTGACAATTTCGGTGCTTATGAACTGGTACAACGCTAAAATGGCGTTGGTGGAGCGATAGGGAAAATATTATGTATGTAACTGATAAAATGCTACCTGCCCTACCCGCCCCTAGCGATACAAAGGGTCCTATCCACTGGCTAAAGGTTAATTTATTCTCTAGCCCTGCCAATGTTGTGTTTACACTTATAGCACTGTATTTACTGTATATTTTGATACCACCTGCGATTAGCTGGGCATTTATTGATGCCGACTGGTTCGCTGAGTCGCGTGAGGGCTGTTCACGAGAAGGCGCGTGCTGGGCATACATTGCCAATCGCTTCGGCCAGACTATTTATGGTTTCTATCCGCCTGAAGAGCAATGGCGGGTTAATACCGCCTTTTTGTCACTGGTTTTACTCTGCGTACCGCTGTTTATTGAGAGCTTCACCAAGAAAGCATGGCTAGGTGGATTTATCCTGCTGGTATTCCCGTTCATCGCTTATGTATTGATACACGGCGGATCATTTGGCCTGGAGGTCATTGGTACAGATAAATGGGGTGGCTTAATGCTAACCCTAATCATCTCGATTGTTGGTATTGCCCTTGCACTTCCTATCGGAATCATTCTAGCACTAGGCCGACGTTCGCACATGCCTATCGTCAAATCTGTCTCGGTTGTCTTTATTGAGTTCTGGCGTGGTGTACCACTGATTACGGTTCTCTTCATGTCTTCGGTCATGATGCCTCTCTTCCTTCCGGAGGGATCAGATTTCGACAAACTGGCTCGTGCGATGATTGGAATTATTTTGTTCCAAGCCGCTTATGTGGCGGAGGTAGTCCGTGGTGGTCTTCAGGCAATTCCGAAAGGGCAATATGAAGCAGCGTTAGCGATGGGACTCACTTATTGGAAAAGCATGTTTCTAGTGATCTTACCGCAAGCGCTTAAGCTGGTTATTCCAGGTCTGGTCAACACCTTTATTGCGCTGTTTAAAGATACCACGCTGGTTCTTATAATTGGCCTATTCGATTTATTAGGCATGGTAGAGAACGTTTTGGGGTCTGATTCCAAATGGCTTGGCTTCCATACAGAAGGTCTGGTTTATGCGGGATTTGTGTTCTGGCTATTCTGTTTCGGCATGTCACGTTATTCAATGGCGTTGGAGCGTAAGCTTCACACCGGCCATTAAGCAATTAATTGAGAAGTCATTATGAGTAAAGCAAATTCAAAAGCTGCCACGGATGATTACATCATTCGCATGATTAATCTGAATAAGTGGTATGGCAACTTCCATGTTTTAAAAGATATTAATCTGGATGTAAAACAAGGCGAGAGGATCGTAATCTGCGGCCCTTCTGGCTCTGGAAAATCAACACTGATTAGATGCATTAATCACTTGGAAGAGCATCAGAAGGGCCAGATCGTTATTGAAGGTGAGGAGCTGACGGGTGATATTAAACACTTGGAAAAAGTTCGCACCAATGTGGGAATGTGCTTTCAGCACTTCAACCTATTCCCTCACCTCTCGATCATGGACAATCTGACGCTTGCGCCGATCTGGGTACGTAAAACACCTAAGGCTGAAGCGGAAGCAGATGCCATGAAATATCTGGAGCGGGTTAAGATTCCTGACCAAGCTGATAAGTATCCTGGGCAGCTTTCAGGCGGTCAGCAGCAGCGTGTGGCGATTGCACGCAGTCTGTGCATGAATCCTAAAGTGATGCTGTTTGACGAGCCAACTTCCGCACTTGACCCTGAAATGATTTCTGAGGTTTTGGACGTCATGGTGGAGCTAGCTGAAGAAGGTGGCATGACCATGTTGTGTGTGACCCATGAAATGGGTTTTGCTAAGCAGGTTGCAGACCGGGTTATCTTTATGGATGCTGGGCAGATTATTGAGGAGAATACACCAAATGAATTCTTTAATAACCCTCAGTCGGAACGTACACAGTTGTTCCTGAGTCAGATTATTCATTAATCTTTAGACTGATATCTGGCAGCTAAAAACTGCCGTATTAAAAAAGCCGCTAAAATTAGCGGCTTTTTTATGAGCGTATTTTACAAAACGCTTATCGCCTTATTGTTTGTGAACCTTTCACTACAATATTCACACGTCGGTTTTGTGCTCGTCCCGCTCTTGTTGCATTGCTCGCAAGCGGTTGAGTTTCACCGCGACCCAATACAGTCATTATCCTACGATTCAAACCCCGACTAGCCAAATAACCGGCTACCGTTCTAGCTCGCGACTCTGAAAGGCGTTGATTCGCTAATGGGTTACCAATACTGTCAGTATGACCAATGATCCCAATATTATGAATCACTACCTGATCACGAATCAGATCACTTGCCAGACGATCTAGTGCGCCTCTGCCCGCATTGGTTAACGATGCACTATTAGTCGCAAAATGCGAGCCACCCGCTAGTGTTTTGTGAATGGTGCGAGGTGGTGCTTTTCTAACAATCGGCCTTGGCGCAGGCCGTTGAACTACCTCAACTCTATGCACGACCGGTGGTGCCTGCTTTATTATCGTTTTAACGATTGGTTTCGGCGCAGGTCTGTTTATATAAACAGGCACATGCTTCACTACAGTTCTAACCACTGGCTTCGGTGGAGGACGTCGAACCACGATTGGCTTTGGCGGCACATACGGGCGTCTCACAACAGGCTTAGGTGTTGGCGCTGGCCTGACCACAGGTCTTGGTTGTGGCACATGCTGAATAACCGGAGCGGGATTATTCACAATCACAATCGGTTGAACCGGCTCATGATGCACAGTCATGCCACGAGACCTCTCAAAAGCTTCTCGCTTCAGAACCGGCCGCCAATTCAATCCTATGCTTACCTGATCAATATCTTTATCAAAATATTCATACTCTGCACGCACTCTGAATCCTTCGTCTAACTCGTATTCAGCACCGATACCTGCCATTACATCAAACTTGTTTTTCTGGTTAACGGTTACGCCATCACCTTTGGTGTCGATTTTAGCCACACCAAGTTTAACAATTGGATGAACAGGCCCCAAATAACTTGGCACATGATAAACAAGATTTGCACCATAGCCTTTATATTTTACCTTTGCATCTCCGCCCTTCGAGTTGTTAGTTACTGTAGCTTCGCCAAAGTCGTTCCAAAAGGCTTCAAGACCAAAATCTCGTCCTATATTGTAGCCCCCATAAATCTTCTTAGCAGTATCATTCTCATCGGTTAATTCCCAAGTTGAATGGCCATCTGGCTGCAGTCGGCTCATGCCAATTGCTCCACCAACATACCAACTTGACTCTAATTTTTCATAGCTTGTCGCATTAGAGAGCTGCGAGCTAGCCATCGTCATGACGCCTAGCAAGAAGCTGACACGACATTTGTTTTTATTTTTCTTATTCATAATGCCTCAGCACTTTCTTATTATTTTTTTGTGAAAAGTCTACGACGCAACCAAACTAGTGGACTAATCAAGATAAGCCAGAATGGTGAAGTACTTCCCCCACCACCCTTTAGTACGGTATCGACTGAGTCATTGTTTGTAGCTGTTGATGTCGTTGGCTCAGGATTACTGGCTGCATTTTGTTCACGATAGTCAGGAATGCCATTGCCGTTACTGTCAAGAGGACTTCCAGGGTCAGCACCAATTTCATCGATATCAGCGATTCCATCCCCGTCATCATCACGATCGAGATAATCAGCGATTCCATCAAGATCCAGATCAGGACAAACCATACCCGTGCTACATTCTTGTTTATCGCTAATGCCGTTTCCATCACTGTCACCGCTGCCATCTGTCATGTCGGCTGTATTGTCATGGTCTGCATCAAGATAATCTGGAATACCGTCATTGTCCACATCAGCCAGTCTCAGATAACCTCCACTACCAATCTCGCTTAAAGTCGGTATGTTGTCAGCTTCGTCATCACTGTCGAGATAGTCATTAACACCATCACCGTCGCTATCACGGTTGTTTGCCTCTAGGTAATCCGGAATGCCGTCAACATCACTGTCAATTACGCCGGACTCGATTTTTGTGCTGATGCCATCATTATCATCATCCAGATCCAGCATATTCAAAATACCATCTCTATCATGGTCAAAATGGAAGTGAACCTTGCCATCATTATCCAGAACGGTTGGATCTTGATCATCATCATCCAAATAAACCGGCACACCGTCACCATCAGCATCCAGTATGATGTCGCTAGGGACTTCATCAATGTTATTGATACCGTCATTATCCCAGTCGAGATCAACTGAATCGATATTGCCATCGCCATCAGTATCTGGGTTACCCGGATTTAAGCCAGTACTAACTTCGACGATATTAGTAAGGCCATCATTATCCGTATCTTCCTCACCATCATTGATACCATCGCCGTCAGTATCCTGCAGCGCCGGATTCAGACCTACTTGCGCTTCTACTTGATTTGACAATCCATCGTTATCGTTATCTTCCTCGCCATCTAGCGTACCATCACCGTCGGTATCATTATTGCCAGGATCTAAACCAAGACTAACTTCATCGACATTTGACAAGTTATCGTTATCCGCATCCTCGTCGCCATCATTAATCCCATCACCATCGGTATCAGGATTATTTGGATCTAGACCTAGCTGAAGCTCATAACGATTAGATAAATCATCATTGTCGCTGTCCTCGTCCAAGTCTGATACTCCATCACCGTCAGTATCCGTTAACATTGGGTCTGTACCGACTTTGACTTCTAATTTATCGATTAAGCCGTCACCATCTGAGTCTTCATCACCATCTAATACACCATCATCATCGGTGTCAGTGTCATTGGGATCAGTACCAATGGCTATTTCGACCACATCAGGTAAACCATCGCCATCGCTATCCTCTTGATTATCGGGTATACCATCACCATCGGTATCCACTTCGGCAGGATCACTGCCATTGCTAATTTCTTGCAGATTCGTTATTCCATCTTGGTCAAAATCCTCATCAATATCTAAAACACCGTTGTTATCACTGTCATCGTCGTTGATATTCAGTTCAAGCAGTATTTCTTGCTCGTTGGTCAAGCCATCACCATCGGTATCTTCTTTCGCATCTGGGATGCCATCATTATCAGAATCATTGCTACTTGGATCTAAACCAGCAGCAACCTCAACACCATTGGTCAGGCCATCACCATCGGTATCCTCTAATGCATCATTGATGCCATCATCATCTGAATCAGCAAGCATGGGATTTAGGCCAAGAGATATTTCCAGGCCATTACTTAAGCCATCGTTATCCGCATCTTCATCCGCATCAGCCGTTCCATCTCCATCGGTATCTGTTTTAGCCGGATCAAGTCCAAGCTCTAACTCTTTGATGTTGTTAATACCATCGCCATCGTTATCTTCTTGAGCATCAGGAATGCCATCTGAGTCACTGTCAGGCGACCCTGGATTCAAGCCTAATGAAATTTCAAGGTCGTTAGCCAACCCATCGTTATCAGAGTCCTCACTGCCATCCAATACACCATCATCATCTGAATCGTTATCATTGGGATTTAAACCGAGTGTTACTTCGACAGCATTGCTAATCCCATCTCCATCAGTATCTTCAACGCCATCGTCGATACCATCATTATCAGAATCGGTATCATTTGGATCTAAACCAGCGGCTATCTCCGCAAGATTACCAATCCCATCACCGTCAGTATCTTCAGCAGCATCACTCAAGCCATCACCATCAGTATCGGTGAGTGCAGGGTCAAGTCCTAAGGCTAACTCTTGAGCATTTGTTAAACCATCGCCATCAGAGTCTTCATCTTGATCCGGAACACCATTTGCATCACTGTCCGTTAGAGATGGATTTAATCCTAATGTCACCTCTTGTAAGTTTGATAGGCTATCACCGTCGGCATCCTCAGCACCATCTGCAATGCCATTGTTATTGCTATCGATGAGTAACGGATTGGTACCCAGTGCTACCTCAAGCGCATTATTCAAGCCATCATTGTCGGCATCTTCCAAACCATCGTTAACACCGTCTGAATCACTATCCACAACAGCAGGATTCGTGCCTAATAAAACTTCTGCTTCATTCGTTAGGCCATCTCCATCCGTATCTTCAAGGTTGTCAGGCACTCCATCGGCATCACTATCTGTTTTAGTCGGATCAAGGCCAAGTTGTGCTTCAAGTGCGCTCGACAAGCCATCATCATCACCATCTTCATCTCCGTCAGGTACACCATCATTATCTGAGTCTCCGTCGTTTGGATCAGTCCCCATGTCTACTTCAGTGGCATTTGGCACGCCATCATCATCGTTATCTTCTAAACCATCATTAATTCCATTGTTATTTGAATCAACCATGGTCGGATCCAGATCAAGTAATCCTTCAACACCATCTGGCAATCCATCGCCATCCGTATCAATTAGCAATGGGTTGGTACCAATATCTAACTCTGCCTGATTGCTTAATCCATCGCCGTCCGAGTCGTTGTTTGGGTTTAATGCATCAATCAATGAGGCGCCAGACATTTTATCTGGATTATTAAGATCATCTCCGACTTCTGTTAAGTCATCAACGCCATCACCATCCGTATCAGAATTTAGTGGATTGGTACCCAGACTAACCTCGTCCTGATTATTAATACCATCACCATCATCATCAGCTGTTGGTGAAAGCGCATTAAAAACATATTCTGTTTCATCACTGACATTACCTGCTTTATCAGCCGTTGTAGTTTTTAATGTCGTATCACCTATTGGCAATTCCGGACTAAGATGACACTCCCAGGTTCCCGTTGATGTAACTGTTACTGTGCACGATTGACCACCAGCAGGATTGGTCACAGTGATGACTGAACCAGGTTCAGCAATCCCTTTGATAACAGGATCACGTTCTAAGCTATAGTGAGGCTCTGAAACGGTAGGAGCATCCGGAGGGGTTTTATCAATTATGTATGTCGGTAACTGACCGGTAAACCTTAATATAGCGATCTCCCCATTGACATCCGTGACAGTTTGGTTGTTTCTTGTATAGGCTGCAACACGGGTATCAGTAGCACCCGTACTGACATTAAGCCGATATGTATTTGAACCATCAGATGGCGGAAGAATAGAGTCTATTATTGCACCTCCTGCACCATTAAACAGCTGGAAGTCTTGAACAGTAAGATTCAAAACAGGCTCTGTAAAATCAATAAAGAAAGTAACCTGATCTGCATTGGTATCCATAACACTTGGAGCACCAAGTGTCACAACATAATCAATATCCTTAGCGAATGATGAAGATGCAACCGTCAAGAGCGACATCAATGATACGCACCTAATCAGACCTCCGACCTTATGATGGCCGATATTATTATTCATTTTTGCCCCTATCCCGTTACCAAACGAGCACAATTTATTTTCGCAAGCTTTTTTATTCTTAATTTGCGTTTATTCTTTGATTTACCAATCTCTGGTCAAAACCCTAGACAACACTTCCACGAGCGATAAGATTATCATAATGTTTCTGTTTCATGAGGATTTCCTGACCAGCTGTTCTTAACACAGGTTTGACACAAGACATTTTCCTCTTATATTTATTTCATGCATAAAAAAGCCCCGGTCAGCATAATTGCTGCACCGGGGCTCTTGGGTATAAAACCTGGCAATGACCTACTTTCACATGGGGAAACCCCACACTATCATCGGCGATGACACTTTTCACT
>ENA-ORXR01000916-ORXR01000916.1-marine-metagenome-genome-assembly--contig:-NODE-916-length-34800-cov-118.057196_pt1 | contig 34800 bp, 16 predicted proteins | sample MGYA00237866_ERZ511479 | MGnify/ENA metagenome assembly ERZ511479
GTCGGCCGCAAGAACTGGCTGTTTGTCGGACCGGGCACGCGCGGCGGCAAAACGGCCGCAGTGCTCTACTCGTTCACCGCGAGTTGCCGCAAACTGCATATCGATCCGTTCGCCTATCTTTCCGACGTGCTCACCCGCATCATGGACCACTCCAGCACCCGTATCGACGAATTGCTCCCGATCCCTTGGATCGAGGCGCATCCTGAGGCACGTTATGTTCCTGCACATGCCGCCCGTCGTAGATGACCCCGGCGCTTTCGCCTAGGTGGGTTCACCGAACGCTTACCTTTAAAAGAACCCGCGATGACGCCGGTGGTGGTGCGGACGTCGATGCCCGTACACTTGCGAGCGAACCACTTCGCCAAGAATTTGCGCGCCGACGGCAGCACCGACGGAGACGATTTCTTTCATCTTGTCCGAACGCTGCTTGCGCATTTGTTCTTCGCGTTTGCGGGTCTCCACTTGCGCTTCTTCGAACGCGGCATTGGCCAGCTTCTCGACTTCGATGGCGACTTCGGGAATGGCTTCGTAGTCCTGCTTGATCAACAGATCGCGAGCCCGGGCGAGTTGGCCTTCGGCGGCGGTGGTCTTGGCGGTGACGCCGAGATTGTTGTAGGCGCGGACCTCCGTCAGAACTTTGGCCGCCTGCGATAGCGTGTTGCTGGCGTGCTCTTCGGCACGGATGTCGCGGCCGGCAGATTCCTTGGCTTCTTTAAGTTCCATCTCGATATGTTCGAGTTCGCGGCGCAGCGTTTCCACGCCCTTGGTCGGGCGTTCGAGGTTGCGCTGAAACTCGTCGAGCTGACGTTTGGCGCCGGCAAAAATCTGGTTGGCACGAGGACGGTCTGCGGTGTGCTGCGACAAGAAGGCGGAGGTCTCGACGGCTTCGTTTTGCAACGCGGCGACGGTCTCCTTGAACTCGGCCAGGCCGTTGGCGATCGCATTCGCCTCCGCTTTCACATCCGATAGTTCATGGGCGACCTCTTCGAGTTCGCGTTGGATCAAGGGCCAGTTCGGACGCGCTTCCACTTCTTGTTGTTCGATCTTGTCGAGCAACTTGCAGGCATCGCTGAGTTCGCGCGTGTAGTGTTCCGGTACGGTGTTTTTGTGCGTCTTGAGAAATTCGATCAGCTCGGTCGCGAGCGCGCTGGTTTCGCTACGGCGCTTGATGCAGGCGTTGGCGAGTTGTTCGAGTTTGTCGACGCAGCGTTTTGCGCCGCCAAAGAAGTGACCAACTTGCTCGAGGTCCTTGACCACGGTTTCGACTTCGTTGGCGGCAGCGATGAATCGCTTCTCGCCGAACGCAGCTTGGGCGCGTTCGAGGCGGAACCCGACCTTGTCCAAGGTGCCCTCTCCGCGTTCGATCGGGCTGAGGATTTCCACCCAACTTTCGCGGGCGTATTTCGCTTCGAGTGTGGCGATCGACTTGTCGACCTCGCGCTTCGCGTTCTTCAGGCGTTGGATCTCGTTCTTACTTTTCTCGAACTCGAGTTCGTACAAGTCACGGCTTTCGATGGTGCTTTGAATGCGGCGTTCGGCCTCTTCGATCGACCGCGAAGCCAAGTCGGCGCTATTGCAAGCTGCGTCGACATCACCACGTTTTAGCGCCGGATCGTAGACCATGAACTCACGGTCCGCCTCTTCAAACATTGGGTCAGGGTTGCCTTCCGGCTCGACCATTGGAATGCCGTCGGCGCGGTGTTTTTCGGTGGCCGAACGCAAGGTGCTGAGCGCTTCGCGGCATTCTTTCACGGTGCCGACGCTGATGTGCAAACGGCCGAGATGTTCGCGCACATCGTGCAGGCGATCACGGGCGGTGTTGAGCGGGGCGGCGCGACCGAGCGGGTCGCCGACCGAAGCGGAGAGGTGGGTTTCGGCGAGTTGATTGAGTCCGTCCCATTCGTCGCCAAAGGGAATATCTTCGACGCCTTCGGCGGCGAGCGCGTCGATGCTTTCGCGGATCGCGGCGAGGTGACCGCCGATTTCTTCCTGGGTGGGCGCGATGAGTTCGTGGGCTTCTTCGAGGCGGTCGAGTTCGCCGACGCAGTGGGCGAGCATGTCTTCCACGCCGCTGGTGTTGGCTTCGTCGATCAGGCGGGCCACTTCTTTGTAGCGCTCGGGCGTAAGCGGTTTGTCGGCGGGCGCGAGCGTGTCGACTTGTTCGGAGATGTCTTGCAGCTTGAGCCAGCGGGTGCGCACATCGTGGATGTCGCGTTCCGTTTGCATGTAGACTTCGAGGGTGTGTCCAGACATCGGCTCTTTATAGTCGAGGTCGTGGAACGGCAGCATCTCGTGGCGTTTGAGCAGTTTGCTTTGCGCGTCGAGCACCTTGAATACGTTTTCTTGGAAGCCCTTGGCGGGGTTGTGGAGTTCGGGCGGCTTTGCGGGTTCGGGGCCGTAGTTTCCGCCGGGGCCGCGTCCGTCGATACCGAGTTTTTTATTGCGCTGATCGCGGACGAAATAGAAAATCGCGGCACCGCCGAGGAGGGCCATGATCGCAAGATTGAAAATCGAGAACGCGCCGGCGGCGACAAGTTGACTGAGAAGAAAGAAGGGAGTCATCGGGTTTTTACGGGGTCGAGCTATTTTACGGGGTCGAGCTATTTTTACGGGCTCGAGCTATGGTGGTGCGAATTTCAGGTTTCAGATTTCAAATCTGGTCAGCCACCCGTGCCCCGACGAGGGAAGTCGCCGGGATTCTGTGGGTTATTCTGCTGCGCCTGGTCGGGCGGGTTGGCGTAGGACTTGGTGAAATCTCGATAAGAGTTGAGCATGAAGCCGAGTCCGGCGGCGGTGAGCACCATCATGATGATCAGGTCGCTGGTTTTGAATTTGAACTCAAAGGTGAGCATGCTGAGAATTTCGATGACCAAGATGGCCAGGCCGATGAGCATAACGATCCAACCGGCCATTTTGCGGGCATTGTTGAACAGCATGATCAAGCCGACAAAGAGCGGGATAAAGATGATGCCCATCGAGGTGGTTCGGCCCCAGTGGCCACCGCCTCCACCGCCGCCACCGCCCCCGCCTCCGCCAAACGCACGGCGCATGCCGCGTCCGATAATGCCGCCACCCTCCGAGGTCACATAGACCGAGTTGAAAAAGAGGTAGAGTCCGAGGCAGGCGAGGATGAAGCCGAGAATGAACTGCCCGACACCGCCGCTGGTGCCGCCGGAGCCGGTTGTTTGCTGGTTTTGATTCATAGTGTCTATTTGCGCCAAGGCTGGCGTACTGTCAAATTTGGTTCTACTGCGTCTGACTGCAAAATTCCCTTATAAATTCGCACGGAGTTTTCACCCGCTGCGGTGCCGAACGCACCTGCACAATTCTGCCAAAACTTTGGGAAAACCAACGTGTCAGGTTTTGGGGTCTTCAGCAGAACATTTTTTACCGCCCTTTTTTTGCATTTTTTTACTGCTGAACGGTCGACTTTCACTATCTAGAACGACCAACAGGGGCTGGGTAGCCCCTCAAAAAACGCCAATAATCAAGACGATCCGATATGATTGAAGTACAGAACCTTGAAAAACGCTTCGGCTCGTTCAGAGCCGTCGATGACATTAGTTTCAACGTGGACAAAGGAACCGTGCTCGGCTTCCTCGGCCCAAACGGCGCTGGCAAATCCACCACCATGCGAATGATCACCGGCTATTTGAAGCCTACCAGAGGCAGCATCTCGGTTTGCGGGCATGATGTCGTAGCCAAGCCGCTCGAGGCCCGCCGCCACATCGGCTACCTGCCGGAAAGCGCGCCGTCCTACGCGGAGATGACGGTAAAGGAGTTCCTGCATTTCATGGCCGAGATGCGTGGCGTTAAAGGCCGCCGCAAAGCGGTCAACGCCGCCATCGACAAATGTTTTCTCGGTGACGTGCGCAACCAAGTCATCGACACCCTGTCCAAAGGCTACCGCCAGCGCACCTGCTTTGCCCAAGCGATCCTCCACGATCCGCCGGTGCTGGTCATGGACGAACCCACCGACGGTCTCGACCCGAACCAGAAGAAAGTGGTGCGCGACATGATCAAAGAGATGTCGTCCGAGAAGGTCATCATCCTGTCCACCCACGTGCTCGAGGAAGTCGAAGCGATGTGCAACCGCGTGCTGATCATCAGTGGCGGCAAGATCATCGCCGACGGAACCAGCGGCGGTCTGATGGAACAACACAATGCCAGAAAGTTGGTTGATGTGTTCCACAAGCTCACCTCGACTGCCGACGTCGCCTGATTCACGCTCCCCCCTTTTTCCAGACTTTAGATTTAGACTCACCATGGCCTCTCCTCTCATTGCAATCGCCAAGCGCCAATGGCGCTCCTACTTTAACTCACCTGTCGCGTACGTGTTCATCGTATTGACGCTCATCATCACTGGAATCCTCACCTGGGTACTCGGTAGATTTTATGAATCGCGCCAAGCGGATCTGGAGCCGTTCTTCCGATACATCCCTTGGGTGTTCGCGACCCTCGTCCCCTTGCTAACGATGGGACTCTGGTCCGAGGAACGGCGCACCAAGACAGTCGAGATTTTGTTGACGCTCCCAGTCAAAGCCAGTCAGGCGGTCATCGGCAAATACATCGCGGCGTGGAGCCTGTTATTCGTCGTCATTGTGCTGAGCACGCCGATCGTGTTCACCACGATGAAGTTGGGCAACCCAGACCTCGGCAAAATCATTTGTGGCTTCATTGGTTTCTGGTTGCTGTGCGGCGCGTTCGCGGCGATCGGCCTGTTTTGCTCCACGCTGAGCCGGAGCCCGGTCGTCAGCTTTATCATCGCCAACGTCATTTGCGTCATCCTGGTGTTCCTTGGCCTCTATGGCACGACCGAGTTCCTTTACGGGTTCCTGCCGCCGACGGTGGTCTCGGCCATCGCCAGCATGTCGGCCCTGACCAACTTCACCGAGATGCAGAGCGGTTCGATCTCCTTGTTCAATGTGCTCTACTTCGTTAGCCTGATCGTCTTCTTTATCGCGATGGCGATCATCAACACCCGCAACCCGGGCGAAAGCGGCTTGGGATTCGGCGGCACCCTGTTCGGCCTGCTGCTTGCCGGTGTGTTGATCGCGGTGAACATCATCGCGGCGCAGCTCGGCTTCCGCGCCGATCTCACCGCCGACAAGCAGTACACGCTGAGCGAAGGCACCAAGGGAGTGCTGAAAGACTTGGAGAAACCGGTCACCCTTAAATATTATTTCAGCCGAGGCGCAAAAGATGTGCCGCAAGAGCTTCTGAGTTACGGCAACCGGGTTCAGGATTTGCTGAAGCAGTATGACCGCAAAGGCGGAAAAAATGTCTTCCTCGAAGTCTACAATCCCAAACCGTTCACCGAAGAAGAAGAGTGGGCGACCAAATTTGGACTCACCAATGCTCGGACGATGGTTCCAGGAAATACCATCGATCCGATTTTTTGCGGCCTCGTGATCCAAAGCGGAAAAACCGACGAGATCATCCCGTTCATCGTGTCGCCGAAATTGATGGAGTCGCCGAACCAAGCGGAAACGATTGAATACGACATTACCAAGGCCATCGCCGAAGTGTCCCGCACGAAGGCGGCCAAAGTCGGTGTCCTGAGCAGCTTACCGGTCTTCGGCGGCATGACCATGCCGCCGCAAAACCCCTTCGGCGGCGGACCGCCGCCACAACCTCAACGCGCCGAAAAGTGGCATTTCATCAGCTTAATGCAGCAGATTTATGACGTGACTGAAATCAAAGCGGAGGCCACCGAGATCCCCGAGGACATCACCACTCTGGTGGCGGTGCATCCGAAAGGTCTGTCGGAAGCGACCCTCTACGCGATCGATCAGTTTGTCATGCGCGGCGGCAACCTCGTCGGCTTTCTTGACCCCTACAGCATTGCGGAAACCGCCGGCAACCAACAGATGGCGATGATGGGCGGCGGTGGCTCCGATCTAAACGGACTCACCAGCGCGTGGGGCGCCACCTTTAAGGGTGACAAGTTTATCGCCGACCCAGACAACATGTCGACCACCCGCTACCGCAACCTCGGCATCCTCGATATCGGTCGGGAATCCTTTGCCGAGAACATCCAAGCCATGCGTGATATCGGCACGGCCTCGATCTTTTTCGGTGGCGCGTTCGAAGTGGACAAGGAGAAGGCCGAGGGCGTTGAGATCGTCGAACTCTTCACCTCCTCCGAAGCCGCCGGGCCGCTCGATAGCTTCCGCGCCATGGGCGATGCCAATGCGCAATCGAAGGAACTTAAAGCTGCTGGGGAAAAACAGCCGCTCGCGGTTCGCCTCACCGGCACCTTTCCCAGCGCCTTCCCGGGCAACAGCAGTAACGCCACCCATGTCGCCGAAGGCCAGGGTTCGGTAGTCCTGATGGGCGACAGCGACGCGCTCAGCGACCAATTTGGTTTCATGAATTTCTTCGGACGCTTCATGCCGAATCCGACTATCGGCTTGCCGATGGGTTTCATCGGTGAAGCGACTGGCAGCAGTGCGCTGATGAGTTTGCAAAACCGCGGCAACTTCAACCGCCGGCTCGACTATGTTGACGATATCGAACGCGAAGCCAGCAAGGAAACGCAGGAGCAAAGGGCCGGGATCCAAGAGGGGATTGAAAAGGCCAATGCCGAACTCGCGGCCCTCAAGCCTCCCGAGGGCGTGAACCCCGCTCTGTTCCTGAACAAGGAACTCAAAGCCAAGCAGGAGCAGATCAACGCGGATATTCTCGAAGCGGAGAAACAAATTCGCCTCGCCGAGGAAAAAAGCCTGAAGGGCGTTCGCAGTTTGGGAACCAAACTCAAATTTCTACACATCGCGATCATTCCGGGCATCGTCGCCCTCTTTGGCATACTCCGCTTCGTGCTCCGCAATTTTCTCGGCCGTCCAAAACGCGCCTAGCCATTTTCGATAAGGATTCATCATGAAAAAGACCCTCCTCCTCCTATTATTATTACTCCTCGCGCTCGGCGGCATCGCTTGGTGGATGACCCAAAGCCAGAGCGGCACCTCGACCGTTCAGGAAAGCGGCGACAGCCTGCTCCCCGAACTGGATCTAAACGAGATCGCCTCGATCGACATTCTATCACCCGACGGAACAAACACCGTCGCAAACAAAGACGGCCAATGGGTGCTGCCCAGCCTCAACGGCTACCCGGCAAATACCGAAAAAATTGCCGAGGAGATCAACAAACTCGACCAGATGAAGGTGGGCCAATCGATCCGCGGTGGCGAGGCGCTGTACGAGGACCTCGAACTCGGCGACGACGAATCCACCCGCCTCATACTCAAGGACAAGGACGGCAAAGCCCTCACCACAGTCTACCTCGGCGCAACCCGCGAGAAGGAGCAACAAGGCAACCCGCAGTTCGGTGGCGGTTCATTTAATGTGCCCGACGGCCAGTACGTACGCGTCGGCGACGGCGGCATCGTCCTCACCAAAGACGCCATCCAAGGCTTCGACAATATCGACAGCACCTGGGTCGAAAAAGAGATCGCCAACGTCGCCAAGACCGACATGAAGGAAGCCAAAGTCTCCACCACCAACGGCACCTACCTGCTGGCTGCGGTCGGCGCTGAAGACTACTACTTGGAAGGCCTGCGCAAGGGCCAAGAGATCGACAATTCACGCGCCTACAGTGTGCTCAACGCGCTGTCCTATCTCAACTTTAGTTCGGTGGCGGGCAAAGACGTCGACCCGGCCAAAACCGGACTCGACCGCGCCCAAAGCTTCGCTGGCACCACGACCAAAGGCCTCACCTATAACGTCAAGGTCGGCGGCAAGGATGACCAAGGTGATTCGTACATCACCGTGGATGCCGCAGCCGCTCCGAAGGACAGCCCCGACAGCGACGATCCCGAACAAGTGAAAGCCCACACCGAAGAAGTAGCTCGCCGCAATAAAGAAGCGGAAGACTTCAACCAGAAGCACAAAGGCTGGGTGTACACCGTGAGTTCGTTCAAAGCGGATTCGTTCGTCAAGCCGCTCAGTGAACTCGTGAAGCTCCAACCGGAAACACCGGCAAATTCTGGCGCGAGCGCTGGCGGCAACAAACCCAGCGGCGCGTTGCCACCGTCTGCCATTGCACCCCCCGGCCCCATCGCAACGCCAAGTCCCGGCCTAGTTCCCGGTGCGGCTGAAACGCCCGGCGGACCGCCCGTTCCGGCCCCCGTGGCAGTTCCCCCATCGATTGCAAAGCCCGCCCCATCAATTGCAAAGCCCGCCCCCTCGATTACAAAGCCCGCCAGCGGAAGCGGCAAATCGGTGGTGTCTGCACCGGTTGGCATTGCTTCTGGTTCCGCAACGTCGGCCGTGACCGAACCGAAGAGGACCGCCCCTCCGGCACCTGCAATCCCGTCCGCAAAAGCGAATAATGACACGGCAGAAACCACCAACAAAGCCGGACAAACCGACGCCGTCGATTTCGATGCGCTGCGCGCCGAACTTCGGGGGCTAAAAACTGCGGTAAAATCCGCCGACAAAGCCTTGGACTCGGTCAAACGAAATAACCGCAAGACCAACCGTCATCCGCAAGCGCGTCAACCGCGCAAATGCCAAAAGAAAGCGGGAGCAAACCTCGACGACGTCCTCAGCGGTCTGAACAAAAAACCTGAAGCCGAAAAACCGGCGGCCGAGAAACCAAAGGGGAAACGCAAAGACCGACCTGCCAAGCAGAACAAGCCAGGTAAAAACAACGCCCCAGGCGCAACCGCCCTACCCGCAAAAGCCGCGCCTCCTCCGAACGCACCACCAGCCAAAGCAACGGCGCCGAAACGACCAAAAGCCCCCGTGGCGAAAACGCCCGCAGTAAAGGCGTCCGAAAAACCTGCGGCCACGCCCAAGCCGATTGCCGCCAAGCCCAAGCCGGTTGCCGCGAAGCCCAAGCCGATTGCAGCCAAGCCCAAGCCAGTGGCCGCCAAGCCCAAGCCAGTGGCCGCCAAGCCCAAGCCAGTGGACGCCAAGCCCAAGCCGGTCGCGGAGAAAAAAGCCGACGAGAAGCCCGTCGGCGCCACGGCGAAAGCCGTCCCGCCCCCCTTGGAATCAGAAACGACCACCTTCGACCCGGACATTCCCCTCGCCCGCAGCTACCCGCTCGGTACAGAAATCGCCCCGGCACCGTGGGAGCAAGTGGACGAGAAGGAATATATTCTTGGCACCGTGACCAAGACGCCCGTTGATGACGGTGGTCCGCCGGTGGTGCAAACGATTCCGCTCGGCGCGAAAGGCGACGGCAGAGCGGCTCCAGCGCGTCCGGCCAGCGCAACCCCAACCATTCCGGCAGCACCGGGAAAGACCACCGGGACATCCGGCAAGCGTGATCCCAATCTGCGCCTGTACAACGCCCCGCCCGGCCCGCGCAATCCCAACATCCCGATTGCACCGTCACGGCCCTTCCTGCGGTAATGACCATCGCGGATTGGCTGGCCGACGCGCCAGACCGAACGGAGGCCGAGTGGGTGCTAGTGCATGTGCTCGGCCTTCGCCGGTTCCAGCTGCCGCTTGCGGATCCGGTGCCGACGGCCGCCCTGCCCCTCGCCGCCCGGCTCGCCGCCGGTGAGCCGTTGCAGTACGTTCTTGGTGATACCAATTTCTATGGGCTCACCATCAACTGCGATCCACGCGCCCTTATTCCGCGTCCGGAAACCGAGGAGTTGGTCACGCTGGCTCTCGACGATATCCCGTCCGAAATTTCGCGCGAACCGAGCCCCCTGCCCTTCGCCGTCGTCGATGTCGGCACCGGCACCGGTTGTATCGCGCTGACCATCAAATCCGAACGCCCGCATTGCACGGTCACCGGTATTGATGTCTCTGAGGAGGCGCTGGCGCTGGCCCGCAGCAATGCCGAACGCACCGGCCTCGAGGTGTCGTTCGTGGCTGGTGATCTTCTTAGCGATCCGCCTGTAACCGGCCTCGATCTAGTGGTCTCCAACCTGCCCTATATCGGCTCGGACGAGATCCCCGAACTCGACGCCAACGTGCGCGACCACGAACCCCATCTCGCACTCGACGGCGGCCCCGACGGACTCGACTTGATCCGCCTGCTGGTGCCCCAGGCCGCCGCCCTCCTCCGACCCAACGGCCGCCTCCTGCTCGAGATCGGCGAACGCCAAGGCCCCGCCGTCGCGGCTCTGTTGGAGCAAACCGGCTTCGTCCAAGTAGAGGTCAAAAAAGATGTTGCCGGTCATGATCGCTTTGTCATCGGTAGTGCGCCCAAGCCAACGCGTCAGGAAGATCCTGCCGCCGACATTGTGGCCGAGCACAACTAGCAAGCACCCCACCAACCCATGGCCCGCTTCGACATCATCCAGGCAGAATGGCAGAAACACGCCCCCGCGCTTGCGGACTGGGCGATGAACCATCTGATCAACCGAAAAGATGTGTGGGGCCAATATGCGCCGCTGAAAGAGAAAGAGAAACGCACCTCAAAACGCGGCTACCGGGCGATGACCCTGCCGCAGAAAGCGTTGCGCAACCGCGGCGATATGGTGACCATCGAAAAACTGCAGCGTCATTTTTCCGCGCGCCGGGTAAACCATATTATCGGCCTCCACTGTCGCAGTCGCGAAGGCACCAGCCGCTGGTTCGGCATCGACATTGATTTGCACGACCCCGACATTCCGAACTACGAAGAGGCGCTACGCCGCAACGAGTCCTGCGCGATAGCCTGGTGGGAAAAGTTGCAGAAGCTTGGCTACGACCCCATGCTGTTCGATACCAACGGCGGTGGCGGCTACCACATCTGGACCCTGTTCGCCGAACCCGCCCCGACCGAGGACATCTACGCGTTTTCACAGGAGATCATTCGCGACTGGGAAGAACGCGGCCTCGACGGCGCCCCCGAAGTCTACCCGAAAGGCGACGGGCTCGAACGCGTCGACCCCAAAACCGGCGAGGAAAAACTCGGTGCCTGGTTCCGTCTCCCCGGACGCCACCACACCCGCAAACATTTCCATATTCTCTGGTCCGGCGAATCCTGGCTCGACCGGCCCTGGCTGGAAGGCGAAGCCGCCATCGAAGTGATTCTGGAAAACCAACCGGGTCCGCCACCGCCACCGGCCGACCCCGATGCCGAACCGGTCGAACGCCCCTCGGACAGCGCGCTCGGCGCCCGCAGCGCCGGTGGCGGAGGCGGCTTCGCAGCCGAACGACCGACCATTTGTCTCGATTTTGACGGCGTGCTGGCCCGCTATTCTGGGTTCAAAGGCAAGCAGTCAATCGGCGATCCGATCGACGGCTCGATCGCGTTCACCCGCCAGTTGCACCAGACCTGCAAGATCGTGATCTACTCCGGACGGATCCAAAGCGAAGAAGATCGGGAGGCGGTGGAAACCTGGCTCAAACGCCACCGCTATGCCTTCGACGAAATCCACACCGGCGGCCACAAACCCCGCGCCCATGCCTACGTCGACGACCGGGCGGTGCCGTGTCGACCGCAGGAGGACTTGGACGCGTTCAAGAATGCCACGGCGGATTTGGAAAAGCTTCTGGGCAAGAATCTGATCGATTGACGGCCTTCGGCCTTTGGCGAGTGATCAGTGGTGGTCGGCCTTCGGCCTTTGGAGTGATCAGTAATCAGTGGTTCTCGGCCTTCGGCCTTGGGAGTGATCAGTGGGGGCGGCCTTCGGCTTGGACGTGATTAATTGTTGTCGGCCTTCGACTTTTGCGGGTGGGCATTGATCACCTGATGCCCCTTTGGCAAGTCGTGTGGAGGATTACGTCTAACTATTAATCCGGCGATTAATTTCTGGCAGGCTTTCTGGCGAATCACGATCACAGGCCGCACGCCAACGGCGTGCCTCATACTAGACCAGGGTGAGCGGAGCGTCACCCTGGGTTGGGGCGTCCCTCGGGCAAAGCCCTGAAGGGCGATTCATAGGCGCTTTCAGGACGATTATGATGCAGGCCTACAGCCTGCCATGATGGCTCCCGACGAAACCCAGGGCGGCGTTTCACTTGCCCTGGGCTAGGTTGAGTGAGCCCGTTGGTCTCGTCCACGCGTCCGCCCATACCAGTAATTTATTGCCGAAGTAATAACTAACCAAAGATCTTTGAAATTTCGAAGGTCAAGGAGCCGACGCCCCCTCTGTGACGAACCACGGCGGGGCTCGATTGTAGCTCGGGCTCACGGGTGACTCCCCTCGTCTCTGCCAACAGCTAAATTGCTATATTAAAGTGGGAGGCCGGCCCCGCCCGGGCACTACCCGCAAGGTTCTTCCAAGCGGGTTCAACCCCCTGCTTTATCCAGCTCAACTCCTTGAACCCATGAATGGTTGAGCATTGCCCGATGCTCTGGAAAAAGCAGAGCTCTTCGCTTCATGTCCGGTCGAAACGGCCTCATAGCTCCAAGGGCATCTGCTGCGCCATGAGGTGCCCTGTGTCACCGCTACGCGGCTACTCATTTCTCTTATGCCAACCCCGGCCTTGGCCTGCGGCCTACAGCCGGGGCTATTCGGATGTCACCGCGAACGCGGCTCGAGCCAAGTTCGCTCCCGATCGACCCAGAGAATTTGAAAAGTTTGACGCATTTAGTCACGAATCGACAAAGTAAGGATCTAACCAAAGATCTTTGAAATTTCGAAGGTCCGAACCCTCTACGACGAACCACGGAGTGGTGGCAAGAAAGTAGCCGCGGGTGCAGCGAGGTACGAGCGGAACCCGGGGGTAGCTGAGAGCCTTTTGAACCGACCGGTCTGCCCCTCTGCACGAGCTCTTCGCTTCATGTCCGGTCGGAACGGCCCATGGCTTAGAGGGCATCTGCTACTGAGGGAATTTGAAACGTCTGACTCATTTACTCACGAATCGACAAAGCAAGGATCTAATGATGATCTGCGGTGGTTGAAATTGTGGATTCCAGGACAGCCAAGACGCGCGCAGCAGAGCGTAGCTGGCAGCCAAGGTATCGCTTTTTCGCGCCGGATTGAATTCCTAGCATGACGAACGCGGCAGACGGTCTGACCCACTGAAGTACACACTACCTGCATGATCACTGATTCCTGATGACTCCCAAAGGCCGAAGGCCACCCCACTGTTCACTGATTACTGATCACTCAAAGGCCGAAGGCCGAAGGCCACCCTTGACGCGCTCCCGCGCGATCTGCGATGGCTACGGTTCATGGCCACTCGAATCGTATCGGTATCAAATCAGAAAGGCGGCGTCGGTAAGACGACGACCTGCATCAACTTGGCCGCCATGTGCGCCGAACTTGGCCGCACCACGCTGATTATCGATATTGATCCCCAAGGCAATGCCACCAGCGGCCTCGGACTCGAGAAGGAAGAAGACGGTAGCATCTATAGTTGCTTGCTCGGTGAAGACGAAGCCGCCGACAAGTTGATGGAGACCTCGTTCGAGAATTTGTACATCATTCCCGGCGAGTTGGCGCTGGCCGGAGCCGAGATTGAAGTCGCGCGTTCGGAGAACTACCAAGGGGCGCTCAAGGGAGCGATTCAGGATCTCGTCGACGCCGAGCACTTCGACTATATTTTCATCGACTGCCCACCGTCGATCGGCGTGCTCACCATGAACGCGCTCACCGCCAGCCACTCGGTGCTCGCGCCGTTCCAGTGCGAATACTACGCGCTCGAGGGTATCGCGACGGTGAAATATGTGCTCGAGACGATCCGCGAGAGCGGTACCAACCCGCATCTCGACTTCGAAGGCATTGTACTAACCATGTTCGACGGCCGCACCAATTTATCCAAACAGGTCGCCGAGGAAGTTCGGGGTTATTTCCAAGAGTTGGTCTACCAGACGGTCGTCCCGCGGAATGTGCGCCTCAGTGAGGCCCCGTCGCATGGCTTGCCGATCGGCCGCTATGCCCCCGACTCCGCCGGTGCCAAAGCCTACCGCGAGCTGGCGGAAGAATTCATTGCGAGGGCCGAAAAGGAGCGGACTGCGGTTTGAATTCATCGCAACTATCGCTTCAAACGAATCATCACGCCCCCGTATGGCTTCATGCTTCCTCGCAAAATACTCTTGTCGATCTCTATCGACAAGAAGCCCAGAGCACGGCGTTTTTTTCTTCCCCTAGGTCGAAAACCGATTTCTAACAAGTGAATGTTTGCGTGCGGCGATCATCTTTGGTTCGGCTGCGCAATCTTGTTTGTTGGTTCAATCTTTAAATTACGGACATCCGTCTGTCGCCCCGGAATATCATGAATGCTTTGCCCTCCCGTCTTGCCCAACTTGCGGTCCGCATACTCCTCTCCTTCTCGTTCTTGCTGTTAGCGCAAGTCTCGCTCTCGCAAGTGGAGTTCAGCGAAATCATGTACAACCCCTGCACGGCACAGGGAAGCGACGCAAACTGCGAATACTTCGTCCTGACGAACACCAGCGCCGCACCAGTAAGTGTCGACAACTGGGCCGTGAGTATGGGGGTGACCTACACCTTCCCGGTTGGCACGACAATTGCCGCCGGTGGCACCTTGTCAGTGGGTAGCAGTGGCAGCTGCACGGCGTTTTCCTTTGATCTCTTTTCGTTTGGCGGCGGTCTCGTTAATTCAGGAGAGACACTCGTATTGCAAGACGCGGGGGGAACGACAATCGACACGATTGCCTACGTTTCCGGTGATGGTGCAAATGGCGACTGCATGGCGCAGTGCTTTACCAACGGTGTCTTCGATGCCGCCTGCCCTGCTTCTCCGGTTGTCATGGACTGCTCCATTACCATCGACCTCGTGAGCGCCAGCTGTAACGGCGACAATGCAGATGTCACTGTCACCTTTAGCACCAACACTCTTACCAGCGGCGCATTCAACGTCAGCACTGGCGGCGTCACGGTCGCCACGGCCACCGCCTCGCCCGTAACCTTCACGATCACAGGTCCAACCGTCGCGGGCATGATTGATGTTGCGGTAACCGATGCCAACGACCCCAACTGCACGTCGACCAATAGCGTGAGCCTTCCCGAGTGCCCGGTCTCTTTGATCGGTGCGGTCGTTCTGAAAGAACTCGTGTACGATGGCGGCTGCGGCCCCTTCAATGAACCCATCGGAGAGTACTTCATTCTGTGCAACCCTAATACGACCAATGCGGTCGATATTACCGGTTATGAGTTCGATGATGACAACGACTTCACGGACGGCGACGGGCTCGTCTTCCCCGCCACGACCACCATCCCAGCGGGTGAATGCATCGTAGTCTCGCCAACGACTCAAGCAGCCTGGGAAGCGGAATACGGACCGCTGCCAGCTGGCTTTAGCTTCGTTGATGGTTCGGTTGGTTGGTCGGCCCTCGGCAATAATGGCGAAGCCAATCTAGGCATCACCATGGGCCTCAATAATGTCGGTTATGCCGACATCGTCGGTGAAGGAGAGTTCCTCACCTTTGACACCAACACGATGATGTGGGTGGCCGGTGGACCAGCCTCGCTGATCTGCTGCGACGAGACAATCTCGGTCAGCGCGACACCCTCCGCTTGTGTGGACAATATGTACGATGTGGAGATCACCTTCGACGCGGCCTTCCCTGGCGGCACCTGTGTGTTCGCGGGTGTGCCCGATACCGACAAAGAGATGGTGATCAACGTCAACGGCACGGACTTTTTCTTCCCCTACACCAACGCCTCCCCGATCACGATTTCGAACCTCGTCGCTGATGGTTCGGCCGGTCTTCCGGTCTCGCTCAGTTGGGAAGGCGACGCCGGTTGCGCCACCAACACCACCTTCGATGCGCCCGTCGCCTGCGGCGCCATGTGCGCCATTGGCGTTGGCACCATCATCACCGTTTGCAATGGCGACGACGCGGAGATCACCGTGCCCTTCACCACGAACGCCACCAGTGGTTCGTTCAACGTGACCACCGGCGGCGTGGTCGTCGCGTCCGGAACGACCTCTCCCATTGTGTTCACCGTCACGGGTCCGACCACCACCAACACCATCAGCGTGGTTGTCACGGATGCCGCCGATGCGATGTGTACCAGTAGCAACACCGTCGTCCTACCCTCCTGCCCCGTGGCGGTGCCCGACGCGGTTTACCTGAAAGAGATCGTCTACGATGTCTGCAATCCCTCCACCCTGATTGACGGCGTCGGCCCGCCCAGCGGCGAATATGTCATCATCTGCAATCCGAACGCGACAAATGCCGCAGACATCAGTGGCTACGAACTCGATGATGATAATGATTTCACCGACGGCGACGGCGTGATCTTTCCGGCCGGCACGATCATTCCAGCCGGCGAATGCCTCGTTGTTGCCAATGCCTCACAAGCGGCGTGGGAAGCAGAATATGGCACGCTACCAGTGGGCCTCAGCTTCTTCGATACCGCCGGCATGTGGGAAACCCTCGGCAACGGTGCCGCTGGCGACTCGGTCGGTATCTCGAACGGCCAGAACAACACCAACTACGCCGATCTCGCTGCCGATGGTGAATCCCTCCAATGGGATACCAACACGTTGGCATGGGTGAACGGCGGGCCAGCTTCCTTGGTTTGCTGCGCCGCGGACATCTTCATCACCGCGACACCGACCGCGTGCATGAACGACATGTACGACTTGGAAGTCACGTTCAACGCCCCGGTGCCCGGTGGCTCCTGCGTGTTTACCGACGTTCCTGACGCAGACAAAGAAATTGTCATCACCGTCGCCGGCGTCACCACCAACGTTCCGTGGGACACCACGAACTCGACGTTCACGCTCACCGGCCTCGTCGCTGACGGCACCCTCAGCAACGTCGCCACCATCGGCTGGGAAGGCGACCCCGGTTGCGCCACCAATGGCTTTTACGATGCGCCAAATCCCTGCTCGGACTGCGAGATCATGATCCTCTCCGCCGCCTCCGTGTGCATCGGCAGCGACGCCGAAGTCACGATCGATTTCATGGACGCCAACACCAGTGGATCATTCAACATCTCCACTGGTGGCGTTGTGGTGGCCACGGGCACCAATTCGCCGATTGTGTTCACCATCGCGGGCCCAACCACCGCCAGCACCGTGATCGTTGTGGTGGCCGATGCCGCCGATCCCAACTGCGTCGTCACCAATGAGGTCGGCATTCAAACCTGCCTACCGCCAGAGTGCATCCTTGCCCTCACCTGCCCCCCGGACGCAGTGATTGGCTGCGCCGATGGTTCCTCCACCAATATCCTCGGCAGCGCCACCGCATCCGTCACCTGCACCGCATCGACGATGTGTGCCACGGCCGTCATCACCTTCGCCGACACCATCGTCCCGGGTTGTACCTCGACCATCACCCGCGTCTGGATGGCCACGGTCGATTGCGCGACGAATACAGCGATGTGCACGCAGTTCATTGAGATTGTCGACACCGATATTCCAGTCGTCACCCTCGGCCCAGACACCAACCTCGGTTGCAATGCCGGCATGATGCTTCCGCCGCCCACTCTCACCGCGACCGATGCCTGCGGCGTCGTCACCAGCGGTGTGATGGCTGTGGTCACCACCAACGGTTGCGACGTGATGATGGTTCGGAGTGCGTTCGCGATGGACGCCTGCGGCAACATGGGCGTTGCCACGCAGACACTCACTTGGATCGAAGACACCGAACCGCCGGATGCGTCTCTCGGCACCAACTTCTTCCTCTCGTGCCCCACTACTATTCTCATTGCCACCTTCTCGCCCACGGACAACTGTTCGGTGGCAAGCAGCAGTATCTCGCGGGTAAGCGGCACCAACGGCTGCATCCGCACCATCACCCGGGTTCGAACCGTGATCGACGCCTGCGGCAATGTCGGTGTCGCCACCCAAACGATCTCGTGGACCAGAAGCGACACCGTGCCTGCGGTCACGCTCGGATCCGACACCAACCTCGGCTGTAACCCCGTCGTGCCAATGCCCATGCTGACGGTCACCGACGTGTGTACCGTGGTTACCAGCGGCGTCTCTGCGGTGGTCACCACCAACGGCTGCGAACGGATGATGGTTCGCTCCGCGTTCGCGGTCAACGAATGCGGCAACACCGGCGTCGCCACGCAAATCCTCACCTGGACGGAGGACCTGCTCCCGCCCGTGGTCACCCTTGGACCCGACACCAACCTCGATTGCAATCTGGCCGCGCTGCCGATGCCGATGCTCACCGCCACCGATAATTGTTCGGTTGTAACCAGCGGCGTAATGGCCGTCGTTACCACCAACGGTTGTGACGTGATGATGGTGCGCACCGGGTTTGCCTTGGACGCCTGCGATAACATGGGGTCCGCCACACAAACGATCATGTGGACGCTCGACGCCGACGTACCGGTCGTCAGCCTTGGATCGGACACCGATCTCGGTTGCAATCCCACCAACATTCCGATGCCCACGCTCACGGTCACGGACGTGTGTACCGTCGTCACCAGTGGGGTTTCTGCCGTCGTTACCACGAACGGCTGTGACATCATGATGGTCCGCAGCGCGTTCGCCGAGAACTCCTGCGGCGTGATTGGCGTCGCTACTCAGACGCTTGTCTGGACGATCGACAACGACATTCCGGTGGTCACGTTGGGTCCGGACACCAACTTGGGTTGCAGCGCCATGGTTCCGGGGCCGGCCCTCACCGTCACCGATAGTTGTACCATCGTCACCAGCGGCGTGATGGTGGTCGTGACCACCAATGGCTGCGACGTGACCATGGTTCGAACCGGGTTCGCCGTCGACAGCTGCGCCAATATGGGCACGGCGACTCAAACCATCATGTATACGCTCGATGCCGGCCCGCCGGTCGTGACCCTTGGAGCAGACACCAACCTCGGCTGCAACATTACCAGCGTCCCAATGCCCATGCTCACCATCACCGATGTGTGCACGATCGTGACCAGCGGGGTTTCCGCCGTCATCACCACGAGTGGATGCGATATGGTTATGGTCCGTTCCGCCTTCGCTGAGAACTCCTGCGGCCAAATCGGCGTCGCCACCCAGACGCTGGTCTGGACCATCGACACCGACGCCCCGATCGTCAGCCTCGGCCCGGACACAAATCTTGGCTGTAACGTGATGCCGGCTCCGCCCACCCTGATCGTCACCGACAACTGCAGCGTCGTCACCAGCGGCGTCGCCGCCGTGGTCACCACCAACGGCTGCGAACTCACTATGGTCCGTTCCGCGTTCGCGATGGACGCCTGCGGCAACATGGGCTCCGCGACGCAAACCCTCGTCTGGTCCGTCGATTCCGAACCGCCGATGGTCACTCTCGGCGCGGACACCAATCTCGGCTGCAACCCGGTCGTGCCAATGCCGATGCTCTCGGTCACCGACAACTGTTCGGTGGTCACCAGCGGCGTCTCCGCAGTCATCACCACCAACGGCTGCGAACTCACCATGGTCCGCTCCGCGTTCGCGATGGACGCCTGCGGCAACATGGGCTCCGCCACCCAAACCCTCGTCTGGTCCGTCGATTCCGAACCGCCGGTGGTCACCCTCGGCACGGACACTAATCTCGGCTGCAACCCAGTCGTGCCAATGCCGATGCTCTCGGTCACCGACAACTGTTCGGTGGTCACCAGCGGCGTCTCCGCGGTCATCAGCACCAACGGCTGCGAACTCACCATGGTCCGCTCCGCGTTCGCGATGGACGCCTGCGGCAACATGGGCGTCGCCACCCAAACCCTCGCCTGGACGGTCGACACCGAAGCACCCATCGTGGTTCTTGGCCCTTCCACCAACCTTGGTTGCGCCTCCATGCTGCCCCCACCGATGCTCAGCGCCACCGACACCTGCGGTGTGATGACCAGTGGCGTTTCTGCGGTCGTCACCACCAACGGCTGCATGCTCACCATGGTCCGGACCGCGTTCGCGATGGACGCCTGCGGCAACATGGGAACCGCTACCCAAGTTCTCACCTATGTCGTCGACAGCAACCCGCCGACCATCGTCTGCCCAACCACCACACTGGTCTTCACCAATGCGCCCGGCTTCAACTTAATCATCACCGAGTCCGACCTTGGCATCACCGCCAGCGACGATTGCGGAACGCCGGTCATCCTCGCGAGCACCTCGGTGTTCGACTGCGCCAGTGCCGGTCTCTACACCATCACGGCCACCGTTATCGACGCCTGCGGTCAAACCAACTCTTGCGACGTGCCGATCGAAATTGTTTGCGCCAGCAACGCCGTCGCGCCGAGCATCGGCGTGGATATCGTGGTCGACGATCCCGGCTGCTTCTGCGAGTTCGGACCCGGTTCGTTCACCGTCTCCATCACCAATGATGGCCCCGTCGACCTGATGAACGTCACGCTCAGCGATCCGCTCTACCCCGCCTGCGAAACCAATCTGCCATTCCTCGCAGTTGGCGACTCGCTCATCTACATGTGCGAAGTCACGCTCACCGGCACCGTCAACATGGTGATTGGAACGGGTTCGGCGAACGGCATCACCGCCACCGCGATGAAAACCGTGAACTACGCCTTCGACACGACACCACCGACCCTCGTGTCCTGCGCGTCGAACATCACCATCACCTGCGGCGATCCCATCCCGCCGCCCGACACGCTGAGCGTGGTCGGCACCGATGACTGCCCTACCCCGCCTACCGTGCTGGTCACCACCAACCCGCTACCGTTCTGCGCCGGCATGGGTGTTGAATACATCTACCAAGTCGCCGACGCCTGCGGCAACATGAGTGCCCCATGCACCCAGCAGGTGATGGTCGTCGACAGCGGCGGCCCCGCGTTCGACACCACCGTTACCGACATGATTCTCGTTTGCGGCAATGGCATCCCGGCACCGGAAGTTGTTGGTGCCACCGACGCTTGCGACGGTGCGATCAACGCCGGCGTCACCATGACACCGATCCCGGCAGGCTGCTCCTTGCGCGACGGCATGGAATACGTCTACAGCGCCACCGACGCCTGCGGCAACAGTATCAGCATGACGCAGCGCATCACCTTCGCGGATAGCACACCACCAAGCTTTAATCGCACCCCGGTCGGCAGAACGCTAACCTGCGATGAGGGTCTGCCCCCGGCTGAGTCGCTCGTCGCCACGGACACCTGCGCAGGCAACAGCCCCGTCGATGTCCAGACCACCGCGATCCCGAACGCATGCACCGCCCTCAACGGCGTCGAATACGTCTACCGCGCCAGCGATCCCTGCGGCAACAACGTGACCGTCACCCAGCGCTTCGAATACGCAGCGATGAATCCGCCGGTCCTCTCGATGTTGCCAGCCAGCGCCGTGCTGCCATGTGGTTCGGTGGCTCCGGCGGCCATGCAGCTCACCGCCGCCAGTTGCGGCGGAACCGTGATTCCGGTGACCCTCACCACCGAACCCATTACCGCCAACTGCACCGGCATGCCAGGAACGCGTTACACCTACCGCGCCACCGACGATTGCGGGCAATCCGTCATGCACGTCCAAGAGTTCACCTTTGAAGACACCATGCCGCCCTCGCTGATTTGTGGCGGGGATCAAACCATCACTGGCATCAACGCTGACTGCATGGTCGAGGTGCCCTTTGTCACCCGTTCGGCGAGCGACAACTGCAGCACCACCACCATCGTGCAATCTCCGGCTCCGGGGACCCCGCACGATGCAACTCAGCCCTTGGTCATCACCATCACCGCCTCCGACACCTGTGGCAACCAAGTGTCCTGCACCGCAACCTACACTTACGAATGCAACGGTCGGGTCACCGGTGTCGCCTGGCAGGACTTGGCCATGGACCAAGATCCGAGCAACGACGACCTGTCAGCCCTCGGCCTGCAAGGCATCCGGGTGACCCTCACCGACGGGGCCGGCAACATCATCGCCACCGACATCACGGACGCCCAAGGCGGCTACAGCTTCGACGTCCCGCAAGGCATGTACACCGTGAGCTTCAACACCGACGACGTCCCAGCCAATCTTGTCACGATCACCACCCCGGCTAGCGGCGCGTTGAACGTCGGACCCGGTACCACCGTCGCCAGTATCAACTTCGGTGTTGCCCCGTTGCCGACCGCGATCACCCTGGAATCGTTCGACGCCACCGCGACCGCCGATGGCGCTCGACTCGATTGGTCCACCTCGTGGGAAGAAGACAATCTTGGCTACCGCATCTGGCGCGGAACTGCAGAGGGCCCGACGCAACAGCTCGACGGCTTCATCCTCGCTGAAAACCAAGCCGCCGCCTACACCGTGACCGACGCTGGCACGTCCACCCACTATTGGTTGGAAGTGATCGGCACCGACCTCGAGAGCGAGTTCGAAGCGATGGCTTGGACAACGATCCCCGCCGCCCCGACCGGTCCGGCAACGCTCCTGCTGCAAGCCGAAGACGGCGCCGCCGACTTCACTGCCGGCGCCGATACCACCGCCTTGGTGGTCGGCTTCGCATCCGAACCCACCGCGACCGATGCCAATAGCGGCCTCCGTCTCGGCGGCGAAGTCCTCAACGTCGACGGCTCGTTCGGCATCTACCTGAGTCCGGTCGCCGGCACGCGCGTTGAGATATCGGAGTAGCACGAACCTCATCCGATAAAGAAAAGGCAGGCCGAGTGGCCTGCCTTTTCTATTCGCCTCACCAGCAAGTGCTCCTTCCCCGATGAAAGCGCGTCTTCTCTTCATCCTGTTCGCCTCCGGCATTATCATTTGTGCATGGCTCGATCCCTTCGGATTTTTCATATCGGAGCCCCCAGTCCCGAACTGGCCGTTGTCAGCCGAAAGCCGTCACAAGCTCATACATGTAGCGGAAGAAGACCGCCGTCCGGGAAGCAACGAAGACCAACACCTGCCACATCTCTGGCCAGTCGTGGCCACGGCCGGACATACAGGAGGTGATAAATGGATTCGTGAACACGAGCAACTCGTCGAACAGGTGCAGGCCAGACTAGGCCCGGTCGATGTCCTGCTCGTCGGTGATAGTATTACCAAGTATTGGCGAGATGCATGGACAGAGGAGTTCCCCGAAACCTCCAGCATCAATATTGGCATCGGTGGCGACAAGACCCAGAACGTCCTCTGGCGATTACAACACGCCGCGGTCGACGGCTTGGAACCCCGCGTCATTCTCTTGATGGTTGGCAATAACAACATGTTCCTCACGCCGAAAACAGGAATCGACGCCGCCTCAGAAGGAATCCGATTGTGCGTGAATGATCTCCACAAGCGATTCCCGAACGGCCAACTGATCCTCGCCAACATTCTTCCCGGTCACGAACCCGGCAATCGGTTCTACGAGGACATCAAACGAACCAACGCCCGACTCGACTCCTACAATCTAAGTAGCGAACCGAACATTCACCGCCTCGATCTCTGGGCATCCTTCACGAATTCGAATGGCGACCTGAAGAGTGACCTGTATCTCGCGGACAGGGTTCATCTCTCTCGACGCGGCTATGAGGTTTACGCGGCGCAACTCAGACCACGATTGAAACAGCTCCTCGTACTCTAATACTTACTGCGCCGAACGCGCCGCGTTCTCGCACTTCCGAAACTGCGTCTCGATATCCAGCCGCACGGTCTCGCCGAACTCGGGGCGGTGCTGCATCAACAACACCGCCTGCTTCGAACGCTGCCGAGCGTCGAGATATTTTTCCTGCAAGTAGTAGCCTTGGGAAAGGGTGTTCCAGATGCGCGGATCGCGCGGGGTTTCGAGCAGGGCGCGGCGCGCGTAACGCAAGCCTTTGTCGGCGTTGCGAACGCGGATATCGCGCGCGGACACGTATAACCAAGCGAGGTTGTTGAGGTAGATCGGCTGACGCGGTTCCTGTTCGATCAGCCAGAGAAAACGGGTTTCGGCGTCGGCGTAACGGCCGTCACCCATTTCGGCCATGGCCAGTCCGAGCTGGTTGACCGGCTTGCCGACGAGATCGCCGAGCGCCTGGTAGGCTTCGATGGCTTTTTTGTAGTCGTTGCGTTTGAGAAAGTTCATCGCCGCGGCTTCGGCTTGCGACTCCAAAGCACGCTTGCGGATCATCTTTTGCTCTGGACCCAACGTGAGTTCAATGTCGAGCAGAGAGAGCTCGTTGGTAATTCCCGAACCCAGACTCAGGTCGCCGCCCGTCGGCAGAACCTCACCGTCCTGTGCGAGTGCGCTGCCGGCCAAACCGAACACGACCAAGCAGACCGCCGCAACGAGGCGGGCGGCGGTACTGGGTAAGACTAAAAATTGACGGGGTCGGTTCATTCAGCATCGAGGGCTTCGACCGCCTCCTCCCACTTGTTGTTCCAGTCGGCAAGTTCGGATTGAATCTCGGCCAGACGGCCGTTGATCGCGCCGTAGTCCGCCTCAGCCACGCCCAATTGCTCAGCGAGCGTCACTTGCTCGGACTCCAGCCCCTCGATCGCGGCCTCGGCATCCTTCACCTGCCGCTGCCATTTCCGTTGCGCCTTGATCGCTGCCTGCCGATCCGCTTCACGCGCCTTCTTGTCTTTGGCCGCCGGTTTTTTCTTCGCCACCGCGATCGCATGCGGCGAGGCCTTCTCCAGATAGTAGTCGTAGCCACCATGCACCTGCACCATGCCCTCGGGGTGCAGCGCCACAATGCGTTCGGCGGTGGCGCGGACAAAGCTGACATCGTGACTGACAAAACAGACGGTGCCCGGATACGTGGTAAGGGCCTCCTCAAGCGCGCAACGTCCGTCGATATCGAGGTGGGTAGTCGGTTCGTCGAGAATGAGTAAGTTCGGCGGGTTGAGAAACAGGCGGGCGAAGGCAAGGCGGATTTTTTCGCCACCACTCAGAACCCGAACCGTCTTCTTCACGTCGTCGCCGCTAAAGCCAAAACTGCCGAGCGTGCCACGCACTTCCTTCTCGGTGACCTGGCGACCCGCCCCCTCCTCCAGCACCCCGTACAAGGTGAGTCCGGGCGCCATGGTTTCGGCGAAGGCCTGGCTTTGATAACCGACCACCACTTGGTGCCCGAGTCGCCGCCGCCCCGAACTCGGTTCAAGCACCCCAGCGATAATCCGCAGCAGGGTCGTCTTGCCCATCCCGTTGAACCCGACCAGGCCGATCTTGTCGCCGCGGGCGATGGTCAGGTCGATGTCGCGCAGGATAAACTGACCTTCCTCGTAGGCGTGGCTGATCTTTTCCAGCGCGAGCACTTCGCTGCCACAGTGTGGCGGTTCGGCGACGCGGATCCACGACCGCTGAATCAGCTCCGGCGGCACGTCGATCTCCTCCATTTTCTCCAGCGCCTTCATCCGGCTTTGCGCCTGCGAAGCCTTGGTGTTCTTGGCTTTGAAGCGTTCGATGAAGCGTTCCATCTCGGCCTTTTTCCTGTCCTGGTTTTTCTTCGCCGAGACGAGTTGGTGGCGCCGCGCCTCGCGTTGTTCGAGATAGTAGGTGTAGTCGCCCTGATACCGCGACACGAGGCCGCCGGCGATTTCGACGGTGATGTCGGCGAGCGATTTGAGCAGATAACGGTCGTGGGAAATCAGCAGCAGCGTGCCTTGAAAACCACGCAGGTAGCGGCGCAGCCATTCAACCGCGGGCAGGTCGAGATAGTTGGACGGTTCGTCGAGCAGCAGGACGTCGGGTTCGGCGATCAGGACGCGCGTAAGTTCGGCGCGCATCTGCCAGCCCCCCGAAAACTCGGCGAAGCGTTTGGAAAAGTCCGCTTCGGAAAAGCCGAGTCCGCCGAGCGCACCTTCCGCTCGCGAACGCATTTCGTAACCGCCGAGCGACTCAAAACGAATTTGCACGTCGCCGAGTTTTTCCAACTGCTTCGGATCCGACGGGTCCAGCGTGTCGATCTGCGCCTGCAGTTCTTTGAGTTCGGGCATCGAATCTTCGGCGTACTCGATCAGGGTTTGGTCCACGTCCTGCGGGTTCAGTTGTTGCTTCAGGTGGCCGAGGCGAACCCCTTTCGGCATTAACAGATCGCCTTTATCGGTCTCCTCCTGCCCGGTGATCATGCGGAAGATGGTCGACTTGCCCGCGCCGTTCGGCCCGACAATACCGACCCGTTCCTTGGGCATGATTTTCAGGTTCGCGTCCTTGAGGACGTCCTGCATGCCATAGAATTTGTAGACGTTGACGAGTTCGATCACGGAGCTTCTTTAGGCGGGCGGCGGCAATTTACAAGAATGCGGATGCAGCGCAGTTGCATGTCCTTCACGTCCAGAAATCCTCACAGACACAGACATTTCGTCCGTGGTTCGTGGCACGCTATTTCATTTCGTGATGTTCATCAGTTACGTGAGCGACACCTCAGAAGAAGACATTCATATCTTTACCCCAACCGAGTCGATCCGCTCCCTCGACAGTTGCTGCTGGGACCATTGGAAGAGGCAGATGCGGGATGCGCGATGCGGGTTTAGGGTCGCGAGCTGCGGGTCGCGGGATGTTCGATGTGCGGATGTTTCGCGGATGTTTGTGTGGTTAGACCGCTCTGCGGAGGCAAAGGAATTTGGGGCAAAGGAATGGCGATACGGATACGGGTGTGGCCCCCTTTCCAAAGGGATGTCGAGTGAGGGGAGACACGTTAAAAGCGAAACTTTTATGGCCCGCCCGAAACCCGCAACCCGCGTCCCGCAACCCGCATTTCGCATCCCGCAACCCGCGTCCCGCATCCGATTCCCAAAATCAAATCGACCCCGGACGCGTTCTAATGGTAAGCCAGAACCCGATCCACGCGAAAACCACCACTATGAGACTCATGATCCTGCGAACGCTGCTCCTCACCCTGCCATTTTTCCTCCTACTGCCGGCCTCCGCCGGACACAAACTCATCGCCGAACCGGCGGCCAACGACCCGATGCAGGTGCATGTCTACCAGCTCGACAACGGCCTCACCGTCTACCTTTCCGAAAACCCCGAACGGCCCCGCTTTTACGCCGAGTTCGCGGTTCGCTGCGGCTCCAAACACGACCCGGAGACCGCCACCGGACTCGCCCACTATCTCGAACATCTGATGTTCAAAGGCTCGCAGCGCATCGGGTCGCGCGACTGGGAAAAAGAACGCCCCCTGCTCGAAAAAATCACCGCCCTCTACGAACAACATTTCAAAGAAGCGGACGCCGAAAAACGCAAAGAAATCTACGCCGAGATTAACAAGGTCAGCCAAGCCGCCGGCGAACAAGCCATCCCCAACGAGTTCACTAAAGTCATCACCGCGCTCGGCGGCAACAAGCTGAACGCCCACTGCTGGCTTGAGGAAACCGTCTACAAAGTGTCGATGCCCTCAGCCCGTCTCGAGACCTGGGCCAAGCTCGAAGCCGACCGTTTCAAGAACCCGATCTTCCGCCTGTTCCACACCGAACTTGAAATCGTCTACGAAGAGAAAAACCGTGCCGTCGACAACAACTCGCGCGGCATCTCCGAAGCCGCCGGACGCGAACTGTACCGTGCCCACCCCTACGGCCAATGGACCACCCTCGGCAAAATCGAACACTTAAAAAAGCCGTCCATCGAACTGATCAAAAATCAGTACCGGACCTACTACGTGCCCAACAATATGGCGCTGTGCATCTCCGGTGACATCGATATCAAAAAAACCATCGCCGTCATCGACCGCGAGTTCAGCGTGCTCGAACGCCGCGAACTGCCCAAAGCCACGACCTGGAAAGAACCGGCCTTCGACGGCGTTCGACGCGTCTCGGTCGCCTTCCCCGGCGAAGAAGCGGTGATGCTCGGCTGGCGCACCGTGCCGCAACGCAACCCGGAAGAACCGGCCTGCCGCCTAGTCGACATGATGCTCGCCAACTCCTCCGCCGGCCTGATCGACCTCAATCTCAACCAGGCGCAACGCGTGCGCAGCGCGAGTTCCTACCCACTGATCCTGAACGACTACGGTTCGCAATATCTCACTGGCACGCCGAAAGAGGGTCAGACCTTAAAAGAAGTCGAGGACCTCCTGCTCGAACAACTCGACAAGCTCAAGGCCGGCGAGTTCGAAGACTGGCTGCTCCCTGCGATCATCACAGACTACAAATTGCGCGAGCAGCAAAAGCTCGAAGAAAACACCTCCCGCGTCGAACTGATGCGCGACTCCTTCATCCAGTACCGTCCCTGGTCCGAGACCGTGAACGAAATCGCCACGCTGGAAAGCACCACCCGCGAACAGATCATCGCCGCCGCCAACAAGTACTTCAAACGCGACAACTACGTCGCCGCCTATCGGGTCGACAAAGAACGCACCGTCGAACGGGTCCCCAAACCGGAGATCGAACCGCTCAAGATCAGCGACACCGGCACCTCCGACTTCGCCAAAGAACTGACCTCCGAACCCGCCGGTAAAATTGAGCCGCGCTTCATCGAAGCCGGTCGCGATTACCAGGAGTTCGAAGCGCAAAACGGCACCGTCATTCTCACCGCGACGAACGACATCAATGACCTGTTCTCGATGTCCATCCACATCCCCTTCGGCACGGACGCCTCCCCAGAACTCGCCATCGGCGACCGCCTGCTGGCCAAAGCCGGCACCTCGAAATTTAGCGGAGAGCAACTCGCCATGGAGTGGTACAAGCTCGGCTCCAGCGCCGCGCTGAGCGTCGGCCGCACCGAGTCGATTATCACGCTCTCCGGCATCGACGATAACTTCGATGTCTCACTCGACCTGCTGCTTGACTGGGTTCAAAATCCCAGCGTCGCGGACGACGCGCTTGGTAAAATGAAGACCATTCTCAAGACCTCGCGGGCCAATGAGCAAAAGAATCCCCAGTCCGTGTTCCGCGCCCTGCTGATTTACAACCGTCACGGCGAACACTCCTCCTTTCTCAACCGCATGCCGATGGCGGAGATCGAAAAACGAAGCGCCGACCAACTGCTCGCGCCGGTGAAAGACCTGCTCAACTATCCCCGCTCGATTCACTACACCGGACCGCGTTCGGCCGGCCAGGTACTGAGTGCGTTCGGCGCGCGTGGCATGTACAGCGACAAACTGAAAGCCGCCCCCAAACGCGACGTCATCCCGTTCACCAAAACCGACAAAACGCGCATTTACCTACTCGATCAAGACAACGCCCAAGCGCTGATCCGCATCGAGATGGCCGACGGCAAATACAATAGCGACAACACCCTGCCCGCCTCCTTGTACCGCGAATATTTCGGTGGCGGCATGTCCTCGGTGGTGTTCCAGCAACTGCGCGAAGCGCGCTCGCTCGCCTACTCCGCCTGGAGCTGGTACTTCGAACCACCCTACCCCGACGAAGAAAACATCGTCGCCGGTTTCATCGGCACGCAGGCCGACAAAACTTGCGACGCGCTCGAAGCTTTTCTCGATCTGTTCGAAAACTTGCCCGTGTCGGAAGACGCCCTCGGCGAGACCTTGAAGTCGATGGAGTCCGAACTGCGCACCGACCCGGTCGGCTTCCGCGGCATTCTGAGTTCGGTCAAAGGCTGGAAGCGTCTCGGCATGGATCAGGACCCGCGCCGGGCCCGGTTCGGCGAGTTGCTCGACATGGGCGTCGAAGATCTCACCGCCTTCCATGCCGAACACATTAAGGGCAATCCCAAGCTCATTTCCATCGTCGGAAAGAAGTCCGAGATCGACCTCGAACGCCTCGGAAAAATCGGTGAGATCATCGAAATCAAGACCGATAAAATCTTTATCAAATAAGCCGGGATCAACCGCGTTAGCGCCGCCCACAGGGTAAGACCAGTCGCCAATTCTATTGCTGCATTGCTGTGTGAAAGTCGGAGACTGGCCACCCGGCTGACGATCCGCAAAGTTCTCCCTCTTTTGTGATCAGAGGTGAGCTGGCATTGAGTGCTTGTGTCAAATACAGGTAACGCGGAATTCATTCGGCGTTCGTCGTGCCGGAATTCATTCCGGTCGCGAGAACACGCGAACGAATCACATGGCAAGCCGAGCACGATCAATGCGTCCTCCCCTCGCTGATTTTCTTCGAAGAACTGTGGGACATTTCAGCAAGCACCTTGGACTGTCCGGGGAAACCTGCTAGGCAATCGGGCGAAAGCAAAAGGTCTAGGAGGACACATGTTCGATCAAGAAATCGAATTCAAATTCAAGCGGCTCAACGACCAAGGAGCCGAAACATCCATGTTCAGCAAGAAGGGGCGGCTGACTGCGACCTCCCTGATTCTGCACAAGGAAACCATTGAAATAAACAAGATCATAAAAGCGATCCGCCGCTTTGACCGGTTACTGCTGCAAATGGAAAACGGCAACGTGATCGGACTGGTGGTTCGCGGCAACGCGCTGGTGCCGCTGATGGAAAACATTAACCGGGTGTCGTCGTTGTATTGGGCGGTCGAAGAACAGAACAAACTCGACCAACAAGGTCGCGGCGGCGAGTTCCGCATCGAGCCCTGCACCTACTGCGGGTCCGCGATCCAACTCACCAAGTTCGCCCACTCCGAGGAAACCTACTGCGGGTATTGCGAGACCGTCGTGAAGCGCGATCAGGCAGCGACGCCAGGTGAATCAGACGACCAACAAGCCATGAACGTCTGCGACGGCTGCGGATACTATTCCCGCCCACGCGAATTCGGCACCTTCTATTTTTACTTCCTGCTCATCGTCTACGGCTTCAGCCACGGCAAAAAATTTCTGTGCGGCGGCTGCTGCCGCGGTGAGGCGTGGAAGATGTTTGCCGCCAATTTTATGTTCCTTCTCGGACTGCCGTTCGCCATCATCCAACTGGTCCGCGTGTACCTCGCAGACCGTGGATTTACCGCGGGCTACGCCGGTCTCGACAAAGCCAATCTCCAAGCGAGGAAAGGCAAAACCAAGGACGCCCTCGAACGCTACGAGTCGATGATCCATGAGCACGGAGACTCTTGCGGCCTGCGCTACAACCGCGGCTTGGCACTCGCCGAATCCGGCTCCCTCGCTGAAGCGGGAGTGGAGTTCGAGAAAGCGCTGGACCTGTGCAGCAACTATGGACCCGCCGTCGAACTACTGGCCGCCTGTTATCAGCAAACCGGCAACACGGAGGGGCTTGAAGCCCTGACAAAAGCATGGTCAGACAAAGAGGACTAAACCCTGCCAACCTGAATCGAAACATCATGACTTCGTTGAAAAGACTTCGCTCCATCCTTCTTACAGCTTCCGTTCTCCTGCTCCTTCCTTCCCTCTTGAACGCAGAAAACGAACCGAACAAAAGTGCCACTGAGACAGCGCCAGCTGCGGACAAGGCGGCTAAAGGGGAGAAGAAGCAGATCCTCTTTCTGGCCGGCAAACCATCGCACGGCAGCGGTGACCACGAGTTCCGCGCCGGCTGCATGCTGCTCGCCGACAAACTCAACCAGTCCGGCCTGCCACTCGAAGCCAAGGTCCACTCCTATGGCTGGCCGAAAGACGAGTCCATTTTTGATGGCGTCGACACCTGCATCATCTACGCCGACGCCGGTGGCCGCTTCGGCGAAAAGTACGAGTTTCTGAACAAGAAAGTGAAGGACGACGGCATGGGCATTATGTTCATGCACTACGGCGTTCACCCGAAAAAGGCGGTCGGCGAAAAATACTTCAAGCCCTGGATCGGCGGGTATATGGACGACCATCTTTCAGTGAACCCACACTGGATCGCCGACGTGAAAGCCGTACAAAAAGAGATGGCGCGCGGCGTGACCCCGTTCACCGCCTACGACGAGTTCTACTTCAACATGCTGTTCCCGACCAAAGACGAGTGCGACTGCTGCCATCCGGTCGCCGTCGCCACCCCCACTCCCGACCGCATCGTTCGCTACATCAACATGTGGAATACCCACGGCGAAAAATCTTTCGGCACCGAACAAGCCCTCATGTGGTGTCGCGCCCCGAAGGACGGCGATGGCGGCCGCGGCGTCGGCTTCGTCGGCGGCCATTACCACCGCAACTGGGCCATCGACGACTTCCGCAAACTGGTGATGAACGCCATCGTCTGGACCGCGCGCATGGACGTTCCCGAAGGCGGCGTCCCGCCCGGAACCGTGACCAAGGAAGAGCTGAACCTGAACCTCGACAAGAAGCGCAACATGAAGGTCATCGAACTGCCCACCGAGGCGCTGTACAAACAGCCGGCGATGCCCCTGCCCTGGTTCGATGAGAAAGGAAAACGCCACAAAGGCCCGAAGCCGGCTTCTGCGCCTCCCGCTGGTTCAAAGTAAGCCCATCTGATTCTAAGTGTAGATTAGACACTTATTTGATTGACCACGCCGTCAAAGCCATGACAGGCTTGGATTCATGACATGGTATCGGCGACTTTTCGGTGAAGATGAAACCAACGGCGACGACATCCGTTCCCGCTATCTATTCGAACCGCAGGGCACGTTGCGACGTCGCACGGATGGCCAACAGTTCCGCTGCGGCACCCTGAGCATCCCGTCGCTTCAAGAACTTCGCGGGCAAACCGCGGACATCAGCGCAAACACCCCAAACCGCGTTTCGGAAGTCGTCGGCGATGTCCAAAAACTCCATCAGGATCCGGAAAACCACGGGGCTTTGTTTCAGGTCGCCTCGCAGTTCAATCTACTCGAGATGACCGGACCCGGCGTCACGCCCGAACACGGCATCACCCGCTATGAGTTCGATCAAACCCAGGGCCCCGCCTGCGCCATTGCCTGCGGTGCGGCGACGATGTTCCGCAACTACTTTGTCGAGGTCGACGGCGAACAGGGCCAGACCGCCGAGCGGCAGATCAACGGCCTGCAAGACTTGGAACCGATTCTCAATCCAGGCGGTTCGCGCTGGACCATGCAAAACGGCTACGCCCTGCCGACCCGCGAGGGGCTCAAGGCCATCTGCAACGAACTCCAGCAAAAATCAGACCAATCGATTGACTCGCTCATGGGCTCGCTACGCATTGGGGTGCAGACCGACGCAGCGGTGACAATCGGGGGCGACAACCACGTTTCGCAAGCGTTCTGTTCGGCCTTGCCGGTCGCCTACTCGCGACTCCGCGCCGAGTTGTGGGAACCGTTCGCACCGATGATCCTCAACGCCGCCTACGAGGCGACGATCCACGCGGCCATGGTAAACCAGCAACGAACCAGCAATCCACGTGTCTACCTCACGTTGCTCGGTGGCGGCGCGTTCGGCAACGACCCCGCATGGATTTTCAGCGCCATCGAACGCGCCCTCACCTGCACCCCGCAGGTTCGCAACGCCGGACTCGATGTGCGCATCGTCAGTTACGGGAGTTCCAATCCACAACTTCAGTCATTAGTGGAACGCCTGAATGGCTAACGAACTTCGAGGCACGCTCTTTGAGCGGCCTCGCAGGCTGTTGAAAAATTATGTTGGGTTGACGTGCGAGATTGTCACAGCGCGCGCGCTTGGGTTGGATGCAATATTTCTCACATTGCACATACCGCCGGGCACAATATCCGACTCGGTCTCTGTGGTGCAGAGCATCACAAGTGCAACAGGAATGATCTCCAGCAAATATGCCGGACCATTGTTGCAGCGATCTGCACATTCGACAAATCGTAGTACAGTTGCCGAGTATGATTGACCAACTTCCAGCGCGTCGGTTCCCCAAGGATTTGGAAATTTTTGCCGGATTGAACCAGCGATTCTTCCAGATGATTCATCAATATCGAGAATCTTGACGGTTATCAATTCGCCGACAGCAGCAACTTGCTCGCATGAGAAACGACGCAATCCACGAGATCTGTGTCGCCATCGTATTGGCAAAAAAGCCCGAATACTTGAACCGATGTCACGGTGACATCAACGACTTGGCCCACCTGAAGTTTCAAATGCCCTCCAAAGCGAAATCATGTTCGGGATCATCCGTTTTGAAATTGGCGGGCATTGATATGTTAAGGACTTGGTGTGTGCTTCCACGGATTGGAAACGATGCCGATCCGTTTCAGCAATCTTGCAGTTCGCGAGTTCCGGTAGCGCAGCGGGATGACGCCCTTGCCTAGGCTGACAAAACCGGAGTCGCGCACGTCAACGACGTCCACCAGTGATCTCGGTCCTGGACCAGTGAGCATCCACGTCACTGCCGAGATCCACTGGTCCATGGATGGATGCGAGATCCGAACCTCCCAGGTTTGCCAGGCAACGTGCCGATCCAAGAACCACTGGTGGAGATCGAGGATGGTGCCGGAAAAACTGCCACTGGCGACCTCGTCCCAATCCCCGAAACCACCGCAGTCGATTGCGGTCCAATCGTACGTGGTATGAGGTCCGTCCGAATGTACACGCTCAATTCTCGCCACAATGAAAAAATCATAACCGATCACCCATTCGAGCCTCTGCCCTTCCTTTAGCTTACCTCGGAACATATCGCCTTATGTTTAACGGCGAACGTAGCAGCATTCGCAACACATCTCTTGGCGGATCACTTGTTTTTTTTTCAACTCGATCCCCTCCGAGTTTCGATGTATCTCCCAAACCTTCAGTTCTTGGAGCAATCTTCTTCTCTGTGTCGAACCTGCGATGGCTCACGCATTGGCGTGTCAGTACGCTCAACTCGTTCTCCGCGACGCGCAGCGGCCCGCGAGCGGTCCGGCGAGCATGAAGATATTGGTCGGTCCGGCCCAAGAGCCGCAGTAGCGGTGGCACCCTGAATAGCCCCAGCTGATGCCCAAAGGGCAAGGCTGGGGTGGTTGCCACGCGTTAGAAAGTAGCCGCGTAGCGGTGGCACCCAAAATCCGCCCAGAGTTTGAAAAGGGCCGCATTAGCGGCTTTGCGCGAGAACGGGATCGAGTTCGACGAGCGTTTTTTGTGAAGACCAAACCGGTCGTGGACCCGACGCTTTTGTGCCACCGCTACGCGGCTCCTCCTCTCTCTCTCGGCCACCCCCGGCCTTGCCCTATGGGCTGACAGCCGGGGCTATTCAGGGTGCCACCGCTCCGCGGCTCGTTTCAAACGTTGGCTGCCCCTTGATGCCAACGCTACGGCGGCTACTTCACGAATACCACTGAACGCAATCCCAAGAAGCTTCAGAGCTCCTCCTCTCTCTCTCGGCCACCCCCGGCCTTGCCCTATGGGCTGACAGCCGGGGCTATTCAGGGTGCCACCGCTCCGCGGCTCGTTTCAAACGTTGGCTGCCCCTTGATGCCAACGCTACGGCGGCTACTTCACGAATACC
>ENA-ORXR01000918-ORXR01000918.1-marine-metagenome-genome-assembly--contig:-NODE-918-length-34775-cov-3.586114_pt1 | contig 34775 bp, 30 predicted proteins | sample MGYA00237866_ERZ511479 | MGnify/ENA metagenome assembly ERZ511479
TCGGTCCATAGGAAGGTGTGGTCGGTGTGCCAGGTGACCTCACCGCCGACGCCGGGGTGTTTGAAGATGTACATGGACTGCACCAGACGGGGATCGTCGAATCCGATGCTTGCAGCCACGTCGGCCAACCCGAGTTCACGAGAGAAACGGCTGAACACCGGATCCAGGTCATGCATGGCATGGCCGATTTTGTTCAGCTGCGTGCCGTCGTCTTCGAAGAAGCCACGTGTCTTGTCACCCGACGTGAGAAACCACGAATCGTCGCCATGAGCCTGGTCGCCGGTGGAGAAGACCGTGACATGGTCGCGGTCGGTACGCAGCTCGTGTTCGAGCGCAGCAGCACGGTTGCGCAACGACACACACTCGGCGCCACTCACGAAATCAGGCAGCACCAAGAATCCATCCCGCTCGAAGTCAGCCACCTGGTCAGCAGTTAATTTCATACGTTCAGCCTAGCCACCGACGAAAACCGCAACGTGGGCAGGACCACCCCGCTAGCTTCCGCCTCGTCGGTAGGCCTGACCAATGGCTGCCGGTTCACGCAGGCGTTGCGCGAAGAAGACAAGCACGAGCAGCACCACGACATAGGGCAAGATATTCGACCACCACCCCGGCACGGTTTCGGAGGCAAGCCACCAGATCAGAGCTCCCACGGCCAGCAGGCCGGCAAGCACCCCGTCGGTGGCTCTGCGCCGGGTGATTGCCCAGGCGGCAACACCACCGAGCGCAATGGCGTTCAGTAGCAGCAGGGCGTGGCTGGCGGTGCCATCGAGATCCTTTAGATCAAGGCCGAATACATAGCCATAGAGCAGTGCGCCGAGCAGAATGCCCAGCGGTCGCCAATTGCCGAAGATGACCGCAGCCAGGCCGATGAAGCCACGTCCACCGCTGTTGCCTTCGAGGAACTGGCCCGAGAGCTCTGGGCTCGAGATGACGACACCGCCGAGACCTGCCAGGGCCCCGGAGATGATCACGGCGGCGTACTTGTAGGCGTAGATGTTCACGCCCTGTGATTCTCCGGCCTGGGGTTGTTCACCCGAGATGCGCAACCGCAAGCCGAAGCGAGTTCGCCACAGCACCCAAGCGGAGATCGGCACCAGCGCCACGGCGATGATTGCCAGTATCGAGGTGCCTCGCAGCAGCCCTCGACTGAAGTCGGCGACGTCGGAAACGAACCACCAGTTCCAGTTGGCGACCGTCAGCAAGATGTCGGGTGAGTCCCAGCCAAAGATCGAGCCACCTGCCAGAAACGGCACGTCCCAGTCGCCAATGCCGGTCGTGCGCGGTGACTGGGTCGGGGATCCAAAGACTTCTTGTGACAGATATCTGGTTCCTGCGGGGGCCAGGATGTTTATCGCCACGCCCGAGATGATCTGGTCGACCCCGAATGTGACGGTTGCGAGCGCGTGCAGCAGGCCACCGGCGGCGCCGCCAACAGTGCCGATGACAACGCCGGCCCAGGGACCGTATTCGAGGGCGCCCCACGCCCCGAACCACATACCGAGGATCATCATGCCCTCGAGGCCGATGTTCACGACACCGGCCCGATCGGCAAACAAGCCGCCGAGTCCGGCCAGCAGCACCGGTAGCGACCACCGCAGCATCTCGCGAGAAATCGGTGCCGACGTGAGCTTGTCGGTGTCGCCGATGCTCTGCACGATGGTCAGCAACAATATGCCGAGCAGGGCATAGACCATCCATTTGATGGCGGTCGGTAGCGCATTGAAACGTTGAGATAGGGCGGTCATGCTGCCACCCCCTGGGCCAGTGCTTCGGCGGTCGCTCGGGCCTCTTCTCGTATCTTGATTCGCCGCACCACCTCGTAGGCCACCACCGCAGCGAGCAGCAGGATGCCCTGCATGATCACGACGATTTCACGCGATGCCGTGCCGGTCTGTTGCAAGATGACCGACGAGATATCGAGGAAGCCGAACAGCAGGGCAGCAAAGGCCATGCCGAGCGGCGAGTTGCGACCGAGCAGGGCCACACCGATACCGGCGAATCCGAGTCCTTGGATCTGATTGGGCCGGAACTTGCCTATCTCGAAGACTTCGACCAATCCAACGAGTCCGGCCACTGCGCCCGACAGGATCATTGCGACCACGATCATCCGCTTCGGGGGCACGCCACCAGCCCTGGCTGCGAAGGGGTTCATACCACTCGAGCGCAGGTCGAATCCGAACGTGGTGCGGTTGAGCAGTACGTGATAGCCAATGCCCACCAGCAGCGCGACCACCAGCATGCCGCTGACCGGGTTGTTGTCGCGAATGTCACCGGTGAAGATCTCGACGAAACCCGTGATGTGGGGGAGTAATCCCGAGTCGTCGATAGGGGTCGTGCCCAGGTTGGTGGCCGACAGGCTTTCACCTTCGCCCAACTCGGCTTGCCAGGCGGTGATCCACCATGCCGCCAGACCGCTGACGGCGATGAAGTTCAACATGATGGTCGAGATCACGACATTGATGCCACGGGTCACGTTCAGGACTCCGGCCAGACCAGCCCAGGCTCCGCCAACAGCCATGGCGACAAGGAAGATCACGGCAATGTGCAACACCTGGGGTAGAGAGACCAGACCGCCGACCTGGGCTGCCACGAGCGCAGCGAGGAAGTACTGCCCTTCGACACCGATGTTGAACAGGTTCATGCGGAATCCGATCGATGCGGCGATCGCCGACAGATACAGGGGCGTCGCCCGGTTCCAGATGTCGACCTGGGTGTCGAGCTTGGCCGCATGTCCGAGCATGTCGCCATAGGCAGCCCACGGATTCGACCCGAAGGCCCACAGAGCAAGTGATGAGATGATCAGGGTCAGCAGAAGCGCCCCGAGCGGCGCAGCCAACGTCATGAGAATCCTGCGCATCAGGAAACGACCTGGTCGGTCGAGGTCTGCGTGGCGGCGCCGGTCATGTAGGCACCGAGATCGCGCGGGGTGACGTCTTTGGGATCGAGCCGGGCCACAAATACTCCGCGGAGCATTACGATCAGCACGTCGCTCAGACCAATGAGCTCGTCGAGGTCAGCCGAGATCAACAACGTGGCCAGACCGGCGGCTCGAGCGTCGCGTAACTGATCCCAGACGGCTGCTTGGGCTCCGACATCGATGCCGCGGGTCGGATGGGCGGCAACAAGAAGCGTGGGGCTCGATGTGAGCTCCCGGCCGATGATCAGCTTCTGCTGGTTGCCGCCCGACAGCGCATGCGCCGAGACGTCGATATTGGGTGTACGCACGTCGAACTGATCGCGAATGATCTCGGTCTGTGTGCGAGAGCCCGAGCGGTTGACGAACCAGCGACTGCCATACGGCGACTGCGTCTGATGGCCGAGTGCGGCGTTCTCCCACAGTGGTGCGCCCAACAGCAGGCCTTCGTGGTGGCGGTCTTCGGGGACGTAGCCCACGCCGGACTCACGACGTTGGCGCACCGTGGCGTGGGTGATGTCGTGACCCAAGAGGTCGATAGAGCCGTGGGCGACCGGAGCCGTGCCGATGATGGCATCGACGAGTTCGCCCTGGCCGTTGCCTTCGACACCGGCAATACCGACGATCTCGCCTCGGTGGATGATCAGGTTGATGTTCTCGATCACCGGGCGGCGATCGTCGTCGAGCACCGCCAGGTCGTTGATCTCGAGTGCCACGTCGGTCGTGACGGTGGACTCGGAGGTCTCTGGGGTTGGTAGCTCGCTGCCGACCATGAGCTCGGCCAGATCGTGGGCGGTCACACCCTCGTTGGGCATACTGGCAATGGTCTTGCCATGACGAAGCACCGTGATGCTGTCGGAGATCTCCAGCACCTCGTCGAGCTTGTGATCTATGAACAAGATGGTGGCGCCTGCAGCCTTGAGCTCGCGCATGTTTTCGAACAGCGCTTCGACCTCTTGCGGTACGAGCACGGCGGTTGGTTCGTCGAGGATCAAGATGTCGGCGCCGCGATACAGAACCTTGATGATCTCGACCCGCTGGCGTTGGCCGACCTCGAGGGTTTCGACCAGTTGATGCACGTCGACGTTCAGGCCGTACTCGTTGGCCACTGCGGTCAGGCGGTCGCTGGCAGACTTGAAGTTGATGCGACCGCCGCGCTTCATCGGTTCTGCGCCCAGGATCACGTTTTCGAGTACCGACAGATTGTCGGCCAGCATGAAGTGTTGGTGCACCATGCCGATGCCACGTTCGATGGCGTCGGTGGGGGAGTGGAATTCGACGAGCTCGCCGTGCACCTTCATGGTGCCTTCATCGGCTGCCTGCATGCCGTACAGGATCTTCATCAGCGTCGATTTACCGGCGCCGTTTTCGCCGCAGATGGCGTGAATCTCACCCTTCTCGACCGTCAGATTCACATTGTCATTGGCAATGACGCCGGGGAATCGCTTGGTGATTCCCTCGAGCTCGATAGCGGCTGCCACAACTGACCCTCACGTACCCCTTGTGGACGTCCGTTCAGGCACAGCGTGTGTGCCAACGACCTATCCCCCTACAGAAACGAACTGCTCGAACCCTACCGCATCGGCTGTGGTGCCGGTGCTGCCCGCGTAGGTGAAAACTGCGTGCAAACTGCGTGAAAACGACGAAGAGCGCCCGACGAATCGGGCGCTCTCCAGCGATTGTGTCACCAGCTACGTGAGCTTGTGACGAGGGGCAGAAAGTATCAGCCGCCGGCCGTGGTGGGGTCGGTGCTGACCACGATGTCGCCGGCAATGATGTCGGCCTTGAACGCATCGAGTTGATCGACGATGTCGTCGACGTAGCCGCCGGTTGTCGAATAGCCGACGCCATCGACGCTCAGGTCATAGACCTGGGTGCCAGGAGCGAACGTGCCGTCGGCCTGTGCCTTCAAGATCTCGAACACTGCGGTGTCGACACGCTTGAGCATCGAGGTCAGCACGTACTCTTGCAGGCTTTCGTCGACGGTACCGATGGTGTTGTACTGATCGGAGTCAACGCCGATGCCCCACACCTTGGTGCCATTGTCTTCGCTGTATTCCTGGGCGGCAGCGAACATGCCATTACCAGCACCACCAGCAGCGTGGTAGATGATGTCGGCGCCGTCTTCGTACATCGTGGTGGCGATGACCTTGGCTTGGTCAGGCTGGTTGAAGCCGTCGAAGTCAGGTGCGTCGGTGATGTATTGGGTCACGAACTCGATGTCGGGGTCAACAGCCAGGGCGCCTTGGCGGAACCCGGCTTCGAACTTCTCGATCAGACCGAAGCAGCACACGCCGCCGATGAAGCCGACCTTGCCGGTTTCGCTCTTGAGTGCAGCGGCTGCGCCCACCAGGAACGAACCTTGTTCTTCGGCGAAGGTGAGACCGGCAATGTTGTCGCCAGCGTTGTCGCCGAACATGCCGTCGTCGATCACGGCGAAACGGGTATCAGGGTTGGCGTCGGCAGCAGACTTGGCGTCGCCGGCGAACAAGAAGCCAACGGCGAGCACGATGTCGTTCGCTTCGGCGGCGCTCTGAAGCAGTTCGGCGCGGTCAGAGCCGTCGTTGTTGGGTGATGCTTCGCTGAACTCGTAGCCGAGCTCAGCGGCTGCACGCTCGAGGCCGGCTGCGGCCGAGTCGTTGAACGACAGGTCGCCACGGCCACCAATGTCGTAGACGAGGCCAACGGTGCCGGCTTCGGTGTCCGCCATGGCATCGTCGGCGGCACCGTCCACGGCATCGGCAGCGTCGTTGGCGGCACCGTCCATGGCATCGCCGGCGTCGTCGGCGGCACCGTCCATGGCATCGCCGGCGTCGTCGGCGGCATCACCGATGGCATCGCCGGCGTCGTTGGCGGCATCACCCGCGGCGTCGACCACGTCGGTGACGCTGTCAGAACCGCAAGCTGCGGCAAAGAGGCTCAACACTGCAAGCAGCGCGAGCATCATGTGGATGGGTTTCTTCATGGTGACTCCTTATGTCAACTGTTGACCATGACAGGGGTAGGTCCGGCCAGCAATGGCTCCCCTCCAGGAGCCCAGTGCGCCAAACCTAGCTCAGCAAACCACCAGCGCGGCGCTCGCCTCGGCGAACCAAGGGAGAAACAATTTGGAGGGAACGATCGCCGCCAGAACTTGTTTGACAGGGGCCACAACCACCCCAGTGACCACACGGTTGGGTGCGCCATGCGACAGAAACCACGAGAAAGCGCTCGACCAGCCGATCGGCCGCGCGACGCAGCGGCCTCTAGGCTGACCATCGGTATTCTCGAAGGTCGCCGTGCAGCTCCCTCTCCCTCTGATCAAGAACGTGGTTTTGGTTGGCGGTGGGCACGCGCATGCGCTGGTGCTTCGCAAGTGGGCCATGAATCCAGTAGCCGGGGTTCGCCTCACGGTGATCAACCCCAAGCCGACGGCTCCATACACCGGCATGCTCCCTGGTTTCGTGGCCGGGCACTACCAGCGAGACGAACTCGACATCGACCTGGTGCGTCTGAGCCGCTTTGCCGACGCCCGACTGGTCATCGGCGCCGCAACCGCGATCGACAGACAAGCCAAAGTGGTCAGCGTGCCGGGTCGGCCACCGATCCCGTACGACCTGGCGTCGATCAACATCGGCATCTCCTCGGCCATGCCGACGTTGCCCGGTTTCGACGAGCACGGCTTGGCGGCAAAACCACTCGACCACTTCGCCAATGCCTGGGAACGTTTTGTTGCTCAGCAGCAACAGCGGTCACCATCGATTGTCGTCATCGGCGGTGGCGTGGGTGGCTCCGAGCTTGCACTCGCCATGCACCACCGACTCACAAAGATCGGGGCCCGACCCGATGTCACGATCGTGGACTCGGGTGAGATCTTGCAGGAGCTGGGCGAGCGATCCCAAACCGAACTGCGAGCCAGGCTGGCGTCGTCTTCGATCACCGTCGTCGAGCACGCCACCATCGAACGGGTGACCGAGAGCGCGGTGACGTTGGCCAATGGCACCGAGATCGCGGCCGAATTGGTGGTGGGTGCAGCAGGTGCGCGTCCGTATCCGTGGATCGAAGGGATCGGGGTGACGACACACCAGGGTTTCATCGAAATCGACAACACGCTGCGCTCGGTGAGCGACCCCAACCTGTTCTCTGTTGGTGATAGCGCCCATATGGCCTTCGCCCCTCGGCCCAAGGCCGGCGTGTATGCCGTACGCCAGGCGCCGGTGCTGTTTGCCAACATCTCGGCGGCGTTGACCGGCGGGAAGTTCGAGACCTACGAACCTCAGGATGACTACCTGAAGCTGATCTCACTCGGCTCCAAGACCGCAGCGGCGGACAAGTTCAAACGCTTTCTGCAGGGCAAGGCCATGTGGCGGCTCAAAGACGTAATCGACCGCCGGTTCATGGACAAGCTCGACGATCTGCCGGCAATGGAAGCAGCCAAGCTGCCGTCGAACGCGGTGGCGGGCCTGAAGCAGGCTCTTGAAGACGAGCCGCCGCTGTGCGGAGGGTGCGGAGCCAAGGTCGGAGCCGACATCCTGTCGGGGCCGTTGGCGGCGCTGCCACCATCGCAGCGCGCCGATATTGTTCGGCTTCCTGGCGACGATGCCGCATTGCTCGATTTCGGTGGCACCCAACAGGTCATCACCACCGACTCGGTCAGGTCGTTCACACCCGACCCGTTCCGCATGTCGAAGATCGCGGCGCTGCACGCAATGGGCGATATCTGGGCCATGGGCGCCTTGCCGCAAGCGGTGCTGGTCACCGTCACGCTGCCTCAGCTTGCCCGCACAATGCAGTCGGAATGGCTGGGTGAGATCATGGCGGGCGCATCGCAGGCGCTGAGCGACACCGGTGCCGAGATCGTTGGCGGGCACACCAGCATGGGTGCCGAGCTCTCGCTCGGCTTCTCGATCACGGGCCTGCTCGAATCGCCTGCCATCACCCTGGCGGGCGCCACGGTCGGCCAGAAATTGATGGTGACCCGTCCTCTCGGATCAGGGCTACTGTTTGCCGCCGAGATGCAACGCCTAGCCAAGGGCAACGATGTCGCGGCATTGCTCGACAGCCTCGAGAAGCCTCAGGGTCGAGCCGCTGCGTTACTGGCTGCAGCCGGTGCGACAGCCATGACCGATGTGACCGGTTTCGGACTGGCGGGGCATCTGTTCGGCATGCTGCGCGAATCGGGTGTCGGCGCAGAGTTGTCGCTGGGCGACGTACCGATATTCGCTGGCGCGCTCGATCTGGCTCGGTCGGGGTTGCGGTCACATCTGCATGCGGCCAACCAGCGTGGAGTCGTGATCGCCAGCCGAGGTAACGAAGCTGCTATGCCGATCCTGTTCGACCCTCAGACTGCCGGCGGGTTTCTGGCGGCGGTACCGGCGGCCACCGCCGAGCCAGTCTTGGGTGAGCTGCTGGCTGCCGGTTTCGAAAGTGCCGTCATCGGGTCCATCATCAGCGGCGAACCTCGCATCGACATTGTCTAGCGACTCAGAACAATGAGTCCTGTATGGCGATCTCGCCGCTGCCGAAGTCGCCCATATCGAGCCACAGTCCGAACAGCGGCGCAGGGTCGACGACAAAGTGGTCGTCACCGTTGGATCGGGTGACAATGAGGTGGCGTCCAATGGCAGTCACGACTCGCAGATCGTGAGCACCCGTCTGTAGCGTTAGGGGATAGGCCAAGAGGTTGGACATCGCTGGATGGTCGGCCATCGGGTGACGCCAGATTTCGTCCATGGCGGTGACGTCGCCGCCGGCCGACTTGTCGATCACCATGCCATGCGCGTCGGCGACAGCTTGTTGGAGCGCCGCGTCGAGCCGATCATCTGAGAGCGGCGACACCAAGCCGCGGCTCTTGCGGATCGCCGAAACGGATTGCGCTATGCCGGCCGTCTCGGTCACGGCATCTTCGAGGTGGCGCACTGCTCGGCCGTCTGCGGTTTCGGCAACGAATCGAGCCATCCATGCGCCTTGTTCCTCGAGCCGCTTGTCCGAGCGCGCGAGTGTCGACGTGCCGATCTTGATCGACCCATCACGAAACGCCGCCAGGTAGAGCCGATTCGGCTGTTGGAGATGATCACGAACCGACGCATCCAACTCGGCCGAGCCCTTCGTGTGAGCATGGTGCAGATTCGACGCAAACGTCGCTTCCACGATGGAACAACGCTCGCAGCGACGTGAGCCTGCTTGGGGTTCCTTGCTGCAGTCATGAAAGTCCGTGCGCGACGAACGAAAAGGCACATGACCCAGGCATGTGTGCAACGGCTCAACCGGGATGCGATAGCTCAGGCGCCAGCCCTCGACCGGCACCAACTCGGAGACATCTTGATCGATCGTTCGAGTCCGAAGATGAGGCGTGTGATCTCGCCAGACAACACCGAGCAGAATGCGCTGTTCGTCGGGTTCTCGATCATGATCTGCGTCGACGGTCACCGCCCGGCACCCTAACGCTTCGGAGGTCTGCGACGCATGGGAGCGAGGGACGAGCGGGTTGCGGCGGAGGGACGGAGCTGCTCGACGTGATAAGAGGCCATGTCCGGCGAACGCCGGCCCGAGCGGAGCGCAAAAATACAGTGGAGCTGGGGGGAATCGAACCCCCGTCCGTCAAGGGGTCACCGGCTGCGATACGACCATTCCCGGTTCGAAGCGTTGTGGCTACTTCGGGGCTGGGTCCCCTGACACCGAAGTGTCTGCCATCGGTCTTTCCCTGAGGTCAGCGGTCTTTCTCGCCGTCAGCGGTCTTTCCCTGCCGTCCTTCACTGCTTCTGTTGCCAGGCTGCAATGAACAGGCCCCGCCAGCCTCTAAGGGCTGCAATGTTGTTGGTTCATCTGACTAGAAACTAGGCAGCGAGAGCAACGGACGTGTTAGCGTCGTGTGTTTGTTTGCCCCGTTTTGAGAGTCTGGGCGACTCTGGTCGCACAGGTCGGCTTCCGTCCTCGGCGTCGAAACCAGTCAGCCCCGGGATTGGAAGTGCATCTGTACTTGAACAGATTCACTTTTCAAAGATCGTCGTCAGGCTACAGGGAGCCCGACGAAGAAGTGTTGTGACCATGGTCAAGCAAGAAGTAAACGTAAGAGCGAGGGACGAGCGAAGAGCGGGCGACGGAGGGGCCGCAGCAACGGACGAGAGACCATGTGCGACGAACGTCGTCCCGAGCGGAGCGGTGAAACTCACTCTCGAGCTGACATGGCTTTGCGGGCTTCGGCGGCCATGTCTTTTTCGCGGATTGCCTGGCGTTTGTCCTGGTTTCTCCGGCGCCGTGCGATGGCGACTTCGATCTTGGCTCGCCCATCTTTGAAGTAGAGCTTGAGTGGTACCAGCGTGCGTCCGTCGTGTTCGAGTGCCCGACGGATCGTGTTGATCTCGCTGCGGTGCACCAGCAGCTTTTTGTCGCGGTCGGGGTTGTGGGCAAAGGATCCGCTGCTGCTGTATTGCCCGATGTGTAGGCCGAAGAGCCAGAGTTCGTTGTTGGTGACACGGGCGTAGGTATCGGCGATGGTCACCTTGGACTCGCGGAGAGATTTGACCTCGGAACCCTTCAGTACGATGCCACACTCGAAGGTTTCGCCGATCTCGAATTCGTGGCGGGCGCGGCGATTCGAAGCAACAACACCGGGTTCGGTCTTCTTGCGCTTGGCCATGGCGGCAACCGTATCGGCGTGCCGATGGCGCCGCTCGACAATTGCGACACCAGTGCCCAGCGTGGTCGGTGGACTGGCATTGCGTGCGCTCGGCTACTGTCGATTCGTGCTGCAGATCACTCCTCAGGTCCGCGACGACATGTTTGCCCATGCCATTGGCGAGTTGCCCAATGAAGCGTGCGGCATGTTTTCGACCCGCAGCGGTATCGATCTGGTCGACTACTTCCACCCAATGCGCAACACCAAGGAATCGGCAAAGGTATTCGCGCTCGACGGGCAGCAGATGCTGGACCTCGAACGCGACGTCGAACAAGCCGGACGCCAGCTCGTGGGTGTCATGCACTCACATACCGAGACGTCGGCGTATCCGTCGCCGACCGATGTCAACGACAGTGCTGGCTTCGATCCGTTCGGCACATTTCGACAGGTCATTGTGTCGCTACGCGATGCTGAGCCCGTGCTTCGTTGCTTCACGATCGACGGCGACGAGATCACCGAGATCGCCGTAGTGGTAGGCGACGGCGACGATGACCTGCAGGACGAAGGCGGTGCGGTGGCGATCGCCGCAGTCATGCCGCTGCCATCGTCGCACCGATCCTGAAAGCCTGGCTGGCTGACCAGGATTGCTGATCGAGAGTGGGGTTACTGGTGCTGGTGGCGGTGCTAGTCGTCCTCGGGTGGGAACCAAGCTCGGGTGGCGCTCAGTCGGTTCGTGAGCGATAGGCGACCGGTGCGCCTCGCTTCGACGTAGATCAGCCCGCCGCCGCCGGCAACGGTGAGCGCCAGGATCACGATCAACCAGGAATCCAAGCCGGTGTTCGGGAGTTCCGAAGCGTCTCGTTCGTCGGCGTCGACTGGATCGTCCTCGGCCGCCTCGTCTTCATCAGCGTCCTTATCAGCGTCTGCGTCTTCGTCTTCGTCTGCGTCAGCGTCTTCATCAGCGTCTGCGTCTTCGTCTTCATCTGCGTCTGCGTCTGCGTCATCGTCGGCGCTCGTGGCAGCGTCGTCGTCTTCATCGGTTTCTTGCTCGCTGGCTGAATCGTCGAGTCCGATGATGGTGGTGCTGGTGCCCACGGCTGGATAGTCCGATGCGGAGATCGTGCCGCCCAATTCGTTGCTGAGGAATGTGCTGAGCGCTTGTTGATACGACGAGCCGACCGGGGTGAACTCGAGGTCGCCCAGCGGATAACAGTCGCCCCCAGCGGCAAGGAAATCGATGGTGGCCAGGCCGATGTCATCGCCAGCAACGACTTCGCCGTCGCGCACGATCTCGGTGCCGTCATCGAGAGTGACGCTTCGGACCCGACCGCCAGCGGCGCCGATGACCGAGCAGTCGCCGTCGCTGTCTACCTGTCGTGCCGGCGCGGAAGCGTCGACGCTCATGGTGAAGCCCGCTATCTGCGGGAACGTGCCTTCGGCTTCTGGCAGACCTGCCACCGCTACCTCGAGCATGTCCTTGAATTGTTGACGTGGCACCTGACCGGTGACAACAAAGTTTGCGAATGGTGCGATGTCGAATGTGTCGGCTTGGGTGATGTCACCAGCTGGAATCACGGCGTCGTTTCGAATGCCACCGCCGTTCTGAACTGCAACAACCGGCGCGTCGCTTTCAGACACTGCGCCCTGCTGACCGGTGGCGAGTAGTGCGTTGGCCAGCAGTTCACCGACATTGGTGGCGGTGGTGCGAACCGAAGTACGACGTCCGTCGAGTTCCACGTCGCTCTCGGCAATCACCGTGGCGTCGAGTTCAGCCAGCGCAATGGCAAGCGGTTCCTCGACCCGAGTCAGTGCGAATTCCTCGGCTTCGCCATCGAGCAGCACACCAATCGAGGATCCTTCGTAGCTCGTGATACTGCCTTCGGCATCGAAGGTGACCTCGAGGCGGCCGATGCAGCGGTAGCCGCCGGGTGCGGTCACGACTGGCACCTCGGTGCCGTCGGCGTCGTTGATCACCAGTGGGTAGGAGTCGACCGCGTCTTCGTCGGCCAAGCATGTATCGCCGTCGTTCTTCAGCAGTTCATCGCCGCCGCCGGCAACAACGATGTCGATGCCCGACAGTAGGGGAATCAGATCACGGTCTTCGCCCAGACCCTGAAGATGACTCACGAGAACAATGCGATCGACACCCTGTTCGATGAGTGACGCAGCTTCGGCATTGACTGCACCGGCAACGTCTGCGTCGACGGTGACATCGCCAGGGCTCGAGATATTGGGCAATCGAGGGGTGATCGCACCGATCACACCTACCTGCAGGCCCGACGTGGGATCGGTGAACACCGCTGACGGGGCAACGCGGCCCTGCTCGGCAAGTGCTTGGAGCGCAGGCTCAGCGCTGACATCGATGTTGGCCGCCACGAACGTGACCGGGTCGGCGGTCTCGTTCAGGCGAAAGTCTTCGATGAACCGGGCCGTGATGTCGGGTCCGAAGTCGAAGTCGTGGTTGCCGAGGGCCATGACCTCGTACAGGCCTCGCAGCGCAATCGAGTCATAGAGCGGTTGACTATCGCGAGCCAGGCCCGCAGCGAATTCCTTCGATGCCAAGAAATTGTCGCCCGACGAGACTCGGAGCAAGATGTCAGCGTCGCTGCTTCGACCCAGATCGACCCATGCTTGGGCAAAGCGAGCAATACCGGGGAAGCCACCTTCGATGTTCGGAAGCAGTTTCGACTCGCCGTCGTTGTTGTGCAGCACAGTCATGGTCACCGAACCGTCTTCGGCCTGAGCCGCGACTGGTCGATTCAGGTCGCGTGCCAGTCGGGTGCCGCTATCGACGAGAGCAGACGGTTGACTCGTGCCGATCGAACTGCCCACGTTGGGCTCGGTCGCCGCGTTGACCGACGAGCTGGCCACGGCTATCGAACCTGTCGAGTCCGGATCGTATGTCGTAAAGAGGGCGACGGTGAGCAGGGCCGCCCCTGCGATCATCCACACCATGCTTCTTCTCATGACAAATCCTTCACTGAAGGTCACCTTAAAGCTCGATTCGTGTCCGCAGCGCACTATAGGCACTGGTGAGATCGACGAGTTGTTGGAGTTGCTTGTGGGGTGATCGGGGCGCAAAAATGGGCGTCATCGCCTACTGGCTCCACCATCGAGAGTCGTGTGGTCAGTAACCTTACCGGCGTGCACGAGCGACCAATTGGTGTCTTCGACAGCGGCTTTGGAGGCCTGACCGTGGCTCGCGCGCTCATCGACCTGTTGCCGAACGAACACCTGGTGTACTTCGGCGACACGGATCGCTACCCCTATGGCCCGCGCACGCTTGACGAGGTGCGTGGCTTCGCTCGACAGATCGCGCGCTGGCTGGTGAATGACGTTGGCGTCAAGGCGGTCGTGATTGCTTGCAATACGGCGTCGGCAGCAGCGCTGGCCGACTTGCAGAGCGAGTTTGCGGTTCCGGTCATCGGCGTCATCGAACCCGGAGTGCGCTCGGCGATCGACGCCACCTCTCAGGGGCGCGTTGGTGTCATCGGCACGGTCACGACCATCTCTTCGGGGGCTTACCAGAACGCGTTCGCCGTGGCGGACCCGGCTATCGAGTTGGTGTGCGCAGCGTGTCCTGGCTTCGTCGAGTTCGTCGAGCGGGGAGACACCGACAGCGATCAAGCACTGGTTCTGGCCGAGCGTCTGCTGGCGCCGGTCCTCGATGCCAAGGTCGACAGCCTGCTGCTGGGCTGCACCCACTATCCGTTTCTGGCGAGAACGATTTCGAGGGTCATGGGGCGTGATGTCACGCTGGTCTCATCGGCCGACGAAACAGCGTTCGCCGTGCGACGGGCCATCCTCGACAACACGATCCCGGCGCGTGAATCACACGACACCACGCGCAACCGGTGGGTGTCGTCGGGCGATGCAGCGCGCTTCCAGCGCATTGGCCAACAGCTGCTGGGTGTCGAACTGGCGAACGTGGAACACCATGCATGGTGATCGGTGCTCATATGGCGCAAGCGAAAGCGGCCCCCGGTCTGGTCTGCCGACCATTTCGACGGGCCAAGTTGTGCCACACTGAAAGCTGATGTTGGCGGTCACGGTGCTTGGATGCTCAGGTAGTTATGCGGCCGAGGGCGGCGCGTGCACGGGCTACCTTATGCAGTCCCCCGAAGCGAATGTCTGGCTCGACGCCGGTCCAGGCACGCTCGCCAATCTACAATCGGTTTGCACACTCGGTGAACTCGACGCGGTCGTGCTCACCCACGCTCATCCGGATCATTGGCTCGAACTGCCGGTCGTTGCCAATGCACTCCAGTGGTACGAGCCTCGGTCGCGATTGGCCGTGTACTCCAATGCTCACATGGAAGCGCAGGCCCGATCGGTGATCGGACCCGACATCGATGTGCCGTTCGACTGGCGAGTGATAGAGGCCGACGACCGGGTGGACATCGGCGATCAGGCTTGGACCTTTGCCCAGACCGACCACTATGTGCCCACCTTCGCCACCCGCACCGATTGTGGCAACGAATCCATCGTCTTCACCAGTGATACCGGCCCAGGGTTCTCGCTCGCACCAATGGTCGAACGAAGCGGACCCATCGACCTGGCGATCGTCGAGTCGACGTTCCTGGAGCGCAGCGAACATGTGGGTGTGTTGCACCTGGCGGCCGACGAAGCCGGCGCAATAGCCGAACAGGCCGGGGTCAAGCGAGTGCTGCTTACACACCAAGCGCCCCTCGAGGATCGCGCCGCCCATCTCGCAAAGGCATCTTCGAAGTTCTCTGGTCAGATGGTGCTGGCCGAGGTTCGTCAGCAATACGCTGCCTCCGGAATCTGATACGCCGCCGAGCGCTCGGTTCCCCTGCCCTACTCTCCATTCTGCGAGGACCTGCCGTGCGCCCTGATGGCCGTCAAACCAACGAACTACGCCCATTCGAATTCGAACGCGACTACACCGATATGGCCGCCGGTTCTGTGCTCGCTTCCTTCGGTCGGACCCGCATGCTCTGCACGGCGTCGATCGACGAAGGCGTTCCTCGATGGATGAAGGGATCCGGCCAAGGGTGGGTCACCGCCGAGTACTCGATGCTGCCTGGGTCCACACCCGGGCGAGCCAACCGAGAAGCAGCACGAGGTAAGCAGTCCGGCCGCACCCAAGAGATCCAGCGCCTCATCGGCCGCTCACTTCGATCAGTCGTCGACATGAAGAAGCTCGGCGAACGCCAGATCATTCTCGATTGCGATGCGCTGCAGGCCGACGGAGGCACCCGCACCACGGCGATCAGCGGAGCGTTCGTTGCCTTACACGACGCGTGCACCCGTCTCGTCCAAGCTGGCGACCTGAGCGAGCATCCGATCACCGACTTCTGCGCAGCAATTTCGGTTGGCGTCATCGACGGCGAGCCTCGACTCGATCTTCCCTACATCGAAGACGCCAACGCCGAGGTCGACATGAACGTCGTCATGCTGGGCTCGGGTTCGTTCATCGAGGTACAGGGCACCGCCGAAGGTGCGCCGTACAGCCGCACCGAACTCGACGCCCTGCTTGCGCTGGCCGAGAAGGGCATTGCCGAGATCATCGATGTCCAGCGCTCGATTTTGCAGACACCACCCGCAACACGCACGCACTAGCTGTGACCGACCCACTGGTGGTCGTGGCGGCGACGGCAAACGATCACAAACTGAGCGAGATGAATGCCGTGTTCGGCGACGCGGTCGATCTTTTGGCGCGGCCGGCGGGGGTACCCGAGGTCGCCGAAGACGCAGGCACGTTTGTGGGGAACGCTCGGCTCAAGGCAATGGCCATTGCCCGAGCTTCGGGTCAACCAGCACTTGCCGACGACAGTGGACTCGAAGTCGACGCGCTCGGAGGTGCGCCCGGAGTCGAGTCGGCGTACTTCGGTGGCGGCGATCACGACGATGGCGCGAACCGGGAACGCGTGTTGCGAGAGTTGGTCGATACGCCAGACGCGGCACGCACGGCGCGGTTTCGTACCGTCATGGTGTTGCGCTGGCCCGACGGCCGCGAGATCGTGGCCGAAGGCACGTGCGAAGGTCATATCGCTCGGGTCGAAACCGGCGACCAAGGCTTCGGTTACGACCCACTGTTCGTCCCTGCGGAAGGTGATGGCCGTAGCTTCGGCGAGCACTCCGCAGCCGAGAAGAACGCCATCAGTCATCGCAGCCGAGCATGCGCAGCCTTGCTTGCCGCCATCGGTACGAACTAGCCGACCATGCCAAGCCGACCGGCCTGACCCAGAACGCTTGGCCGACATTGCTGGGCTGACGTTGCTGGGCTGACGTTGCTGGCCGACCGAGCAACTTCGGACGCAGTTGTTCCCTGAGTTTCAGGGAGACAGCGCCGAGTCACGTTCGGCTTGTTCACGCTTAGGCCGCATCCGTTCGGTCAGGCTGGGGTTGTGGGCAAACGGTCGCCCGCATTCACAGAAACCCGATCGGCCAGATGGGGCGGCACCGGCAGGTCTGGTTCCGGAGGCAACTTGGGCGAGGCGAGCTGCTCAGCCGAGACGAGCACATGCAGGCTGGGCAAGTCACAATTTTCCAACCGGGTGTAGCACGTGCTCGTCGACACATCGACCGGGTTCGGCTTGAGCGCCCCGGCTGCCTCGAGGAGTCCGCTGACGGTGCGATGCGCGTACTGCAACGCTGACCACACAACTACGAGCTTTTGGTCAGGGAAATGCGTGGCCCAACGCCTGCGCGATGTCGGGCACGCCCGTTCGGGCTGTTCGACCGTCATGCCAAATTCGATGGCGCCGATACCGCGCAGCGTGGCAGCCGCAAGGCCGCCACCAGACCGGTCGCTGCAAGTGCAGCGGACAACACGAACACCACAGTGAACGAGCCGGTCACATCGGCCAGTATTCCGCCGGCCTGGGGCGAGATCATCTGCGCTACGCCAAATGCCAGCGTGGCGGCGGCGAACGAGGGGCCGTAGTCGCTCACCGTGGTGTTCTTCACGACGTACAGCGTGATCATGGTCGGGATCCCGGCGAACAGCAGCCCGACTGCGACCGATGCGGGCAGGGTGACGGCAACCCAACCCGGCAAGATCACCAGCACTACCCCGACCCATCCGGCGAACGCAATGGCCAATCCTTTGCGCGACCCGACGCGACCGGCAAGCGTGATGAACAACGGACCGCCGAACATCATGGCAATGCCGACCAGGGTGAACGACAACGAGGCACGAGAGCTCGTCCAGCCATTGTCGTCTTCGAGCTTGGCGGTGAGAAACGCCAGAATCAGGAGGTACATGAAGCCGAACGAGGTGTATGCCGAGGTGAGCGGCACCCACCCGGGCATTCGCTTGAGGGCAGTGAAGCCACCGAAGCCACCACCCGGGCCCGAGGGCTGATCTTGTTCATGGCCCACGAACAGATAGGTCGCGATGAGGACCACCACGGCGATGAACAGCAATACGGCGTAGACCGAGCGCCAGCTTTCGTCGCCCGACATCGACCGGATGTAGCTGCTCAGCTGGCTGGCAAACACCACGCCGCCACCCATTCCGGTCCCGAGTAGTCCAATGGCCAGCGACCGCTTCTCCGGGGGCACCGCGGCCGCAGCGACAACCGGCGCAGGTATCCAGATGAGTGCGCCACCAAAGCCCGACGCAAACATTGCCAGGCCGACGATCCACACATTTGGAGCGACGGCGGCCAAGCCCAGACCAGCCAAGGCAAACACGAAACCGATGCGCATGATTCGCAAGAGCTTGACCGAGCCGGCTATCGCAGCAACGGCCAGCGTGCCGACCAGGTAGGCGCCGACGTTCACGGTGGTGAGCGAGCCGGCAATGGTGTTCGACAGATCCAGATCGCTTCGCACGGCGGGCAGGACCACACCGAACGCAAAGCGACCAAACGACTGGGCGACACCTGCGGTGGCGGCAACCAAGAACACTGCAGGCAACCCCATGACCCGGCGCCGACGAAGAGCCCGGGGGCGAAGTGGCATACAGCTCGACGCTAGTGGGTGGGTACCTGGTGATTCGTACCACTTGGCTGTGGGGTTAGCCGTTGGACGCCTGCTGGTCATGGGGACGTCCGTCGTGCAGTGCCAGGGAGCGACGGCTGCGAATGACGAGTGGCTCCGCTGTCGTTGGATGCCGGATCGCCAAGCTGTCCGCATGCAGCCACAGCCGATCCGCCGAGGCTCGCCCGTAGCGGGCGTCGCCGAGAATTGGTGCCTGTAGCGCCGCCAGATGCACACGTAGTTGATGAGTGCGGCCGGTCTTGGGTAGCGCTCGAACCAACGCCAGGTCGCCGTCGATCGCCAGGATCTCGAAGTCGGACTCCGATGGCTTTCCGCCGCTGCGGACCTCTTCACTCATGCCCTTGCGATGCCGTAGATAGCTGCGACGGTTCACGCGCTGGCCGACCGACCAGTCCGTGGGCGCTACCAGCCGAGCAACCGCCTGGTAGCGCTTGGTCACGGTGCGGTCCTGGAACTGTTGCATCAACGCCGTGGCCGCAATCCGATTGCGAGCGAACACCACCACACCCGACGTGCCCTGGTCCAGCCGATGGGCAGGAAGGAACTCGGCACCGGGGTTTTGCGCCCATTTTCGCAGTGCGGTTCCCAGGTGTTCCCGCTTCGGGTCGATACTTGCATCACACAACACACCGGGTGCCTTGTCGACGGCGACCAGCGCATCATCTTGGAACAGAATGGTCTCGGGAGCGATCTGGACCGACGGCCAACGAACCATCTCAGAAACCTAGCGTCCTGTCGGCAACGTGTCCTGCTTCCTACTGATCTTCTCGCAGCGATCGCGGAACTTCTGGGTCGAAGGCCTTCCCATCACGAACCGCTTGCCCGAGCGCGCCTGGACGATCGTGACTTTCGTGTCGGGAATATGTGAGCTCGCACGATGTGCTTAGGTAGATCGCCCCGGTCGATGCCCGAGCGGGCGAGATGCGAGACAGGATTTCTTATGAGCGACGTAGCAGAGATCTTTTCGGACTTGCCGCTGCCGCGCTACATGGTCGACGGTGTCCACCGGGCTCTCGCGAACTTGGCTGCACCCGGTGCTCGTTGGTCCGGTGCGGAACGCATCGAAATCGCTGGCATCGCACGCGCAGTCAAGGCTCGTCAACCACGGCCTGAATACACCCTGGTACACGATGCAGCCCGTATGGCTGAAGCGATTGCCACGAACGCCCACTCGATCACCCAGGAAAACGTCGATGCCTTCGGCGAGGTTGTCGGCCGAGGGCCCGAAGCTTTCGTGGAGATGATCGGCGTCGTGGCCCGCACGGTGGCTATCGACACGTTCATGACCGGCATTGGATCCGCAGTCGTTGCGTTGCCTGAGCCCAGCTCTGCACCTGCGACCGGTGAGGTGAATCCGCGTGCCAAGAAGCGTTCGGCGTTTGTGCCCGTCGATGGCGCAGCAGGAGCAACCACAGCATTGTCGGCAGTTCCGTGCGAGGATCAAGCGCAAGAAGACCTGCACGGAGCGCTTTATCTGAGCTACCGGGAGATGGGCGACTTCACCATCCACAAAGGGCTGCCCCGGTGGCAGCTCGAAGCAATCGCAGCACGAACGTCGCTCATCAACGATTGCTTCTATTGACTGTTCGCCCACTCTGGCATGCTCCGTGCGAGCGCCGACGCAGCCGGTATCGCCTTCGATCTCACCTCGATCGCAAACCGTTCCCACGCCCCCGGGCGAACTGATGTCGAAGTCCTCTTCGCCTTCACCGACGCGTTGGTGAAGCGAACCATGGACCTCGACGACGCCCGCCAGAATCTGCTCGATCTCCTCGGCCCAGAAGCCGTGGTAGCCGCTGCTGGTTCATCCGGAAACTTCGAAATGATGAATCGCATTCTCGACGCTGCAGGCATTCCGGTCTCGCAGAGGACGCACGACGCCATGGGCCCCACGATCGGACTCCCGTAACCCTGGGGTCAGGCACAGATGATGACTAGTCAAGTGTGTGTAATGGCGCACACTGGCGGGCTGTGTCTGAGCGCATGCCAGGGGTGGTTGTAGGCTGGCCCGCTGATGCTTGCCGTGGTCACGCCAGAACAGGTCAAAGCAGGTGATGCACGTGCGCTGGAAGCCGAATCGCTTTCGGCCATTCTCGATCGCGTGGGCAGGGCGCTGGCTCGCCAGGTCGTCGACATCATGGGTGGCACGTATGGGCGTCGGATCAACGTTCTGGTCGGCCCCGGGCTCAACGGCGCCGATGCCGCAATCACCGCCGACCTGCTCGAACAGCGCGGGGTCAAGACACGCCGGTTCGGTCTCAAGGAGTTGCCGGGTGAACTGCCACCCGCTGATCTGACTCTCGACGGCTTGTTCGGCATCGGCATAAACCGCCCCTTCAACGCTCCTGATCCGGGGCCGGCACCGGTCGTGTCGATCGACATTGCGTCGGGTATCGACGGCCTCACCGGTGAAGCTGTGGGCAAACCGTTCACGGCCGATATCACGCTGACACTCATGGCGCTGAAGCCGGGCTTGCTGTTCGCAGCGGGTCCTGAGCGCAGCGGCGACGTGCGGGTCGTCGATATTGGTCTCGATCCGGGCGAGCGCAATCTCAACGTCGTACAAGATGGCGATATTGCCGCCTGGCTACCAAGTCGTGGCGTCCATGTCCACAAGTGGGACAACGCACTGCTGGTGGTCGCCGGATCTACAGGCATGACCGGTGCTTCGCACCTGGTGGCGCATGCAGCAACACGGACCGGAGCTGGTTATGTGCAGGTCGATTCGACTGCGGCAACCGACGATCAGATGCCGACCGAGGTCGTCGCCCGGGTCGGGGTCGGCGAACTTCGTGATGACGTGCAGCGCTTCAAGGCAGCGGTCGTCGGGCCAGGGCTGGGCCGAAGCGATCTGACATCGGAACTCACCCGTCACGCGCTTCGGGCAGTAGAAGCGCCGCTTCTGCTCGATGGCGACGCCCTGTCGGTGCTGGCAGGCGATCTCGAACCTCTCTGCCATCGGAAGTCAGCGACTGTGCTCACTCCCCACGATGGCGAGTTCGAGCGACTGTTCGGTACGCCTCCGGGTGCGGACCGCGTCGCCGCCGCTCGAGCATTGGCCTCGGCTACCAACGCAACCGTGCTGTTGAAGGGTGCTACCACCGTGATCGCAGATCCCAATGGTCGAGCGTTGCTCACCAACACCGGCGACGCTCGCCTGGCAACGGCGGGAACGGGCGACGTGTTGGCCGGAATGATCGGCGCATTTCTCGCCCAAGGAGTAACGCCGCTTCACGCTGCTGCGGCGGGGGCCTACCTGCACGGCCGTGCAGGATCGCTCGGTCCAAGCGTTGGCTTGATAGCCAGCGACCTGCCCGATCTGATACCCGTGGCCATCGACGGCCTTCGCCCCTGAGCGCCCCCACACCCAGCGACCAGGACCAACGCCGGCGCTGCAATGGCAGCACGTGAGAGACTTGCTGCATGCGTATTTCGCGGCTGGTTGTACTGCTCGTGGTCATCTTCACGCTGGCTGCCTGTTCGGATAGCGCCGACACATTGGACGACACGCCCGATGAGATCGCAGATGAAGCGTCAGACGAAACCACGATCGACGATGAAGGCCGTCCGGTGTTCGTGCAGCCCGAGACCATCGACGGCACCGCATGGACCTTGATGTTCGGTGGCGGGCCCGAAGGCGAAATCGTAATCATCGACGGGTCGCCCATCACCATGGTCTTCGATGGCTTCGATCTGAGCGGGACTGCCGCATGTAACAGCTACGGCGCCAGCTACAGCCTCGACGAGGAGCGCTTTCGCATAACCGAGCTCGGCAGCGAAGGCAAAGAGTGCGAGCCCGCCGCGCAAGAGCTCGAGCGTTTGTATCTGGGGGCGCTGGAAGACGTCGATGGCATCAATGTGAACGGCGACGAACTCGCACTGTCCGGGATGGCGTCCGAGCTGATCTTTCGGCGAACGACCCCGGCATCGATCGACGAGTAGACGGCGACCATGTGGTCCCGGGCGGCGCAAGACTGCGGAGGCTGGCTTTCACATTCTTGATGTGCGACGCGGCGTTGAGGATGACCTGTGTTCTTTGCATTCTTCCAGCGCGTCGACGAAAACTTTGTTGATGGCACCGGCGTCGATCTCGCGATCGCGTAACTCTTGGTCGAAGCACATGGGGAAGCACTTGCGCCAAAAGCCCAGGGCTTGGCCACGGCTCCACGATCACCATCGATCTCCCGCCAGCGCGAACAACGACGGGTCCATCTTTTTATCGAGTCGACCAGAGTGTTCTGGTTGTCGGGGTGTACCCGGGCGCTGCTACCTTCTGGGGCGATGAGAGCCAGCGAGAGACGAGGTCAGTGATGGAGATACTCGGCATCGACGTCGGCGGTTCCGGCGTCAAGGGTGCAATCGTGAACACCGACACGGGGGAGATGCTGACCGAGCGCATGCGCATCGAGACGCCGACGCCGTCGACCCCCGAGAACGTGGCCGAGGTCGTGAACCAGATCGTGCAAGGGCTGGACTACAGCGGGCCTGTGGGTTGCTCCTTTCCGACCGTGGTTGTCGATGGCAGGGCACTGACCGTCGGCAACATCGACGAAGCGTGGCGGGGTACCCATGTCGCCGACTTGTTCAGCGAGTCGACCGGGCTTCCGTTCGTGGTCCACAACGACGCCGATGTCGCCGGTATTGCCGAGATGGCACTCGGCGCAGCCAATGGATTGAGCGGAACCGTCATCATGGTCACGATCGGTACGGGGCTCGGTTCGGGCGTGTTCTTCAATGGCACGTTGATTCCGAATATCGAACTCGGCCGCATGCCGGGCAAAGATGGCGAACCGATCGAGTTCTACGCCAGCTCCCGAGCCAAGAAAGAACAAGACCTGGGCTGGGAGGAATGGGGTCAGCGGTTCAACTACTTCTTGCAGCGCGTGTCTCGTGTGTTCACCCCCACCCACTTCATCATCGGCGGAGGCATCAGCAAGAACTTCGACAAGTTCGAGGGCGAACTCGACGTCGATGCTTCGGTCCAGGTCGCACGGTTCCGCAACAACGCCGGAATCATCGGCGCCGCCATGGCCGCTCAGGACCTCGCCACCTAGCGAGTTCTGCGGTCCGGCGAAGTTCGAGCACGGGGATCTGGCAGCGCTGGTCGGTCAAGCACTGATCGGGCGCGGCCAGTCGGTCGCCGTTGGTGAGTCGTCGGCTGGCGGTCTGATCTCATCGACACTGCTGTCTGTTCCGGGCGCATCAGCGTTCTTCAAGGGTGGAGCTGTCATATACACAGCACACGCGCGGCATGCTGTTCGAACGCCACGAGTTACCCGCCGACTCACGAGGCGCCACCGAAGCATTCGCCGGTGCGCTTGCTCGTAATGCCGCCAGCCGCATGCGTGCTGATTGGGGCCTGGCAGAAACGGGAGCCAGTGGGCCGGGCGGCAATCCTTATGGCGATGCAGCCGGTCACGCCTGGGTGGCCGTGCAGCGACCCGACGGCACCACGGTTGCTCGAAACGTGGCCACCGGCGACAACGATCGCCGGGCCAACATGAGTGCATTCACTGCAGCCGCGCTGCAGCTGCTACTCGCCGAACTCAACAGCTGAGTTTCGGCACCTGCAACGCGCAGCGAGTTGGGCATGCGCCGCCGGAGTTGACCAGCGGTGCGGACGATCAGATTCGCCGTCGCTCAGCTGTGCCGTCGCTCAGCTGTGCCGTCGCTCAGTTGTGCCGAGTGGAAGCGGCTATCTCTGCGTCGGTGTAGCTGTGCCGTCGCTCAGCTTGGCGTCTCCTGAGGCCATTGGTCAAGGCTCGTGTCCGCAGCCCAGATCGAAGTGGGATCGTAGACATCTGCAATGGGTGCCTGCTCGGCGACGGGCATGTTGATCAATCCTCGTGCAGGGAGTTTCCCGGTGAACTAGTTTCAAAAAGCGGACAACTTGTGAAAGGCGGGACGATGGCACGTCTCTTGGCACTACTTCGTCGACTCTTCGGCATAGCTGAACCGGAAGCGGAGCCCGAGCCAGATCCGGCATCCGAGCCAGAACCGGACCCAGCACCAGAATTGGAGCCGGATCCAGAACCGGCACCTGATCCTGATCCTGATCCTGATCCTGATCCTGATCCTGATCCTGATCCTGATCCTGATCCAGAACCGGCACCTGATCCTGATCCTGATCCTGATCCAGAGCCAGATCCAGATCCAGATCCGGACCCAGATCCGGAGCCAGCACCCGCGCCTGATCCGGAACCGCCCGCGATGGTGATGCGGCGCCCGGCCGGAGCCGATGCCGGTGCCGACGGCTGGGACGACACGCTCGTGCACTACGCCAACGCCATCAAGGTCATGCAAGGTCGTGACGCGAGCGATGCGACCAGCTGGGTGTATCAAGCAGCGATTCACGGAACAGACAGTCCGAGCGGTCAAGCCCAGGACACCTGTCAGCACCAGACCTGGTTCTTCCTGCCGTGGCACCGCATGTATCTGCATCGCTTCGAGGCGATCGTGCGCGAGATCGTGGTCGGTGAACTGAACGGACCCGCCGATTGGGCCCTGCCGTACTGGAACTACGAGGACCCGAACACCCGCTCACTGCCGTTGGCATTCCAGGCTCAGACCATGCCCGATGGCACCTCCAATCCGCTGCGTATCGAACAACGGGTGGCAGGAGCCAACACCAACGGCGAGCTTCCCGAAGGTGTGGTGTCGTCGGTCGCAGCGATGGCGACGACCAGCTTTGGGCCGACCGTGGGTTCGGTGGAGCCGTCGCTCGGTGGAGCCAATACGTCGGCCAACCATTTCGGTGCCCGAGAGTTCAACGGTGCGCTCGAGAACCAGCCGCACAACATCGTGCACGGTGTCATCGGTGGCGCAACCGGGTTCATGGGCCACCCCTTCACGGCTCCACTCGATCCGATCTTCTGGCTGCATCACTGTCAGATCGATCGGCTCTGGGAGCTATGGAATCGCAATGGCAATGTAACGACGTCGGATTCCGGGTTTGCCGCACAGACATTCCAGTTCTTCGATGTCGCCGGAGAAGTGGTGACGCTGCGCTGCGACGGCGTCCTCGACATCGAGGGCGACCTCAACTACACCTATGAAGACCTGCCGGCGCCGCTCGAGCCATCGCTCGATACCGGCGCCGCGCCCGAGGGAGTGATTCCTGTGCCAACCGAGAACATAGGAAGTAGCGGCCAGGTCACGATCGGTGCCGCGCGTGCCGAAGTCGATGTCGTTCTCGAAGAACCGAGCGGGCCGGCGTTGGACTCGGGCTCGCTCGGCGATGCTGGTGCGCCACCCCGCATGTATCTGACCATCGAGAATGCCACCGCTGCCGAGCGCCCCTCGGCGAGTTACCGGGTGGTGCTCGATATGGGCACACCGGGTGATCCGACCGACGACTTCGTGGTTGGCTATGCGTCGTTCTTCGGCATCGAGCTGGCGTCTGGCGTCGACGGCGACCAGGTGCCTCACGGCATGAGCTTCACCTACGAGATCACCAACGTGGTGGCAACGCTGCAGGATCGCGGGCTGTGGGACGCCAATCTGGTGCGAGTCGCGTTCGAGCCGATGCCCGGTCTCGACGGATCGATGGAAGACGTCGGCGCCGGGACCGATATCAGCGTCGAGGCGATCCGCGTGTACAGCGAGTAGCCGTGACGCTTACTCACACCGACCGCAGCGTCGCCGGCCGACGTCGGCAGGTTTCGCCGCGCTTGGCATGGTGGTGGCGACATCCCGAGACGCCGTGGGTGGCGGTGGTTGGGTCCGCGTGGGTAGCGCTGACGATCTGGCACTACGCCCAACATGGGGCGGCGTCGACAGAACCGTGGCGATTCGATGTTGTTGCCTGGACGCTCATGGTTGTTGCCATGATGTTGCCCGGTGTCGTGCCGATGATGCGCCAGCTGGCGTTCGGCAGTTTGTGGCGGCGGCGTAACCGCACGCCGCTGATCTTCGCTGCGACGTTCGTCGCCGGTTGGGTGATGCTCGGCGTGGCAGCAGCCGCCGTGGTCGCCGTCGGTGCTCGGGCGGTCGGCTCGACCTTCGATCCTGGGTCGGTCGCGGTTGCGACGTCGCTCGTGTTGGCAGCGTGGTGGCAGCTGACCGGCTGGAAGAAACGCAATCTACGCCGGTGCCACTTGACCAAGCCGGTTGCACCGAGTGGTTGGCGTGGCGATTGGTCGGTGGTTCGCTACGCCGGCTATCACCTGCGTGTATGCGCCGGGTCCTGTGGCGCAATCATGGCCGTGATGTTCGTGAGTCACGACTTCCACGTCATGGCGCCGCTGGCCACGGTGTCGATCGTCGAGCGGTTCCAGAACAAGCCCAACGAGCGGGCAGGCGCAGCGGCCCTGGTCGCCGTTGCCGCGCTTGTGGTGCTGACCTAGAAGACTGCGCCTAGTTTCTTGCCCGCTCCGCTACTTCGTCGTCGAGTAACACCAGTGCGCGGTCGATCAGGTCAACGTTGCCATCGAAGACGTCGCCACGAGTCATGTAGTGACGGTTCTCGATCATGATGCCGAGGTCTTCCAGAATCTCTCCCTGGCGCGCTCGAACCCGCAACGTTCGTCGAAGCGCGACGCGCATATCCACGCCGCCCGGCAGTTCGACGAGCCCGGCTGCTTGAGCGGTGTCCTTCAAGAGCGAACGGATCGCGCTGTGGGTCAACACGTTTGCGCCGCCGGCACCGGTGTTGTCGGAGCTGCTCAAGACCGGTCCGATCTCATGGTCGATGAAGCCAGCGGCGAACATGTCGGTGGCGCTGTAGCAAGCAGCATCGACGATCAGCGCCGCCGGCCCGGGATAGCGATAGTCGAACCGCTTCAGGAACGATTCGGTCGTTATCGGGAAGCCGCGACTGTGGGTGGCGCCGGTGATGGCACCTTGCTTCAGAGAGTCGGTCCACTGGCCGAGCGCCTTGATATTTCGACTGAGATGTAGTGCCAACGGGGTGGCCAGGAACTGGAAACGAGCTGGCGAGATGGCTCGGTCAGCAGACAGCACCTGAAGCAGGCTTTCGGCCGCCCGGATGCTGCCGCCGCCGTTGCCGCGCACGTCGATGATCAGGCCGGCTTCGGGCAAGTCTTTGACCAGCCCGATGAACTGGTTCACGAAAGCGACCGGGCTGGTGTCGGTGGGAAATCGAAAGATGCGAACGTAGCCGTAGCGATCGTCACCGATCGTCATCGTCCGAAAGAAGCCGCCCTTCTTGCCGGCGTAGAGCTCTTCGCGGACCTGGCTGATCGCCACGGTCTGCGCGTCGAAGCCCAGGTCGGCGTCGAGATGGTTGGGTAACAGCGCGGTGTCGGAGTCGTGGCGCATCCACTCGAACCGCACCGTGTGCCGCTCTGCGTCGGCGGTCGCATCGTCGGGCTTGAACGTGATATCCACCCACGCTTCGTCGGGAACCATCGAGGACAGCAACGGGCGGATGGTCAGAGCGTCGAGCGCTCGCATCTCTGCGGCGGGCCGGTTGCCGGCGGCCTGGCGCTCGGCGAGGAGTTCGACGGCCCGTTGGATCGGCACGCCGTTCCAGTGGCTGATCTCGACGCCGTCGACGAACCCGGCTGCTCGAGCAGCGTCGTCGGCGACCTTGCCGGCGACGAAGGTGGGCTCGCTGTCGGGGGTGTCGAAGTACTGCTCGACCCGGAACGGCAACAACACCGTCGCTGAGCGCAGCGGTTCGGGCACGAGGTACGTGGTATGCAGATCTTTGACGGTGGTGAAGACGTCGATCATCTCGCGGTGGAAATCGTCGATGCTCTGCGAATCGTCTTCGGCTTCGGCCAATCGGTGTCTGATCAGGCGCAGGCGCTGAACCGGGTCGACGGCGTGAAGTGCCCGCTTGAACGGCAGATGTGCGTACAGGCCCTGGAGCACGAGCATCGCCTGGTCGACGATCAGGATTCGTTCGTCGATGTCGAGCTCGGCGATTGTGCCCTCGACCGCCGGGGTCGAGGCATCGCCCAGGTCCAGGTCGTTGCCGAGCAGCTCATCCCACCCTGTTTCCAGCAGTGCTCGCTCGTCGGAGCCGGCGTGCTGCTCAACGATGCTCGCCAGCGCCTGTCGAGTGTCGCGGCGCGGAACGCGTATCTCATCGTCGTCGAGAAACCAGGCTCGCATCGTGCGCCTGGTGCAGCCGCACGCTTCGACGATGGCGGCCTCGGTGATGGCACCGCCCGCCATCAGCCGGCGCAGAACGCCGTCGACCTGAGCTGCAGCTTCGTATTCTGTTCCGCCTATCCGCACAGAACGAGTTAACCACAGATGGATCCGAGGCGACTGCAAAATACCACAAGCGCACGAACCGATCAGAGGGCTGCTGAGGGTTGCTAGTTTCGGTCGCGCCGGCGGGTCGGGTTGCGAGACCGCTTCTGATGCATCTCTCGGATCTGGGCTGGTGTGAGCGTCTTTCCCGTCAGTCGATCGAGAAGCACGGCGAGGTCGTCGGCGTGTTCGTCCGTCCTAGTCGCCGACGCGACGATCGACGAATCCGAGATGTTCGCGTATGCCCGGGAGCACCCCGCCCCGCATAAGACACCGAAGCACTGGATGACCGTCGACGACTTCCCCCTCACCGGCTCCGGCAAGATCCAGAAGTACGTCCTCCGTCAGACCTGGGAACGGCAGGCGCCGCAGCCTCCGGTCGGGCTGCCGAGACGGCTAACCAGCCGCTGCGATGGCGTGGGTTGAATGATGCCGTGAATATGATTCGCCCGTCGATGCCCCAAAGACGTTGGGTAGTAGTACACCGGGGTGTCAGGTTGGCGTGATCGCTATGGCCGTCGTGCAGTTCGCGGAGAGTGACCTGATGTCGCCAGGGTCGCTGGTCAAGATGTTGGGTTCGTTGGTCCGAGCCGCTTGAGCCACGACGATTGCGTCGGTTGCCGCGATCTCGCCGGGTCTTCCGGTTGCGGTTCTCAGTCGTGCCGCCTGTCGAGCGAGGTCCTCATCGACGGTGTTGATGAGACACAACCGTAGTAGCCGATTGGTGTGATGATCTCGGCGGTGGTCCCCGGTTAGCGCTTCGGTGAGAACCACAGACGGGACAACCGGCGGCCAGAGATCTCGCTCGCGTAGTTCCGCCAGACGAGCTCGCTGACCGGCCAGGGCGCTCACCCCGCCGGCGTCAAGAATGAGTGTCATGCGCTGCGACGCGAATGACTAGCAGCCTCGTCGTTGGCCGCCTCGATGCGAGCGGCCCACTCGGCCGCCTCGGTCGCCTCATCGGTGCTGACAGGCCCGAGCTCGTGTTCGAGTTGAGCAAGATACGCGTCAAGTTCGGCCACTTTGGCTTGCCGGTCGAGTTCACTCGACAATGCGAGTGTGGCCAGCCGGGAGATGTTGAGCCCAGCCGCTTTCGCAGCGGCAACAATGTCATCCGGGATCGAGACACTCACCTTTGCCATGCGCATACTATACGCATGGCACGTGTTGGGTCCAACTTCCGGTCAGGGGGCAGCGCTCCGGGATTGGCGTTCACAGACAGCTTCGGTATCTCGGCGGTCGACAGCCAGTCGGCGTAGGACTGGACGATCTCCACGACGTCGGCGGGTTCGCCGTCGATCGGGATCTGCCGAGGCCAGGTGAGCGGCGGGCTCCGGTGTTCGGGCTCGAGGAAGGGGGCGGCGATACATGTCGTGCTCTTCGGTGCTCGGCGAGCGCAGGATAGCCATCGAACGAGATTCGGATCAGAACTGGACGGCGATCGGCGTCCAGGGTGAAGTCAGCGAATGCGACAACGCCCAAGGCGAGTGAGAAGTCGCATGGTCGTGTCGAACCGTCCCGCTCATTGAGATAGACGACCTTCTTCGCGCGCCTGCCGGACCAGTCGGTCGAGGAGCGACGGATCTGCTTCGATCAATTCATCGACCAGCTGTAGCAGCGGCCACGGCGGTGGACACATCAATGCTCGCTGTGTCGACGAGTCACGGAGAGTGTTGTGAGAAACACAACGTTGTGCGCCGGGTGGGACTTGAACCCACACATCCTTACGGACACCAGGACCTAAACCTGGCGCGTCTGCCAATTCCGCCACCGGCGCAGCGAGGGCCTCACGGTAGCTGCTTGCGTGGGCTTTCTGCGTTGCTTATCGAGCGCCGGCGTGCTGACGCTCGGCCGTGCCACCTGGGCAGGGAACAGTCGGCGAAGTTGGCTTAGCCTGGCTGCATGATCGTGACAGTCAGTGAAGGAACGGTGCTCGACACTGCGACGATGGAGCTGGTCGAGAACCAGACGGTGGTGATCGAAGCGGATCGCATCGTCGATGTCGTCGACGGACGTTCGTCGGTCGAGACCGACGTGGACATCGATGCGTCGGGCCAGTTCATCATGCCAGGCTTTGTCGACGGTCACTTCCATCACTGGATCGTGACCATGGATTTCGCTCGGCTGGCGAACATGACCGCCGAGGAACGCGGCATCTTGAGTGCCACTTTGGCCGAAGGCACGGTGCGCCGCGGCTTCACCACCATCCGAGATGCGGGCGGCGACAACCGAGGTCTGATGCGCGCCATCGCCAACGGCGCGTGCGTTGGCCCTCGCATCGTGCAGGCAGGGCGAATCCTGTCGCAGACCGGCGGCCACGGCGACTATCGAACCGGCGATATTCCTACGCCCGAATGTGGCTGCCAGATGTTCGCCGACCAGGCGAGCTTCGTGGTCGACGGCGTCGACGCTTGCCGCAAAGCTGCTCGTCATGCGCTGAGAGACGGGTCACAGTTCATCAAGATCATGACCTCGGGTGGCGTGTCGTCGCCCAGGGATCCCTTCGACTCGATTCAATTCACCGCCGAAGAGATCCGTGCCATCACCGTCGAGTCCGATCACCGTCATACCTACACGACCTCGCACGCCTATACGCCGCCGGCGATACAACTGGCGATCGAGAATGGCGTGAAGTGCATCGAACACGGCAACGGCCTCGATGCTGCCACCGCTCGGCGCATGGCCGAACTAGGCACCACCATGGTGCCCACGCTCATTGCCTATAGGGCGTTGAACGAAGTCGGCCCCAAGGTCGGCTTCCCCGAGGCGATGCTCGCGAAAAACGAGGGCGTGTTCGAGATGGGTCAGAACGCCGTCGAGGTGGCCCGCACGGCCGGCGTGGAACTCGGATTCGGCACCGACCTGCTGGGTGAAGGCCACTATCTGCAGAATCAGGAGTTCGCCATCCGATCGAACCTCGAACCAGCCGCTGCGGTACTGCGTTCGATGTACGAGACCAACGTGAAGCTCTGCCACATGCAAGGCGAAATCGGTGTGGTCGCCCCCGGCGCCTACGCCGACATCGTGGTGTCACGGGTCAACCCGCTCGAAGACCTGGCCGGCCTGGCCGAACCCGACGCCAACCTGAGTGCGATCATCGTGCAAGGCGAACCCCTCCGCTGAATCCCGCCGCCAATTGTCCATGCGCCAGGCGCATGGACAATTGGCAGGGCACTTGGGTGTCCGAATCTCGCTATCCATTGATGAGTGGGCGTCGTAGAGTTCGAGGATGACGACGCTCGAAGTCCTTGGAACCTGCCATCACGACTGTCCCGACAGCTGCGGCTGGATTGCGACCTCGGTCGATGGTGTGTTGACGTCGGTCAAGGGCAACCCGGCGCACCCGTTCTCCCAGGGCGAACTGTGCCCCAAGGTCAACAAATTCGTGAGCCGAGTGATGAGCGACGAGCGTCTTCTACACCCGCTGATTCGCACCGGCCCCAAGGGAAGTGGCGAGTACCGCCAGGCAACCTGGGACGAAGCGCTCCAGATGGTGGTCGAGTCGTTCACCCGAGTCGGCAACGATCACGGTGGCGAAGCGATTCTGCCATGGTGGTCCGCCGGTACTCAGGGACTGATACAGAACGCCGGCACCAGTCACGGCTTGTTCGCCAAGATGGGCGCGTCTCGCCAAACCGGCACGGTCTGCGGCTTGGCCTCGGCGCTCGGTATGACCAGTGTCTACGGCGCGGGCCTGGGCACAGATCCAATGCAGGCCGAGCACAGCGACCACATAATCTTGTGGGGTACCAATACACGGCTGACTAACCGGCACCTGTGGCCGACCATCGAGGCCGCCCAGAAGCGCGGCGCCAAGGTCACCGTGGTCGACCCGATCCGCACGATCACCGCCGACAAGGCCGACCAGCTGATCCAGCCGCTTCCCGGCACCGACGTGGCGCTGCTGCTGGCGATTATCCACGTGCTGATCGCCGACGACCTGATCGACCACGAGTACGTGCGCGCTCACGCGGTTGGTTACGACGAACTCGCGTCCCATGTCCGTACGAACACCCCCGACTGGGCGGCGCCGCTGACCGGTTTGAGCGCCCACACCATCGCTGCGCTCGCCCGAGACATCGGCACCACCAAGGCGACCATGCTGCGGGCTCTGATCGGGGCCGAGCATCATCACAGCGGCGGCACGATCTACCGGCTGCTGTCGATGATCCCGGTGCTGACCGGATCACACCAGGTACTGGGTGGTGGCTTCGCCCGAAGCGTCGGTGCCTGGAGCGAGGTCAGCGACGTCGACTCCGGTGCCGTGGCTTGCTTGGCCGGGCAACTGGTGCAGGATGAAGCGGCGCGTCGCTCGTTCGCTCAGCCGCGGCTTGGACACACGCTCACCGAGCTCGACGATCCGATCCGGGCGCTGTTCATCTGGAACGGCAATCCGGTGCTGACCATGCCTGATGCCGCGGCCATCAGACGTGGCCTCGAGCGCAGTGATCTGTTCACCGTTGTCTCCGAGCAATTCATGACCGACACTGCCCGCTACGCCGACGTCGTTCTACCGGCGGCGATGGAGACCGAGCAGCTCGATGTGGTGCCGGCGTGGGGACACCTGTGGCTCGGATGGAACGAACCTGCGACCGAGCCGCTCGGCGAGGCTGTGTCGAACACCGAATTGTTCCGCCGACTGGCAGCCTCATTCGGCTTCGATGACCCGCAACTCCATCTTTCTGATAGGGAACAGATCGAAATGGGTGTCGGCGATCACATAGACCTCGGCGAGCTGCGCCGGAGCGGCTTCGTGCGAATCACCAACTATCCCGAAGGCCACCTGCCCTACGCCAACGGCGGCTTTGCGACCGCAACGGGCAAGGCCGAGCTGGCTACCGATTCGATCGACCTGCCCGGACTCACCCGGCTACCCGAGTGGGTGCCGGTCGCCGAGGGAGCTGGCAGCAGTGCTGACTTCCCGTTGTCATTGCAGACGCCGAAGAAGGCAACTCGCTTCTTGAACACGTCGTACTCGGACCTGAGTCACCATGCCGATCGTGAGACTCGCCCTCATATCGAGCTCGACGAAGCCGACGCTGCGCCCCGCGGTCTCAAGGCCGGCGACATGGCGCGCGTCTTCAACCACCGGGGATCTCTCGAGCTGCCTGTCGCCATCAGCGACCGCCTCCGCCCGGGAGTCGCGTGCGTCCCGTGGGGTCACGTCGAAGCGGCCTACGGCGACACCGTTGGATCTGTCAACGATCTGACGAACGCTGCCGATACCGATCTGAGCGGCGGGTCCAGCTACGGCGACACCATGGTCCAAGTCGAAGCCCTGGACCCTTGTTCATGATCCGTCCATGTACGAAGGTTCAGAAGTGACAGGGGAAGAGCATGGGCTGGGAAGTGCGCGGTGAATCGAAGCACGTTCAACCGACAGGATCGGGCCGCTATTCCGTGACTTTTCACCGAGGTGTTTGATCGGGGGAGAGCGGCTGGGCTGCGGTAACCTCCGCATATGACTTTCGGAGAGATCAACCCTTCTCTAATCCCCATGGCAGCCGGGGCTCCATCAATGAATGACCCCTCGACCCAGATCTACCATGAGCTGCTCAAACAGCGCATCGTGGTGCTAGGCACCGACGTCAACGACAATGTCGCCAACTACATCTCGGCCCAGCTCCTCTACCTCGAGGGCCAAGACCGTGACAAAGACATCATGTTGTACATCAACTCGCCAGGCGGTTCGGTGACCGCCGGTATGGCGATCTACGACACCATGCAGTTCGTGAACCCCGACGTGGGAACGATCTGTATGGGCCTCGGCGCGTCGATGGGCCAGTTCCTGTTGTGTGCGGGTGCACCCGGAAAGCGCTATGCGCTGCCCCATGCACGCATCATGATGCACCAGCCCAGTGCGGGTGTTCAGGGTCAGGCCAGCGACATCGCCATCCAGGCCGAGCAGCTCGGCTACGTCAAGAAGCTCTTGGCCGAGCGCATCGCTGGCCACACTGGGCAGACCGTCGAACAGGTCGAGACCGACAGTGACCGCGACCGCTGGTTCACCGCCGAAGAGGCCAAAGAGTACGGCCTGATCGACAGCGTCATCGTTCGCCGCGGCGA
>ENA-ORXR01000920-ORXR01000920.1-marine-metagenome-genome-assembly--contig:-NODE-920-length-34756-cov-3.971251_pt1 | contig 34756 bp, 34 predicted proteins | sample MGYA00237866_ERZ511479 | MGnify/ENA metagenome assembly ERZ511479
AAATGTCACCTCGCCCTTATCGCCTGCCTGTCCGCCGCTTTCAGCATAATAGGGCGTGGCATGGGTGACGAACATGACGTCCGTATTTTTAGCGCTGTCCACAGCCGCGCCGTCCACGACGAGTGTGTGAACAGGGCTGGTGACAAACAGTTCTTTATAGCCCGTAAATTCCGTCGGGCCATTGGCTTCACGAGCGGCGAGCCAGATGTCATCTGTGCCAGCATCGCCGGATTTGAAACCTGCCGCGCGGGAGTCTTCTTTTTGCTGGGCCATGGCAGTATTAAAGCCGTCCGTGTCGACCTCAATGCCTTTGGCGCGCAGCGCGTCTTGGGTCAAATCGAGCGGGAAGCCGTAAGTGTCATAGAGCTTGAACGCCGTGCCGCCGTCCAGCGTATCGCCTTCGCCTAAGGACGCTGTGGCCTCTTCAAGGAGCGCTGTGCCGCGTCCGAGCGTTTTACGAAAGCGTTCTTCTTCTTGTTCAAATGTCGCTTTTATGGCGGCTTGGGCGCGGCCAAGTTCACTATAGGCATCGCCCATCTCAGTTATCAGTGCAGGTACCAAGCGGTGCATGAGCGGATCTTTTGCGCCGAGAATATGCGCGTGGCGCATGGCGCGGCGCATGATGCGGCGCAGGACATAGCCGCGGCCTTCATTAGACGGGGAGACACCATCGGCCATAAGAAATGAACAGCTGCGCAAATGGTCAGCAATCACGCGGTGAGAAAACCTGGCCTCACCTATGGCCTTCACCCCTGTCAAATCAACAGAGGCGGCAATTAGATTTTGGAAAAGGTCGATGTCGTAATTATCGTGCTTACCTTGGAGGATGGCCGCGGTGCGCTCAAGCCCCATACCCGTATCAATGGAGGGCTTAGGCAAAGGTGTTTGCGCGCCATCTTTGGAGCGCTCAAATTGCATAAAAACCAGGTTCCAAATTTCAATGAAGCGGTCACCATCTTCATCAGGTGAACCTGGAGGGCCGCCGGGAATATCAGAGCCATGGTCATAGAAAATTTCAGAACACGGCCCGCAAGGCCCCGTATCACCCATGGCCCAGAAGTTATCGGATGTCGCAATACGAATGATGCGATCATCAGAAAGCCCTGCTACTTTTTTCCAAAGATTAAAAGCTTCGTCATCCGTGTGATAGACCGTGACTAAGAGCTTATCTTTATCCAAGCCAAAGTCTTTGGTGACTAAGTTCCACGCATGTTCAATGGCGTCGGCTTTGAAGTAATCGCCAAAGCTGAAATTACCGAGCATTTCGAAAAACGTATGATGGCGAGCCGTATAGCCGACATTATCCAAATCATTATGCTTACCACCCGCGCGAACGCATTTTTGCGAGGTGACCGCGCGTGGATATGGCGGGGTCTGCGCGCCCGTAAAATAGTCTTTAAATTGCACCATACCCGCATTGGTAAAGAGCAATGTCGGATCATTATCCGGCACTAAAGGGCTGGAGGCCGCAACATTATGTCCCTGCCCCTCAAAGAAGCTTAAAAATTGCTGCCGAATATCACGTAAGCTTGTCATTACCGCTCATTACCTCTTTTATAGAGCATTCATATAGTGCATTTCGCGTAAATGTTGACTCAAAAATTCAACTAAGTGTGTTGATTTTTTGAGATATTTTTTGACTCTTATGTAACGCGAATTCCACGAGAAAGAGCGCCTGACTTAGCCAAGCGCTCTTTTGTCAAAAGACAGGGATATACGGGGAATTCTGCCTTTTAGACGGGGAATTCGTAATATGTGGCTTAGGCGCCTAGCGAGGTGATGTTATCTGGCTCAGCCTCATCATCTTCAACTTGTTCGCTCTTTGGCATCAGAAGCTCTTCTTCAATCAGGCCTTCATTGATACGGATTTTACGTTCCAAATCAGCCGCAATATCAGGATTGTCCTTTAGGAAGGTCCGCACATTTTCGCGTCCCTGCCCGATGCGCTCATCGCCGTAAGAATACCAGCTGCCGGACTTTTCGACGACTTCGGCTTTCACGCCTAAATCAATAAGCTCGCCTGTCTTGGAAATCCCTTCGCCATACATGATATCAAATTCAACTTGGCGGAATGGCGGCGCGACTTTGTTTTTCACGACTTTAACGCGGGTCTGGTTGCCGACAACTTCATCGCGATACTTAATCGCGCCGATACGGCGAATATCAAGACGCACAGAGCTGTAGAATTTAAGCGCGTTACCGCCCGTTGTCGTTTCAGGCGAGCCATACATCACGCCGATCTTCATGCGGATTTGGTTGATAAAGATAACCATACAGCCGGATTTTGAAATCGAGCCTGTCAGCTTACGAAGCGCTTGGCTCATCAAGCGGGCTTGAAGACCCGGAAGACTATCGCCCATATCGCCTTCAAGTTCAGCGCGCGGCGTTAGCGCGGCCACAGAGTCGATGACAAGAATATCCACCGCGCCGGAGCGCACTAGTGTATCAGCAATCTCAAGGCCTTGCTCACCTGTATCAGGCTGAGCGATCAAAAGCTCATTGACGTCAACACCAAGCTTACCGGCATAGACGGGATCAAGCGCATGTTCCGCGTCAATAAAGGCCGCAACGCCGCCTGTCTTTTGCATTTCAGCAATGACGTGCAGAGATAAAGTTGTCTTACCTGATGACTCAGGGCCGTAAATTTCGATAACGCGGCCTTTGGGCAGACCGCCTATGCCCAGCGCAATATCAAGGCCGATAGAGCCTGTTGAAATGGATTCGACATCCATCGTACTTTTTTGGCCGAGCTTCATAACGGCGCCCTTACCAAAGGCGCGGTCAATTTGGCTCATCGCAGCTTCGAGCGCTGCGGATTTATTTTTGTCGTCGGCTTTACCCACGACGGTTAAAGGGGTTGAATTTTTTCTGGCCATAACGGAACTCCAGTAAAAATGACCGGAGCCCTTCGGTCATCGTCTTGAAATTGCGGCTGGTATCGGACTGCCGTAATAGCTTTGTTCCACAAATGTTCTCAAGGCGCAAGAAAAAAGAACATTTACGGAACGAAAAATGATAAGTCATTGATTATGCTTCACTTTCGCCAATCTCCGCTTTCACTTTCTCCGCCAATTGCGCCAGTGTAAAAGGTTTTGGCAGGAAGGTCACGTCAGGTTCTTCCGAGAGTAAGTCTGAAAATTCCTCTTCGGCATAGCCTGAAATAAAGACGATTCTTGCCTCGCCCAACATCGCCCGGCCTTTCTTGAGCAAGGTGGGTCCATCCATGCCCGGCATGACCACATCAGATATCATCAGGTCAAACGGCTCCTCGGCTTCTTCGAGCATTTCAAAGGCTTCTTCACCGTCTTCGGCCTCGACAACATTATAGCCTTTCTTGCGCAAGGATTTTGCCGCGATGAGACGCACAGAGGCCTCATCCTCAACAAAGAGAATATTGCCCTGCCCCGTCAGGTCAGCCGGTTTCTTAGCAACGGCAGCCGCTTTGGGAATGTCTTCTTCGGTCACATCATTCGGATCGACGGCTGGCAAATAAATGCGGAACGTCGTGCCCACGCCCAGCTCACTATCCACCGTCAGATGCCCGCCCGATTGCTGCACAATTCCGTAAACCGTGGCCAAGCCGAGACCTGTGCCTTTGCCGATTTCTTTGGTGGTAAAGAACGGTTCAAAGATTTTGGATTTTACATCATCCGTCATGCCTGTGCCCGTATCGGCAACTTCAATGACAACGAAATTATCCCCGGGAATGGTCTTAAGCGCCAATCCCAAGCTGGTATCATCAATGTCTTGGCGTGCCTTTTCCAGGCTGGAAATCGTAATCGTGCCGCCGCCTTGATCTTCCATCGCGTCGCGGGCATTGACACAGAGGTTCATCAAGACTGTATCAATCTGGCTTTTATCCGCGCGCACAGGCGGCAGCCCTCGGCCATGCACGACATTGAGTTTGGCCCGCTCGCCTAAGGTCTGCTTTAGCGTAACAATCATCTCAGACAGCGTATCGGTGACATTGAGCAATTCCATGCGGCGGGTTTGTTTACGTGAGAACGCCAAAAGCTTTTTAACAAGCGCCGCCGCGCGAATACCCGTTGTATTGATATTTTGCAGCTCAGGATATGACGGATCGCCAACCGGGTGACGCTGCAAAAGCTCATCCGTATTCAGGCGAATAGCCGTCAAAAGGTTATTAAAGTCATGGGCCACGCCCGCCGCTAATTGCCCAATGGCCTGCATCTTTTGCGATTGAACCAGTTGATCTTCTAGCGATTTACGCGCGCTTGTATCCACAAGATAGGCCCAAGCGGACGACTCAACAATCGGGTCGGGCACGATGTAAACAGAGACAGGCAGCATGTTCGTCCCTGCCAAGGTTGCGTCAAAGGGCTTATCCGTCTCGCACTCAAAGGCCGTAAGCGCTAAGAAGCGGTGCTCGGCATCATTCTTGGTGAATATCTTGGAAAAAGGTAATCCCTCCCAAGATACCCCCTCGCTCATGCGTTCAAAGGCAGGGTTGGCGCTTGTCACATTCGCTTTGCTGAGGTCCGTGCCGTTCAAATGCAAAATCGCAACGGGCGCAGAGGAGAACCCCGTCTCCATATCTTTATCGGCCGACGGTGTGCCTGCACCCGCAAGGGGTATAGCGCGCGCTGTTTTATTCGCCCCAAGGCTTGAATGCCCATAAACCGCAACACTGGCAATGGCTTCGCCGCCATCAAGCTCACTCCACGTCCCGACCATAATACTAGGCGTCACGACGCCTTTGCGGGTAATCAGCCGTGTATCGGTGCGAATGACGCGGCCCGGCGTTGCGGGACTATCCAGTAGGCTTTCCGGGTTCTCAATGAATTCCCGCATATAATCCGGACGAAGGTTTTCTTCCCCGCCCAGCCAGCGGTCAAGAACAGAATTTGTCGCAATGACGCGGCCTTCCTTATTCACAGAAAACAGACCCACAGGGGCCTCCGCCAAGACGCTGTGCTCGCTTTGGCTTTCCTCTGTGACATCCGTAATGTGCCAAAGCTGCTGACGTTCCAGCTTCGTAACATGAACGCGGTAAGTGCTGAGCTTTCCGTCCGCATCCAGCGTATCGATAATCTCCTGCGCCTGCGCTGTGTCTTTGTGCATGTGATGTAATCGAAAGATTGCAGCAGAGGTTTGTTTGCCGCCCGAGCTAAATAAGCGGTCAACTGAAGGCGCAGTTTCGCTTACGCTAGCTACGCCAATTTTCTTGGCGAAGTTTAAATAAGCCTCATTGGAATGAACGACCTTGCCGTCCTCCATCAACACCATGCTTTCGGGGTTACTAAAAAAAGCCTGTGCATAAGGCCCATCTCGAGGCGACTTGCGCCGTTCAAAACCTTCCGAGCTTTGCCCGCCCATCAACACACTGACCACAGCTAATACGCCGACTAAGGCCATGCCGCCTAATAAAAGAATAGCCGGCAAGCCCAAAGCCGCAGCATTCAGAGCCGCAATGACGGCGCAGGCCGCAATAACTATACCCAAAACGCTGACCAAAACCCAGACCCAAATGGGCCGTGACGCCGCGTCCTCACTATTTTCCATATCTCGAATCACTAAAACCATGGCGCAACCTTAGACACTTTCTCGCAGTCTTACCTATTATTCTGGCAGATAATGCGCGGATAAGTCTAAAATATGGCCTTGGCCTTTCCAAGAGCTTCGTTAGGATGAAAGAATATATTTTATGGGACAGTTATGATGCGTTTTTCGAAGCTTCTTTTATCGTCAACACTTTCTGCAGGAATGCTACTCGGGGCCTGTACGCCGCGAGGTGATAATAAGACCCCGTCAAAGGCGGAAATCGTCGAAACCCAAAGCCAGGCGCTTAATGATTGGTTTCAAGCCCGCTATGAAGACGAGCTCGCGCGCTCCCCAATGACCCAGACTTATCTTGGGATAAAAGATAATCAGGATAAGCTGGATGACGCCTCTCAACTGGCCGATGATGAGAGCGCGGCCTTGTCCAAAGCCTGGCTAGAGGACATGCGCCGCCAATTTGACGTTGACCGCTTGGACAAACAAACAGCCTTATCTTATCGCCTCTATGAATTCGCGACTGAGGATTCTCTTGAAAGTCACAAATTTAGCGGCAATGAGTATATCTTTCAGCATATGAGCGGGCCTCATACGAGCCTGCCCTCATTTATGATCAACTTTCACACAGTGGCGAGTGTTGAAGACGCCCAAGCCTATATTTCAAGGTTGGAAGACTCGCAGCGATATCTTGGGCAATATGCAGACAAGGCTCAGGCCCAATTTGAAAATGGCGTTGTTCTGCCGAAATTTGTCTATGCTAAAATCTCCGAAGCCTCGCGCAATGTCATCACCGGCGCGCCCTTTAGCGAAGGTGAAGACAGCCCCGTCTTTGCAGACATAAAAAGCAAAGTGGAAAAACTGGACATCACCCAAGACCAAAAAGACAGTTTGATAGATGACGCTCAAAACGCCCTTCTCTCCTCATGGCAACCGGCCTATTTAAATCTCATCACGATGTTTTCAGAACACGAAGCTGGGGCTGATGAAGATGACGGCGCGTGGAAGCTGCCCGATGCGCAGGCCTATTATGCCGCGCGGCTGCGTCACTATACGACGACGGATATGAGCGCCCAAGAGGTTCACGACATCGGCCTGAAAGAAGTGGCGCGCATTCAAGACGAAATGCGCGAGATTATGAAACAAGTCGAATTTGACGGAGACTTAAAAGAGTTTTTCGAATTCCTGCGCTCTGATCCGCAATTTGTATTCCCTAATAACGATGAAGGCCGCGCGAGTTATATCGCGCAAGCCACTGATATCATTGAAGATATGAAAGGACGCCTTGACAGTCTCTTTATTACAAAGCCTAAAGCCGATATCGTCGTCAAACGCGTGGAGCCGTTTCGCGAAGCCACGGCCTTTGGCGCATTTTACAATCGACCTGCTGCAGATGGGTCTCGTCCCGGAACCTATTATATCAACTTAAGAGATGTTGCCGAGCAGCCCAAATATCTCATGCAAGCCCTCGCCTATCACGAAGGCATTCCAGGTCATCACATGCAAATTGCTATCGCCATGGAGCTGGAAGGCTTACCTAAATTCAGAACGATGGGCGGTCATACAAGTTACATTGAAGGCTGGGCGCTTTATGCCGAGTCTGTGCCCAAAGAGCTTGGGATTTACACAGACCCCTATTCTGACTTTGGCCGCCTCTCCATGGAGATATTCCGCGCCGCGCGGCTTGTTGTTGATACAGGCATCCACACGAAAAAATGGACCCGCGAAGACGCCGTTCAATATTACCTCGATAACATTCCCAATCCTGAGGGCGATGTTCGCGCCGAAATTGATCGCTACATTGTCTGGCCTGGCCAAGCGACGGCCTATAAAATCGGGATGTTGAAAATTCAAGACTTACGCAGCGACGCTGAAACGCGGCTCGGCGAGCAGTTCGACATAAGAGAATTTCACGATGTGGTTCTCGCAAATGGCTCAGTCCCTTTAAAAGTGCTCGAAGAGCTGGTAAATGACTGGGTAAAGTCAAAAGGATAATATGATGCGCAAATTTCTTCTTCTCGGGGCCGCCGCCCTCACCCTCACGGCCTGTAATAACGCCGAGACGACATCCAAAACCGAAGCCTCCGCCATTGACTCCCCCTCCGTTGTCGAGACCGCTGAAAAAATGCAACAGGCCGACGCGAATGTTCGGCTTAATGCGTGGTTTGAAGATAAATTTATGGAACGGGCCCGCCGCTATCCGCAACGCTTGGCCGGACTTGGTATCAAAGAACGTATGGACGAGTGGAACGATCCCAGCCGCGCCTTTGCCCTCGAAGAACTGGACCGCATCTCGCAGGACATGAAAGAGCTAGAAGCTAATTTCGACCCTGCTGATTTAGATGAAAGCGGCAAACTCTCCTACCGCCTTTTCTTAGAGAACAGTCAAAACACGCTAGACGGCGCAAAGTGGTGGTATCACGGCTATGCCTTGACACAAATGTTTGGCGCCCATGCTGGCGTCCCGACATTCCTGATTAACGAGCACCCGATTAAGTCTGTCGAGGATGCTAAAAACTATATTAAGCGACTCGAAGGCGTTGACGCCTATCTGGGCGAAGTTGTCCAAAACTCTCGCGACAGCGCCGCCAAAGGCATCATGCCGCCAAAATTTGTCTATGCGCATGTTATCCGTACAGCCGACAATATCGTCAGCGGCGCGCCTTTTGATGATAGCGATGATCTAAACCTCATGCTGGATAACTTTAAAACCAAAGTTGATAAGCTGGATATTTCTGACACAGAAAAAGAAGGCCTTTATGCGGACGCCATTACCGCGCTGCTGACCTCTGTAAAGCCCGCCTATGCGGGTCTCCTGACCGAGATGGAAGCCCAGCAAGCCAAAGCCACAACGGATGACGGGGTCTGGAAATTGCCTGACGGCGCAGATTACTATGCTTATCGCCTCAATCGTATGACGACAACGGATATGAGCGCAAAAGAGATACATGATCTCGGCCTCAAAGAAGTTGACCGTATTCACGGCGAAATGCGGAGCATCATGAAAGATGTTGGCTTTGAAGGTAGCCTCCAAGAATTCTTTAAATACCTTCAGGACGAACCCCGCTTTACTTATGAAGATTCAGACGCGGGGCGCGAAGCCTATCTGGCTGAAGCCACGCGTATCATTGACGTGATGACAGAGCGTTTGGACGAAGTCTTTTTGCGCCGCCCCAAAGCAAAACTCGAAGTGCGCCGCGTCGAAGCTTTCCGCGAAAAAGCTGCCGGCAAAGCCTTCTATTCACGCGGAACGCCTGATGGCTCTCGCCCCGGATATTACTATGCCAACCTCTATAAAATTAGCGACATGCCGAAATATCAAATGGAAGCCCTTGCCTATCACGAAGGCAATCCCGGTCACCACATGCAGCTCTCCATCGCGCAAGAGCTGGAAGGCATTCCGAAGTTTCGCAAACATAACCGCGTGACAGCTTATACCGAAGGATGGGGCCTTTATTCAGAATATTTCCCTAAGGAAATGGGCTTTTATGAAGACCCCTATTCCGACTTTGGACGGCTCGCGATGGAGCTCTGGCGCGCGGCCCGCCTTGTGGTCGATACGGGCTTGCATGACAAGAAATGGACGCGCGAGGAAGCCATTGATTACCTCACAACAAATACACCCAACCCTGAAAATGACTGCATCAAAGCCATTGAGCGCTATATTGTCATGCCAGGCCAAGCGACCGCCTATAAAATCGGGATGAATAAGCTTCTCGACTTACGCGAAGAAGCAAAAGAGGCTCTAGGAGATAAATTCGACATCCGCGAATATCATGACGTTGTCATTGCGTCGGGTCCTGTGCCGCTAAACATCCTCGAAGAACGCGTGGATAGCTGGGTCGCGAGTAAGGGGTAGCTTGCGCTTTCGCCGAACACACCTTAAGAACAAGACATGAACGGTAAAGACGGCACATCATATTCTAAGCCTCTCTCTGAAATAAGAGAGGATTTGGCCGACTACTGGGAAGGCCCTGAAGTTGAAATGACAGCGGCTGAACGTGAGATTTGGATAAAAGAACTCAATGAAAGCTTGGAGAAAGCCCGACGCGATATTGCCGCGGGTCGCGGTATTCCAGCAGAGATTGTTATGGCAAGAATGCGTAAGCGCTATAACTTAAGCTCCGCTAAACCTACCCCGCGCGAACCTTTTCTCCCTTTTCGTGCATCTCTTGGGCTTCGAGGCTGAGCTTTGCCGTTGGACGGACGTCCAAGCGCTTTAGGCGGATAGGATCACCTGTTTCTTGGCAATAGCCATATGTGCCGTCTTCAATACGCTTCAAAGCTTTATCGATTTGGTTGACGAGTTTACGCAGGCGGTCCCGTGTGCGCAGTTCCAACTGACGGTCCGCATTGGCCGCCGCTGTATCAGCCGGATCTGGATAGGAGACACTCTCCTGTTGCAGAAAAGCAACCGTTTCCTTGGTCTGCTCTATAACGTCATCTTTCCAAGCCCGCAGCTTTTGACGAAAATATTCCTGCTGCTTCGCATTCATGAACTTTTCGTCTTCAGAAGGCACATAGCCTTTAGGTAACTTCACGGGCTTTTTCGTCTTTTTTGCTGTAGCCATGCGAGCCTCCAATTGCAAAATTACATCCCAAAATTTCTCTCGCGACTCGTTAAGCGGTCGTCGACTGAGCCGCGTAATATCGCGGTAATATTTCAAGAGCAACACGATTCCCCACAAATAACTGTGATTAAAAAACGACTCTTGCAAGTCACCGCTCTGCGTATAAAAAGCTAAGCAAATAAGGATATAATTATGAAGTTCGAAGGCACAAAGAATTACGTCGCCACGCAGGACCTGAAAATGGCGGTCAATGCCGCGATTACGCTGGAACGCCCCCTCTTGATTAAAGGGGAGCCCGGAACAGGTAAGACAGTCTTAGCCCATGAAATCGCTAAAGGGCTCAACACGCCATTGCTTGAATGGAATATCAAATCCACCACCAAGGCCCAACAAGGCCTCTATGAATATGACGCTGTGGCCCGTCTGCGCGATTCGCAATTGGGCGAAGACCGCGTTCACGATATTTCCAATTACATCAAAAAAGGAAAATTATGGGAGGCGTTTGAGTCTAAAGAGCGCCCTATCCTGCTGATTGACGAAATCGATAAAGCGGACATCGAATTTCCCAATGATCTGTTGCACGAGCTCGATAAGATGTCGTTTCATGTTTACGAGACGGGCGAGACGATTACGGCTAAACAGCGCCCGATTATCATCATTACCTCTAATAATGAGAAAGACCTGCCAGATGCGTTTCTGCGCCGCTGTTTCTTTCACTATATTCAATTTCCCGATGATGAAACCATGGCGAAAATCGTTGAAGTCCACTTCCCGAACATCAAGCCGCGTCTGCTTAATGCGGCGATGAAGCGCTTTTTCGATGTGCGCGCCATGCCGGGCCTTAAGAAGAAGCCGAGCACCTCGGAACTTCTAGATTGGCTCAAACTTCTATTGGTTGAAGATATTGACCCTGAAACCCTCAAAGAAGCCGACCCCAAAAAGCTCATCCCGCCGCTCCACGGCGCTTTGCTAAAGAACGAACAAGACGTGCATTTATTCGAGCGCTTAGCGTTTTTGAACAGACGCGAGAGCTAGGCGAAAGAGCTTAAGGACAAGCATATGACCCGACTATTTCTGTCCGTGAACGCCATTTTATTTATCGGCTTTGGCGTTTACGTCTTTTTCACTGCGCCAGAGATTTTCCAAAATATGGGGTTTGGTGATTTAGGCTCAAATGCGCTTTATGAAGTCCGAAGCAATTATGGCGGCGTCAGCTTGGGAATAGGCCTGCTCTGCGCTTTTGCGGCTTTTAAATCAAAGCTCGAGCGCCCTGCCTTGTTTATCCTCATGACCTATACAGGTGGGTATGCGCTAGGACGTATATTGGCCCTACCATATGAAGGCACACCTTCAATGGCGCTCATCGGTTACGGAGTTTTCGAAGCCGTAGATGCGGTTCTTGCGGCACTATTGTTAAAGAGCGAAGGTAATGGTTAAAAACAAGACTGGTAATCCAAAAACATGTCTCAAAATAGAAAGCTTTTACTACCCAATGGCGATTATAACTTTGGAATCATTCCCAAAATTATATCCAAAGGTGTGTTGATTCCAGAAGGTGATATTTTTTTAAAACTAGGACGACACATCGGTCCAAGTAGAGGCTTTGGCGCAAATCATATATGGGCAGAACATACTAAAGAAATGGATAGGGCAGGTTTCAAACAATTTAGTGACGTCCCAGCCTATGTGAATAGTATTATCTGTTCTGGTTCCGCAATTCACTGTGAGTTCGCACAATTAAAAGGTTTTCAGAGGCTAACAGTTTTGAGAAACTCTACCGGCACTGCAATTCTAGAATATAAAGGCCAATATCCAAATGGACACTATTCTGTTGTCACTGCCTTTTCAGGCAATAAAAAACACGGTCCCAAGATTGGAACCGTGCTATAATTTTTGTGTTCGCAGTAGCAGCATTTCCTTAGCACAAGGGGTCGGAAACCAACTTAATGTCCTGCAAATAAAGTCCCTGTCGACTTTACCTTCCACATAAGCCGCCGATTAACAGGTGAGGCAAACTCAAAAAGCTCTTTAAGACACCCTGTTTATGTAAGACAAAATCGGCAAAATGTCAAGTTTATGAACGAAGTGTTCGTTAGAGTTTGATTCATTGGATCAAATTCTTCCTCAACCCGCAAAGTCCCAAATGACGGGCACGTCCTTTAGCTCATCCTCATAATAGGCTTGAAAGCCTGGCATTTTGACCTGATTGAGAAAACTGGAATAGGCCATATAGCTGACGAGGAACCGTAAATCTTTGGCCCATGGCGGCATGAATTTAGGCGGGGTCAGGCGGCCTCTACTGGCCAGTTGCGCCAAAGCAGGCACATCCTCGAGATCCATTTTTCCGGCAAAGAGAATGCGGATTAAATCGGCGCGGCCAATCTTGACCACAGACCGCATAAAATTATGCACCCGCAAGAGCCCGTTCAGATAAACCATATCCTTGGTAAAAGGCGCGCCGCCGCTAATCACGCCGCCTCTAAAGACACGCCTCGCATTATCATAGGCTTGATCGGGGTCGGTGCGATCCGCGTAGAAATCATAAACCTCTTTAAAGTCTGCGCCCTCAATCGCCATCTGAATAGCGATAACGCGGTCCGCCAGGCGGCGAAAACGGTTAGGGTCCATCGCGCCGCTGATAATCTCGGCAAAAACCGCGAGGCCTTCTTGGATCTCTGTCGTGCCGGCATGGGCACGACCAAGAACTTTGAAATGCTTTTGCGAATTTCCGTTCAAACCCGTCGCCGCATGGATGAGCGCTTCATGTTGCAAAAGCTGCTCAACATCGCGCTCTGTGAAGCCGGCGGATTCGCGAATACGGATACGTTTAGAGCTCGCCGCCGCCTTGGCCGAAAGCTCCTTCGTGACAATCACTTTTGGCGCAGAGCCTTCAAAATGGCGGGCCAGTTTTTCGCGCAATTCATCCGCAAATTCTTGGGAGGTGAGCTGATGCTCAGCCCCTTCCATAACGAGTTTTGAAAAATCCAAATCCGCCAGAGACGAATCCATATGGCGCGCCAGATCCAGCACTCTCGTTTTTTTATCCAGCATAAGCTGCGTCGGCTGCCCGTAAAGCGTAACGGAATGCTCGAAAAACTCTTTCGTCCCGCGCGTTTCAATAAGGTTGACCGTCGCTTCAAGCGTATCGGCGAGCCGCCCCAGCCATTCAAATACAACGTGATCGCCTTCAATCTGCGCTCGTGCCGCCGCAATGTAATCGCGCGTCTTCGACGTATCGACTTTGGCATAGCGCGGCGCGGGCAGTTTCCCCTTTTCCAAGAAACGTGTACGGCAAGACGCGCTCCATTCTACTGAGGATAAAACGCGCATGGATTTAGCCGCCGCGTTAAGCGCCTGCCCTGCCTTTTTAGCTTTCGCAAAATGTGCTGTTGATAAAGGGTTCATCGGATGAGTGTTGGCAAAGCTCGGAAGCTTTGTCCATGTCTTAACACCCTACCCGCATTATAAAATAAAACACCCGCCTTGAAGAGCGGGTTTAATTTTTCGGTGTTAGCAAGAGGCTTACTCAGCCGTTACAAGACCGCATTGTTTCTGTTCCATTTTAATCTGCTTGGTCAGGCGAACCGCATTTTGCGAATAGGCTTCAGTCACAGATCCTGAATTCACAGTCTTACCCCGGAGTGTACTCACCTCAGGGCACAGATGAAACACGAGCTGAGATGATGACTTCTCAGCGCCATTTTTCGGGGCAATCCAATAGACGACATCTTGGCCGCCAGTGGCTTCTGCGACAGCTTCTGAGTCTTTCGCAATATCTTGAGCCTGTTCAGCAACAGCAGGTGAACAGGCCGTCGTCGGCAGCTTAGCCTTAATCTGGGCCGCACACTCATTCATGTCTTGCGTATATTGCTCCGTCGATGGCGCGTTGTAATCGGCCCCGAAAACAAATGTGGCAATCAATGCCAAGACAGCCCCAAAGCCCCCTGCGATTTTCTTGGTTCTCGGGTCCATATCTGGATCTAAAAAGATCATAGCAAGCAAAGGCAGGAAGGCGATCAGCGTAATAATTGCGCCCAGCTGGTTTTGGATAAAGAACTTAGCAGGCTCAGACTTGCTCGCGGGGTCATGCCGATTGGCCTTTTTCCACATGATGCTGCCAGCAATGGCGAAAATACCAATCACGACGAAAAGGCCAATCATCAGAGCGAGACCGCCCTCATTGAAGTGCTTTTTGAGAATCAGAACAATCGCCGCAATCTCTGTGCCGATGGCAATCACCCACGAGACCGCCGCAAACAGGCGTAGCTTTTTCGCTTTGCCTTTTTGGTCTTCTGACGCGGCCCAAGCTTTGGTCACGTCTACGTCTTCTGTTTGTTCGTTATCAGCCATTTTATATCCCCTTATCTCAATAATTTTTCGACACACATCGAAAGTAAGACTATAACCCGCGCCCCTATGAACGGGTTACATAATCCAAGGGGATTTATCCATAAAAAAATGCAGGGCTGAAAAACGAGCATAATTCATTATTTGGGACATTGCCCACCCTTACGAGTGAAAAATTCTCATTGCAGACCTTAGCTCTGAGACCCTAGTAGCTCAAAACAAGACACTAAGTTCACCCCAAATACACCCAATATTTATCTTCTTTCTTCGTTCAAATGTAAGGCAATTTTGTCAAAAAAAATATTATGGAAAATGCCCAAACACAGAGCCTATTAGAAGTTTTGGCCATGGCAATATTTGCCGATAAGCGGATCTTAGCATCTGAGATTACCTCATTTGTAAAAGCCGTGAAATACCTTCAGGCCCAAAAGGTCATAAAAGATCAGCTCACAGAAACCCGTATCATCTTATGGTACGAGACTCATAAGGAAAGACTTCAAGAGATTCTTACTACCCATGAATTTGAAAACTGGCTGCATACTCTATCTGTATCACTCGAGCATATCCAAGACCCTCAACCCATATTTAACGCAGTAAAGCTAATATCTGAAGCTGATGGAGAATATCATATTAGCGAGAAAGCTTATGCTGTCCTCATACAGGAACACCTCGCGGCTTGATTATCCTCATTGCAGACATTAGACGAGAGGCCGATGTCGCCCAAAAACGGCCGCTGGTAATGGTTTGGCAACAAGGCAGTTTTCACCCAAAGTAGACAGCAGGTAATGTTTGTCGACATGATGATGTTATATTAGTCACACCTAACACCCACATTATACTCGAGTATGATATCGACGTAGCCGCCTGAAGCTTTGATATGCCTTCTTTCTCCAGCTTCAAGCCATGTAACATAACCGCCTTCATCTATACGACAAGACTGACTAGTAGGGCCTTCATGGTCACATCCTAAACCGTTCTTTTTAAATGTAAGACCGAGATCAAATGCGTCGGAGTTTTTATCATAAAATCCCATGCCTTCCTCGGGAACGCCTCCGGAAATAGTGCATTCGCCAAGCTCAACTGAGAACTCAGCACTACGCCCATACCGTTCAGAATTGCTCGGGTTTAGCTTAGATTCATCCTGATTATTTATCTTGTTTAGTGTCGGTTCTAGTTCTGTAGCAGTAACAGTAACAGCTGGCTGTTTTTGAATGGGTTTTATTTCAGTATTAGGGTCGTGGGAGTCATTACAGCCGATTAGAGTGACTGCTAGTGATGCAGAAATTAACAAAGAGCAAAAAACTTTCATTAATTTGAGTCCTAACACACATAACAAGATTGAAGAAATTAATATTTTGAAGATATACGCGAGCGTCCTAAAATCGCCTGAATCCGCAGCTCCATAACAGCCGCTGGTAATGTTTGAGATTTCGTACTCGCGGGATGTCTGCAATGCCCCCACACTGACCAAAGCCACTGCCGTGGCCTTATCCGACTAAAATCGATACACAGTATCGATTTTTAGGCTGCGCCTAACATCTTCTAAGCCCCCATGGCTGACATCAGCCTCTACATAACAATCGCCCTTGCCCTGCCCCGCCAATCCGCTTATCCCGCGCACATGTCTTCAGCCCTTGAAATAGAGCCTAACAAGCGCCGTGTCTTTGCGATTATCTCTCACCCGGATGCGGGTAAGACGACGCTGACGGAAAATATGCTGCTGGCGTCAGGCGCGATTCATCAGGCGGGCCAAGTGGCGGCGCGTGGTGAAGCTCGGCGCACGCAATCTGACTGGATGAAGATTGAGCAAGAGCGCGGCATTTCCGTCTCCTCCTCCGTCATGACATTTGAACATGCCGACCTTATTTTTAACCTGCTGGATACACCAGGCCATGAGGACTTTAGTGAGGACACATACCGTACCCTCACCGCAGCCGATTGCGCGGTCATGGTGATTGATGCGGCCAAAGGTATTGAACCGCAAACGCTCAAACTTTTCGAAGTCTGCCGCCTGCGCGATATTCCAATTATCACCTTCGTCAATAAGCTTGACCGCGAAGCCCGCGACACATTTGAAATCATCGCCGAGATTGAAGATAAGCTCGCCCTTGATGTGGTGCCGATGCAATGGCCTGCCGCCTCAGGCCGCCGTTTTCGCGGGGTCTCTGATTTGCGCACGGGACAGTTCCTAAAATTTGCCAAGCCTGATTCTGGCAATGCCCATGAATGGACGCCCATTGAGGGCAATTCCATCGGACAACATTTTGATGATGAAAGCCTGCTAGAAGAATTTATCGAAGAACAAGAACTCGCGAAGGAATACCCTGATTTCAACATACAAAGCTTTCGCGAAGGCCATATGACGCCCGTTTATTTCGGTTCGGCGCTGCGTAAATTTGGCGTGCTGGAGCTTATCAATGCGCTGGCTGAATTTGCGCCCGGCCCGCAACCTGAAAGCTGCGTCAAAGCTGGACAAGCGACCGAGATGCTCCCGACCTCCAAGGAAGTCTCGGGCTTTGTCTTTAAGGTTCAAGCCAATATGGATTTAAACCATCGCGATCGTGTCGCCTTTCTGCGGCTCTGCTCAGGCGAGTTTAAGCGCGGCATGAAGATGAAAACCGCCGAAGGTAAATCCATAACCGTACACAACCCCGTCATGTTCTTTGCCCAAGACCGCGAGATTGCCGAGAACGCCTATGCGGGCGATGTCATCGGCATTCCCAATCACGGCGCATTGCGTGTCGGGGATAGCTTGTCTGAAAACGGTAAGATAAAATTTGCAGGTATCCCCAACTTTGCGCCAGAGATTTTGCGCCGCGCCCGCCTCGCCGATCCGCTTAAGGCCAAGCATCTGCGCAAAGCCCTGGAATCGCTCGCCGAAGAAGGCGTCACCCAACTGTTCAAACCCACTCTCGGCGCGGATATGATTGTCGGCGCTGTGGGATCACTACAAATTGACGTCATGCGAGAGCGCATTAAAACGGAATATGGCTTGGAGGTCACATTTGAGGCCCCGCCCTATCAAACCGCGCGCTGGCTCGCCAGTGACGATCCTGCAATTCTCAAAGCTTTCATCGATAAATCCATGTCCACGACAGGCGTAGATGTAGACGGCGCCCCCGTATTTCTGGCCAAATCCGCGTGGGATGTGGGCTACGCACAGGAAAAAAACCCGCAAATCCGCTTTTTGACGACCAAAGAACGTATTTAGCAGCAAAGACGACGCTCAACCTGCTGCGAGATGCGGTAAACGCCCTTAAATCCCGCTTAAAACCTTAAAATTCGCCTCTAAGGGGAAAAAATCACGAAAAATCTCTTAACAAAGCCTTAACTGGCCCGTAACTTGCGATGAAGAGGCTATAAGAAACAAAGAGAGTATTTCGGTTCATGTCGGCACAATTAACAGCAGCCTTAATAATGTTTGTCATCACGGCAGGCATCACGAGCGTGCTCTGTATGCCGATCCTTGCGTTCCCGCTTAAGAATAAGCTCGTTAATTTCTACTGGTCAGGTGTCTGGGTCTTTTTAATGATGATTAGCGCCATAGCCGGCGCGATGAACACGCTTATCATTTTAGACGTGCCCGCAGAGCAAACAGCGACTGTTTATCTCTCTATCCTGACGCTATGTTTTGTTATCTTTGTGATGTTTGGATGGTTTCGCCTCTCGGCCAAAGCCATTGCCGCAGGCATAATCCGCGGTATCTCTAAACTTAAAAGCCTGCGTAACACTTCAGCTTAGCTTAACGGCGCGGGCCGCCCGCCAAAGCCCCTAATGACCCCTGCTCGACAGATTGAGTCGGACGCGCTTGGGATGTCGGGATAGGCGCATTGGGATCCATCGGCAGAGCCGTCATCGGACGCGGGGCCTGCACATCATCATTAAGGCTTCCGTATAGGCTTTGCTGAGCCTGCTCATAGGTCATTTGCGCCTGGCGCTGAGCGGCAGCATGAACGCGCTGGGCGCCATTGGCATGCGTCACAGGATCGTTGACAGAGCCGCGAGGCATGGCTTGTTGCTGAGGAACAGGCGCGGTTCGGCGCGGCGCGGCAGCGGCTTGCGGGCCTTGCGGACCAATCGGAACGCCAATGGGCGGACGGCCATCAGGCGTGTGTCTTTGCTGTTGAGGCGCAGGACGATATTGCGGTTGCTGCGCAGGACGATATTGCTGTTGCTGAGCAACAGGGCCGCCATCCAAATTATGCTGAAAGCGCGGGCCTTGCGTCTGTTGCGGCGCTTGGATACGCGGATCGCGCATCAGGCGTTGCCCTTGAGGGGCCATCTGTTGTTGGCGCATTTGAGTCCGAGCGGCCTGCTGTTGCGGGCGAGCTTGTGGGTAACCTTGCCTTTGAGGATAAGCTTGCGGCCTAGATTGAGGCAGAGGTTGGGCTTGACGCATTTGCGGCGCGGCATGACCTGTCGCGGCGCGATATTGATTTTGTTGCGCAGTCAGGCTGCCACCGGCGGCGGGCATACGGACGGACGTTGGATCCGGCTTATAGCTTTGCGGCACGGGTTCACGTACGACACGGCGGCCTGACGATCTTTGGCCAACTCTGACGGTATTGCTTTGGGCCGCGGCTTGTGTCCCGACACGGACTGTATTGGTTTTGCCCTGCAATAGATTAGGCGCTAGTGAGGCCCCGCCCTGCCCACTTATGCTGATGGCGCTTTCTATTGGGCTGACGGATTTGGAGTTAAACTCACAGACGCCCGGCGCGCGAGGATTGACCTTTACATAATTCCAGCCTTTGCACTGCGCGTCACCCGCGCAATGGCTGTTACAAACATCCGCGCCCGGCGCGACAACACTATGATAAGGTGAGCCCGGACGATATGTGCCCAAATCTGCCGCAAAGGCAGGCGCTGATAAAAGCGTGGTCAGGGTCAGCAGTGTAAAGAGGCGCATAAGAAGCTCCAAAGGTCAGATTCGATTCGTTAATCTTAAATCTGAACCAGAGGTCTTAGCGTTTCGTTAACCACGTTTAAGAGTTTACGGTTTTAAGGCTATTCTGACTAGTTTTCACAGCCCCGCGCATCGTAAACACCCCGCAGATAGCCCCGCCGCGCCACGCCTTTGCGGTAGGCCTTACGAATTCTAGCCTCATGCTTGGTCGCGCCCGTCGCCGCGCGGACAAGGCCGCGAAAGGGAATGAAACTGCGAACGCCCGCCTCGGCAACATCCAGCGAGGTTTCTCGACGCTTGCGCTTACCGCGCGCCTCTTCGCTTTCATAACGGACGGAATCCAAATCAGGCCCCAATATATCATCATAGGTGACGACTTCGTCAAAAATCGTCTCGCAGGTCATCACGGGCAGAGGCTCATAAGGGCTTTTAAGCTTTGTCAGTTTCTTGGGGATACGTTGTTTTCGAAGATTTATATCCCCCAGCGGCGAGAGCATGACTTCCCCAAATGAGCCCTTATCACCGATGCGGTCAATATTATCTGCTTGGGGCGACATCGTCACGTCCTGCACCATCTCAGAACTGGTGGCTTTATCGATAACCGTAGCTGTGCCCTTGCCAACCCCGACGACAGCTTTGCCCGTGGCTTTACCCGTTTTATAAATCACTTTTCCGGAGCTCGCGGCAATCTTGCCTGTGGTTTTCACAACCTTATGTCCGGTTTTCACCGTTGAACAGGCCGTCAGCATCAGCGCGGCAGAGAGGAGTAAAGTAGCTTTCATAGGATATGATAACATGAATTAAGACAAAAGTTAGGCCCAGATTCAGTTAGGTTACACAGCTGAGCGAGGCAGGCTTAAAGCGCTTTGGATTTACCGGCTTCAATCATCGGCAGCTGTAACGGGAATAGCGTCTCAACCGTGACTTTCGTGCGGGCTTTGGAATATCGCGTCAGCTGATCATCGACCACCGCCACCAATTTACCGCCCGGCGCAAGCTGATCGATCAACATGGCGGGTTCCGCCCGCAGCGCGCAAGTCAGGAGGATGCGGTCAAATGGCTTCTGCCCGCCCCACCCGTAACGGCCATCCCCGTGGCGAATGACGTGGTTTGTAATGCCTTGCGCCTTAAAGCGGTCTTCGGCTTCGCGGATCAGCTGCTTATAGCGCTCCACTGAATAGACCCGTTTGACAATTTTGGACAGAATACCTGTATGATAGCCGCTGCCCGTGCCAATTTCGAGCAGCTTATGCTCGGGCGAGAGCTCTAACATCTGCGTCATCAGCGCAATAGTCAAAGGCGGCGAGAGCGTTTGTCCGCAAGACGTTGGCAAGGACTGCTCATCATAGGCGGCGTTCCAATATGTCTGCTCAACAAAATGCTTTCGCGCCACAAGTTCCATCGCCCGCAAGACAGCATTATCAGAGATACCGCGCCCGCGCAGACGCATAATCATATCGATAAGGCCGGGGTCTATCATTTAAAGACTCTCCTTCTCCCCATTTATGGGGGGAAGAGATTCACGCGTGCGGAGTTCAGACTCACCCATCAAACGCCTCCTGCAAAGCATTGAGCGTTTCGGTATGGGTCAAATCCGTATGCAGCGGCGTGACGGAAATATAGCCATCATAGATAGCCCGCAAATCCGTGCCTTGCGGAGGATTGGATTTTGCCGCGCCGTAGGTCAGCCAGAAGTAATGCCCGCCGCGCGGATGGGCCCGCTTATCAACACCGCTCATCTGAAAGTCGCGGTGGCCTTGGCGGGTGATTTGAATGCCTTTGACGCCCTCAATCGAGGTATCAGGAAAGTTGACAGACAAGATGCAGTTATGCGGCCAACCTTTTGAAATTAATGATTTTACTAACTCCGGTCCGTGATGTTCAGCGGTCTCCCATGGCAAGCTATCCGCACCTTGAAATCCGCGCGCAAGGGACATTGCAATAGACGGTACGCCCATCTGCATACCTTGCAATGCGCCCGCGACCGTGCCTGAAAAGGTGACGTCTTCCGCCAGGTTCTGCCCGCGATTAACGCCCGATAAAATCAAGTCAGGTTTCTTATCTTCAAAAAGCTGCTTCATCGCGACAATCACAGAATCTGTCGGGGTTCCCGTCACCGAATACACTTTATCAGCATGTTTTTTCAGCCGCACAGGATTATGCAATGACACGCCGCGCGACGCCGCAGATTGTTCTGTATCAGGCGCGCAAGTCCAGACATCATCAGAGAGCTGCTCGGCGATGCGGCGAAGCACGGCAAGCCCTGTCGCTTGGATACCGTCATCGTTGGTGAGGAGGATACGCATTTTAACTACCACTCATCCCGACGAAGGTCGGGACCCATCTCTAAATCCATCGTCTGTTGCCGGCGCGGATGATGGGCTCCGACCTTCGTCGGGGTGAATGGGTGCTTTATTTCTCACGCCTCAATCACCTCAACCCCGCCCATATAAGGCACGAGCGCTTTGGGCACTGTAATGCTCCCATCCTCATTCTGATAATTTTCGAGCACCGCGACAAGCGTCCGCCCGACCGCCAGCCCCGACCCGTTTAGTGTATGGACGAAGCGGTTGTCTTTCTCGGCAAATTTATAGCGGGCATTCATGCGGCGGGCTTGGAAGTCCCCGCAATTAGAGATGGAGCTAATCTCGCGATAGGTCTCTTGGCTTGGGAGCCAGACTTCGATGTCAAAGGTGCGCCGCGCGCCAAAGCCCAAATCACCCGTGCACAGCTCAACCACGCGGTAAGGCAGTTCCAAACGCTTGAGCACTTCCTCGGCATTGCCCAGCATACGCTTATGCTCGGCCTCGCTGTCTTCGGGCTTTACGATAGAGACAAGCTCGACCTTATTAAACTGATGCTGACGGATCATGCCCTTCGTATCACGCCCCGCACTGCCCGCTTCGCTGCGGAAACAAGGCGTGTGGGCCGTCATCCGCTTTGGGAGTATGTCGGGGTCGACGATGGACTCGCGCACGATGTTTGTGAGGGAGACTTCAGCTGTTGGGATGAGGTATGTTTCATACCCTTCTACAGATTGCCACTCAGCTGTTTTTTGATCTAATTCATCGGTAATGGTTTCAACACGTTTTTTGACAGCATCTATTTCAGTGTTCTCAGCACCATCTTTTTGAAGTTGACTTAGTCGACCTCTTAAAAATCGTTGCCCGCCAGCTAAGATGGCCGCATCCCTCTGCAAATATGCTCTGCGACCAGATATGCGGTATAAATCCTCTTCGAATTTAGGAAGTTGTCCTGTGCCATGAAGAGCAGAACTTCTCACAATAAACGGCGGCGTGGTTTCTGTGTAACCATGCTCCTCAGTCTGCAAATCAAGCATAAAAGCCGCCAATGCCCTATCGAGCCGTGACAGCTTCCCGCTCAGCACGACAAACCTACTCCCGCTCATTTTGGCGGCGGTTTCGAAATCCATCATGCCCAGCGCTTCGCCTAAATCAGCGTGGTCTTTGGGCTCAAAGCCGAGTTTCGGCGGCTCGCCCCATGTATGAAGCTCTATATTGCTCTCTTCATCTTCGCCTTCGGGCACGTCTTCAAACGGGATATTTGGGAGACTGGCCAGTAAGTCCTGCAGCTGTGCCTTTTCGCCCTCAACCTGCGCGCCCATAGCGGTAATGACGTTTTTCGCGCCCGCGACTTCGGTCTTTAGACGCTCGGCTTCGTCCTTATCGCCTTTGGCCATAGCCTGACCGATGAGCTTTGAGCTTTTATTTCGCGCAGTTTCAGCCTCTTGCACGACCTGCATGGCCTTACGAATCAACTTGTCCTGATCGAGGATTTTCTTAGAGAGCGGCTCTAACCCCCGCTTGCCCCAAAGGGCGTCATATTGCTCGGGGGTTTCGCGTATGGCTTTTATATCATGCATGTCGGGCTTTTCTATAGCTAGGCCTGTAATCTGCGCCCGCTATAGCGGCGGCGGCACTAGGCGTAAAGCTAGCAGTTTTTAAATTACGCGGTCAGGCGAAACTCTCTGCATGAATTTAGCTTTATTCACATTCAATTCACCTAATATCCTTAGGTGTTCTACAGTAATTTAATCCTATGAAAGGGAATCACATGAAGAAGTCATTACTTCTTGCGGCAGCTTTTTTCGTCGCTACATCTGGAACGGCTAATGCCCAGTTCAATAACATCACTGAAGGTTGGAGCGGAGAAGCTTCACTGTCAGGATCAAAGACAACAGGTAACACTGATACGACTGATATTGGTCTTGGTCTCAAGTTGCAAAAAGAAGACGGCCCTTGGCGTCATAAATTCAAAGCTTTAGCAGATCGCGGCAAAGCTGAAGATATTACCAACAAAAAGAGTTATAACCTCGCCTATCAACTTGACCGCGATATCAATGAGCGTCTTTATGTTTATGGTAACGCTGATTATTTCGGTGATGACTTTGGCCCGTTTAAACAAGGTTACTTCCTCGGTACGGGTCTTGGCTATAAAGCCATTCTGCCTGAGCCTCTAAGCTGGAACCTCGAAGGCGGTCTTGGTTACCGCTCGCAAAAGTCACGTATCATCGATAATGATATTCTGACAAACCCACTTGGCCTTGCCAGTGACCGTACAAATGAGCTTGCAGCTCGCGGATTTTCCGATTTGGATTATATCCTGAACGAGAATGTTTCTCTCTATAATGATACAGAAATTCTCTATTCTGCCAGTGATACATATATCTGGAACGAGACAGGCATTACAGCCACGCTTGCCGGCAACCTCGCCGCACGCGCGTCCTTCCGTATTGATAATCACTCTGATGTCCCTATTGGAACAAAAAAGACGGATACAATCACACGCTTTGGCATTGTTTATACAATGAAATAAAGTCAGCAATCAGCCCTAAGCGGCTGTAAATGCTAGATATTATGTCCCGGCTCCGTTTAAAGACGGGGTCGGGATATTTTTTTGATGCTAAGGTGTAAGACATTTTGGTTTGCGCCCCAAGGCCTGCAAAGCAACAGAGACAATCCACCGTCCCGGCATTGTTTATAAACCGAAATAGGCTTAGGCTCGGCTCATGCTAAGTCATCTTCTTCTCATGCGGCATGCAAAATCGTCTTGGTCGGATGGATCATTGTCCGATCACGAACGCCCGCTTAATGAGCGCGGCGAGACAGCGGCGAGCGCCGTTGGACAAGCGCTAAGCGCGCGCGGCTATGCCCCCGACATTATTTGGAGCTCTGACTCCACCCGCACACGCCAAACCGCAATGCGCCTCATTCGCGCAATACCGGGCGCGCAGACCGTCAATTATAATTCTAATTTTTATCATGCAGGCGTCGAAACAGTGCTGGGCATTTGCGGAAAACAGATAGAGCCCGCAGGCAAGCTTATGCTGCTGGGGCATAATCCTGGCTGGGCAGGGCTACATGAATATTTCACGGGCCAATATCACGATTATCCCACAGGGGCCTGCACCGTCCTGCAGCGCACAGATTATCAAAGCGGAGATTGGCTAGACCCGAAAAGCTGGCGCATGATTGATTTAATATTGCCCAGAGAACTGGAAAGCGAATTGGAAAGATGAAGGCGACTCTAATTGCCATGTGGCGTCTCTTTCACGCCCTCGCCTTTTACCCGCTGATGATCGGCACGTTTATCTGGCTCTATATCAAAGGCGCGCATTGGGTTTGGGGCGCTTTGATTATAGCTGGTATCCTGATGTTTGATCCGATTTGGCGAATCATGGCGCGAAGTCTTTGGCGTATGATCCAAAGGCGTATGATTCAAAAAAAATAGCGCTCCAAAACCTAAGTCTTGGAACGCTATTGATGTCCATTCTCAAAGGGGAAGAAAGATGGACATTGGACTGACTGAGAGGGACTACTCAGGCAGTAACACTCTATCTACGACATGAACCGTGCCATTGGATTTCATAATGTCCGCTTTTTTTACAGCCGCTAAACCGCCGCTCTCATCTTTGACATATAATGTGTCGCCAGCCAGCACAGCCGTAAGTGTATCACCGCTGACGGTTTGAACATCTACGGTCCCGCCATTTTGCTTGGCCAAGCCAATAATATCCTTGGCAGATAAGTTACCGGAGACGACATGCGCTTTCAGGATATCTTGCAATTGATGCTTATTTTTGGGCTGCAATAATGTCTCAACCGTCCCTGCGGGCAATGCGTCAAAGGCACTATTTAGCGGGGCAAAGACCGTGAAAGGGCTGGAGCTTGAGAGCGTTTCAACCAAGTCAGCAGCTTTAACAGCCGCAACCAATGTGGACAGGCTGTCTGTGGCAATAGCCGCGTCAACAATTGTGCCTTTATTCATCGCGGAATGGCCTGCATAGACAATGTTGCTCTGCGCCGAGCTGTTTAGGACTTGCGTGGCAGGGGTCGCCGTATATTGCGCTGTCTTTTGCGCTTTTTTCATGGCGCAGTCACCTGCACTTGCTGTTCCAGCAAAGGCAATAGCCGCTGTCATTAGGGTGAGCGAAAGGGTTCCGCGACTCACGCGGTTTTTAAGGGTTTTCATGGGTCTCTCCAAATTTAAGAGCCCCCGTTTATGCGGGGATATAAAGGTTACGCACGCGCCTTGACGTTCGTTTGAAACCTTTCCAAAATTTAAGATTTCGATTAATCTATACTTAGCAGCGTATCTTCATCACGCAGACAATAGAGCAAGAGCATTGCAGCAACTGTCGGAATGGCCGCGAGGAAAAGCTGGTTATAGCCTTCAACCCCAGGGATGAGATTGGGAACTGTCATAAGCGTGCCAACCCCGTGAAGGACAAGGACCAGCAGATAGCTGATTTTCTTTTTAAATCCGAGAACAAAGGCGATGAGCAAAGCAATCATCAAGACGCCTGTAACCGTGCTGCCAATTTCAGGCATCGCGAATTTATAATATTTATCTGAAATCCTGCTGATAGATTCAGGCTTGGTAAAGCGCATGATTTGCCAGGGCAGCATGAAGTAGAAAATGCTGATGCGCGTCAGGAATAGCGGTAATTTTAAGGTATGTGTGGACATGGTCTCTCTCCGTTATTTTCTGCAGAGCTAGACTATTCTAGCAAACCATGCCCGTCACATTGATGTGAGGGCCAAAGTTTCTTCTTCTGTCATCCCGACACAATGCGAAGCATTGACGGGACCCATGCCTTAATATCGCGTCTAACGAGAAATCGTATTTAGGCGAAATATCAAGGCATGGGTAGCGTCAACGCTACGCGTTGTGTCGCTATGACAAGATTGAGAGTTTGCTTTCTTTAAGCCGTTTCGCCCTTGAGTCGCGCTTTCGCCTTCTCCGCGCCAAGCAACACCAAGAGCCCGCCCATTTCGGGACCGCGGTCGCGGCCTGTTAGGGCGCGGCGCAGCGGCATAAAGAGGCTTTTACCCTTGCGTCCGTGGTCAGCTTTTAGCTTTGCCGTCCACTCACTCCAGCTGTCATCCGTAATCGTGTCCGGCAAGCAATCGGCCGCTGCCTCGCAAAAGGCTTTATCCTCGTCCTCAATCTGGCCCGGCATGGGAGAATAGAGCACGGTTGACCATCCGGCCGCATCCGAAACCTTGCTTATATTAGCGCGGATGAGATTCCAGAACGCCTCACCTCCGCCGACATTCAGGCTCTCTAAATGGTCTTTGACCGTCTCATAAGAGGTCTCATGCAGCAGGCGCCCATTGAGCAGCAGCAATTCATCATCGCTGAACCGTGCAGGCGCGCGTCCTATTTTCTCAAAGCTAAATTCGTCTTTCAAAACTTCCATGCTGGGGCGCACTTCAATCGGATCTGATGTTCCGATTTTGGCCAGCAACGAACAAATCGCCAGCGGTTCAAAGCCCTGCTCTTTCAGCTCCCCCATAGAGAGCGAGCCAAGCCGCTTGGACAAAGGCGAGCCATCTTTCCAGACCAAGAGCGGCGTATGGCCAAAGGTTGGCAGGTGGTCTGACAGCGCTTCGAAGATTTCAATCTGCGCGCCGGAATTGGTCACGTGATCTTCGCCGCGAATAACATGCGTAATCTTTTCGTCAATATCATCAATAACGCTTGGCAGCGTATAAAGAAACGAGCCATCACCGCGAATGAGCACGGGATCAGAGAGCGAGCTTGTATCCACGCTCTGCTCCCCGCGCACCATATCATTCCAATGCACGGTTTTGCCCGAGAGCTTAAAGCGCCAATGGGGTTTGCGGCCCTCATCTTCATAGGCTTTGACTTGCGCCTCCGTCAGATCTAGCGCCGCGCGGTTATAGACGGGCGGCTTGCTTTGCACGCGCAGTAATTTACGCTGGCGGTCCAGCTCCTCAGAGGTCTCGTAACAGGCATAAAGACGGCCCGCGTCACGCAATGTATCGGCGGCCGCTTCATAGGCCGGAAATTTATGCGATTGATTAAAAGTATGATCCCAGTTCAGGCCCAGCCATCCCAAATCTTCCTTAATGCCGTCCTCATATTCATTGGTCGAGCGCTCCAAATCCGTATCGTCAATGCGCAAGATAAACTTGCCCCCGCGCTCACGCACAAAGAGCCAATTCATAAGCGCAGTACGCACATTCCCAACATGAAGCCGCCCGGTAGGCGACGGGGCAAAACGGCAGATGACAGTCATAGTAATCTCACTGAAATTGAACGCGCCTTATAGAGTTTTTAAGGGGTCAATCAACTGTCAGTTCTAGTCGAGCTTATCGACAGTTGTGCGTCGCCCGCTCATCTCAATCATGGTTTCAATGCGGATCAGGCGTTTTTCGTGGTCCATTATGATGTCACGCATATCGTCAATTTGATCAGCTAGTTGCCCAACCTTATCATCTAACAGGATAAGGCGTTTCATATGTCCTGAAAGACTTGATATCCAACTCATCGACTAGCCTTTAGTTTCGCAAACTCTTTCTTCCAAACCTCATTTTCGGCCAAAGTTTTTTCAAGGCGTTTATGTATCCGTTCAGTAACTTCACCAATTTCTTTGACGAGATATTTAATATCTTCAACCTCATCAGGGCGCACATCATATTCAAGCGCCGCCTGCCGTATATGCTCACTGACGGACATATCCCCCGCCAGAGCCGCCGCTTCTATGGCGGCTTTCTCTTCGGGCGAAACTAAAAGATTGATGCGTTGTGTGCGTGTACTCATATACATACATATACATATGAGTAGGTAAAATGTCAATATCGGCGCTATTCGCCAACCCCACCCTAATACTCATATGGATAGCGGCGATAGCCCAATCCGCAAGTCTACGACATGAAGAAGACTCATGGAGAATTACGCTAACTCACCGCGGCGCGTCACCTGACTTTTTTCTAAAGATAAAATAGATAGCGACGCCAATCACAATCATACCGATGCGTATCGCCAGCCCCGTTTCTGGTCCCCAGCGCTCAAATAATTCAAACGCCTTGAGGTCGCGGCCAAAAAAGTGCAGGACAAGTGACAGCACGGCAATAAAGGCAATACCGCCCCCAAGGTTAGCTATAATTTCGCGGGGTCCACCCTTACGTTCAGACATAATCTTCCTTCTCTTATGTTTGCGGCACCCTAACCAAGAGGGACTGAATTGAAAGAGAAAAGGCCTATGTTGCCGCTATTTATTTTAGGGCCTCACTGTTAGCTTTGCCTGTGATAAAAAAACTAGCCTTCATAGCTTTGGGTCTTTTTACGGCGTGCCAAACGGGCCCGTCTCATATCCCGCCTTTGCACGAACTCCCAGGCGCGGCTATCGGCTCGGCGATTGAAAATAGCCGATACAAAGCGCGGCGCAACAAAGTCAAAGCCTCCATCCAACCCCATCTGGATTTCATTTTGGCTGAGGCTGATAAAGGCGGCATACCCACATTTGGCTTGAGCTGCCAAGTCGCGAATGTCAGCGCAGCGAAATGTTCGGAACTGGCGCAGCAAGTTTCCCAAGACGCGCATATTTACCGGGTTGGAACAGTGGATGAAAGAGTGGAGAAGCTGACAGTCGCTTTTATGGTTTATGGGGATTGAGCCTATAACCTTTTATTACTTATGTCTTACTGTTTACAGCAGCTCCTTGCGTGTTCAACGCGGGCTTAAAAAGCGTATTTCGCCTTGTTCAGGAAAGGTGACCAACAGGCCTGTATCATCTCCGCGCAATTCGCGCGTGGCTACAATCTCTTTAGCCCCCAATCCAATTTCAAGATATTGTGGCCCGTCTAATTCCGCAAAACTGCCGGTCGGGCGTGCGAACACAATGGCCTCAGGAGAGGTACTGGAGGCAATGACAACACCATTACCTCTGTTTCCTGGAACCAAATCTGTGAGTTCCAGACTCGATGGCACGCCTTTTGGCCACGAGTAGCGCGTCTGCAAGACACCTTCCGCAAAGATAGCTTCATCATCAATCACCACGTAAATTAAATGATGAGACCCGTCATGTTGACCATCCGTAAGCAAGATTAAAACGCCCTGCCCCGTATTAACCGTATCAACAATCTCTAGATTATCCACCCCGGTTGGTAGATCCAAAGTGACTTTTTGATTGAACGTCAGGCGTGTTTCATCGCCTTGAGGATCGTCATTGATATCGAACAGGCTAACGCTCATGCCTGCGGTATCGACGGCTAGTAGATTGTTACTAAAGTTATATCCGAAGCCGCAGTATGATTCTCCGCCAGTAAATTCTTGCTCCACAGTCGCACCATTCACAACATCAGCTTGGCTAAATTCATCAACAAAACGATATTGAAGTTCCATCAATGACAAACCGCTCGCTCGCTGCCCGACAATAACGTGATCTTGAAACGGTGTTTCGGCGGCGCAAGGCGATTCAATGTTGAATGACCCTGCTGATTCAAAATCCGTTAATTCACCGTCTTCTACAGCTACCTTAATGAACTCGACCGTCCCAGCCTCTTCCTCAACCGCAATAAAAGGGGAATCCTTCAAACGAATACTGCCAGAAATTTCATGAAAAATTGCATTCGGTGAAGCAGGGGCTCTACTGCGAATATCAGTATTCTCAATCGGAATACCTTGAGCCCCATTATCAACGCGTAGGAAGCTCAAGCGTCCTTCTAGAATTTCTTCAGCGAAGTCACGGCTCTGATCACCGAATTTGCGCACGAACCTAACGCCTGGACTCGTAGCAATTGTAGACGCGTTCACGAGTTCAAAACCTGCCTTGGGCGATTGAGATATATTAGCAAATGAAACCTCTACTGTTGCTGTATCACTGAGCGTTCCGTCAGAAACTTCCAGTTGGAATGTTGCCACCTGTGTTTCTATAACTTCAGGAGCAGTTTGCGTTAATGTCGTGACTCCTGAAAAAGATCCGCCCGGTATCGGACTCGGCCCGGATAATTGTGTCAAAACAGACGTCAAATCATCACCATCAGGATCAGATGACCCCGTGGCATCCAGCGTAAAGGACTGACCTTCCTCAACTGACGCCTTATCGACGGTAATCCTCGCCACAGGTGCAGAATTGACTGGCGGCGGCGGAGGTGGAGGTACAACGGCAACAGCTCCCCCACTACTCCCGCTACCACCGCCGCAAGCGGTCAATGATATGAAAGCTACTGTGCAGACTGAGTAGAAAAGCGCTTTATGTAACATCAGTGTAGTCCCCAATTATAGTTTTACTCACGACACCCCTAAATGACATTTTAATATTTCGAAACCAAAAACTACATCTAGTGCTTTAGTCTTCAGGCACCTCATCCCGGTACCCATTCGTAATCGGATAGCGTCTGTCCTTCCCGAAATTCTTCGTGCCTATTTTCACGCCCGGCGGGGCTTGGCGGCGTTTATATTCGGCGATGTAGAGCAGATGCTGTATCCGCTTGACCGTGGCAGGGCTGTGGCCGCGCGCGATGATATCTTCAACGGGCAATTCCTGCTCTATCAGGCCAAAGAGAATGTCGTCCAGCACGGGATATTCCGGCAGGCTGTCACTATCTTTCTGGTCATCGCGCAATTCCGCGGATGGCGGCTTAGTGATGATATTATCGGGAATAGGATAATCCCCGCCCAGCAGGTCTTCGGGGTTGTTCTTATTGCGCCACTTACAGAGCTCAAATAGCTCGGTCTTATAGATATCTTTGACGGGGTTATAACCGCCGCACATATCGCCATAGAGCGTGGCATAGCCCACCGCCATTTCGGATTTATTCCCTGTCGTGACCACCATCGGCCCGAATTTATTGGACAGCGCCATAAGGGTGAGCGCGCGGGTGCGGGACTGCATATTCTCCTCAGTCGTATCAAAGGGTAAGTCTTTGAACATCGGGGCGAGCATCTCTTGGAACGCATCAAAAGCGGGCTTAATGGCAATCACGTCATAGCGGCAGCCAATCCGCTCGGCGCAATCTTGGGCGTCGCCCAGGCTCTCCCCCGCGGTATAGCGCGAGGGCATCATCACGCACCAAACACGGTCAGGGCCGAGCGCATCAGCGGCAATGGCGGCGACTGCGGCGCTATCCACCCCGCCCGAGAGGCCGAGCACGATTTGTTTAAAGCGGTTCTTATTGACGTAATCGCCAAGTCCCAGACACATGGCCCGCCAATCGGCTTCGTTGCCCGTAAGCTGTTTTTCAATCTTGGCATCCGCGCATACCCAAACACCGTCACGCTTCTCCCATGTTGCGCAATCATAATCCTCGACGAAAGATTTCAGCGCCTGAACAATCGTGCCATCCGCCGCCATAGAAAAGCTCGAGCCATCAAAGACCAGCTCATCCTGCCCGCCAATCTGGTTGACATAAATCAGCGGCAGGCCTTCATTGTGAACCTTCTCGCCCAGCGCCTCGACGCGTTCCGACAAAGCCGTGCGCCGCCAAGGCGAGCCATTGGGCGAAATAAGAATTTCCGCGCCTTTATCAGCGAGGTGACTAGCAACGCCGGGCTGCCAGAGGTCTTCGCAAATCGGCAGGCCAATCATAATGCCCTTAAACTCAATAGGCTCAGGCAGCGCCCCGCGCGTAAAAATCCGCGCCTCATCAAAGACCCCGTAATTGGGCAGGTGATGCTTCTTACGCACATCCGTAATCTTGCCGTCGCGCATGAACAGCGCCGCATTATATAATTTGCCCTCTTCGACCCAAGGCAGATTAAATACCACCGCAGGCCCGTCTTTGGTCAGGGTGGCAAAGTCCTCTGCATGGACACGGCAATCCTCTTGCGCGGCAGGCTTCAAAACCAAATCCTCCGCCGGATAACCAATCACAAATTGTTCCGGCAAAACGAGAATATCCGCCCCATCAGCCTTAGCCCGCGCATAGGCCTCACGCGCCTTTTCCATATTGGAGGCCAAAGCCCCGACATGAGCGTTGAGCTGCGCGGAGGCGATTTTGAGAGTTTGGGTCATGAGCGTGGTTTAGCGGGGGGAAGCTATAGCGGCAAGATGAGAATGATGCCTCCTTCCCCCACAAGGAATTTACCGCTAGGCTGATTGAAACGGAGACACCCTTATGCAAAAATTTATGTCCGATAGCGATGTTGTTGACCGTGTGCTGAGCCATGTGGCCAATCAAACAACGGACCGCGGAGAGGATGTTTGGCGAGAACCCGCCGAGAATTACCGCTGCCCCGACCGCCTTGAAAAAGAGCTCACGCTCATCAAATCCCTACCTGTGCCGTTTTGCCCGTCAACGGCTCTGGTCAAGACCGGGGATTACATCGCCCGCTCCGCCGCCGGTACGCCGCTCATCGTTGTGCGCGGCAAAGACGGCAAGGTCCGCGCTTTTAAAAACGCCTGCCGCCATAGAGGCACAGAGCTCGCCGCTGGCAAAGGCTGCGCGGGCGCCTTTGTCTGCCCCTATCACGGCTGGTCTTATGGGCTGGACGGCGCCCTGCTCGGCATTCCGCATGAAGACGGCTTTCCCAATATAGACAAGCTCGCTCACGGCTTGGCCGAAGTCACAGCGATTGAAACCAAGGGCATGGTTTTTGTCGTGCAACAAGACGGGTCAGACAAAAACAGTGACGCCTTAAAAATGCTGGACGGCATACCCGACATCCTTAAAGAGGATCAGCTTATCTTTGCCGAGACGGATAGCCTCATCGACGCTAATTGGAAACTCTTCCTCGAGAGCTTTCTCGAAGGCTATCATATCAAAGCCGCCCATTCGAAAACCTTCTTTCCCTTCGGCTATGATAATCTGAACGTGATAGAATTTTGCGGCCCTCATGCGCGCGTCACATTTCCGTTCCGCCGTATAGAACAGCTCGCAGATGTGCCGCCAAAAGAGCGCCGCGTCTCGGACAAGCTCACCTATCTGAACCACCTCTTCCCCAATGCAATATTGGCCGAGCTCTCCCATCACCGCACCCTTGGCATTCTCGAACCAATGGGCGTCTCGCAAACAAAAATCACGAGCTATCACATGACGAAATCGACCGACAATCCGGACACAGAGGCCGTGCTGGAAACAGCCAAAAGGGATCTGGATTTCGTCAACGGCACAGGACAGCTCGAAGACATCGCCATGGTCAAAGGCATACAGCGCAGCCTAAACTCTGGCGCAAATGAGGCCTTCACATTCGGCCACTTCGAACCCGCGATTGTGCATTTCCATCAAGAGATGGCGGAGAGATTGGTTGGGGTTTGAGGGATGGTAAACAACGTGGATTATGCATAAACATCCTCATACTGGACGTTAGGGTATCGCCTGGACAAGAGTTATCATCTCCAAAATTGATTGATTCAGTTCATCAACTGTGTACAGCGCATTCGCTTGGTTTTCAGGATGATGTATAGAATGCCTTATATAGGTTTGCAGGGTGGTATTCCGAGGCGGGCGCTGCGTTCCATTTCGGATTTCGGTCCAGGTTTTAATAGAAGGCAAGCCTTCACTTACTAAATGACTTTCAAAATCATTTATCCCTGTATGCCCACTTTGTTCTTGTAAGTAGCCGTAAAGTTCATTGTGAAATTCAATGGTAGGCATTTCGAATGCCTTATATGTTATTTCTCCCCAAGATGGACTCCACGGGAATAAGTTATTGTTCGCTGTTTGTTGGGTTATTTGAACAGATGTCTCACCTTGCTTCAAAATAATTAGTCCACTAGCTCTGATCAAAGGCTTCAATAAGTATGGTGAGTGACTTGCTAAAACGATTTGCTTTGTTTTGGATTCATTCAACAACAATTCTGCCAACTTATCTTGTGCTTTCGGATGCAAATGTAATTCTGGTTCATCTATTAGAAAAAGAATCGAACCTCGCGATCCTTCCTGAGAGTAAATTGACTTTAAAAGTAGCATTGTAAGAATTATTTCAACGCCGCTACCAAGATTTCGTGATGAAATTTGCCCCAAATCACCCTCTTTGCGAAGTGCGAAAAAAGCCCCAGAAAATGGTTGAAGTAATTTCATCAAATCGATTTTCAGATTTTTGTACTGATCATCATCGAAAAACTCCGAGAGTGATGTGCCCCTAGCTTTATAGACACCTTGCTACTTCATTTTGCTGCCATCTCAAATTCAACGGGTGACAACAT
>ENA-ORXR01000921-ORXR01000921.1-marine-metagenome-genome-assembly--contig:-NODE-921-length-34749-cov-11.578853_pt1 | contig 34749 bp, 26 predicted proteins | sample MGYA00237866_ERZ511479 | MGnify/ENA metagenome assembly ERZ511479
AGATAGGCTTCGGTTGGCGAGATTAAATGAATGACCTTTATTACGTTGGCAGGGAATTAAAAGGGCTCCATCGAAGCTCCGCGACGAGACTGGCTGCCATATGTGGTGCTAAAAGCTTTTCTAAAATAAAGTAGGCAACATTAATTCATGTTACTCGATTCGATTATTCTGAACCGCCTTCCAGGCCATTTGACAGAATAATTTAGTGACCTTATTCAGCTTAGCAAATTTCTCATTTGAAGTCAGTCCTTTCTGGTAACGGTAATAAATCTGTTGCACAATAACTGCATTTTTGAAGAGACCAAATGAATAATAGAATATCAAATCGTTGATCTGTCTACCGCTCTTCATCGAATACCGCTGTACCACTTCGGAGCGTGTGGGATTACCTGGCAGCGCAGTAGGGTAAGGAAAAATCATTCTTATCAGAGGATCGTCATCATCAGTAATCCAGTAAGCTACTGCTGCACCCAGGTCCATTAGCGGATCTCCGAGAGTGCACATTTCCCAGTCCAATATTGCCCTTATGGACTGCCAGCTATCATCTGCAAACACCACATTATCGTATTTATAATCATTGTGGATCAGGCAATGATCGTATTCAGTCGGCTGATGTTCAGTCAGCCATGTCATGAGCTGCTTAGCTTCTGGTATTTCTTCAGTAGATGCAGCAAGATACTGCTTACCCCAGTTGCGCACTTGACGCGCTACGTATCCAGCGGGCCTGCCAAGATCTCCGAGACCTATAGCCTCATAGTCAATAGCATGCAGCTCTACAAATGTGTCTAACCAGCATTCGAAGATCATCCTGAATTCTTCCGCGGAGACTCCTCTTTGTTTTACAAATTGATTAGTGAGTATGATGCCCTCTACTTTTTCCATAAGATAGAATGGAGCTCCAAGGATGTCCACATTTTCTGTATAAATGTAAGCCTGAGGTGCTTTATCGAATTCTTTATTGAGGCCAGTCAGCACTTTATATTCTCTACCCATGTCATGTCCTCGCTTTATGGCACCACGCGGAGGTCTACGTAGAACTAACTCCTTACCTTCTATCTTAATTAAATAAGTCAGATTGGAGAATCCAGTGGAATATTGAAACACTTCCCACGGGCTTTGCTGATTAGTGATTAATTGATGTTGACGTAAAAATACTTTTAAGGCAACTTCTGGAAGCTCTTCTCCTTTTCTGACCTTTTGTGACATGATGTGTGAATTATAATTAGCAGGCTTCGTACGCATTGTAGTAGAATACCTATATCGAAAGTACCTATTCTCAAATGAATAACTACTGTAGTACGTTAGCATCATTTTGATCTACATCATGAATGCACCGTGTATTCATACACCAGGAAAGCACTGCGTATATACACATATAGATACACACGCACAAATTCATAAACATTGCGGAATGACGATCCATATGATGATATGCTTGCTATGAGACATATGAGTGTCCGGCCGATACGCATAATCATCAAACTACTGATCAATCGATATTGCTTTTCCCTCATCACCGAGAGCAACATAGATCCGCTGATAGTGGCTTATGAACATCAACATAAGCCCCATACTCAAAGCACAAAATAATTGCTTTCAATTCTTCATACCATGGCCTGCTAAGAAGATACCGAATACTAAAGTAAGTCTCTCATTAAAGTTGAGCATAGACACAGAGACTGCAACATATTAAGTATTTAAAGCCGATAACACCCTTTTGCAGCTTCGCCTGAATCGACTCACCTTTTAGATTTATTGACTATCATGCCAAGCGCAGAATCGTTAACTAAAAATTATGTAGAAAGCTACGACCAGTCCAATCAGCGCATAGGCTTGGTACCGATAATCCTTATACCACGGCATATTCTCGTTACCCTCGTTAATCAAGGATTTCTTAAATAAGAAGGCATCCACATTTTTGGGAGGTGGAGTCATGCGACTGACGACTATGAAGACGATAGTGGAGAGAAATACCACTAAGCCAATATTGATCGTGTAGTGAATCGTCCATACCTCCGCCAGCGTCAGAGCAAATAATAATATACCAAGCAAACATCCAAAGATCAGAGTCCAAAATGCTCCGTCCCCGTTGCCTCGCTTATAAAATATGCCAACACCAAATAGAACGATAATCGGCGGCACAAAGATGGAGTACATCTGCTGAAGATATACCCATAGCCCACCGAAATTAATAATTTGGGGAGCCCAGACTGCTGCGACCACCATGAAGACAAAAGTACTTATTCGGCTAGCTCGCATCGTAGCCTTGTCCGTCATATTGCCCTGAGCTGGCTTGATAAAATCTACCACCACCAGGGTTGAAGCAGAATTGAGCGTAGAGCTAATACTAGACATAATCGCTGAGATTAGTCCAGCCAGTACTAAGCCAATTAGGCCAGTCGGTAGTGTCTCTACCACCATGGTCGGAAAGACCATGTCCGATATCTCTATGTTAGGATACACACTTATGGCCATGGCCCCTGGAAACACCATGATGAATAAGGGTAAAAATTTAAGCAGACTCGCCAGCATAATACCCCACCTGGCATGCTGAATGTCCTTTGCGCCGAGCACCCGCTGGGTGATGTATTGATTAGTAGCAAAATACCAAAAACCGAGTAGAGGTACACCGAGCAAAAGACCTGGCCATGGAAGGCTGGTATCACTCAGCGGCTTGATGACGGAGAAGTGCCCATCAGGTGTTGAATCAATAACCCTATCCCAGGAGAAATCCAACTCCTTGAACAAGAGATAACTTAATAAAGAAGAACCAATAATCAAGATGATCGCTTGCAGTGCATCCGTATAGACGACGGCCTTCAATCCACCTATGGCGGTATATATACCAGTGATCAATGCCAATACGTAGCAGGTCTGCCATAGCTCAATCATGGGGAAGAATATCTTGATGACCAGCGCACCCGCATACAAGCTGCCCGCAGTATCGATTAGAATACTGGTGACGATCGTAACGGCTGAAAAGAAAACCCTCGACCGGCGATCAAATCTCAGCTCCAGAAATTCAGGTATAGTCGTGATCTTAGATTTGAGGTATAGGGGGACAAAGACGAAGGCTAAGATGATCAGTGGTATGGCAGAGCCCCACTCGTAGACTGACTGGACAATGCCTGTAGTATAGGCAGCTCCTGCTAATCCCACAAGGGTGGTGCTCGATATATTAGAAGCAAAAAGCGACAAGCCGATAAATCCCCAAGTCAATGAGCGACCGCCTAAGAATAGATCTTCCCCAGTCTTGGCGCCACGACCTACCCAAAGGCCAATAGCGAATACCACTAAGAAATATGCGATGATGACTGAAATGTCTAATCCACTGATCGATTGACCCATGATGCGTTAAGATTTAATGATGGTGATGAGTCCTCCTACGGGGACCTTAATTTCGTGAAGGCCTGCTGCGCTCTTCCCTTCCTGATCCGTGATGAGCTGCCCCTGGCAGTCATGAACGGTGAGCTGGTATGAGCCATCCGTCCAGGCCGTTCTAATGACGATGTCATTTGATGGTTTTGCGTTGATTATGGACATGCGGCTCTCCTCGGATAAGGTGACCACCAGATCATCGTAAACAGCATAAATAGCATGATCATTGAGGGATCCTTTTAGCAATGGATAATTATGCAACGGATTAAAAGGTGTAAATTCTCCATCCAATAAAATCGAAGCATGATCTGTCCAAAAGGTAGTGTAAAACTTTAGCATTTTTAAGTGCTCCTCTGAAGTCTCCGTCAGCATGACAGATATCTGCGGCACTGCGAAAATCGCATTTAAATATTGGAGGGAGGCCAACTCAGGACTCTCACCAGCATTCCAAGTAAACATATCTGCATGCACTGCTGAGGCTCCACACATGAGCTTCACATCAGTAGTCCTGATGCGATTAGACACGGGATCATTCGGGCAGTCAAACGCGCGAAACATGTTTCCAAATTTCCTCATTGATGGGCCAATATATCGCTGTCTGAATTCGATAGCGACATCTGGCTTCACTTTAGTTAATCCCGATTTGACATCAGTCAGTAGGCGGTCGACAGCCTCATTCACATTAGCATAGTCTCTGCCATTTTCTTTAGTCAGGACGGTCTCAGGATATACCTGAAAGTCGTCGATGAAGTCCAACTTGAAAGCATCTATCCCCCACTCCTGAAGCGCTCCTACATATATCTGAATCAGATGTTCTCTTACTTCAGGATAGCGCGGATCGAATACGGGCGCCCAGCGGTGGTTCTCCGTCAGAAATTTTCCTTTAAACTTCTGGTAGGCTTCTGAATATTTGCCACAGAAAGGAACGGAAAACCAGACTCCTATCTTCATACCCAACTCATGAATCTGATCCGTGAAGCCCTTCATGTTTGTAAATCGATCGGGCCTCCAATCACCCGTATAGTCGTAGCCACGATTATTATCCATCGTCTGCCACCCATCATCTAAAATGATTAGCTCACAACCGATTGACTTGGCGATTTTGCATTCGGCTAAAAGCTTATGCTCATCAAGGTCTTGGTGAAACTGATACCAAGTGGAATATAATGGTACCCTTGCTAACTCAGGAGTGTGGCAGGGCTTCATCTCTGGAAAGCTCTCCCACCACGCAGCTATATCTCTGATGCTATCGGCAAAATACACGTCCCTGACATCCACTCTGATCTGCGTCTCATAGTCGGTGATTTCTGGGCTGGCCTCAGTGAAAAAGCTTAGGTGAGAGTATAGATAATTATCTTCTTCTCTTAGCAGCGCATTTGATTCGACCAGATTAATGGTGTCTGAGCATGCAAAGCTCATACCATTTTGATCATCATGACCGAATACGCTAATCAGGGGTGCATCCACTGAAATGCGAGATCTGAGATGGACCAGCTCCCAATCATACTGCTGTCTCTTATCGTGCAGGGCACCACTCTTCCAGACCCCTTTCATATTTATGTAAGGGTGTCTCCATCTTAAGGTGATCGGCTGTGGCGACATCGGTACAGCTGATTTAAATCTTAATTTATAGGTAGATATGCCTTCACTTTGGTCTATGAGTTCCAGACTTACCTTAGCTGACTCATTAGTATGCTCCACCGTCATCTTTGGAAAATCTTCTATAATAATTCTTCTATCCATATTTAAAATTATGATACTTCTTCAGCCATAACTATATCCTCATGATAGTAATGACTGGCGTCAAATATAACTTCTTCTAATTCTTTTCGGTCGGCATCTATGATCCTCTGATTCCAGTCTAAATAATTAGCTAAATCTAATCTGACCTGCTGATGATACGCTTTAACACTCTGGATATCAAAGTACAGCCTCCCAGTCCTGCGTATGAAAAAATCCACCGAGCGATTGACCATTTCATAATGGACGCAGTACCATAGCTCTGCTCTGACGAGCGCCACCTGAGCTTGATCCTTAAAGTGCGACATCCGATCTACAATCATCACTGACTGCTCACCGTAGGTTGTGATTAGATACCATCCATAATATTCGTCCAAACCTATGGCCTGAACCCGTTTTTTCATTTCTATAATTCTCTCATTTACCTCATCTACATTTTGATATGGAGATTGTGTCAGCGCAAGCGTTTTTGTTTTGCATGATACAGCATCTTTATCTAGTTTTTTTATAACTAAATCGACTATGCGCTGGCCCATCTTACGATAGCCTGTGAGCTTACCTCCTGCAATGGAAATCAGGTCCGAGGAGGACGTAAAAATTTCATCCTTACGACTGAGCTCTGAAGGGGACTTTCCATCTTCATGAATTAATGGCCTTAGGCCAGCCCAGTTAGACTCAACATCATCTATAGATACATTAACTGAGGGAAAAGCATGTTTCACAGCTGCAAGTAGGTAGTCAGCATCCTTTCGAGTAGCTATGACGTGATCAATAGATGCAGTATAAGTCGTATCCGTAGTACCAATATAGGTTGCTCTACCCCTAGGAATCGCGAAGATCATCCTGCCGTCCGGGACATCAAAATAAACTGATTGTCGCAAGGGCAACTTATCATGCGGTAAGACGATATGGACTCCTTTAGTGAGATGCAATCGCTTACCTGAGAGCGAATTATTTTTTGATCGTAAGCCATCCACCCAAGGGCCACTCGCCGATACCACTTGCTTAGCTCTGATGGTGAACACTCTACCTGTAAGTTCATCTATGGCATGTACTCCTTTAACTTTAGCATCTTGATAAATAAAATCTTGAGCTGTCGTATAATTAAGTGCCAAAGCACCATGCTGGGCTGCTGATTTAATTAGCTCGATCGTCAGTCTGGCATCATCAGTCCGATACTCAGCAAAGTAGCAACTGCCTTTAAGCACTGAAGCATCCAGCAGTGGCTCTTTCTTGAGGGTATCCTCTTTAGAGAGCATTTTTCTTCTATCAGATTTTCTCACACCTGCCATAATATCGTATACCTTCACTCCGACTGAAGCGGCCAGCTTTGTATAGGTCCCATTTTCTATGATGGGTAATAACATCTTCTCTGGCTGTACTAAGTGTGGTGCTAACTTATGGACGATGGCTCTCTCCGTCCCCGTCTCCCTCACAAGACCAAATTCTAATTGCTTCAAATAGCGTAGACCGCCATGTATTAACTTAGTCGACTTACTGCTGGTACCAGAGGCGAAGTCTCTTTTCTCGATCAGAGCTGTGGACAGCCTTCGCGATGCAGCGTCTAAAGCAATCCCGCAACCTGTTGCACCTCCTCCAATAATTAAGATATCAAATACCTCGCTCTGCAGTCGGTCCAAATGATCTTGCCGGCGAATTGATGAAAATTCCCTCATATTCTTTTGATTAATCATACGTCAACAGTCCTGTCTTATCTGCTTTAATCTGTTTGTATATCTCTACAGCGTCTTTATTATTCCCAACGAAATACACACGCTCCTCATCAGCAAGCTCTAGATCGATAACTGACCGAGCATCACCTGCCGCTCTCATGCCAGTCACATCACCAGTTTGAATATCAAAATTACCATCACCTTGTCCCCACATCACAGCTCCCAGAAATGCATCTGATCTCCCCAGACTGACATCTGGACCATAGTCGTTACCCACTAAGATCACGTCCAGCAGCTCATCATGGTCGATGTCAGTGACCAGTATATCCTGAATAGAAGACAACTGTAGAGATACTGGCAATGAGCTCAGCTTAAATGTGCCACCTCCTTGATTTTCCAGGTAACTAGTGGCGAATAGCTCAGCCTTCAGGCTCATCATTCCCTCCTTTTCTGGCCCTCTGAATAAGTCATCAAAGGTGGCAGATGCGTAGCTGTGATAGTCCTGAAATCTATTTTTAATCGCAGGTATTTGTCTAACTAACTTGTCTCTGGATGCTAATGGATATTCACTACCATCCACGTAGTGAGTCATAATAGGGTCTATGCTTCCATTTTGATCAAAGTCATTCGCGTAGAGTGTGATTGGTTCTGTAGGGCTCGCTTTCAAGTGCATGTTCAGGCCCGCATTAGCCACCATAAAATCTAAATCACCATCCTGATCAAAATCACCACTCGCTATATCATTCCACCATCCAGATGATTTCTGGATAATCTCAGGCTCAGATAAGACACCATCGTGATTATAGATCATGGTGATAGGCATAAACTCTCCTACGATAAGCAAATCAGCATAAGTATCTTCGTTCAGGTCGGCCCATGTGGCATCAGAGACCATCCCGATATACTGGAGTGGCTCTGGAGTGACATCTGTGAAACGTCCTTTTGAATTTTCCAGCAAGTAGCTACGAGGCAGCGTAGGGTATTCGCCAGGACTGACTCGGCCGCCAATAAATAAATCGAGATCTCCGTCTTGGTCATAATCTGCAGCACCGATACATCCGCCACTAATATTCATTTCTGGCAGTGCTGTTTGCGCATGATGAAAACCATCTGCCTCCTGAATATACAGCCTGTCCTGATATATGTCAGTTGGCCCAGCACTCACGACAGACCCACTCACCACATACAGATCCAGATCGCCGTCGGAATCAGCATCAAAGAATAGCGAGGCTACATCCTCACGCTCGGCGTGAAATCCGAAGTCTTCTTGAGTGAAAGTGCCGTCTGCTTGCTGGTAAAATAATTGAGCTGCGTGCCCCGCTGCTCCACCAATAAAAAAATCTTCCTTACCATCATCATTAATATCAGCAACTGAGATGTGTGGGCCAGGAAGACTATGCTGATGTGGCAATAATGACTGCTGATAGAAGTCCACTTGCACATCTTCTACATGCTTATATTCTATGTCTAAAGAGCTTGCTTCAAAGCTGGCTGTGATCTTCGGAGTTTCAGTATAATCTATGCTTCTATCAGCATCAGCGTGAGCCATAGTGATGAATTGGTCTGTAGGTACATCCTTTACTATTTGAGCAGCGCCGTCAGGCCATACTACTTTGACAGAATCAATTACTGCATAGCCGCCAGTGCCAAAGAAGAGGCGCTCATCCACTGTGCTGAGATAGCCTCTATAGATTTGGTGTTCTGCGTATTGCATCTGACCATCTTGATATAGGTATACCTTAGCACCGTTCTTAGGGGTCTCATCCTCTGCCCTTAACTCAACCACCAAGTAGTGAAGATCAGCAAGGGTTTCAGCCTGATTTTCGTAAATCAGTGCTTCTTGCGATACATTGCTCACGATAAGGTCAAGGTCGCCATCATTATCCAGATCTGCATATGCTGCTCCGTGTGAAACCGTCGGCTCATCCAAACCCCATTCGGCAGCCATATTTTCAAATTGGAGATTACCTATGTTTCGATATATATAATTGGGGATGGAAGTAGCGGGCTGTTCTGCAATTTTGTCTATTTGTTCTTGACGCTTTGCCTCCGGATTTCCGAATGGATTTGCATTTGCATAATTAATGTAATCCAGGCTGCCCATATCCCTCTTAAAGCCATTAGTGATATAGATATCTTTATGACCATCCAAATCAAAATCTGAAAAGAGCGCACTCCAGCTCCAGTCCGTCTGATGAATGCCGCTCAGCTGACCCACTTCTGAGAAGCTATTTCCACCACGACTCAGCTGTAGGGTATTGCGAGAGTACTGCGCCTGGTATCCAGCTTTGATCATGTATTCAAAGCGATCGTAATTGTCAGCGCTCATGATCATCTTATCTCTATAATGATCTTCGGGAAACATATCTAACACAAAAATATCCGAATAACCATCATTATTAACATCTGCTATATCAATCCCCATACTGGCAAAACTAGTATGCTGCATCAAAGTGGATGCCTGATCTGAGAAGGTACCGTCCTGCTGATTGATATATAGTATATCGTTGGTGAGAAAGTCATTTGTGACGTATACGTCTGGCCAGCCATCCTGATTCACGTCGCTGACACTCATACCTAAACTATATCCTTCGGCTAATATCCCAGCCTCTGAAGACACATCAGTGTATGTCAGATCGCCATTATTACGATACAATTTATCGGTGCTTTTAGCTTCTCCATTTATCTTTTTTGCTCTGATATTATTGACATTATACAGCTGGTAGTCAGTCGGATTAATAATGGTAAACATGTCCAGATCACCGTCATGGTCGTAGTCAAAAAAACTGGCGTGGGTATTCTGCGCATCATCCGCAAGGCCATATGCTTCTGCTGATTCTACGAAGCTGATAGTCCTATTCTCACTTGCCGGATGACTAAATCCCTGATTAACAAATAGCATATTCTTCCGACTCTTATCTATGCCGTGACCAGAAACTGATAAGTAAATATCTGGCCAGCCATCAGTATTTACATCAACAATCGATACCCCAGTAATCCATCTGTCCGTCTCCACCTTAGCGGCTGAGGTCACGTCTTGAAATCTGAAATCACCTTGATTTAGGTAAAGGCGGCTGCTCTCCATGTTAGCTCCGAAGAAGATATCTTGCAGGCCATCCCGATTAAAATCTGCAACGCCCACGCCTCCGCCAGTATAAAAATTTGTAAAGTTTAAAACGTGATTCACATCATCTTCTACCACAACATTACTAAAGTCGATGCCTGAATGCTCACTACTCCGTTTTACGAAAAGTGGCGCATCTTCTTGGCAGGATGACAGGCAAGAAAGTAAAATAGCCATAGTGATCCAGCTTGCGTGTCGCGCATAGATCCTTTTATTTACTACATTCTGTCCAGATAGCTTCATCATATTTACCTCACGCTACAGCATGATATCTGCGTCTATTATATACTCGATAATGGGGCCGTCATTTTGGCTGACAGCTATGACCTTCTCATTATTCTGATTATCTCTAATATCAATATCTCTACCATCACCTGGTACGTAGAAACCACTCTCTGCTGCTGACATCGCATGCAGTGCTCCTGATCCATCACCCATCAGCATCAAGCCGTGTGACGCATCAGACCATCCCATGTTAGTCTCGGTAGTATAGTCATTCATGGAGAGCAGTAGATCGGTGTGTCCATCTTGATTAAAGTCTTCAGCCAGTATATCATTCACCGATGCCAGCTGCGCTGCCATGGGTAGTGGCTGAATCTTCCAGCCATCATGGTCATTGATTAATACGATGCTTCTCAGTTCTTCGACTCTCAGGAATGACTCCGAGTAGATGGGCTTTTCAAAAATGTCTTCCATCGTAGCCCTTCCGAAGGAGGCATAGCTGAGGTATTTATTTTCTAACTTGGGAAGCTGCCGAAATACATCATCTCGAGTATGCAAAGGGAACAATTGTCGTGTGCCAGCATTGCCTAAAGCGTAATGACCGATCACAGGATCTTCGCTGCCATTTTGATCAAAATCACCAGTATACAGCACGAGCGGCTCTACAGATGACGCCTTAATTTTGCCATTAGTTCCATGGTTGCCGATGATGATATCTGGGTCACCATCTTCATCAAGATCCGCGACTGCGACGGCTCTCGCCAGACCAGCGGTATGAGGTAATTCCATTTTTGTGAATCGACCTTCATCATTTTTAAAAATCGTCAATGGCATCCATTCGCCTACGATAATAAGATCATCCCATCCATTCTGATCTACATCAGACCAGATGGCATCCGTGATCATCCCAAGATGCTCTGATCCTAATTTATCTTGTATCTGGTCTTGCATCTCATCATCGGTGTAGCTGAGTAGATGACTACGGGGTATTTTTGGGTAGTGTCCTGGTACGGTCATAGATCCGACGAATAGATCAGTATCTCCGTCTTGATTATAGTCACAGGGAGCAATTACACTGCTGCTGGTAGTCGGTAGCTTTATAAGTTTATGCACGAAGTCTCCAGATCCATCACCGAGGTATAGCTGGTCCATGAGTTCGTTAGATCCATCTGGATACTCTGAACCTCCCACTGCCGTGTACAGGTCGAGATAACCATCACCATCGATATCTAAGAAGGCTGCATCACATACTTCATATGAAGCATCGTCTAACTCTATCATAGTGCCGAGTGGATCATGGTAAATTTTAGAGGTGGTGCCGATAGCTCCTCCTGTGAATAATATAGATCCGGTATTTTCCGAGATATCGGCAGATGCTAAGCATGGTCCCAGCCTCGAATATCTACGAAGTAATAAGTGTTGCTTATCAAAATCTTCGTAGACATTTTCTTCCTGAGACAGCTTAGGCTTTTCGTTTTGCAATGATCGAAGAAGAGGTTTTATTTTTTGATCTTTCTTATTTTGACGAACTGCTATTGGCATTTTTATTATCTCATCAGCTTGAATGTGAAGTACCTGATCAGCGGGGATATTGTAGTACATCTTTGAGGAGATAAAGCCCTCCTGATCAATCCAGGGATAGATAATCTGAATACTATCTACTAACTCTGCAGCACCTATGCCGAAGTGGATGGTGGCATCCACAGAAGAAAGATAGCCTCTCACTGGCGATTGGAAATGGCTTTGCTGCGCGCCTTTAGTCCAAATATTGACGGTGGCACCGATGCCATTTTTATTCTTTTCTGGTCCGTGAAGTTCTAATTGTATATAATGACTTTTTGACGAGCGCTGTGCAGTATTCTCTAAAACATATGCTTGTTGATTTAAATTATTTACGACAAGGTCTAAGTCTCCATCCAGATCTAAGTCAGCATAGACAGCACCATTGGAGATAGAATTTTCTTCTCTTATCCAGCCGCTCTTTTGATTGGCGAATGATAGAGCACCCTGATTTTCGAAAAAGTAATTAGGTATTTTTATTTCTTTCAGTTTTTGGACGGCTCCATAAAGTTCCTTGTGCTGGGTCTGATTAGTACCAAAAGGGTTTCGCTGTTGGCTGTAATTTATGAAGTCAAGGTCAGTGATGTCTTTTCCATAGCCATTAGTCACATAGACGTCTCTGTCGCCATCATTATCAAAATCTGCAAGTAGTGGTGTCCAGCTCCAGTCAGTCTGGTGGAGGCCTGCATAATAGGATACATCGCTGTAAGGCAACATCGTATCTTGGATATATCCATTATGCAGCTGCAACGTGTTCTTCATAAACTGTGGATGATATCCTTGTCTAAGGGACAATGCGAATTTGTTATAATTCATAAAGCCCAGCATATTTTTCTGCCGCTCATTTGTCTCTGGTAGCATATCTAAAACGAAGATGTCTGGAAGTGCATCATTATTCACATCCGCGATGTCGACACCCATAGCATTGTAAGAGTTGTGCTTAGTCAGAGTGGAGATTTTATTTTTAAATGGCTTGCTTGATTGGCCATCAGCCCATTGATTTATATAAAGAGCATCTTCAGAAAGAAAATCATTAGCAATGTAAATATCTGGATAATGATCTTGATTAATGTCATTGATGGTGATGCCGAGACCATAGCCTCGGTGCGCAATACCCATCTCCTCCGATACGTCAGAAAATAAGCCGAAGCCGTCATTTTGCAATAATTGATCATTAGCTTCATCACTAATGAAGTGCTTCGCTGAGGGTGTATTCTTATCTCGCGCATCAATGACGTTATGTAGAAGATAGACATCTAAATCGCCATCTAGATCATAGTCAAAAAAAGCTGCTTGCTGCGTATAGCGACCATCCTCTAAGCCATAAGCTTCGGCCATCTCTTTGAACTGAGGCATGCCTTGATTATCGAGGCCTTGGTGAACTAATAATTGATTATAGCAGTCATTTTGTTCGCAGTCTAGGCCTCCGACACTAAGATAAACATCATCCCAGCCATCTGCATTAATATCCACAATGGAGACCCCTGTATACCAAGCAGTTCGTAGTGCATGTTTTACTGAGGGTATTTCTTTAAAGTGTAGCGCGCCTGTATTGAGGTACATAGTTGGAGGTCCTTCATTAGCTGAGAAAACTAAGTCAGGCAGTGAGTCGTGATTAAGATCAGCGACACCTACGCCAGCGCCATTATAGATGTAATGAAAATTTAAAATATTGAATGAATCAGATTCACTAATATCATTAGAGAAATAAATGCCTGATTCTGCTGGAGGAACGTGTCTAAACAAATAGTCATCATCAGTACATCCTACCATAGTCATGAGGACTAATAGGAGGTAGCTTAGCAAATGATGATAACTATTGGCTGGCATATAAATTGAGCTATAACTTTTTAATCTGTAGTGAACATATCGACCATAGAATGCTGCTATGTTGTATACAAATTAATGTAGGCAACAATGCTGAAATTAAAAAAGGGTGATGCAATAATTACCTATTGATATAAGACTGCCTCACCCTTTTTAGCGTTTAAATACAAATGAAAATTATGCTATGGAATCTAAGAAAGCCTTAGCGATTACTTCCTCATTCCACTTCGCTAATAGTATATTTGTTTTATCAACTAATCATTTTAGATTAAACTGATAGAAAACCTTTACTGTATAAATACAGCAAAGGCTTCCCAAAAAAACTATCTATTCTACTTAAATTAATATCCTGGATTCTGAACGATATTGTCATTGGCTGTAATCTCACTGACTGGTATCCACACATACTCATGCTTACCGGACTGAAATACACCACCTGAAAGTGATTTAGGGTGATCGCCATGAAGTGATGTCTCACCCATATAATCATCAGCAAGACCCCATCTAACTAAATCTAAAAATCTATGGCTCTCACCAGATAATTCTAAGACTCTCTCCTCTATCAAAGCTTGACGCATTTCATCCTGAGTTAGGCCTGATTTTGTATCCACCAGCGCTCTACTTCTTACTTGATTGAGTAATTCTTCAGCTTCACTAGTTTTACCTTGCTCATTCATAGCTTCTGCAGCCATAAGCAGCACATCGGCGTATCTGATGATTCTCCAATTGTTACCGACATTAGTACCTAAGAAATCTACATCAGCACGCTTTCCGATATCCATACCAGCATACTTCCTGCTATAGATGGGTTCCATGCCTTCATTACTAGCGAGAATAATATCATCAGCAAAATCCTCAGTGAAAGGTACTCCACCATAACCTGTAGATCCTTCATAGTCATAAGCTATCGTCGCATCTCTCCTGATGGTCTCGCCATTAGCTTCGAATAGATCTTTGACCCATGAGTTAATATAGTGACTCTGATCAGGGGACTTTGTGGGCGGAGCATAGTCAATGTGGAAGTTGCCCATATTACCAGTACCTGGTATATCGACACCCCAAGCGAATGCCGCTTGACCTAAGAATTGAAGCTCATAAATGGACTCAACATTATTCTCATTCGTCTGCGTAAAATTATCCATGTATTGCTCGGAAGGTAGCAAAGCATACTGACCACTGTCGATGATTTTTTTGAATGCAGCTTCAGCTTCTGACCACTTCATCTGGTAGAGCAAGCTCTTACCTAACATACCAGTGGCAGAGCCGCTTGTAGGTCTGCCTACATCAGCATCAACCCAGGAGCTAGGCAGGAGATCTTCAGCCCTCATCATATCAGCTTCTACCTGCGCCCATACTTCTGCTGGTGCTGATTGGTTTGGGAAGAAATCCTCTCCATCAGTAGCTGTCTCAGTCACTAAAGGCACATTACCGTACAGCGTTACTAAATACCAATATGAAAATCCTCTCATGAAGTATGCTTGGCCTAGGTATCCATTTCTCTGAGTTTCATCAGGAACATTTTCTGCACTGACATTTTCGATAATGTTATTTGCTCTGAAAATAGTCTTAAATGGCTCCTGCCAAATTTCTGTAGACCATCTCGCAGATCCAGCCTCCCCTTGAAAAGTAGACATCGCTGTATTAGGTCCGAATGGTCTGACATTATATATATCAGATCTTAAAATAGCTCCGGTGTGCAGTATTCTGCCCCAGAAAAAAGTATTGGTGATGGGGTGGTACATGCCATTGACAGCTAAAGCTGCATCGCTGGCATTTTCCCAGAAATTACCCGTAGATACAGTATTGGTATTATTCTGATTCAGTAAGCTGCTGTCTTCACATCCCACTGGAATCATCATCAAAGCCACTGCTGTAAGCATCAGGAATTTTGAATATAAATTCATTATGTTGATTTTAAATAATTTTAAAATAAGTCTTAAATACAATTAACGTTTAAAAGCCTAATTGTACTCCAAAAACAAAACTTTTCGTATTAGGGTATGCTCTCACATCCAGACCTCTACCCAACAAAGGATTAACATCAGAAGGGACTCCGTAGAAAGGAGAATTGGATGATCGACCACCATTGACTGATGAGATATCTGGGTTATAGCCAGTATATCCTGTCAGTGTGAATAGATTCTGTCCAGTTACAAAGACTCTCATACTTTGCACCCATCCCATCGCTTCTGTATCAATAGTATAACCGATCTCGGCAGTACGCAGCCTGAAGTATGATCCATCTTCTACAAAAAATGATGATGGTGCTCCATTTTGAGCTGCATCAGCTGTGGTGGTCCTTGGAATATCCGTTACTGTATTGGAAGGGGTCCAAGCATCCTTGATGATAGAAAGTTTGTTATCATCAGCCCAAAATAGATTATAATACTTAGTCACATTGTAAATTTCATTGCCTTGCACCCCATTAAAAAAGAGTCCAAAGTCAATATTTTTTGCGCCTCCTGAAAGGCTAAGTCCATAGATAAAATCAGGTGTCGGATCGCCTAATATCTGCTGATCATCTCCATTAATAATTCCATCACCCGTGATGTCAACTCTTCTGAAATCGCCTGGCTGGACAACTCCCTTTCTCGCTGGATCATTAGCCAGATTAGGATCGCTTTCGATTGAAGCCTGGTCTGCATAGACGCCGTTGGTCACAAATCCCCAGTATACACCAGGAGCTTCACCTTCTATAAATCGGTTAGCTCGCGCTAGATCTTCCGTGATCGATGGACCTACGATAGAGTTAGGCAGCGACGTAATTTTACTATTGAATGTCGACAGATTCATACCAATATCCAGCGTAAAATCACCACCACGATGTCTGTATAGACCTTCGAACTCAAATCCAGAATTACGTATGGCACCTACATTCTGAATGACGGGCTGACTAAAGCCTACTGATGAAGGCAGCGCCACTCCTACTAAAACGTCTTCTACATTTTTGATGTAATACTCAGCGGAGAATGTGAGTTTATCATCGTACATACCTACATCCACACCGATGTTAGTTGTTTTAGCCGTCTCCCATCTTAGATCTTCGATCGCAAATGATGTCTGTGCGTAGCCTGGCACTAAGACATCGCCGACTGAAGTACCCGAGGTGAGATTAAACACTGACTGATATGCATAGTCAGGTATATTCTGTGAGCCCAGCTCTCCATATCCACCTCTGATCTTAAGCGTGGTGATGGCTTCAGAATTCCAAAACTCTTCGCTACTGACCTTCCACCCTAACGAGACTGATGGGAAATAGCCAACTCTGAAATCTTTAGCAAATTTAGAAGATGCATCTCTTCTCATGGTGGCACTGAATAAGTACTTATTATCATGAGTATAATTCACTCTACCAAACTGTGATATCAGGCCGCTGACATTATTTGCCCCTATAGTGGCTCCGATATTCGTTGGGTCGGCAGCTCCTAATACTCTGATACTATTAGAAGGTAGCCCCTGTGCGTAGAGACCTGCTGATCTAAAATCTATCTTCTGTCTGGTGATCCCTAATACGACATCTAATCTGCCAGTACCTACATCTTGGCCATAGCTCAGTGTCGGCTCTATCAGTGTCAATAAATTTTCAGATCTGATCTCTGTCAAATCATTCAACTGATTGACATTAGTAGTCGCATCAGAAAGACTCATGAAGTAGGTCGGCAAGAAGGAAAAGTTATGACGATTAAGTAAGTCGACGCCTAAGTTAACCTTAGCAGTCAGACCATCAATAATCTCGTATGATAGATTTAGGTTACCAAATAATTTGGTATCTGTTTCTAAATTTTCTTCGAGTGAAGCGAGACCGAATTTGTTGAGACCAGCAAATCCGAAATCTGTGAAATTTGGCGCTTCGAATCCACCATCATTTTCTGGAACACTGCGTCGGAGGTTAGGTGCCGAAGAAGAGCCATCAATTCCAAATCGTGTATTCCGCTCTAATGCAGAGCGCGTAATACCCAGTGACTGTTGTATCTTAAATTTACCTAATGTGAATTCTGAATTTGCCCTTAGGTTAGTTCGGTCAAAGCCTGATCCTACTAGAATACCATCTTGCTTAAACCAGTTACCAGAAATGTAATATTTAGAATTATCACCGCCTCCTGATACTGACAGACCGTAGTCTTGGATGCCGCCACTATTAAGCGATAGGTCTTGCCAATCTGTGCTCACACCATTATCTGGAAGTACAAATCCTGTACCGTCGTTAGCCTCTCTCTGATTTCTGTAGGCTACGAATTCTTGACCATTCAAGAAGTCAAGTGTTCTTGCAGGTGACTCTGTACCTCCTCTGACATCAAGACTAATTCTGGGCCTTCCGTCACTTGATCCACGCTTAGTGGTGACGATGACGACACCATTAGCCGCACGCGAACCATAGATTGCTGCTGAGGAAGCATCTTTTAGGACTTCTATTCTGTCGATGTCCTTGGGATTAATGTAGTTCATATTGTCAGCGAAAGTCCCGTCTATCACGTAGAGTGGAAATGAATTAGTCAGTGAGCTGACTCCTCTGACGAAAACATTAGAAGCTCCTCCTGGCTCACCACCATTATTCTCTATCTGAACACCGGATACTTTACCTTGTAGTGCCGAGGTCGGATTACCAGCCACGATCGCTGTCAGCTCGCTACCTCCGATAGAAGCTACAGAGCCAGTCAGGTCACTTTTCTTCACTGTACCGTACCCGATGACTACGACCTCATCCAGCAATTCTGAGTCCTGACCCATGATGACATCCACGGTCGTTCTGCCATCGACATTGATTTCTGTAGTTTCGAATCCCGTATAGGAAAAGACCAGTGTATTGGCATCATCTGGAAGGTTAATTGAGAAGCTACCGTCTAAATCTGAGGTTGTACCATTAGAGGTACCCTTAACTAAAATGTTGACACCTATAAGTGCTTCGCCTGTATCGTCCGTCACGACTCCCGTCACTTGAGCAGTGCCCATGGTACAAAGACCCAGAACAAACAGACAGGAATAAAGCAACTGTGTAGGCGAAGAAAACGCTGAAACGACTGTGTTATATCGTTTGAGCAATTGTAAATATTTATTATTCATCGCAACTTAAACTTTTTTGTTAATAATTTTTTCAGCCTGATGTCATTTATGTGATCAGGTCTTGGGTTTCATTTTAGAGCAGTTCAGGATTATGTTTTCATTGTTTCATATTTAGGAGTGTGATAGAATTTTCATATTGATTTTCTCTGTATGAGCACTGTGGGGATCACCTCTTGTATACTTTTGCCCTCTAAGACAAACTCAGCGGCACGGCTTCCCATTAGTTCGAAGTCTGTAGAAAATGTGGTGATACCTCCACAAATAATTTCTTTGACAGGGCTATTATCATTAGACAATACGCCGACATCTTCTCCCACTACTAGCCCTTCTTTTTTTACATCCTTAAGTAACTTCCAAAGATCTCCGTCTCCTACGGTGAAGTAGAGATGACCCCTTATCAGTTGACCTGGTTTGTAGTGTGTCTCTACTGATCCGGTGATCTCGTAGTCTTGCAAGAATTTTTTGAAGGCCCGCAATATTTCTACAGGATGGTCTGATTCTGGAAGAAAGTAAAGCGTCATACCATCATAAGCTCTGATCTTATCTAAAAGGGCCTTTAGCATCATGTATGTAGATATTTCAAACTCTTGAGTGATGTGCGAAAATTCGCCATCAAGCTCTTCATATCTATCTACTATGAGCAACTTACGGCTTGGTATTTTGCTTAATATTTTCTTTACTCTAGGATGGACTATTGGCGCTACGACATACATACCATAGCGTCCGCTGATGTTTCCCAGAATGGTCTCGAATATTTCTAAATTATTGTGATGAAAAAATACGTCTACTTGGATATTTTCACCCAATGTATCTCGGAAGGAGTTGTAAAATTCTTCTTGAAAGGGATGAAAGGCGTAAATTAACAGGGCTACCTTCTTGATTTGGTCCGTATCCTCGTTCACCACAAAATAACCCAGTCTATTTTTTGAGTCTACAATACCTCTATCTTTCAGCTCCTTATAAGCTTTGACTATTGTTTTACTTGCAAAACCCAACTCTCTCACCATACTATTCACAGATGGAAGCATGCTGCCCTGAATAACAATGCGCTCATCAATGGCATTGATCACTCCATTTACTATTTGCTCATGCTTAGAATATGCAGTCACTTCCAGGAGCTCCTGTATTTTATTGTAGACAGTATTCATATGGCTTCTATTAATATAGAAAATATGAGAGATTCTTCATGTTTAAGCTATACTACACTATGGTAGTATTATACAAACATATAAAATATATCTCTGATTTAGTGCACACATTTAGAATATTAGTTGTTCTAAATCTATATAAAGAAAACTCATTAGAATTAGGCTAATTATTATATATATCCCTGATAGTCAGATATTTGTGCTATATCCAAGAGACCAAAGAGCACAAATTATATTTTAAGAGGGCCCATATTTTATTTTGATATTGTGTTTAGTTAGTATTTTACCTATGGTAGTACTCATAGTAGCATAGCTTGTATCTTATAACTTAAAGCTGAGTTTATCTACGACCAATATTTAATTTAGAATATCAAGAAAAGATGCTTGGCAGCCTGATTCGAATCACCATCAAACTTTATAACTATGAAAACAATGACATGCTCACAATTAGGCGGAGCCTGTGAAGCCGCATTCCAAGCTGAAACTTTCGAAGAGATAGCAGCTATGAGCAAAGCTCATGGAAATGAGATGTTTCAGAAAGGAGACAAAGCTCATCTTCAAGCGATGCACAAAATGCGTGACCTAATGCATCAACCTGATGCTATGCAGCAATGGTTAGATGAGAAGAAAAAAGCATTCGAGGCAATGCCAATAGATGAGTGATAGTATGACACGCGACCCTTCAGCACAATCAGATATTGGCCTTGCAAGCCTTCCTACTAATAGTGTCTGAATAATACAATAGCCGAAAACTATGCGGCAGCGATCAGTAGCTTGATGATCATCCATGCCCCTTAAAGTCTTAGGCGCATGGCATAGGCGAAGCTGATGAGGGCTTGTCCTTGGCACACGCTCTATGATATTTCTCGCCTCTAATTCCAGCTTGACTGATACGATATACCACCACACTATTCCATCATAAGATTCAGACAGATCCTGCTCAGCCAGTTTATGCATCTTTTGATAGGTGATGACTCCATGCTCCGTCATGACTCGAAGGATATAATCTTTGATCAGATCATATTTATCCTTCAGGATGTGCACCTTTTTTGCCTGCAGGATGTCATGTCATAACACGTTCTGTTTCCTTTAGTCCAATACTTTAGTGAGGTCAAAAGTTAGGAAGTTTTCATTTATGATGTTGATGATTTTTACTGCAGCAGCTGAACCTCTCATTTATCTCTGCTTTGTGTCTTAGCATTTACTCGATAATACTACGTGTATAGTATAGCGCGGACTCAGAATAAACCAGTCTCCTCAAATATCAGAAGCTGCATCTGACGTCCTTTTGATGCACGACGTTATCTAGGACGCATTCATTAGTAGCTTAGTATGCAGTCGCAGGAGTGCTATCATGCACAGAAGGAAACTTCAACGTCAAAAAGTGGTAGAGGCAAAATGCTGAGCAGCTATTTCAAATACTTCCACAAAAAGCCCAGCATAGTCTGGTAGAATTCAAATTTGTTTTCTTCTTTCATGAAACCATGACCCTCATCATACTTTACTAGATACGGCACATCTATACCTCTTGACCTAAGAGAGCTAACGATCTGGTCAGACTCATCAATATTGACTCGAGGATCATTCGCTCCTTGAACGACCAAAAGTGGCGTCTTGATTTTATCAACATGGAAGACTGGAGAAGCCTCCGTCATGCGCGCTTTATCCAGCGTCGGGTCACCTACCATCTCATGCAGCATATCGAGATAGGGCTTCCAATACGGTGGAATGGTATTCATAAACGTGAAAAGATTAGACACACCCACGAAATCTATGGCACATGCATATAGCTCCGGCGTGAAACAAATGCCAGCTAAAGTAGCGTATCCACCGTAGCTACCACCGTATATGGCGATCTTATCACTGAGGACAATGCCCTCATCCACCAGATGTTGTACCCCATCCGTGATGTCGTCCTGCATGGTCTTACCCCATTGCTTAAAGCCTAACTCCCAAAAAGCCTTCCCATATCCAGTACTGGATCGGTAGTTCATCTGGAAAACTGCATATCCTCTACTAGCCATCAGCTGTACTTCTGGGTTGAAGCCCCAGCTATCCCGTACCCAGGGACCTCCATGTGGATTCACGACTAAAGGTACTGAGCCACCATCATAGCCCTTAGGAAGGGTCAGGTAGCCGTGAATAGTGACGCCATCTCTGGATTGATAGCTCATTGGTTTCATTGGCATCAGGTCATCATCATCCAGCCATGGACTCACGTCTGCGATCTTTTCCAGGCTATCCTCAGCCTTATCATATATATAATAAGCGCCTAATGATCGATCGGTAAACGTCCTAACTATATATACCTCTTCCTGATAATCTACACTGACGCCTCTCACTTCTACTTCGGGCAACAATGCCTTCCAGCGATCACTTAAAGACTCAGCTGCTTGATCAAAATAGATGAACTCCGACTTCCAGCCTGTATAGGATACTGCCAGTAATTTCTGCCGCTTCTTGGACCAGTGGACTCCAGACACGTCATATTCATCATGAGCAAATATAACTTCGCCTACCTCCACATTAGCCCGCATATCGTACTTGAGTAATACTGTTTTATCTCGATTCACATTTGAAAGGCAGTAGAGCACGTGACTATTATCTGCATCAAATTGCACTGGAGAAATAGAGTCTTTAAAATTAGTCCTGATGACCTCCTGGAAAGGCTGATCTTCGTTATCTCGGTACATGACGGCTTGATTAACTCCTTCAATAGTTTTCATGCAGATCCTCAATTTTCCAGCATGATCACACATCCAACCCTCTAAGGGTTCAGCAGGATTATCATTAACAGCGATCTGTACTAATTCACCCGTGATGACATTGATTCTATAGGGATCAAAGAGCATGGGGTTATTCTTATTCATCCCGATGATCATAAAATCTTCTTGATCCCTCAGGGCATCAATCAGTTGAATTCTGACCTGGTCAAAAGGTGTCAAATCCTTGCTATTTTGTCCGTCTCTATCGACAGCGAATAGCTTAAAGTTTTCATCTCCACCAGAATCTTTAATATAAATCAGCCGACGGCTATTAGCCCATGCGTAACCTGAAATATCGCGTTCTCTTTCGCTGGTGATTCTAATGGTCTCGCCTGTGGCTTTGTCCTGTACAAAAATATTGCGCCTCCGCTCGAATGGCCCCTGGTAAGAGATGAAGTCCCCGTCTGGAGAAATCTTGTAATCAGACTTCTCAGGTATCTTAAAGAAGTCCTCTACGCTGTATTGATGATTCCTGTCGTCTAATGCTATAAGTGCATCGATGTCTGACTGGCTACTGGGCAGACTGGTGTCACCTGGTAATGATTCCGAACTCATACGCTAAAGGCTAAGAGGTAATTAATGATGGTTAATCCGAAGAATCAGCTATAGTAGTAGATAATAGAATCACCTAAGTAATCAATTTTGTTACTACCATACTGAGAAAAAATATAATACTACAGTGTCAATTAGCAGTATTGGTCGAACGCCTGCTTGAGACTGTCTGCGATCATCTGAGCCGTTCTGCCTTCTATGTGGTGTCTTTCAATCATATGCACCACATTTCCATCTTTGAATAAAGCTATTGATGGTGAGCTAGGTGGATAAGGCAATAAATATTCTCGCGCCTTCTCAGTAGCTGCCCCATTGACACCCGCAAATACCGTGTATAGCTGATCGGGCAATTTGTTGTGTTGAACAGCCATTCTCGCACCAGGTCGAGCATTAGCTGCGGCACAGCCACATACTGAATTCACCACTAAGAGAGCGGTGCCTTTCATGTTGTCTATGACATTGATAACTTCTTCTGGAGAAGTCAATCCAGTGAATCCAAAATCTGTTAGTTCTTTGGACATCGGGGCTACTAGTTCTGCAGGATACATTTTTTAAGAATTTTATGAAATCAAAAATAATATAAATACTGTTCAAATATCTATTATCGTTACTTTCGCGAGCTATATTATGATCTATGCCTTTTAAAATAATAGTCAGATACTCGATCTGTGCCTGTATAACCCTCCTATTGTCACAATGTTCAGGAGACAAACTCGAGGTGATCGAAAGTGATTGTAGTGGAGATGTCGCTTATACTGGCCAAATCAAGCCCATCATAGATACATACTGTGCATACAGCGGATGTCATGATGGCTCTGGAAGTGCCCCTGGCAATTATACAAGCTATGAACGAATGGAGCGATCATTGACAGAGGACCTCTTCGAAGATCGGACCATCATTGTCAGGGATATGCCTCCTAATTATTCTGAAGGACCTAAGTCCCTGCTGCAAGAAGACTTAGACCTCCTCATTTGCTGGATTGAAAATGATTACAAAAACTAAATGGAGATAAAATATATATTCATCAGCCTGATAATGTGCCTCAGTGGAGCTGCACTGGCGCAAGATGGAGCGGTGTACGGTACATTCGGAGATAGACGAATCATAAATACACAGTCCATCGAGACATTACCAGCAAGAAAATTAGATTTTAGAATAGCACATAGATTCGGCGATTTGGCTGGAGATGCGGGCGGATGGCCCACATTCTACGGTCTAGAGAATGCAGCAGATGTCCTCATCGGCTTTGAGTACGGAGTGACTGACAACCTGACTATAGGTCTGGGTAGGACTAAAGGCGCTGGTCCGCTCAAGCAGCTCATCAATATATTCGTCAAACAAAAAGTGCTGGCCCAGGGCTATAATAATATGCCTGTCAGCCTGGCTGTAGTTGGGATGACCTCAGCTTCTACCATGCAAAAGAGCGAAACAGAAGGTGTGCTGCACTTCTTCGACAGTCCGCTGCACAGGTGGAACTACCACTTAGGCGTGCATGCAGCGCGAAAATTTGGAGAGCGATACTCTGCACAGGTATCCACCACGTGGACTTACAGAAATATTGTTCCAGCTAATGACGAGAACACCATCATCTCATTAGGATTAGCCGGAAGGGCACAACTAACTAAAGCGATTGGAATAATTCTTGACACGTCATACCCTATGTCATCTTTAAGGACTCGAGATAATGGATTCTATCCTGTCCTTGGCTTGGGTGTAGAATTCACCACTGGTGGCGGACATAGCTTTCAGATGAATTTTACCAATGTGGAAGGATTATCAGAAACAGACTACATACCATACTCCCAGTCTAATATCGGAGAGGGAGAGTTTAGATTAGGATTTACTATTTCAAGATTATTCAGTCTATAATGAGTAGAATCAGCCTTATTATTACTTGCATTGTGGCCCTGATCGTAGGTCTATCATTCGATGTGGAGCAGGTATATGATGACAATGGTGATATGCGCCTCTATAAAGCATTAGCGACCATTGGATATCGATCAGTGGATCATCTGCCTGATCTTTCTATAGATGGGGTATCCGCCATTGTGGGTGAGGATATAGTCAAGTACGGCGTCTCTAAGCGTGAAGGTGAACAAAATTCTAAACGCCAAAGCAAACACTTCGTCTGCACATCCTGTCATAACTTAGAGAGAGAAGATCCCGATCTGAGTGTCTCAGATCCTGAGGCTCGATTGGCATTTACTTTAGAAAAAGGCATACCTCTGCTCCCCGCCACTACGCTATATGGAGCCGTGAATCGGACTAGCTTCTATAATGGGGATTATGAAAAAAAATACGGCGATCTGGTGAAACCTGCCAGGGATGATATCAGGGAGGCTATACAGCTATGTGCTGTAGAATGTGCTCAGGGGCGTAAGCTTCATGACTGGGAAGTCGAGTCAGTCTTAGCTTATCTATGGACAATAGACTTGAAGCTGAATGACCTCATCCTGACCGATTCAGAAAAAAGAACGGTAAGTACTGCAGTAAGTGGAAAAGGCATGGAGATAGACGCAATACAAATCTTGGAGTCTAAATACCTTAAATACTCTCCTGCACACTTCGTAGAGCCTATGTCCAGAGGATTGAATAAATTCAACATCCTGGGAGACGCTGAAAACGGACGAAAAGTCTATGAAACCAGCTGCTTTCACTGTCACTACCGAAATCAATACAGCTATTTTAATCTGGATAATTCTAAATTAACCTTTTCCTTCCTTGAGAGGAAGGCCGACAAATATTCTCGCTATTCTATTTATGAAGTCATCAGGAATGGAACATTCTCTAAACATGGGAAAGCATCTTATATGCCTCGATTCCCTAAAGAAAAGATGAGTGATCAGCAGATAGAAGATCTCAGGGCCTACATCAGCCTGATGTCCGAATAGCACTGATCAGACGTACTTAATCTCCGCAAATAAGTTACCTTTCAGAGGACATGAAGCACCGAAGACGACAATTCTTAAGGTCCATTACGATGGCATCCGCCATGGCTGTGTCCAATCGACTTATCTCAGATGATATTCAGGCATCGATCAGTCAGATTAATCATACCTACCGAGATATGTCAGCTTTAGAGCTCGCACAGGAGGAGGATTATTGGAAGATCATCAATGCGGCCTATTCCCATTCTCCTGACTTTATTAACCTTAATAATGGAGGTGTGAGCCCACAACCATTAGTGGTACAACAAGCCGTAGAGGAATACAATAGATTCTCCAATGAGATACCCACTAAAAATATGTGGCACATTCTCGATAAAGGTAAAGAGGCCATTAGGGAGAAATTAGCCGATCTGGCTGGCTGTTCAGCTGAGGAGATCGCTATTCAGCGCAACGCGACAGAAGCCTTAGAGTGTATCATATTTGGGCTGACGCTGGCACCTGGGGATGAGGTAGTCTTAAGTAAGCAAGATTATCCATCCATGAAGAATGCTTGGAAGCAAAGGGCCCAAAGAGATGGCATCCAACTAAAATGGGTGGATCTCAGCTACCCAATTGATGATGACGAGGAGATCATCAATGCCTATCAGGCTGCCATCACCGCTCGGACCAAAATCATGCACATCACGCATGTAGTCAATTGGAATGGACGCATACTACCCGCAAGGCGGCTAGCGGATCTAGCTCATGAGCACGATATAGAAGTCGTGCTCGACGCCGCGCAGAGTTTCTGCCATTTCCAGCATACTATCCCCGACTTAGACTGTGACTATTATGGCACGAGCCTGCACAAGTGGCTATGCGCCCCATTTGGAACGGGCATGCTCTATGTTAAGCAGTCTAAAATAAATAAAATCTATCCACTGATGGCAGCGCCTAAGCCACTGGCTTCTGATATTAGAAAGTTTGAACATCTGGGCACTAGATCTATAGCTATAGAGCAAGGGATTGGACAAGCCATCAATTTTCACAATATGATTGGGATAGAAAAGATGGAAGCTCGATTGAGGTATTTAAAACATTATTGGTGTGACACCCTGCGTAACATAGATGGCATCCACGTAGGCACCTCCCTACAAAAAAATCATTCTTGTGGCATAGCTCTACTGCAAGTAGAGACCTTATTACCACTGGAGCTGACATCTACACTCAACAATGACTTTGGTATTCATACTGTAGCCATAGACTATAATAATGTAAAAGGCGTCAGAATAACACCGCAGATTTATACGTTATTAAGCGATTTAGACGAATTAATTTTAGCTGTAGAGTCAATCGTAAAAACCTAACAAAATGAGAAATACGATATACATATCCTTCTTAGCACTGGTATTGGTAACACTACTATCATGTGAATCAAAGAAAGCCACATCATCAGCCTATAGTTCAGCTGATCTCGATGAGTCTAATAAGATCACATCGACTTACAGCTTTAGTCCTGACGTAGCTCTTCCAGATGCCTGCACCTTACTTTCGAGAGAGAGTGTCGCCAAAGAATTTGGTGTAGAATTAATCTATGTCAACGTCATAGATGGCAATCCTCAAGGAGAAGAAAGCCGATCATGCTTCTTCAAGTGGGATGACCCAAACTATCCTAATGCTGGTATATTAATACAGATACAGTCTAATCCTATGGTAGAAGAAGTACCCGACTGGCCCGCCTACGCGGTAGCTAATAAAAGGACTACAGGGGAGACAATCATGGGGGACGCTGCACCGACTATATATAAGATGTGGCCAGGTGTGGGCACCGATGCGTCTTACAGCTATGAGTTAGGAAAATACTATTGGAGAATCAAAAATGATCTCTTGGTGATGCTAGCCTATAACATGGATATTACCGAGGATAAGCAAAAAGAAACGGCCTACGCTATCGCTCAAGAAGTCATGGATAATCTATCAGCTCATGGTGGCAATTGATTGATATGACTTGTCTCTTTACATTACGTATAGATGGACACTGACATCCTCTTTTTGCCAACGATGTCATTTAAATATCTTGCCCTGATTAATAAAAGGTAAGTCTGTCGCACCGAAACATATATAGGAGAGGATACTCTTGTTTCTATATAATTTTACTGATTTATATATCTTATGTTAAATAATTTAATTATGTTTAGCTCATTCAAGATCAGCGCATAACGCATTATGATAATTCAGATATGCTTTGGTTTTCAACTATCAATTGCATTAGTATTCATATAATCTAAATTAGAACTCATGGAATACTACAGTCTCAGTGATTTCAATACATCCCACTTCTTTGTCAAAGCTGAGGAAGTGTTCAGTTTCGGAGAGCACATAGAGTCTTGGAGGTATAAGGACAGATTTATCACTCTATATTCGTACGCTAACTACTTCATAGAGATCACATGGTGCCCGCAGGTAAGTTCCATCACTGCTATAAAAGCCATCACTTGCGCCAATGCCGTGGAGAAATATGTGCCTGATACGGACCTCAGAGCAGAGCTATGCGAAGTGGAAGCTCAGTAATGACAATTTTTCCCGTAGCTGCTCAACTAGTTGCTAAGCTTGGTCTATACAAATCTACAGTAAGACAATTCTCAGCGATTATTCTCATTTGCCTTACAGTTAATCTTGTAGCTGCTCAGGTGTACGAGGTTAATTGGGGAAAAGAGAAGCCTATATTGATGACCATTGCTGGCATTGGCTCAGCAGATATCTATCTTTATAATCGACTTGAAGGGCTCACCGTAGAACAGATCAATGCTCTAAATAGAGAAGATATCATAGGATTTGATCGCTTTGTCACTAATAAGCGCTCTCTTTCCCTTGACAAACTGAGCGATGTCACGCACCTCACTGCATTCACCCTCCCTCTCATATCATTATTAGATAATCGGATCAGGCAAGAGGCTGGCGCTGTCGTAGTGATGCTTGTTGAGACTATGGCGCTCAATGCTGTATTGACTGGACTATCGAAAGTCTCCTTCAGAAGAAACAGGCCTTTGTTATATAATCCGCAAGTTCCCATCGAGGATAAACTCGCTAAAAATGGACGGCTTTCATTTTTTTCAGGACATACGTCTAATAGCGCCACTTTATCATTTTTTACAGCTAAAATATTTAATGACATACATCCCGAATCGCCCCTGAAACCCTTCGTTTGGGTAGGAGCTGCGGTACTGCCTGCGGTAGTTGGTTATGCTCGGGTGAGTGCGGGCAAGCACTTTGTGAGTGATGTATCAGTTGGCTATATTGTCGGAGCAGCTATCGGGTGCCTAATACCTGCGCTACATAAAATAAAGAGTGATACTGTCAGTCTGAATATTGGAGACCATGGCGGCCTCGCCTTGCGCATCATGTTAGATAAATAATCAAGCTACAGACTGAGCTTATCATCATAACAAGTTAATTAGAAATTTGGGTCTTTTAATAATATATCAGACCCCAAAAAGCATTAGATTTGATCTATAAAGTATTTCATTTGCCGAAGTGGTGGAATTGGTAGACACGCTGGATTCAAAATCCAGTTCTTTCACGAGAGTGCGGGTTCGATTCCCGCCTTCGGTACTTTGACAACTTGTAATCAATGACTTATAGAATTAGGTGTCGTTCTGGGTGTCGTTATGAGAATATTAAAATAGTTCCTCCTTTATTTTTGGCTTATATTTACAATGGTTTCGGTAAAAGAATTAAGCTGCGATTTTACCAAAGTTAAGCAGATCTTCTTGATTAATTTGCCTGTCATAAAGTGCTCTACAAAAGCTACACATATCTTCCTATTTAGACCTTCACTGTATACTACTTCTGAGTAGATCTTACAATCCTTATTTTCGCAGACCAATTTCAGTCTTCGATTGTCTTTTACATACCAAGGATCTGGTAAATTTAGCCCTAAAGAGCATAACTTCTTTGAATTCATAGCTCAATTCAAGCATTACCAATGTTTTTGGCTTAGAACCTGTATGACTTCAGATCAGTGGATCACTTAATGCAATCGATGAAGACCTTATGGTGACAATTGGTATAATCAAAAGAATTAAAAAAGTACAAAATAAACCCCATTGGCCGAGAGTAGGGATTTCAGTAGACTCAGAAACTCCAGGAAGAATTATTGGCAGCTCTTCAACTGATGTTACTACTTCATCAGGCTCTGCAAAAGGTAAAAAGAAAGAAAATGGAATGGAAGTGGGTTCACAAATTCCGTTATTTACGATTACAATATATTCTAATTGAAATTGAACATTTATTTGATAATCTTCAGGATATATGAATGTTACTGATGTACCTGACCCCGTCGTTATCGCCTCCCCTCCATTGGATGGCACCAAAGTTAAAGTACATGCCTCATCACAATTGCTGATATCTAAATAAAATACTGCTGAATCCTGAGAAATGTTAACGGCCTGAGCAGTATTTAGCATCGGCAATAATGCTGGATCGCAATCTGAATCATTTGGAATTACAATCTGTCCAATACTCTGAAGTGATAGAAAAATCGCTAGCAGTAGTAGAATTATAAGGTTCTTCATCTCAATTGGTTGTCGCTTTATACAGGTAGAATATAGAATTATTTAACGTACTAACTCAATTCTACGACTATATTAACATAATGAGTGATGCCGAATAGGAATGAGAAGCTGTAAGAAATACTTTAAATCCTCAGGCAAAAACTTTGTTTCCATAGCCTTCAGGAAAGCAAAACGACTGCCATAGTCCTATACTTGCTTTGTTATAGATCCATCGGTAGAATATTCTAATTGACAACCTCCATTCTCTGACTCTGATCTGATCATTGCTCTTTTCTAACATATCGATGAATGTACTCATAGAGCTATGTACTAAAGTCAATTCAAAGTATTTGCATGATATAGCATGGCATGTAAATGCTTATGTATATTAGGCAAAGCTTTTAGTTTGGCTAGCAGTTGAATCGAAAACCTGAGATCATATTACTATTGTAATCTGAAAGTGCCTACAAGTATCTCTGCACCTAAAAGTTCAGAATAGTACCGAACTGCAGACTTCCCCAAATTGCCAAATCACATCATACCCTACTACTTGTAGGGATGATTAGTACATGTTGTACCCTCCATTCTAAGCTGTATCCCAAGCTTAAATATCAGCTAAATAGTGGATTTTGCCACAAATATTCCAAACTGCGTGCAACCTTTCCGAAAAAAGTTCGAATAATAGGAGTAAGGAATTCCTTAGATCTATTTTTAAACCTAAACCATTACCATGACTAAAAATTTGTTATTTATAAGCACGTTGTGTCTCATGTTTCTGATCTCTTGTCAAAAAGAAAATATAGAAGAATCAGGCATCATAACGACGGAATTAGAGACCCAAGTTACGTCTGTCAACCCATTAGTGACTCGAATAAAGAAAACTAAAACTGATACTTCTCTAGACCTTGGCTGTTTTGAGATAATCTACCCCTTCAGTATGATAATAGAAGATGGCTCTGTTATCACAATAAATTCATTCGAAGATATTGAAGTGCTCGAGGATAATTCTGATAATATAATAGTGGACTTCAATTTCCCCATAACGATCATCGTGAGCTCAGGTGAGGAAACGATTATTAACAATAATGAAGAATTATCTGAATTGTTTGCTGGCTGCGTCCTATTAGACGAATGGACAGATGAATTACCGGCCTATAATGTGAGCTATGATAACCCATGTTTTAACCTGAGCTATCCATTAACTCTTTATGATATAGACTTAAATGAAGTAGTAGTGACTTCTGACGAAGAATTTAACGCATATATATCTTCAGATTTGTATTTCTTCGAATTTCCTATTTCTCTGGTTGATCAGAATGAAGCCCTCATAGAAGTTACAAGTGATGATGACCTTATCGGCACTTTATTATCATGTCACGAGCTGACGCACACAGATGCATTATATAGTGGCATCATTGGAGAAGTTCTAATTCTCTTTGACTGTTTCAATCTTGACTTTCCTTTGTCTTATAATACTATAACTGGAAGTACGATAGTAGCGAATTCCCAAATTGAATTCGAAGAAAGTATCTTCAGAGGTGAATTTGAAAGTTTTATATTTCCCATAGTCATTGTAGATGAAGAAAATGTAAAAACGACAGTTAATTCAAGTGCTGAATTCGAATCAATTTTTACTTCATGTGTTGGGTTCAACTTTGAAATTGATCTATTGACCATACTGCTGCAGTCAAATCAAGAGCAATTCGCAGACGTAAGCTGTTATGACCTTATCTTTCCACTGAGCGGATACGGTGAGCTAAACGACGATACCATCACAGTCAATAACCTTAGTGAACTAAGAGCTATAGAAGACTTTTACAGAGTTATATACCCTTTCGATATATATGTCACAAACGATGACACTGCAGTAACTATCGAGAATGCAGAGTCGTATTTGACTATAATAGATAACTGTCAATAATCGCTAAACAGTATTGTAGGATTGATATCTGAATCAACAATAGATGGATGTAAACGTAAGGAGCAAGTTGCTTATAGTGAATGCTATAAAAAAACGGCTCCTTATGTTTACTCAATTATCAGTCAGTACATTAATAATAAGGATTTTATAAAAGATGCCATGCAAGAAACATACGCCCAAGTATTCTTATCTATTGATAAATATGAGAAGTCACGAGGCAGTTTCAAATCATGGCTATCCACTATAGCTGTCAGACAAAGCATCAATGTGCTGCGTAAACATATGAGTACTTTAGACCTAAGTCCTCTCAATGAAAATCAAAATATATACCAGCCAGTAAGCGATGATATATATAGCTTAGATGCAGATAATTTTAATGAGCTAATCGCTGACATGCCAACCGGCTATAGGACCAGCATCCTATTATTTTATTTAGAAGGATTCACGCATAAGGAAATCGCATCCAAACTAGATATATCTATAAATACTTCAAAATCACAATTGCATAGAGGATTGGCCTGGTTGAAGAAGAATGTGTCACAACATCTAAAAGAATACACTCATGGATAAAAATAAGTATTCGGATAAATTTAGAAAAGAAGTAGAAATTCCAGATTACTTGGAGTGGGACGTCATGAAGGATGGCATATACGAAATAATGGACGAGATTCCTGAAGGCAAACCTGTCAGAAATTTACTCAGATGGAGTATCCTAATTTTAATATTTCTTCTTTCTACCTGCGTATATGTGACGTATGAAAATGAGTCGATCCCAGATAAGACTGGCCAGGATGCCGACTACGCATCAAATAATATAATTGAAGAGGAACTTAATTTATCGATAAATTCAGAAAAATGTATCACAGCTAAACATGGAGAGTATATTGAAACAAGTGGACTTAAAATTAGAAGCGCAATTGAAACAGTAAACGAAGATTCTATTACAAGCTACCAAGGCACAATTTATCAATCTAAATCTTCCAAAGATGTTGATAATTCTCTATTCAGTTTGTTATCTAATGACTCATTATCTAATCAGGCTAATAGTGAAGCATCCAAGCTCTCAGATCAAAATCAAAACTTAAATAAAGAACATGTAGCACATCACTTGAAAACTCTCATACCAAACATAACTACGGATATAGCTAATGATGCTTCTGAGGATAAAAGACTAGAGGCTTTAGATCAGACTACTGGCGACATCAATCTCTTTACTGAATCAACCCACAGAGAGCAGAGCAAGCCATTGCCAACTTTAAATGGACGTCAGAAGGATTACTCTCCTATAAGGTTGTTGCCTGCATTATCTAAACTGCTGCCTGGATCAATTCCGATAACTTCTAGTCGACTACAGGCAGCCGTCCCCATTATAGCTGCACATGAGGAAGACCAAGGTCGAACCTCTTTATTTTCACCCCTGCAGTTAGAAGTGAAACAAGGATTTGGACTTTGGAACAATTCAGTCTCTATTTCTAATATTGATAATACCAATCTCAATTACACTGATAATTTTGCTCTAAATACATATGCTGGTCTCAGCAGCTCAATTAATGACAAATGGTCTATTCAAGCGGGATTAAAATACACAATGTTACATAGCCGAACTAACTATTATGAAGAAAAAGACACAATTGTACAAACTGAGTATGTGTCCAAGCAGATAATTAATAAACTAAATGGAAAAGTCATAGAAGAAAGGTCCTCTACAGTAAATAATCGTGTAACGAAATGGTCTAAAATTGATTATACTAATCAACTTCAATACATAGGGATGCCCGTCACCGTCAGTCGAAATATTTCAGTATCAAGACGCTGGGACGTACTCCTACGCCTTGGTGTGGAGTATGGCTATGTATTTTCAACAAAAGGCCGTTTCATCAGTAATCAATCGTCTACCGATTTTAATGATCAGAATCAGGTTATAAAGATGGATAATACCCATACCAATAAGCACTTTTTAAGCTCTACTACCGCAGCAGGAATACGATTTTCACTCAATCAAAAGACCAGCCTTCTTTTAGATATTAATCATATTAGATCACTAACTGACGTAAGTAGTCATTCTCGATTACGCTTGATGCCCAATGTATTTAGTAGCTCATTCGGTCTTCAGTATACATTGTAATTAAGTGCTGAGGTATCTGCGGAAAATAATAAAGCGTTCTCTGACCATATCTTGCTCAATAAGGATCCAAAAAAGAGTGTGCACTTTATGTGGCCGCTGCTTCTTTAGTAAATGGGGGTATTCAGAAGTAAAGCATAAACACATTTTCTATAGAAGCAAAGCTAACTTGCACTCGCCGTGCGGGCCTTACTTTTTTCAATTGCAAAAAAAGTAAGCAAAAATGCTATGCCAG
>ENA-ORXR01000922-ORXR01000922.1-marine-metagenome-genome-assembly--contig:-NODE-922-length-34716-cov-4.134184_pt1 | contig 34716 bp, 28 predicted proteins | sample MGYA00237866_ERZ511479 | MGnify/ENA metagenome assembly ERZ511479
CAGATTAATTGTTTAAAGTGGTGAGCTGAGTATCAGCAGTCACCCGGCAACTTGAGACCCGTATTACGCGCATAGACTTTAGCAACAGCAGCATCGTCTTCTTGGCCTAAACCAGAACCAGAAGCGGCGATAAACTGCTGCAACGCCGCGGCGGTAATCGGTGCTGAGAATTTTGCCGACTTAGCAATATCCAATACAATCCCTAAATCCTTAGGCCATATATCGACCGAAGAATGTGGTGTGTAGTCACCCGCAACAACATGAGGCGCGCGGTTTTCTAACATCCAGCTAGTACCCGCGCATTGACTAATGACTTCGACAAATTTATCCGGCTCAACCCCTTGCGTCATACCGAAAGTCAGCGCTTCTGCCATCGTGGCGATGTGCACACCGGCCAATAACTGATTCACGGCTTTCATTGCCGAACCCGCACCGGCGGTGTCGCCTAGTTCAAACACTTTTTCCGCCATTGCATCCAGTGCAGGCTTGGCGGCGGCAAACGCTTCCTTGGTACCCGAAGCCATTACGGAGAGCTGCCCCGCTGCTGCTTTAACCGAACCACCGGAGATCGGTGCATCAAGGTAATGCACACCTGATTCAGCGCAGCGTGCTGCCATGTCTTTAGCAAACTCAGGAGGCACGGTGGCACAAGAAATCACACAAGCACCTGATTTCATTGACTTAACCACGCCATTTTCACCAAACAACACGGACTCGGTTTGTGATGCATTCAACACGACGACAACGACCGTATCGGCACTCGCCCCCACATCAGCGATATCGCCAGTAGAGCCACCTTCTGCAACAAACCGTTCCACGGATTGCGCTGTCACATCAAAGCCATAGCTATTATGCCCAGCACGTAAAATGGAACTGGCAATTCCGTAACCCATTGAGCCAAGGCCAATGATCGCAGTCGTTTGTTGCTGACTCATTCTGATGATTCTCCCAAATAAATTTCATCTGAGTGTAATCTATCCCATAGTCATCGTTAACAATAATTTTGTGCGCTAGCCATCTATTATGCCCTCTGCTGAATCAAATTTCAGGGGCTAAGTCTGGCTCATCAGTCCCCAACTCCTCTTTACGCTTCGCCACATAAGCCTCTAGCTCTTCTCGGATGGCAGGATCAATCGGCGGTGCTTCAAACTCTTCCAAAATCTGCTGCCAGATTTTTGTGGCGCGCATCGTGGTGTCTTGTGAACCGGCAGCTTCCCAGTTTTCATGGTTCTGCCAATCACTTAAGAAAGGCTGGTAAAACGCATCTTTATAACGCGCCATCGTGTGGTCGCAACCAAAGAAATGCCCGCCTGGGCCAACTTGTTTCATGGCGTCCAGTCCAATCTCATCCAGATCTATTCTCAGCGGTTTCAGCATGCTGCTCATGTGCTGCAACATCTCGCAGTCGACAATCACTTTTTCAAAAGAAGCCACCAAGCCACCTTCCAACCAACCTGCCGTGTGATAGATCAGGTTGCCGTGCCCCATCACCGAACCCCAAAGCGCCATTTGCGTTTCATAAACCGCTTGAGCATCCACTGCATTGGAGGCGTTACAGGCACTGGTACGATGAGGCAATTTGTAATAGCGCGCCAGCTGACCGCCCGCCAGATTCGCCAGTGCATTTTCTGGTGTACCAAAGGCTGGGGAACCAGAGCGCATATCCACATTTGAGGTAAAGCCGCCATAGATCGAAGGCGTGCCGGGGCGAGTCAGCTGCAGCAGCGAAATTCCCAATAAAGCTTCAGCGTTTTGCTGAACTAGCGCACCACCGAGTGTAGCTGGCGTCATCGCACCCATCAGCGTAAACGGCGTCACCGCAACTGGCTGCCCTAGCTTTGCCAACTGCATCGCACCGTAGGCCATACTGTCATCCAGTTTACGCGGTGAGTTGACATTGATATTAGTCATGGCGCTCGGTGTATCGGCGAGTTCTTCTAAACTAACGCCCCGTGCAATCGCGCACATGTTGGCCGCATCTAAGGAACGACCCGCGCCAATTCCGATAGAGAAAAATGGTTTGTCTGATAGCGTAAGGCTGGCAAACAAGGTATCGAGGTGACGATTGTTAGCAGGCAAATCGGTCGGTGCCGTCGCTTGATTTCCAAAGAAAGTGATGACGTTAAAATGCTGGCCAAATTTGATCAGGCTTTCAAAGTCTTTAATATTCCCCATGCGCCGACCGTTGATATTGTCGTGCACGTTGGGCGGGCCAGAGACCAAGCCAAAGTTGACTACATTACTGCCAACCTGCAGCGTATTCTCAGAATTTCGCGACATCACCTCAAAGGTTTCCGGAGCGGTCGCAATGGTCTCCATTACCAAATTACGATCCATACGCACTAGGCCATCTTCGTTGACATCCGCACCTGCCTTGCGAAATAGATCCAGTGCCTGATCGCCCAACACCTCAACACCCTGCTCTTCCAGCAAGGTCATTGAAGCCTCGTGAATCAGGTTGATCTGCTCCTCATCCAATGGCTCAACCGGCGCAAAGCGGTTGCGTAGCACCTGTCTTTCGAGCTGTGGCAGCGCAATTTTTGTGGTTTTTTCTGCGGCATTGCGCTTCCGACGGCTGGTCCGACTCATACGCTGAACTCCACTAGTGTCTCAATCAATCGTAACGCTTCAAAAAATCACGCACGTCCCTAAAGCTATTATTTAAAAAACGCAGCGGCTCAGCAATACCACCAATAAGCTTTTCATGATCTACACGAGGGTATAGCTTAGTCGTTACCGAGTTCCCATTCCTCAACAACGCGTCCCTAAACCGTTCAGCATGGTGTGGCGGTACCCGAGGGTCAAGCAAGCCATGCAAAATCAACGTAGGCGGCATTCCCCTTCGCACATTCAAAAGTGGCTTAACCCGTTTTGCACTCGATAAGTTAAAAATTGGAAACACTTCAGCTTCATCTAGAGGCAAATCGTAGGGGCCAGACATGGCTATCAATCCAGCTAATCGTGCTTTTAAATTCCGTTTTTTAAAGTATTGCTGGTCAGTGGCTAGCAAGGCGGCCATGTGTGCACCTGAAGAATGCCCCATGAGGATAAACTCATCAAATGGCTTAGGTAGCGCTGTGTTTTGACGGTCAAAATAGCTGATAGCATCGGCGATGTCATCAACAAACACTGGAAATTTAACCTCAGGGAAGCGGCGATGTTCAGGCATAATTACCGGGTGCCCTAGGCTAGTCAGTGCCTGAGCAACAAATAAGTAGTCTGATTTACTGAATTTTTTTCTCCAAGCACTACCATAGATGTAGACCACCGGTATCTTTGGCTTGCTTGTCTTGGGCAGGTAGAGATCTAAAGACTGATCCGGGTGGTTGCCATAACTTAATTGCTGTAAGGAATATCCATCTTTAGGCACCAATGCATTGATGGCAGTCGTCTTTTTTACCGTTGCACATCCGGCGATGAAGATTACGAAGGCAATTAGTAGTACAAGTCGGTTGGTTTTAGTTTGCAGCTTCATTGGAATGGCTCGGTTCACTAATCTATTATTTTACGAAACTTCAATGAATATTGGATTTCAGGGGCAATCCGGTTTGATATTCAAATTATAACCGTTAAAACCAAATCTAGCAGTGATCCATTAAAAAAGCCGCGGCCTTTGTACAGGGCTGCGGCTATTGAAGTCTGAATTGTTAGTGCTGTGATTAATTAACTGTCCTGGATTTGCTGCTTTAGGATAGCAAGATTCCACCATCCACATCTAAAACAGTACCCGTGACAAAATCATTTTGAATCAAGAAAATGATGCCTTGAGCTTGCTCTTCAGAAGTTCCCATGCGAGGAATCAGATTGTTTTGAGTCAGCTTTATATAATGTGTATCACGCGCTTCGCCTTTAAAGGCGCTCCACATTGGGGTATCAACCAAACCGGGCGACATAGCATTGATTCGCTTTGGTTTAATCTCTTTCGCCACACCGCGAACCATGGCCTCAACAGCACCACCCACCGATGATATAGCGATCTGCCCAGGGTTGCAGTTACGTGCTGGCGAGCCACTGACTAAGACTATCGAACCCGTATCCGGCATATGCTCTAAACCAAAACGAACCACATTGGTGTAACCCCAAAGTTTTGCGAAAGACGCTTGATAACCGTCCATATCCATTTCGGCAAATGGCCCAACAGCACGACCACCGCCGGTTGCAGCACTCACCAAAATATCAAAAGGACCACACTCTGCAAAAAGCGCTTGAAGTGCTTCACGATCTAACACATCGCACTTTTTGACGGTTGTGTTGGCAGGTACGTCCGTTAATTTTTCTGGATTACGACCGATAGCAATAACCTCAGCGCCTAAGTCAGACAGTTGCTGTACCGTTGCTAAACCGATTCCAGAGGTTCCACCAAATACGAGTGCTTTTTTACCGCTAATTTCCATGAGTTGATCCAACCTTAATTAATAGTCAATTTATCGGAGCACTTTACACCAAAACGCCACTATGTTCTGTTAATCCAGCAACTCAATATCCAAACTATTCAACAAACGTACGGCTTCGAACTTTGTAAATTTAGCCCGAGCGATTTTATTATCAAATACATCCTAATTTTAATAACACTTAGGTTGCACTCAGTAAATGAACACTCAATAAAGCGACATTTCTTAAAAACTGCCTCAGTGAAATCACACTCATTGAATGAGCAATCTTCAAACTCAACGCCCTCAATCACTTGCTCGATCATCGAAACCTGACGGAAAGTTTTTGAGTAGTGCTCCTGATTATTTCCGATTTTTATTTGTGCCATGTTGAACCTTCCTCAGCATGTGAAAGCATTATAAAATTTTTGGGCTATTCCTGTTTAAGATGACAGATACTCAAGTTCAATCATAACCAAGGATCACTCAATATTGGAGTTGGCTGATAACTTGATAAATCTAATAATGGTGATAAAGTAGACAACTGGTTCAAAGCATAAAAATAAATTATGAAGTTAAGCAAATTCACAATTCTTGTTTTATTAGGAACGCTAAGCGCTGCCTCCATAGCAAAGATTTCGCCTGTTGCAGAGCTCCATAAAGTCGGCCTTTACGGAAGAGTGCATGCTTGGAACAACCGCATCCACACCTCCCACGGGGTCGATGTCGTGGTTCCCCAGAATGCCCCTATCATAACCTCTGACTTTCACAGTAGAGTGGGGTCAAATGGGTTAAAACGTAGTGGAAAACATCGTGGCGTAGATATTTTTGCTGAAACGGGTACGCCAGTGATCGCAGCCGCCGATGGGCGAGTGGTTCGAGCAAGAATTGACAAATGCTGGGGACCTACTATCTTAGTCAGCCACGGCTTGGATAAAAATAATAGACCTTTCTACGGTCTGTATGGCCATGTCAGAAATATACGTGTAAGGGAAGGACAGAAGGTAAAAAGAGGACAGCAGATTGCAGAAATGGGAGAGGACATTTTTACAAGCTGTGGGGCAGGTGTTCATCATTTGCATTTTCAAATATCATATAATCCGCGAAGAATACCTTTATTCGGATGGGGATGGGCTAACTTTGTAATGGATGGGGTCAATGCTCCAAACCCCCACAAGTACTGGGAAAACGGGGAGGGAAAGATAACTTGTTTCAAGGAGGGTAAAAAGTACTCTGCTTCAGGGTTAACCTACCCTGTCCCATGCGCCAACTTTCCGGGCGAAAAAAGCCGTATCAGTGGTACTACAAGGTTTGCAGGAGAGAACTTAGAACAGATTAAGTTAAGGAAAACATTGCTATTATCCTTGGAAAAGGCTTTGGATATAGAGAAAAAATTATCGGCCAAAAAGAATATATCACTGAGCCCTCAGCCCATTGTAACGCTCCAAGAGGAAAACGCAGCCCTAGGCCTTTTGAAGAATAAACCTATACCTTTTTTAGAGGGTCTTTGGGCAGAGCAAACTCAGCCTGTTAATTAATCATTCACAACAGACCTGTAGAATGGTCATCAGCTTCTAGGGGCTAGACGGTAACAAAACAAAATTAGAATAAGAACAATAATAAGAAATGCCGTTGACTAATAAACTTGGGCCTGAGTTAAGCTTCAGGCCCTTTTCAGTTGTCAGCACCAGTTATTCGATCGGATCGTTTTGCTGGTAGTCATTAATTAGCCATTGTTGCAAGATAGTGATTTCGGGCTTTGTTCTGCGATGATCTTCTTTACGCAATAGATAATGTGATTGCGCGACGGGGAGTTCAAAATCAACTGGGTTAATTAAACGCCCTTGACTGATATAGAAGTCAGCCATACTTTCTAACAGTAACATTGAGCCGACCCCAGAGGCAGCTAATTCAGCAGCAACCAAATAGGTGTCCGAGCGCAGCACCCGCTTAGTATTGATCTCTGTCAGGCCGCTAATGTTCATAGCGCTGAGCCATGCTCCCTCGCTTCCCATGACTGAAATCAGATCACCCTTAGCCATACTGTCCAAGTCATGAGGTATAGGATCTAGATTTGGAGAGCAGACAGGAATACATCCTTCATTGAGCAGTAGATCAGAATGGTAGCCTGACCAGTTTCCATCACCAAAACGCACGTCTAAATCGTAGCTTTCAGCTTCAACCTCATCAGCCCACAAAGACGAACCGATACGCACCTCAATATCAGGATACTCTTGGTTAAAGCGAGCTAATCTCGGCGCTAGATTGAATGTGGAAAAAGAAATCGGCGCTCTGAGCTTTACTGAACTCTCGCCTTTTAAACCGAACAAGCCAGCAGTAGAGGCAGAGATATCATCAAAAGCCTGTCGGATTGGCGGCAAATAAGCTGCCCCCATATGCGTTAATGCCACTCCCCTAGGCAATCGCTCAAACAGTAAAAAACCTAGATTATTTTCAAGCGCTCTAACCTGTTGGCTGATTGCAGCGGGCGTCAGAGAAAGTTCATCGGCAGCCGTAGTAAAACTGCGATGACGAGCTGCTGCTTCAAATGCTCTGAGTAAATTTAAATTGGGTAAGCGATGAGCCATTTTAACCACGACCTTAACGAAGGTGTAAAAAATATTGAGTCTTGCAATGTATACCTAAATTGCAAAATGGTCTAATATTTTTTAACTCAGAAGAAACTAAATTTACAGTCATACACCTACCGCGATTCAGTGGATATTAAACCACCATCGAATAGCCCCGAAGTCTTTGCGCAAACATCTGAAGTGATTGTATGCCTGTTTCTTCAGCTTCCTGTATCCATTGCTGAACCGACTCAAGTCTAGCTTGCTGGTTTGAAGTAGTGCGGCCCCATAAGTCATGAAGCTGTTGTTGTGAATGATAAACTGATTGTAGAACCGGACTGTCATCCAAAAGGACATGAAATCTAGCCTTCGCACTAGCATCCAGCTCCGCCGCACCAGTGAGCACGCGCTGAACCAGCGTTCTATCCTCTTTATTATAAGTTGATAGCTCCTGGCGCATCACGGGTTTCATAACCTGCCGACCAAAATTAGAAACAACCTGTAAACGATTGCCAAGAACAGCGGTCATCGTATCAAGATCCACGGTGAGTTTACTGGTATCAACCTTCAACCGGGGAGCAACTGTTTTGACCTTGGCTTGCTTGAGTATTTCCATCAAGCGGATATAAAACCAGCCGATATCGAGCTCATACCATTTGTTAGAGAGGCGTGCTGATGAGGCAAATGCATGGTGGTTGTTATGCAGTTCTTCTCCGCCAATTAAAATACCAACAGGCAATATATTTCGCGCCTGATCTGGCGTGTTCCAATTACGGTATCCCCAAAAGTGAGCGACTCCATTGACTACACCGGCAGCCCAAAATGGAATCCAGATCATTTGCGTGATCCAGATGGCAAGGCCAGCCCACCCAAATAGTACGATATTCAATACGAGCATTAAGGCAATACCAGCATTTGGATACTTACGATAGATATTATTTTCCAACCAGTCTTTTGGGGTACCCCGCCCGTATTTATCAAGTGTTTCCTGATTCTGTGCTTCTTTCCGATACAAAAACAAGCCACCCCAAAGCACACTATTTAGACCTTTAATCTGAGGGCTGTGAGGATCTTCATCCGTTTCGCATTTAGCGTGATGCTTACGATGAATAGCAACCCATTCAATAGTAATGATTGCGGTTGTTAACCACAGCCAAAACCGAAAGAAGTGAAAGGGTATTGGACCCAACTCAACAGAGCCGTGAGCCTGAGCACGATGTAAAAAGACTGTAACAGCAACAATAGTGATATGCGTTAAGACTAAAGCAACACCCACAAGCTGCCACGCACTCAAACCAGACAATAAGTCCATAAAACTCCCCTACCAAATCTATAGTTATTAATTGCTTCAAACAATACCATCGAAGGTGAAGGGATGCGATTGATTCAGGCGCTAAGTGATATCTAGGCTCAAAGTCAGCGCATTAGCAGGACTTATTGAAGTTCGCTGGCTAAAACTGTTATTAAAACGATGCCTTTTGCTATCAACCTTAACGTCGATAGCGCTGTAGTAAATTTAACATTTGAACGTCACGAGTACCTTTAGCAATGTCAAAAACTGTTTGCCCTGTTCGGGTTACTATATCAAGGCTCGCCTCGTTAGATAACAGGAAATTCGCTATGTGACGATGACCAAATCGAACAGCATGGTGAAGTGGAGTCCAGTTTTCCACAGTCCTTGGGTGCAGATAGGCTCGTTGAGTTTTCAAGTATTGCATAACTTCCAGATGCCCATGACCAGCGGCGGCATGCATCGGTGTCTCACGATTATTATTTAAATAATTTACATTCGCACCTCGTCGCACTAAATCTCTAACCGACTCCATATTGCCGATGTGCGCAGCATAAAACAGCGCCACAGATAACTCACTTTTAGAATACTCAGCACTAACGCTGGAAGTTGTCAGAGCAAACACCAGTGCAGCTAACAACAATTTAAACTGATTCATAATCTCTCCTTGATAAAAACACGACGGTACAACAACTTACGGACCTTATTTAGAACTCGTGGCAATTACTATGGCAAAGAAGAAATTCAGTTAATATTTCAACCTAGACCAAGGGTAGAAAATTAGGCATAGGTGAGACGACCTCCCCTAATAATCAGTCGATCAAGAACGTGGTCGAAGCCCATAAGCTCATCCAAACAGCCCTGCTCGAACCAGCAACTTCTTGACTTGGCTCAACCATGTGAACCGCATTAACTAGAAATAAGCCGCCATCCTCCACAGGTATTTCAATCCTCCCCTTTTCATCCGTCTCTAGCTTTATTTGATCTACCTTGTCGTCACGTTTGATAAATACATTTACCGTAGAGCCTGGAAAAGGTTTATCCTCAAAAAAAAGTTGGGCGGAAATCTTTTTCTTCTCAGAATTAGTATATGGATTATCTAGTACGACCCATTCAAAAGGCAATCCTGTCAAACGATCCTGACCTTCGCCCTCACCAACTTTCACTAATGATTTTGCGAATCGCTTGAAGAGCTCGGTAAAATCCAGCGATGGCAGTCCTCTTTTTTCATGGGCTTTCAAAACCCACTCTATCCCTTCTTCCCTGAGGAATTTTTCAAAAATTTCTCGCTTTTCGTAGCGCAACTTTGAGGGTCGGGATTGGTATGTGAAGATGTGTAGCCCACTGCTTGTCGTGGGCTGATCTACTGCAGGTTTTTGTGCAAACCGATTCTTTAGGGGCTGCGTAGTATCTTTCACCGTTAAGTCAAATCGTTCAAAATTAGCAGGGAAATATCCATAGATATCGCCATCTAACTCTTGGCCAACCTTAATATGAGCTTGAATGTTGTCGCCTCGTTCGATGCTAAAACTCAGTGGTTCAAGCCAAAACTCATGAGCACTCACCGCAGCTGGAAGTATCAGCAATGAGGTAAGACCAATTATGGAGCAGAGAAATTTGTATAAAGCCCTAGTTAACACGTAATATTACCTTCAACTCTCATTATTCAGGGAATTAGTATGCACTCACAACGATTCCAGCTGCAAGGAACCCTTAGATTATTAGGATTGCTCTTACTCTCACTGACTATCGCGTTAGTTGCTTCGCAACGAGCTCATGCACACGAGTCTAAACCAGCAGTTGCTGAAATTAGTGTAGACAAGGAAGGCCTAGTCAACGTCAGCATTACAACTAATATTGAAGCCATGATTGCAGGGATCGGACCTGACCATAGCCTAGGAGAATTCGCTAAAGCTTCACGCTATGCCTCTTTGCGAAAACTATCTGCTGATGAACTAAAACAGGAACTCAATGAGTTCACTGGTACTTTACTCAAAGGAATAGCCTTAAGAGCTGATGACCAGCTATTGATTACCAGCCTGCAAGACAGCGTGATACCTGACGATAATGACACTACAAAATCGCGCGAGTCGGTCTTAAAAATCGCCGCTAAGCTGCCTAAAGATGCCAAGTCCCTCAGCTGGCAATGGAACAACGACTTTGGTGTGATCGCGCTTCGCCTGCACTCACCTGACAAAGAAGATGCATTTAATGCGTATCTCGAGCCGGGGGTTCGTAGCGAAGCATTTGAACTAACGAAACTTCAAGGGAAACCGCCCAAACCTGGCGAATTTCTAGGTGCCATGCCAACTGAATACCCAGAGTGGTTTAAGGACAGTTTCCTTGAGTTTGCGGAAGATATTGAAGAGGCAGCAGCTGAAGGTAAACGCTTGGCTATAGTCTTTCACCAAGATGGCTGCCCCTATTGTAATATCCTAGTTGAGCGCAATTTAGCACAGCATGATATTGAGCAATTAATGAAAGACAAATTTGATGTCGTCGCGCTTAACATGTGGGGGGCACGTGAGCTTATTAGCGTAGGCGGTAAGACTTATACAGAACGCGATTTTTCTGCTGCTCTTAAAGTACAGTACACCCCTACCATTTTGTTTTTTAATGAGAAAGGCAAGCTGGCACTGCGCCTGAATGGCTATCTGAAACCCGCTGAATTCAGGCGTGCGTTAAACTACGTTGCTGAAAAACAAGAAACTAAAATTAGCTATACTGACTATGTTGCAGCCAATCGTGTCAAGACGACCAATGCTGAACTCAACGAACAGGCATTCTTTGAGCAAGATTCGCTAGACTTATCGCTACCAGAAAAAGGGTATGAAAAACCATTGGCGGTATTCTTCGAACAAACCGACTGCCCTAATTGCGACTATCTGCACAAGGAAGTGATGATAGATCCGGATACCATAGAGGTGGTTAAACAGTTCAAAAATGTTCAGCTAGATATGTGGTCTGACACTCCTATCACTACGCCTGAAGGAGACAAGATGAGCGCTAAGGAATGGGCAAAGAAACTCGCGATAAACTATGCCCCATCCGTCGTTTTATTCGATAAACAAGGCAAGGAAATCATACGAATTGAAGCTATGTTCAAAGCCTTTCATACTGAATCGGTCTTTGATTATGTACTCAGTGAGAGCTATCTCGAAGAACCTAGCTTCCAAACGTATATCAGCCATCGCGCTGACGCTATTCGTGAAACAGGAAAGACGGTGGATTTGTGGAAGTAGCTTACTTAAAGCCTCTCAAACAATAGATCCCAAACACCGTGACCTAATTTAATGCCGCGTTTTTCAAACTTGGTCATGGGTCGATAATCCGGGCGTTCAGCATAATCACCATCGGCTGCTTGATTTTTATAGTCTGGTGCAGCTGTCATTACCCTGAGCATTTGCTGAGCATAATGCTGCCAATCGGTGGCAAGGTGCAACACACCGCCCTGCTGCAACTTAGTCGCCAGTAAAGCCACAAACTCTGACTGCACAATGCGTCGCTTGTTATGGCGAGTTTTGTGCCATGGATCTGGGAAATAAATTTGAATACGATCCAAAGAGCCATTTGGAATCATATTATTAATAATCTCGACCGCATCGTGATGCATCACCCGAACATTGCTTAACTCATACTCACCAACAAGATGCAGCAAATGCCCAACACCAGGGCGGTGAACTTCGATACCAAAGAAATTGCGATCAGGCGCTTCTTTGGCCATCTGCGCCAGAGAATCTCCATTACCAAAACCAATCTCTAGGGTTGTTGGCGCATGGCGATTAAACGTTGTTGACAGGTCTATTTCGCTTTCACTGTACTCAATACCAACAATGGGCCACTGAGACTCTAGGGCAATTTTTTGGCCTGAGGTTAAGCGGCCTTGGCGGAGAACAAAGCTACGCAGAGGTTTACGCTGAGTTTGATCAGTCATGATGATAACTGTGTTGGATTTGGAGAGATGGGATAGTAACTAAGAAGTGCAGTTAGGGAAAGTTGAGATTAAAAAAGAACGCGGGCAGGTAGGGGACTGCCCGCGAGCTCCACCAACTTACAGGGAGTTAAATAAACCTAAGCCAGCACCAGCACAATAGACTGCCGTTGTACTGTGAATATCGGCTAGAGAAATATCTGCCCCTTGCCATTGAGCCTGCATTGCAGCATTTACACCTTCCGGCGCAGTAGTTGGAGCTGCCGTTGCTGTTTCAGTTAAGTCTAAATTGGTAACAAAAGCGCCAAGTTTTGCAGCAGTTGCGTCAGAGTTAATCGCATGGAAAACGACCGGATCGTTTCCAGCGCCACACAGTGTGACTGGTGAGGATGGAGTCCAATCACTCAAATCTCCTTCGTGAGCTAAATTTCTGACCTTGTAAGCGGCATTAGACGTTTCATCACCTGAAAAAGCAGCTATATATTGCATTCTAAACGTATCAGATAACAAATGATCATCATCGTAACCAAACTCATGGTTGGTAGGTGCAGTAAAATTATTACTAAAGAGGGCGGAAACAGGCAAGCCAACATCTTCAGCCACATTTGCACCGGGAGCGGGCAGTGAGTTTTCAGCAAAGCTTGCGTAATCCATATCTTCAACGGTACTCGATGCATAAACCTCATTAGGATTATCATAAATGTTGTGGGCATTCTGTAGTGCTGTTAAATACATCGGTGCGAAAGTGGTAGCACCACCATTAACTGCCCCTCCTGCGACTACCGCATCAAGAAAGTCACCTAAAGCATATGGGCCAGAAATCAGAGTAGATGCAGTGACTGCTTCACCTTTTGCCTGTAAAGCCTTATGCGTCGCCATTGCTGCATAACCACCCTGTGACATACCTGTTATAAATAGCTTTGAAGAGAGATCAGCACCTATGTTAGCTGCATGCGTTCTTACGTGCTCTAATGCATCAATCATATCAGTGCTTTGTTGTACCTCGTCGGCATACGGATGATAGCTCAACGCTGAATCGGCATAACCTGCATAATTTGGCGCGACAACTACGTAGCCTTGTGCTGCGTAAAATGCAAGCATGATCGCGCCTTCGCTGTTAGCTGCGTTGCCTTGATCTGCAATGATGGTAGACAAATCATAGTCTCTGTTAGCCGTCGTGCCATGAGCATACAAAACAACCGGACGCGGGCCGTTACAAACAGCATTTGTACCATATGGCACCATTACAGCACCCGTCGCAGTCGTTGCCTCTCCAGCACCACCGACAGTGTCATACGACATTTTGTGGAGTTTAACCTGACATGGCTCATCACCAACTGCAGCGCCTGTGCCAGCCACTGTACCAGCAAGCTGAAACAAACTATTTGCACTAGGAGCGGCTCTCATTTGGGCATAAACACCGGAGGTAATATCAAGCACCTGCTTAGGTGCATCAGCCGTTGCGACAAAGTCATCATCATGACAGGCTTGCAGCATAAATGCAGAGCAAACTGCCACTGACAACATCTTAATTCTATTAAACATTTTATTATTTCCTTCTCAATTTTCTTGAGGCTCACACAAAGGCCAAATAACAATTTGATCTTTAACCCATAGCCTACTTACTTAAAACTTATAGTTGATTGAAAGCGCAGCACTTATTGCACTGGTCTCTACATCAGCCCTTGTTAAATAATTCAGTGTCGCACTTGGTGAGGTATATGTGATTGCAGAATCTTCAGAATGAATGTATGCAAGACTTGCATCTAGACTGAGCTTCTTACTGAAGTCATGCCCCATACCCACTGCCAACCAGATACTATCCGATCTAGGGGCTCTAGGTGTTCTGTTGTTTGGTCCGGGGGTCGGTGTAGGATCGTATGCAGCTCCGGCTCGAAGTTTTGTTTTATCACTTAGCTGATAAGTCATACCAGCACCCACTCGTACTGTGTCTTCCCATTGCAAGTCAGTCACTGAGTCTGCTAACGCAGCAGATCCAGCCAGGCTTGGGAATTCAATACGAATTTCAGGAACGGATGACCAATCTGTCCAGGTCACATCGCCATGTAGCGTCAACTTTGAATTCATTTTTGTGGCAAATGCCAACGATGCTGTTGCTGGCAGGTCAAGGTCAGCCGTTGCATCTCTATCGTTTAAGCCACCAGCAGTTAAGGCAGCAGAACCGGCGGCGGCGGCAACTGCAGCGCTGGGTGGTGGAGTCCCCCCGTTTTGCTGCATATAGGCCGCTGTGCCTACAGTTGCTAGTAATGTAGCGTTGTGATCAAAGTCAGCATCACCTTCCAACTCATACTTTGTTGCAGAACGTAAGCCCACCGAGATAGTCGTATTTGCACTAGGGTGGTAAGCAGCACCTAAATTTATCCCATAAGCTACGCCAGTTGCTTCGACGGTTGAGGATCCATCATTTGCCGCTGTAGAGGGCCCTGACAAAGAGCTACAGTTGGCAGCGCCAATCGCATTAGCACAAACCAGAAATGAATCAACCGATCTTGCCAGTGTGGCAGTCCCTAATTGAACATTTAAACCTGCACCCAAATCTAATTTATCGTTAAGTCTCCAAGACAGTGCTGGATTGATATTAACAGTCGTTAGTTTTGATTCAGTGGCTTCGTAACGTGCAAAGCTATCTTTTTCATACTCTGAAGAGACACCGTGAGGAATATTCACACCCAAGCCAAATGCCATTTTGTGAGAAAGATCACGCTTATAGTAAAGGCTAGGTGTGGCTGCCAAATCGGTTGGCTCTGCAACTGACGTCCCAGAAATTTGAGTACCACCAGCAACAGAAGGCAAAGCACTACCTGTGTTGGTCACCGTCAAGTCTGGACTTATCAAAGACAATCCAACGTTAAACTGAGTCCCTTCAACCGAAGACAATAACGCCGGGTTATAAAACATCGCCGACGCATCTTCCGCCATCGCGTGATTCGTAGATGCCGTACCACCACCAGATGCACTTTGTACTGTTACAGAAAAACCGCCCGAATATGCAGTGGATGAGAGACACAGAGAGATGGACACAGCCAGAATGCTGTGACGATTAATTTTCATAAGATAATACTCCTCAGTTTTATCTGTTTTATAGTTGTTTGGTAATGACGCGATTGACTATTCAAGTTCACGCCAAGACCTGCAGTCTGTCGTGCATCTTAAACCTTTTATCTGACATTACCAAATTGCAATAATCTATTATGCAAGCCAATAACAAAAAAAATCATTATCGATAACAAAAATGTTCTTCTGAGGAGATAGATTATTTCTTAAACAATTATAGGGCGTCAGGCAATCACACCGCCCATGAAGCTGCCGATCCGTTTACTCAAAGCCGCGCTTCTCTCTGGATTTCTCAATCCGACTAATACTTTGGATCGCATATCAGGAATCGTCATTAAATCGACCAGCAGGATATTAAAAACGTCTTGCTCCTGAAGCGCAGCCGCTTCTAAAAAAGGCTGCATTGTCGTGTCTTTTTTCAGATCAGCCCACGCCCTTCCAGAAATGGCAGCCAAGACTTCGACTTCTTGTCGCCACTCAGAACTAAGTACCTCAGTAATTAATCGCAGCCTTTCACTTTTTGCCTCGCTGCTAGATAACGCTCTTAGCAAAGAAGCCATCAAAGCAGCTTGCTTTGGTTCGGCATTCATTTCCTGCTCAATCCGTTTAGCGACGCTAGCGCCCAGCTTGCCTGAGTAGCGTACATTCTCTAGGCACTGCATAAATCGATCTAGCGGCACATCGGGAAGATCTGGGAGAGCACCTGCCAAGGTAGCAGCATTGTCATCCTCATCTAAGCGTGCAATCACATCGGCAATACCTTGCAATCCGATAAACTGCCATTGTTCAAACCCTGCTTTGCCACATAGATAGTCTTGTGTGGGCGCATAGTGCTGAGAGGGGCTTTCTTTTAATTCAACGGTTGCCAAAGCATGAAAAACAGCAAGCCGATCCTCACGTGGCTTAAAAGAAAATGGACTCTCCTTTAATGAATCTTTGGCGATACCACCCTCTAGATGAGCCTGCATGTTCTCGCCAATATTGGACATCAAATCCCGCACAAAACCATCGCGAGACTCTAATTTTAGAAAGCCAAGCTCATCGATTGGGAAGCTGAGAAACCAAATCACCGGCTCCTGTTGCTTTTGCTTATCCCAGAATAAAATGGCCAGCCAAGCTTTTTGTTGGAATGGATAAGGGTATTGCGTTTGCTGTAGCTCGATTGCGGCAAAGGTTTGATTGGAAATTTTCTGAATTTTCCGACCCAAATCAAAGACCCGGTATTGAAAACCACTTAACACCAAAAAATCACTGATTGTTTCCAACTGCTGCTGCATCCTGCACCTCAAATTATAGGCAAAAATAATGCGCGAATAATCGCATAATCACATCCACAAGTCGCCAGCAGAAATATTTTACGTATAATCCAGAGCATTGAAAACCTCTGAAGCGTTCGCTAAATCAATGATGAATAATCTAAAAAAGCAGTTTCCGCATTACCTACAGCTAATTCGCTTTGACCGTCCTATCGGCACCTATCTGCTACTTTGGCCGACACTCTGGGCGCTGTGGATTGCTTCTGATGGCCTCCCTAATTTAAAAATTCTGATTATATTTATTCTCGGTGTCTTCTTAATGCGCTCAGCTGGCTGCGCCATTAATGACTACGCTGACCGGGACTTTGATGCTGACGTGGCACGTACCGAACAGCGTCCGCTAGCGACAGGAGCTATCACGCCTAAAGAAGCTATAGGTGTTTTTGTAGTATTAGCACTGATTTCTTTCATTCTGGTACTGCAACTCAATTGGTTAACCATCGGCATGTCATTGCTTGCCTTAGCACTGGCTGCAAGTTACCCGTTTATGAAACGTGTGCACATGCTGCCGCAGGCACATCTCGGCTTTACCTTCGGCTGGTCAATTCCCATGGCCTATACCGCCGTTCACAATCAACTACCCGACTTGAGCAACTGGTTAATTTTCTTTACTGCCGTGATATGGACGACAGCCTACGACACTATGTACGGCATGGCTGATCGTGAAGACGATATCAAGCTCGGCCTCAAATCTACGGCTATCTTGTTTGGTGATAACGATAAAATCATCGTTGGCATCATGCAGTTTATAGTTGCAATGATGTTGACTGGCATAGGGTTATTGGAATCTTTGGGTGGCTTTTATTATTTAGGAATCGCGCTGGCATCAGTCTTCTTTATCTATCAGCAATACCTGATTCGCAATCGAGAATCAGTGCCCTGCTTCCACGCCTTCCTGAATAACAACTGGTTTGGTTTGGTGGTCTTTGCCGGCTTACTGCTCGATTATTTCCTGCGATAAACGGGTAGATCAGATATCTTTCTTGGCGGCATCCAGTGCATTTAAGGGCAACTCTAACTGCTCTGGCATATCCAACGGAAAGAACTGCACACCCAGACCGATTAACCTGACCGGTCTTTTACCACGCTGCCACGCCTGCCCACACAAATGAGCAAAGCCAGTTTCACTTGGTGTTGTGCCTGCCATTTGAATGGTCGTTGTCTCAAAATCATCAAATCGTAACTTCACGAATAAGGTTCTACACCGCAGATTCAGTCGCTTCTGCGTCTTTTCCAAACGCTTGGTAAATTCTTCATAGAGTACTGGGATCTCTGTGATGCAATGCGCCAAATCTAGCAGGTCAGTGGCATAGGTTTCTTCAACACTCAACGATTTTGGAGTGCGATGCGTGACGACCGGACGCTCGTCAAAGCCTCTGGCCAGTTCATATAATCGCTTACCGAAAACGCCAAAATGCTCTAAGAGCTTTTCTTCGCTAAAGGCTTGAAGTTGTTGGCAGTTCTCGACGCCTAGATCAGCAAGACGCTTTGCAGTGACTTTGCCTACTCCAAAAATTCGTTTAACTGGCAACTGCTTAACAAAGTTATCAATCTCATCAGGCTTGATGACGAACTGGCCATTTGGCTTTTCCCAGTCGCTCGCCACTTTCGCTAAAAACTTATTTGGAGCGATCCCAGCCGATGCCGTCAGGTTCTCCAATGCAAATATCCGGTCGCGGATTTCCTTGGCAATTAACGTAGCACTACCACGACAGTGTTCACTTTGACTGACGTCTAGAAAAGCCTCGTCCAATGAAAGCGGCTCAACCAAATCGGTATATTGATAAAATAATGCCTGTATCCTGCGTGACACCTCCTTATACAGGGACATCCGCACCGGCAGCATGATTAGTTCTGGACATAAACGACGCGCTCGCGAAGACGGCATGGCGGAGTGAACACCAAACTTACGCGCTTCATAGGAACACGCGGCTATTACACCTCGCTGAGATCCGGAACCGCCGACAGCAACTGGCTTAGCGCGCAGTGCAGGATTTTCCCGCATTTCCACAGCCGCATAGAAGCAGTCCATGTCAATATGAATAATTTTTCTCAACATTCAAACCTTTTGCTCGATCATGACGACTTATTAATGACGTTAGCCATACCCCCTAACGCTAACTTTGGAACAAACACACACGAGACATTGTCTCAACATTTGAACCCTATTGGTGTTTAGATGGGGTTTGTTTGTACCTTTTAACCCATAATCCGTATAATCCATTTAGCTAGTTCACACAAGGATGCGAATGTGACGAATTCCCGTACAAACACAAGTAACAAAGCTTCATCAAAGCAGGCGGACGATCCTGCTTTGTTAGACAGCTGGCGTCGTCTGAACCTTAGTGTTAAAGGTCAGCCGAATCAATTCCAACAACATAGCCAGCGAATTTTATTTGCTTTACAACACAATCTACATCAATTTTTGCCCGGTGCCTTACAAGACTTATTTATAGCACTTGGTAAAAATGGCCGCCCCCTGAGGGAGAGGATGTATAGCCTAGCCGTTCCATTAATCGATCATAATGACCGAGAGTATTTTCACGAATGGCTAGCGCACGACAGCGACTCGACACTGGAATGCCATCGCTTCCCTGGCTCAGTCTTAATTAGCCAAACCTGCAAACCCAGCGTAGCCGATTCAGATCCTTATGTACCACAAACGACAGGCAGCTTGATTGAACAAGGCAGGCATGCGATAGACTACGGGCGTGTTGAAATCGCTGAATCTATTTTAGAATCGGCCTGTGATAAAAAGAAGCCGGAAACCAGTTATGTCGAAGAACTGATGAGCCTCTACGCGGCAACCCGACAAAAAGAAAAACTATCTGTGTTTACCAACAAGCTACAAAAGCAGCGTTTTAAACTATCAAAACATTGGAAACAGGTTCTTGAATCTTCCAAGGAATGGTAACATCGCCCGATTCAGGGATGGATCCCTCGAATTAATTAAAAATTTAAGTACCGGACAATATTGCATGTCAGTAACTACCAAACTGAACCACTTGTTAACCCCCTATTTTCTGATTGTCAGTTTATGCTTAATCAGCAGCTTCAATCCTGCCTATGCTGAGAGTCATACTCCGCGAACGGTAAAAGCCATCGGCACCCTGACTGCCATCGTTAACAAGAATTACATCGATGCCGATGTCACCAAAGACCAAATCATGGTTGCGATATTAGCCGCTAACCCTGAGGCGTTTCGCGGCGGAAACATCAACTTCATGATTCGTAATGCTGATTTACAGTTGCCAAATGTTGACTCTATAAAAAGCATTCCCAGAAAAGATGCCACTAATCTTCTCAAACAACACTACAGTTTATTTAAGCGTAGAAGAACAGGCAATTTACCGCCTCCGGCTTTCATTTCTCTTGCGGGTTCTGAACAGGTTGAAACGCTGATAAAGGAAAAAGCTGAGCAATCTGAAAAGCTCAGCACTTTAGAAGAAGAACGTGAAGCACTAAGAGAGATGGTGAAGCGCCTTGAGGATGAAAAGGCCAAGAGTGATGGCGACCTCAGAGCACTGGAGGATAGAATTCAAAGCTTACAGTCTTCCTCTAACTCACTGGGCTCAGCCAGAGCCGAATTAAAGCTAAAAATGGCCAATGGAGAGCTAACAGGAGAGGGAGCAAAGCTGCTTGAAGAGCTGGATGCTCGCAACCAAAGTTTGAATGCTCAGCTGCAAAGTGCCCGCAGCGAAATGGCTGAAAGCACGCGCATGGAAATTACACTTGAACGTCGTATGACGGACATTCAGGAAGAGAACAGCCAGCTGTCACAAGCATTGAAAGAGAAAGGCGTCTCACCAAACGATGTCATTAAGCGGCCTGATCTCTCATCAAATGCTGGGAATGCAGCAACCAACTCTACTGGGCCTTCTTCACCTAACAATGGATCCTCAAACTCTTCGTCAAACTCAGGCAGCACAGCTCCTGCTATTGTAAATGATGCTGCGATGAACAAGGTTAGTCAATCAGAGCAAGGTAGCTTGTTTGATCAATATCTTGGCTTTATCCCTAAAGATTTTCGTTGGCTAATCTGGCTGCTACCGCTATTTTTGATTCTGGGTCTACTTTGGCTTATCTGGAAGCTAATCCGTGGAGGCAAAAGCAAAACACCCCGACGCGTACAGCAACCTGCCACTACGGCTGCTTTTGTTGACTACTCACAGCCTATTGATCCTGAACTTGAGATTGAGCAAGAACCTCAGTTGGAAGTTAGCATCAAGATGGATGTTGCTCGGGCTTATATTGAGGCTGGTGATTACAATGCGGCACGTGAGATGTTGGCAGAAGTGATTAGTGAGGGAAATGCTTCGCAGCAGCAAGAAGCTAATCAGATGTTTGATCAAATTAGTGGGCTGTAGGGTTTAGTTTTTCTTCCTAAATCCGTTCAGCCACCGGTAACACAATTCGCTCACTCAGCGTGCCGCTGATTATCGTTTTCTGGACCCAAAACGATAGGATGCTTCGCTGAATTGTGTTCCCAGCGTCTTCTCTTTTTATGCCGCGAGAGTCATTTCCGCGTAGATCTTCGCTATGAAGGAGTATTTAGCAAGTGTTTTGCTATCACCTGAGCCTGAACGAAATTCACATATTTGGGTAGCTTGGCCCACCGCCACCTTCGGGCGCGACCCAAGTAATATTCTGACTCGGATCTTTAATGTCACAAGTTTTGCAATGAATACAGTTCTGACTGTTAATTTGCAGTTCTGACTTACCGTTCTCTTGAATGATTTCGTAAACGCCCGCAGGACAGTAGCGCTGCTCTGGCGCATCATAAACCGGAAGATTGTGATTAACTGGAATCGCAGGATCTGTTAGTTGTAAATGACAGCGCTGATTTTCTTCGTGGAAGGTATTGGTCAAAAATACCGAAGAAAGCTTATCAAAGCTAAGTTTTCCATCAGGCTTTGCATATTCAATCTTGCGGCTGTCTTTTGCTGGTTTCATGCAGGCATAGTCCGGCTTGGAGTCGTGCATGGTATAGCCAAAGTTTCCTCTCAGAGTCTTTTGGTCAATCCAATTAACCGCACCACCCATGATCATGCCAAACTTATGCATGGCTGGGCCGAAGTTACGCGACTCATGCAGCTCTTTGCCAGCCCAAGAATCACGGAATTCCCGGTTGAAGTGTTCAAGGTCTAGTCCAGCTTTGGCTTCACCTTGCAGTTGCTTGTAAAGCACTTCAGCAGCGACCATCCCAGATTTCATTGCGGTATGGGTGCCTTTGATTTTGGCAAAATTTAGCGTTCCAGCGTCACAACCAACCAGCAAACCACCCGGCATGCTCATCTTGGGCAGAGCATTTAAACCACCTTTTACAATGGCTCTCGCGCCATAGGAAATGCGCTCACCACCCTCCAATACTTTGGCAAATACCGGATGATGCTTCATACGCTGAAATTCATCAAACGGACTGAGGTGTGGGTTGCTATAGTTGAGATCGACGATTAAACCAACAACGACTTGATTGTTTTCAAGATGGTAAAGGAAAGAACCACCAGTTGCATCCTCAAGCGGCCAGCCCGAACCATGCACCACTAAACCTTCCTGATGATTCTCAGGCTTCACTTCCCAAAGCTCCTTCAAGCCGATGCCGTAGTGCTGAGGGTCTGCATTTGCGTTCAGATTAAACTTAGCAATCAGCTCTTTACCTAAGTGACCACGGCAGCCTTCGGCAAATACCGTATATTTAGCATGCAGCTCCATTCCAGGCTCGTAGCTGCCTTTCTGCTCGCCGTTTTCGTCAATCCCCATATCCGGTGTCGCAACGCCTTTAATGCTGCCATCTTCATGGTATAAGATTTCTCCAGCAGGAAAACCGGGGTATATTTCAACCTCCAGGGCTTCGGCTTGCTCACCCAACCATCGAGTTAAGTTACCCAAGCTAGCAATATAATTTCCTTCATTGTGCATGGTTGGCGGGATCAGGAAATTTGGCATTTTCACTGATTTTCGTTCATTCGTGAATAAATGGACCTCGTCATGTGTGACGGCTGTTTTAAGCGGTGCACCATTTTCTTTCCAATCAGGCAGTAGCTCATCTAGTGCGCGAGTTTCGATAACCGCGCCGGATAAGATATGCGCGCCAATCTCTGAACCCTTTTCCAAAAGGCAGACTGAAATCTCCTGATCGTTTTCAGCGGCTATCTGCTTCAGGCGAATCGCTGTGGCCAGACCGGCAGGGCCTCCACCAACGACGACCACATCATATTCCATACTTTCGCGTTCAGCACTCGTGCTCATAACTCAACCTTGTTTATTCTAATCACTTTATTAATTATACTTACCTTTACGTAAAGGTAAGCCTAAGTTCTGATTTAACGTCTCACGATTGTAAATGACAATCCTCCCGACTTACAAAGAAAATCCATCAACCAATTTGAGGTCTCGCTTATGTCTAAAATTAGTACTCAGCAATTTCAGGAAATCATTAAGGATGAACTACGCTGGGCGGACGAAGCAGGAATCACTTTAGACGATATTGCTGAAGGCCAGGCAACAATGCGACTCCCTTTCAAGGATAACTCTTTGCGACCAGGTGGCAGCATCTCAGGACCACACATGATGCTGTTGGCCGATGCCTGCATGTTCGCTGTGGTGCTCAGTATTCTTGGTGAGGTGAAATTAGCGGTGACGACTAATTTGAATATTAATTTTCTGAGAAAACCTAGCCCAAATGACCTACTGGGTCAAGGAAGCATTATAAAAATGGGTAAGCGACTGGCGGTATTGGAAGTGACTATTTTAGACAGCTCAACAATGAAAACGGTAGCCCATGCAACGGGCACCTATTCAATACCTCCATCAGAAACGCCATAAAGCAGGAAGCGGCGGCTTTCCTGATGATTGAATGCGCTGGTATCACTTATATCGAGGTATTTAGCTGAGGAGTTGGCTAACAACAAGCCATTAAAAAAGCCGATGCAGTTTCCAATGCACCGGCTCTATTTTGCGGCTAAATAACGACTGACTGAATAGGCTTAGTCAATCTCAGGCAGTACCTGGTTTAGCAGAATCGCAATGAATGCTGCTGGCAATAAACCAGATGTCATCAATACTTTAACGGTTTGAGGTGCGTGCTGTAGTGCTTCAGGCACCAACTGCAAACCTAAACCAATCGACAGTGAAATCGCAAAAATCAACATGCTGCGACGGTCCCAAGCAACTGCTGAAAGCATATTTACACCCGCTGCGGCAACCATACCAAACATGACGATTACACCACCACCCAGTACTTCGATGGGGATGGTTGAGATTACAGCACCCACTTTAGGAACCAGACCACAAATAACTAAGAAGATCGCTCCCAATGTAACCACGTGGCGACTCATCATACCGGTCATGGCGACCAAACCAACGTTCTGACTGAATGAAGTATTTGGTAAACCACCAAAGATACCCGCGATAGTTGTTCCTACACCGTCAGCGTAAGTTGCACCAGTGACTTCTTTATCCGTCGCTTCACGACCCGCACCACCTTTGGTGATACCTGAAACGTCACCCACTGTTTCTATAGCCGAGATGATTCCCATCAAACACATACCGATAATCGCGGCTACATTGAACTCAATGCCAAAATGCAGTGGATTTGGAACCACTAACCAGCTTGCTTTACCAATATTTCCAAAGTTAACTTCACCCATCGCCAATGCAACAAGGTAACCTGCTAACAGACCAAGAATAGCCGCTGCCATTGACAACATGCCTTTAGTGAAGAACTTCAGATAGAGTGTTACAACGATTACAACCGCTGCCATGAACCAGTTGCCCATGCTACCAAACTCTGGCTTGCCTATTGCTGGCACACCACCAGCTGCATACTGAATACCAACTTTAATCAGAGCCAGACCAATCATGAGTACGATCAGACCAGTGATAAGTGGCGGTAGCATGCTGCGGATCCTACTAATAATAGTACCCAGGAATATGTGGAAGATACCACCGACCACAATACCACCCATCAGTCCTGCCATAGCATCAACACCACCACCTGCAACGATAGGAATCATCACAGGAATAAACGCGAAACTAGTTCCCTGAACAATCGGAAGTTTTGCACCGATAGGCCCTAAACCTACGGTTTGAATGAGTGTCGCAATACCAGCAAAAAACATACACATCTGGATCATATAGATCATCTGACCCATATCTGGCTTACCAAAGCCAAAACCAGCCGCACCCGCAACAATAATCGCCGGGGTAACGTTACTGACAAACATTGCCAGAATATGTTGAATACCTAAGGGAACCGCCGATGTAATCGGCGGCATATAATTGGGATCTCGTAACTGCTCTTTTGTAGCCATAGATATCTCTCCTTGTTTATGGGGCATTGTAGCCTGCTAACATTTACCTACCACTGCCTGACTTCTCCTCGAACCAAGCAGCTAAACGAAAACCAGCTATTTTGTGCACTTCTTCAAGTGCGGTCTTAAATTCTGTGTCACGGTCATTATTTAGGCGCTTTTCAAACGCAGCCAGAATCAAATGCCGGTTGGCACCTTTGACGGCCATAATGAATGGAAAATCGAACTTTGAGGTATACGCGCTGTTGAATTGCTCAAAACGGGAAAACTCTTCAGAGGTACACTGATCAAGTCCAGCACCAGCCTGCTCCGAGGTGCTTGCAATAGTCAGCTCTCCTGAGACTGCTGCTTTTCCTGCAAGATCCGGGTGCGCACGAAGTAGAGCAAGCTGGCGCTCTTCTCCAGACTCGTCTACTTCACGGCGAAGCGCCTGAGTTAAATCAGCCAAGTCGTTGATATTCATTTTGGCGCGGTCATATGCTTGCTCAGCAACCCATGATGAATGCTCATAGACGCCACCAAAATCTTGTACAAACCCCTCTTTATTCAAAAAGAATTCTCCCGGTACGCGATTTCAAATCGTTCAATCATTACTTCGACACAAATAATAATCCGACCTAATACTAACTATTATTTGTCATAGCATGCAAGCAATCTTATTGAACTTTGTTGTAAAAGTGCGACAGGTATAGAAAAGGCCGGAACAATGTCCGGCCTTTAATTTATGGTTATCAACTAGTCAGCAACTAACGCCAGACAATTGATTGCAAACCCCCATCAAATGTGATTAGTTTACAGCCAAAATAAAATTGCATCACTAAAACTTAGTAAACCCCTTCCGGCCCTTTAGCTGTTTTTTTAATTTCTGTGATTACCCTTAATCGCTCTAAGCGAAGCTGTTCTTTGATTTTTTCACCCGTAAAGCCAGCCTCAATTATCGGCTTAACCGGAATGGCATTGGTTGCTGCAAACAGTTCTTCATAATAGCTCGCCTGTAAATACTTGCGATTTTCAAACGTTGGACGCCCTCGGCTATCTGCTTTACAAGCTTGTAAAAACTGTTTGAAACGCTCCGGTTTTCGGTAGGCATCGCAGCTCATAAGCACCTTTAACAAGGTTTTAGGCTTTAACTCAAACGCACGATGCACATGAGTATGATATCGACAGGTCATTTCAGCTAGTTGACGGTACTCATTGGGCACCTTAAAACGTTTGCACAAATCTGTAACCAGAGGCACACCTTTCTCTTCGTGATCATAATGGTGGGGAAGTATGTCGGCTGGGGTAATGCCTTTTCCCAGATCGTGCATCAGTGCTGCAAAACGAGTGACCGTATTGTCCGTCAGCAAACAACATTGCTGAACCACCATCATCACATGAATGCCTGTATCCACTTCCGGGTGGTATTCTTTCACCTGCGGTACACCAAACAATCTATCCAACTCCGGAAACAAAATCTTCAAAGCGCCACACTCACGTAACGCTAAAATGAATTGCTCTGGGTTGCGTTCACCCAGTGCTTTGTGTGTTTCCTGCCACACCCTTTCCGGAACCAGAGCATCCACTTCACCCGCAGCGACCATGTCGCGCATCAGCTGCAATGTTTCATCTGCAATGGTGAAATCTAAGTAGTGAAATCTGGCAAGGAAGCGACAGATACGCAGTATCCTCACGGGATCTTCAGCAAATGATGGCGACACATGCCGCAGCACACGATTTTCGATATCGCCCTGACCATTAAACGGGTCGATGAGGTTTTTCTCATCATCCTCTGCAATGGCGTTAATCGTCAGGTCGCGTCGCTCCAGATCCTGCTCTAAGGTCACACCTGAGGCATCAAACTCAAAGCCGTGGTAACCCGCTTTGGTTTTCCGCTCGGTACGCGCCAGCGCATACTCTTCTTTTGAGTCTGGATGCAGAAACACGGGAAAGTCTTTGCCTACTGACTTGTAGCCAGACTCCTGCATTTCTTCAGGATTTGAGCCAACCACAACCCAGTCCCTATCTTTAACCACCAAGCCCAGCAAACGATCTCTTACCGCACCGCCCACCAAATATGTTTGCATCACTTTATCCCCAACGTCCAACCATTAGTATGCCACCACGCTTGCGCTCCATCAGTGTGGTCACTGCACGATAACGTGTTTTCACCAGATAGCTAGGCTCTGATGAATAACTCACTGTTGAACTGATAATGCGACCATTGGTATCTAACTCAACAATGACTTCTTCAGAATAAGGATTCAACGCTTTATAGGTGACGATTGTCGCCGAACTATTATCTTTCATATCATCGTAAGAGCCCATAGCGAGAGTTAGACGACGCACCCGGCGATTAGTGTCTTTCTCAACCCGAACCACGTTAACGGTGTGATCGTAACTACCATTACCCGTGTGATCGATGAAGATCATTTGGCCTGGCTCTAGCTGATTCACCGGCACTTCAGGTTTACTGGTGTCGCCCCAGTTTTCATAAGAGCGATCCCATTCAAACAAGCGAGTGGTGGACTTCGCCACGTGGTCAGTGCGTATTTCAGGGTAATGTACATTGACGCCGTAGATCATTGAATGATCCTTATCGAGCATCTGCACTTTTTTCATCGCGGGATAATCGTACCGGCCCACTCTGAGTTTATCAATGTGGCTAAATAAGCCAGTGGTTTTATCTGCGGTTGCGACGATCCAATCTTTCTCACGACGCCCAGCGCCCAATACCGGATGCGGCAGGTCAATCAGAGTGTCTTGTCTGAGCTGTTTGCGAAATTGATCCATCAAAAACAGCGAAATATTTTTACAATCTCCTTCTACTAAATTGTCTTTCATCACCTCCCAGTAATCGGCGACAAAACGCCCGTAGGACTCTTGCAACACACGATGATCCCAAGTGATATTCTCTTCTGATCCTTCCACTCTAACCACTGGCAAGCCTAAGCCTCTAAAATCAGATAAGTATTCCATTGGATCACCATACACTACCGCTGGCACACGGAAATCTTTAGCCGACAGTGCTCTATCCAATGCAGTGAGAGTACTGACATCGGCGATACCCGTTTCGGCAACATCGCTAGTAGATCGTTGAAATGCCTTGAGTGCAGATTCAGTGATTGGGCCAAAGCTACCGTCGCAAAGATCTTTGAGGTAACCCAACCGCCCCAACGCGTACTGTAAAGCAACCACGCGATTTCCTGACGATCGACGTTTCACCACACTGCCAAAGTTAGTAGGGAATGCACTGGCTAAGGCAGTATCTTTTAGGTCAAGGCTCATCAACGACTCCTGTCTACAATCTCGATTTGATATTATTTATACCTGAGATTATAGTCTTCAAGCGACCTAAATATATTAATTTCTCGCCACTTTATTAGCTCAAGATCACCAGCCAGATAGAAATACTCACCACTGACAAGGCAGTAGCTATCATGACAGAAGAGGCAGCGACACCTTTCGCCCTGTCATAAAGATCTGCAAATGCGTAGGCGTTCATGCCCGGCGGCATGGCGGCCATTAGTACCACGACCTTGAGTAGATCATCCGATAGGTCAAATACATACCGTCCGACAATATAGGCAATGACGGGATGTAAAATCAGCATGTTAATACTAATCATGCTGATCTCACCAAGGCTGCTGGAGATTTTATATTTGACCAGCACGGCTCCTAAGGCAAACAGGGCAACGGGTAGTGCGGCTCGTGCGATCAGCTCAAGAGCGGTATTGACTGCTTCAGGGGGTGATAGATTCAGTAGGTTAGCGGCGATACCCAGCAGCAGCGAGACGGTGATAGCATTAGAGAAAACCTGCTTAATCACAGCTTGAACCGTTGCACCAAAGCCAACCCCATCCGCTCGCGATATCTCCATAGCGGTAATACCAATCACATAACAAAACGGTGCGTGGAGAGCAACAATCGCAAACGCTGGTTTTAGTGCTTCAGCGCCAAAAGCCAGCTCTACAATCGACAGGCCGATAAGCACCAGATTAGAAAACATACCAGCAAAGCCAATTGCAATTCGGTAGCCCGGTTTGTGGCCAAAGAAAAACCATGCACCCAGTGATGTAAGAGTAAAGCTAGCTAAGGCTCCGATGAAAAAAGGTGCGAGTACACCGAGTTGAAACTCAGCCTTTAAGTCTAGGCGGGATATCGCCAGAAATAATAAACAAGGAATAGCAATCTGCGTCGCAAACCGCATCAATGCATTGGATTGCTCGGAGGTGAAAACTTTAAAATAAGCCGCAAGGTAACCCGTTCCGATGACCAAAAAGACCGGCAAGACAATCTCAAGTATTTGTAGCATATCTTATCGGCCTAACGACGCTTAAAAGGGTTAAGATAATAAACTGAACTCGTCGTTATTACGCTGTTATTGCATCAATACACAACATTATTATTTCCCAGCAGATCTCTTCAGCAACTGTTCCAGCTTGTATTGCAACAACCGTTCTTCTCTTGGCCAACGACCATCTGAAACAACAAGTTTGTATTCCATTTCGGTTTGTGGGAACTTAGCTTGTCGCAACACCCTTTCTTGATAAAGATCATCCGGCGCAAGCTGTTGTAATTCGCGTAGTACATCAGAAACCGTGTCATCATGCAGTCTGCAATTTAACTCGTAGGGATCATCTTCCAGGTTATAAAATTCGTCATTGTCACCCCAAGCGGCGACATATTTCCAGTCGCCTTGATAGACGATTCGCTGGAATGCAATGTCACCGCTGTGCCCATAGTGTTCCACGACCAGATGCCCATCATCTTGCTGCTCGTCACTTTGATCGATGCTAGTGGTGCCAGCAGTTTTGTTTGCTAAAAGGTCTCGACCAGCAAATGCCATATGATCTACAATCAACCAAAGGATATTTGGCTTTTGAGTAGTGCCTTCCATAACATTCCTAGTCTTATTGTTGAGCCTTTATCTGTAAAAAACCATCTTCATCCAAAGCGCCGATATCACCGCTAACAAACCAGCGGATGCCGTCTGCTTCATAGATCTTTTGGGCTGTTTTTTCAGGATTATTCAGATAGCCTTGCATGACCTGTGGCCCACCAACCAACACCCTACCTGTCTCACCAATTGGCAGTTCTTGCAGGGTCTTGGGGTCAGCAACCTTAAAACTTGTTCCTGGTAATGGCATCCCGACTGTTCCTTGCTTGCTACCCAACTGCACCAGCCAGTAACTGGTATCCAGAACATCCGGGAGATTCACACTTGCCACTGGAGCAGTCTCGGCAATGCCGTAGCCTTCGTAAATATCCTTAGAAAATTTCAGTTTAAATGCTGTCTGCACTTCAGTACTCAAAAGCCCAGCTCCAGATACAACCAGCCGCAAACCCTTAAACATTAGAGGCTGCACCGCTTCCTCATCGCAATATCCCTCAAAAATACTGGAAATACCGAACAGGATTGTTGCATTGTATTTTGCAACAGCCTTAGCCACACCCACACTATCGTTAGGGTTGGCATGGCAGACCATCGGCAAACCTTCTATCAATGGCAAGAATTGGGTAACGGTTAATCCAAACGCTCGAGACAACGGTAAAGAGGCCATAATCACATCATCGCCTTCTGCATTGAGTACCTCAGCCACCTGCTTTAGATTGACCATGATGTTCTGATGACTCAGAACCACGCCCTTGAGCGTTTTATTTTCATCTTGAGTGAATAGTATCGCGGCAGCCGAATCAGGTTTAGTATTTTGACTAAACCAAGTCTTCAGCGCCCAGACTGGTAACAATCTAACGGCAATCGAGGTTGTCACCCTGGCCAGTTGACTTACCTGGACAATCATAGATTCAAAATCTACGACCTTAATTTTATTCAAAGAGATACTCAGGTCACTACCGTTTTCTTGTAACTCTTTCAGAAATGCACTCGACGTGTAGACCGTACTAATTTCCGACTTGGCAATGGTTTCATCAAAAACGTCGGGGCTGCTCAGATAATTAAGGTTAACCAGCGTTTTACCGCTCAACAAGCCGGCCATATTGATCAGCGCTGCCGAGCTACTAGTTGGTAGTAAAATTCCTATATTTTGTGCTGCACTGGAAACTGTAATCTGACGTGAGAGTAAAATGGACGCCACCAAAGCATCTGTTGCTGAAAGTGGCTTGCTAGCAGTATCAGCTATCGCCATATCAGGCCCCACTCGTTTGGCACTTTCAATCCAGGCATCCGCTAGATTTGGCAGTGATTGCTTGTAGCTTTCCCAAGCGTTAATCGAAAGATCAAATACGCGCCTTTTGAGAACTTCCGTTGTTGTATCAAGCGGCAATCCAGCACCAAAGCTTACTAACAGCTGGCGACGTTGGCTATTCTTAGTGGCGGCTTTTAATTTCTCTGAAGACCGTGAGAACTGGCTACCCCAAAGACCCCGCAGATAAAATGGAATGATCACCACATCATCATTAGCCAGATTAGCGGCTTTTCGATAGCCATGTTTGAACACCCCGAGATGCCCATTATGGCTTATTGAACCTTCTGGAAACAGGCAAACCATCTCACCTCGATTCAAGAGTTCGGCGACTCTTTCTAAGGCTTTAGTGCTTGTCGGGCCGGCTTCAATAGGAATTGACCCAAATAACTTGAAGAACCAACTGAGATACCACCGTTCGTAAATGCTCTTTAACATCACAAAGCGCACCTGCCTGGGCGATGCCAACTGTACAATGGCCCAGTCTATCCAGCTAATGTGATTTCCTAAAAGCAGCACACCACCTGCTTCAGGGATATTTTTCATTCCTTCAACATTCACCTTATATTTCAAATTCATCAAGTAGGACAAGATGAATTTAACCAGACTCTGTGGCAAGCGATAGACCGTATAAATAAAGCCTAAAGCGGCAACGATAGTGATGAGTAGCAATAAATTGACTGTGCTAATGCCAGCAACCGCAAAGCCAACGGTTATGACAAGGAATAAGAGCATTCCGACATTTTGAATAAGGTTGTTTGCCGCCAGCACTCGGCCCAGATTGTTTTCGTTGGCGTGGTATTGAATCAGAGAATTTAACGGAACCATAAACATCCCCCCCATCAACCCAATGAAGATAAAGTCGAGTCCCATTAGGATGTGATTGTTTAGTAGTGGCAGTAAGAACAAACCAATCGCAACACCCGCAGCACCCACTGGCACTAAGCCAGTTTCAATGTAGTTTTTTGAAGACTTTGCAGCAATCACGGAGCCGATCGCAATACCTATTCCCGAGGCACCCAAAATAGCCTGTATGACAATGGTATTCGTTTCACCCGTTTGGTTTTTAACAAAGGCAGGAAAGGCCGCAAGTAATACCTGTGCAATTGACCAAAAAGCGGTCAGACCAATAATTGATAGAAGAATCACCTGATTATTAAACACTGGCTTTAGATTGCTCAGTGCCATTTTTCCCGTGCGATAGGCCTTCCAATCAAACTTGCAATCTTCGTTTTTGGATTCAAAATCAGGAATCCGATACATCATAATTAACTCTAAGACACTGCTGGCAATTAGAATAAAGCCGATAGGGATCAAGTTCTTGAGAATTTGACTTTTATCAGCAGACTCTTGCGGAAATCTCATTTCAAACAAGATTGAAAACAGCACGACTCCTGACAATATGCCGATAATAGCTATCGCCTGTACGATGCCATTACCCTCGGCTAAGCGCTGCTTACCAAAGAGTAATTTGATGTAGCCGCATTTCGCCGGCGAGTAGATGGCGGACTGAACCGCCAAAAAGAATGTCATTGCAAATGCTGCCCAAAACCATCCGAGAGCGTAACAAATGGTGATTCCGATGGTAAGTGCAACCGCCAACCATGCTGCTTTTCTCATGACTGAGCTTTTGGGGTATTTATCAGAAACAAAACCAGCAGCACTGAAGAGCAGAATGAAAGGAATTAGTATTAGGCCATTTACAATAGCCGTTAGAAAGACTTGCTCACTACCATCATAGACTTTGAAGATGGTATTTTGGATAACAATCTTGTGACCAAGATCAACAAAGGTGTTCAAAAACACCGCCACTAAAAAGGGTAGTGTTCCAACAATCTTAAACAATCTGCTCATCTTATTCTCCACATCATTGTTTTTGATCCAATCATGCGGAATATTCTGATTTATCTCAACGATTAAACTTCAAGTCACGACTAACCCTGCTAACAGTATTAAATATCAACACCATCTTGCAAAATCATCACTCAGGTAAAAGCCTATCCAAGTCTTGTTGAATGAACTTCACAGCCACCTTTTCAAGTAATTGAGTGTTGGCATCGATAGCCGATGCTCTCGCTACTGGTTTTACAATAGCTTTTTTCTCACTAGTATTGCTGATTTTTACGGACTTAGTCGAAGCTAGAACAGTCAGGTCTGTTGCGCTAATTCCAAGAAGTGCTGCTGTTTTCTTGCTAGCGGTCATAACTTTTACCGGTTGCCGCTGCTGTTTCCCAGCAGTAATATCCGCAACCTTAGTGGCGTTGGGAGTAGTAGGCCTTTTGCTTTTCTCTGGCTTCTTAGATACCCGTTTAGTTTGTTTTTCCTCAACAACTATTACTGGCACAGAGGTTGTCTTAGCAACCGCATTTCCAGCTTGACTATCCTCGTTGTCTGTATACTTAAGATCCTGAGTAACTTGCGTATCCGACTTGACTACTCGGTACTGGCGGACTGAAGTTCTTGGCAGAGGCACGTCAACCAAGGGGTCTTTTGCGATCGGGACTGAACTCACCACCTGTTTTACTACAGGGGCTATAATGCTCGAATCAGGGAAGTCTGCTTGTTTTGCAGGCGCTTCAGTAATCATCACCTTTTTTACTGGGAGGGGTCTAGGCACTTTGATCGGCGATGTTTTTTGACCCCTATTAGTCACATAAAGCGCACCTAAAGCAGTATCTGCTTTAGACCCGGGACGAGGTTTTAATATCTCATCATTCACTTGGAGCAATATGGCCGTGTTTTCAGGCACCAGCTGCACTGCTAGTTTCTCAATAGGCTCAACATTGTCTACCAAAACAATCGGGGCTCCCTCATTACTTAGCTGAAAGCTGGACTGGACACTATCTTCAACGCTTACATTGATAGTTTTGGCAGCTGTGGTTGGGGTTGCCACTGCCACAGTAGCTTGTTTAACAGGTAAAGTCTGAATTGCCTCTGCCGCAGTAGCTTGCTTAACAGAGGGAGCCTTAACTACTTCTCTTACAATAATAGGTTGCTCAACAGCTTCCAATCCAACCACAAGAGGAAGATTTGCCTCTGTGGCGGTCAGCTCTGGTTTAGCGCTAGTTTCCACTTCCGGCGGCTCAGCTTCAGTCAACACCTGAAGAGGCTCTCCAATACTCATATCTACCTGTATTGTCTCATTTTCTTCTGCGTTAATTGACATCGGCATCCAAATAAACGCATAAGCTGTGCCAAACAAGACGAGTAATGATGCAACAACATAAGGCCAGAAACTTTTCGTTTCCTTAACAAGGATATGCTCATCAACCAACTGCTCATTTCCACTATGCTGTGGAGGTGCAGTATTAGGAATGTTATCTTTTTCTAGGAATGCAGCCGCCGCCTCAACCTTGGGCAAGATCGTTTCTGTTACTTTGAAATCCTCCTCAGGGACTTCATATAGATCGTTGTGGCTCAAGTTATTAGGTTGCTGACCCTCCTCATCGACGACAAAATCAGACACATCAGGGTGGTTATCTTGTGCCAAACTTTGCAAAAGTTCCTCTTCTTTTGCAGGAGGTGTCTCTTTTGCAGTGGGTGTCTCTTTTACAGTGGGTGCCGCAGAAACACTGATGGGGTTATCAACCTCTAAAAATACGGGGACTTCTCTGGGAATATTTTGGTCGAAGGCTGCTTTCTTAAGAACCTGACCACAAGCTTTGC
>ENA-ORXR01000924-ORXR01000924.1-marine-metagenome-genome-assembly--contig:-NODE-924-length-34643-cov-3.572296_pt1 | contig 34643 bp, 33 predicted proteins | sample MGYA00237866_ERZ511479 | MGnify/ENA metagenome assembly ERZ511479
GTCAGGATTTGTCACCAAGTCGCTGGAAACCAGTGCGGCGGCTGAAGCGGGAATGCCTGTGGTTTGGTTCTTACTGGTCGCTGCGTCTGCGGGTGTATTCCTGCATGCCGGTATCAAATTTCCGTGGTTTGTGTTTTTCCAGAAAGACTCCGGCTTGCGTCCGCCTGACCCACCGTGGAATATGCGTTTGGCTATGGGGATTATGTCGGGGCTGTGTATTGTGATAGGCATCGTACCGGCATTAATTTATGGCATCTTGCCGTATGCATTAGCCTACGAGCCTTACACTGCCAGCCATATTGTTACGCAGATGCAGCTGTTGTTATTTGCAGGATTTGCCTTCTTTGTGTTGCTGCCGCTAATGAAGCGTACACTGACGATTAGTCTGGATTTTGATTGGTTCTACCGTAAGCTGATCCCTGCACTCGTCATTCGGCTTGAAGGGTTTTATGCCATCGTCTCCGTGCCTATCGTGGCTTTCATTAAGAGCTTTGGGCGACGACGTTTTGATCATTTATTTGAAGTGCATGGGCCACAAGGTTTTTTTGCCAAAACCTGGCCAAGTGCTAGCATGGTATTATGGGTTGCGGTGCTATTAGCCACTTCAATGATACTCTATTACTTGAAACCGTAAGCATTACCGAACTAAAGGGAGTTTGAATCATGGGTTTACTGATTATTGGCGTGTTACTGTGGAGTGCGGTTCACCTCTACCCTAGTCTGTTTCCACAAAGACGCGCTCAGTTTATCGAAAAACTGGGTAGCAAATATCAGGGTGTGTTTGCGCTGTGTATCGTCTTTAGCATTATCCTGATTGTACTGGGATGGCGTTCGACAGTGCCTAATCCTGTTTACGATGTGCCTAGCTGGGGTCGTGGCTTAAATATGCTGACGATGTTTATCGCGATACTGTTGTTAGGCGCGGGAAGCTCAAAAGGTATTTCCAGAATCAAACAGACTATTCGTCACCCTATGCTCACTGGTGTGGCTGTCTGGGGTATCGGGCATTTACTGGCGAATGGTGATATCCGCTCGGTGATTTTGTTTGGTGGCATGACGATTTGGGCGATTGTTTCAATGATCACGATTAGTTGGAATGAAGGCGCTTGGGTTAAGCCAGCTGAAGTGGCTGGGGTTAAGCGTGAAGGGATTTTGCTGGGGATTACGGTGGTGGTTTATTTGGTGTTGTTTGTGTCGCATCGTTGGTTTGCTGGGATGCCGATTGTTGGTTGAAGCATGCTTAAAACTTCATTGGCACCTAAGTCAGGTGCCATCTCTTGAATCAAAGAAATCATCAAGATTAAGTAAGCGCTCACTCCGCCATACCCGTATTAAGTAACAATCATTATCTTCAATCAGGTAGACCAGACGAAACGGCGAATGAATCAATTCCCGCAAATCAGGGTTTTGAAACTCAGGAACCATGCGACCACTATGTGGATGGCGTTCAATTTGCTCTGTCTTGTTTAGTATTTCCTCAACAAATCGATTGCCAACTTCTGGTACTTTCTGTTTTTTGTACCAGTCCATAATCGCTTGCAAATCATTGAGTGCAGATTCTGCAAGAGTGATCTTCATGCAATAAGCCCCAATCGTTTTCTGGCGTCATCGAGCGTGATTGTTCGACCTTCTCTGACATCCATTAAGCCCTGTGCAATTGCCTTGAAAAAGTCACGCTGCTCTTGTATCTCTTCAAAACTATTCAGATCCTGAACAACAGCAACCCCACGGCCACGACTAGTTAGCAGTACTGGGCGATGTGTTTGCTCTGTTTGTTTGATGATCTTACCGGGGTTAATTTTTAACTCTGTCAGTGGTACTACATCTTCTGAAAAGCGTGCAGACATACCAAGCACCTGTATATATTAAGAGACCTAATACTAACACCTGTTAAAGAACCACTAAAAGGTATATTTTAAAGTTATTTTTCTATGTCAAGCAAGGTTTGGTAAGCAGTTGAGCAGAGCCTTACTGCTATTTACCGATCGCTTTGTAGGTAGATCTCCCCCAGATAAGAACATGAACTGTCACTGCACTGCTGCATCATTTACGGTGGCCGTTAAATCACGTGGCTTCGTTGTCTTGTGCCAACTCGCCTCCAGCCTACGCCTCATATGATGTTCTTGTTCATCAGCTCGCAGTTTTGCGTCCGGCTTCCTTCCCACAGAACCTCACGATTTTGCAGTTGCCATTCGCTAGTTGTTAACGCCATACTACCAACACGGGATTCTGACGGTGATTTTCCAACAGAGGACTTTCACCTCATTAGTTCATGCCCATGCTGGGCGTACACAAATAGCTCCACCGGAAAAAATATTCGCTGCGCTCGCATTTTTCCGCTGTGCAAAGCGTTAGCACCAAAAAACGGAGGCTTCCATTGAATCTATACATTGAAAACTACTGTGGATTTTGGAAGAGTAAATCTGGAAACCGCATGGAAATATCACTGAATCAAAATGAAACGGTCAGTGTAACATTCTATAGGGTTGGTGAAGATACTCCGATGCTACGACCGTGGCTAAATGATAGTCCTGCAGTAGCTATGTTGGGCACACTTGATCCAGAGGGCGGTTCACTAGATATAGCGCTTTCTGAAAATAAAAATAGCTTTTGCCTAAATCTGTATTTTGATGTAAGTGATGGGTCTTATCGAAAAATTGAACCATCTATTATTATAAACGAAGAGGAAGTTTTTCTTGAGCGATATTACAATTTTGTTGAACCTCTAGAGTCATATGAAAAGTGCTAACAATTAAAAATAATGAGAAGAACTTTCTAACTGCTGTCCTCAAGCTTCCATAATTAGTCCTGCAATTAGTGTTAGGCTAACAGTCTCTAACGATTACCTTAGGAGTAAACCTCATTAGCAATACAAATCTAATGTCGCGACTGGTCGCTATGGTGGGCGCAACAGCCATCTTAATGCGCCGCTGGGGGAAAGAAACCGATCAACCCGTTATGGGCAGTGATCCGGTGATTCCTGAGGCCGCACCACAAACCATACCTACGTTAAAAATGCCTACTGCCAAAGGTTGGGATGAGGGTCAACTGCCGACTGCGGCTGAAGGGCTGCAAGTCAATCAGTTTGCCGGTGATCTCCTGCATCCTCGGTGGGTACACGTACTGCCAAACAACGATGTGTTAGTTGCCGAATCCTGCGAGCAAGAATTTAAAGTCAAATCGGCATTCGACTACGCGATGATCAGCACGATGAAGCGGGCATCTGCTGTTGGCGTGTCAGCCAATCGGATTACGCTATTTCGTGACACTAACGGCGATGGCGTGGGTGATGTCAGAGAAGTGTTTTTAGAAAACCTCAACCAACCTTTTGGCATGGCCATGTTGGATGACGTTTTTTATGTGGGCAATACCGATGGTATCGTCGCGTTTCCGTATATCGATGGAGCGACTCAAATAACTGGTGAGGGTAAGAAGCTAGTGGACTTTAAGCCCGGTGGGCACTGGACACGCAGCCTACTGGCCAGCCGTGATGGCAAAAAACTATACGCTGGCGTGGGTTCGCAAACCAACATTGCTGACAACGGAATGGAGGCAGAAGAAGGAAGAGCTGCGATACATGAGCTCGATATTGAAACAGGCCAATCACGCGTTTTTGCCTCTGGCTTGCGCAATGCAGTGGGCATGGCGTGGGAGCCTAATACGAATGTGCTTTGGACTGCCGTGAATGAGCGTGATGGTTTAGGTGATGAAGTACCGCCAGATTATTTAACCTCTGTGCAAGAGGGCGGCTTTTATGGCTGGCCGTATTGCTACTGGCACCAAACAATTGATGATCGCGTACCGCAAGATCCTGCAATGGTAGCCAAGGCGATAGTGCCTGACTATGCGCTAGGTGGGCATACTGCATCATTGGGTTTATGTTGGATGCCAGCAGGCACATTGCCAGGCTTTGATGAAGATGGAATGGTTATCGGGCAGCATGGCTCGTGGAACCGCAGTAATCTCAGTGGCTATAAAGTGGTGTTTGTGCCGTTCGCAAACGGCAAGCCTAATGGTCCACCTCGTGATATTTTAAGTGGGTTCCTTGCACCGGATGAAAAGGTGTCTTACGGACGTCCAGTGGGTGTGCACATAGGGCCAAACAATTGTTTATTGGTTGTCGATGATGTGGGTGATGTTGTTTGGCGGGTTAAAGGTGCGTAGTTTCTGTATGATTACGCTTTGGGTGATTTTTCCGCTAAGCAAGGCGTTCTGCTAAAAATGTCTATGTCTCAAGATGAATTTGTTGAAGCAGCTTTTGAGGGTGACCTCAAAAAAGTTCGGTTAGCGATTACACAGGGGTTAGATATTAATCAGGAAGGTCGAGTATGGAATCCATTACACGCTGCTATAGAGAATGAGAATGTAGAGGTAGTTAAGTTGTTGATTGAGAGTGGTGCTAACATTGAGTCTATGTACGAATTTTCTAAACTGACTCCATTTGCTCACGCTGTTGAAATTTTGATAGACGGTAGTATTCAGAGTGAAAACGAGATTACACAAAGCGATTATTTACTTATAGATTTTCTGGTGTCTGCGGGAGCAGTCATAGATAAAGGAATAGAAGTTGCTGTTGATTATAAGATGAAAGAGGTAGAGTCCTATTTACTATCCTTGCTGAAGAAGTGAAATAACGAGTTTTAGTCACGAGTTGGGAGCCTTTTAAGATTGATCTAGACAGAGGTGATAAGAAAAATTAGACTCACGTATTTCCAGTTTGGCGACAAGCAATGCTTAATCGAGTAGCCGGAGGTGTTGTGAGTCAAAAAACGACCAGTAGCGACCAATAACTACTATGAACTAGAAACGGGTTTAGAAGGAACATATCATTTTTTCTGGTTGAGTAAGAGTACTAACTCTCCTCCAGACGATGAGCATGAATTCATTGAGGCTGAGAAATGGTATTTTGGCTACGGAAATAGAAACCGCTGGGGACATTTATTAGAGTCTGGTAATGATTCACCGCCTTTTAAATTTGAAGGTTTTAGTTACCCTCTCAATAATATCTCAAATACCTAATTATATATAATGCACACTGTGGTTAACTGTGGCGTTGAATAAAAAAGAGATCTCAATGAAATCTGATATTAAAAATTCAATTAATTCGCTGTTACCGTTACTTGAAAGATCAATAATTGAGTCTGTAAACAGTGTAGTTAAAGAGAAAGACCCATATGGCTATGCTTTACTAATTGGTGAGGACTTAGACCAAGCAAATATTGTATTGGTCACTAATAGTGAAAAGGCTCTTGAAAAATGTAATGAAGATGAAGCAAACGATTATCGCTACATACCAGATTCATGGGATGATTGGCACTATGAATATTTCAATGAATTTAATAAAAATTTAAATGAAATTTACTCGGATTTCGAAAATACTCACGAAATAACAGACGAAGAATGTTATTACACTAGTGATGGTTTAGAGTATATGGACATACTCTATTCTCTTTACCTGCAGGCTATGGTCAATATAAAAAAAGAAGGGAAGTTTAAGTCTATTTGGTATCGTATTATCTGGATATCAGATTGCGATAGAAGCATTATTAAAAAATCTTTCTTTAAGTTAAATGAAGGAAAAGTATTAACAGAAGCAGAATACTTATTTGAGGATGAATAAAATCTAATGGGGTGAAAGTCCCCATCGGGTAAGGCCTATCCAGCGCCTAAAGCAGTAGACCAAGACAGTCGCAATCGCTAGAAAATACAACAGACATAAGTAATAATTAAGCTGCAAGCTATAAACCAACCAAGTCATAACGCCCCAAGTGTGCCCTTGCACCAGCGCAAAAGCAGTCACTTCAGATAAAAAGTTGGGTAGTACTAAAATCAACAAACAAAATACCGTAACCCAAACCAATGACTGAACAACAAAAACCATAGGATGCTGCTGTAAAGCCCAGTTAAACGCTGGAAAACTCTCATTAGCCAACTCATAATTCCCAGCCCAGTAAGCCGCAGGTTGGCCATAAAGCGTGATGCTCCCATCGCAGAGGAACACAAGAATAAACGGCAGACAAAGCCAGAGTTTTTTAGCGTTAAATTGCATGAGCGATTGATTTCCCGAACGGCTTGTTCATCAAAAAATATAGGGTATCAAGCGCCAAGTACGCAAGCAATAAGCGTCGTATTCTGAAAACTGCTGTTTCAGGTACTGCTCTTCCAGCAGCATAGCCTTTAGTACAAAACCAAAGCCAATCAATGCCGTTAAAATCACAATGTACATCCCGCTAGATAAAGCCAAACCAAAGCTCACAAACAAATTGAACAAATAGATCGGGTGACGAATGAATCCATAAATGCCTGAAGTGGTTAATGAAAAAGGTTTGTACGCGTCAAACAGCGGCGAGTAGTTTTTGTCCAACTTAGCAAAAGAATGTTGCAGCCCGATATAACCCAAGGAAACAAACAGCACACCAATCATTCTTGAATTGTTTGAGTCGTGGAAGCGTAAAAAGCTGGGTAGATCTAACCAATAACTGACTAAGGTAAGCAGCATTCCCGATACAAATAAAATCTTACTGAGCATCGTGTAACTTGTTATGGAAGGCGCTTTATTCTTGCCTGCTGCGTAACGTTTATGAGCCCTTTTTTGAGTATAGCCAATGCTCATGCCAAGAAAAACGAAGCATACTATGACTGTTGAAACTACCGTACAAAAGAAATCTAGCGAGTCAAAAGGTATGTTGCCAAAGAGCATGCAATGCCACCTAAAATAAATGCGACTGCACAGGATTTAATGATAAGGCTTTTCACTCGACTTTTGAGCATGGGGTTAGCAAACGGATCTAAACTATTGTGCGCGCGCAACACCTTCCAGATACCATCATTCTGTTTGAAAATGACTGTCCAGTTAGAGCTATACTCGTAGCTCTTACCTTGCTTATCTGTCATGTGATTGCTGGCATTGCCCTTACAGACAGCAATATCACCAATAAACACTGTCGGCTCAGGATTGAGCTCGGTAGTGAATTTCCCATTACCAATCATCTCTGCGCGGGTGATATTCCACTGTTTTTCAAAATCGTCAAAGTTCTCGAAAGACTTGTCAGTAAAAGAAACAAATGAGAAGTTAGGATCAATGTGCGTTCGCATGTCACCGATTGAGTTGTTTTCGACTGCGCTTTGAAAAACCTGCTGTATCGCACGTAATGACTCTCTGTTTTGTTCAATTTTATCCATTTGAATTTCTCTGTTACTGGTCAGGGTGATAGTCCCAGTGCTTAGTTTATTTAAATTTGTGATTTCCTTGCGCAGGAAACGGTGAAAATTCCTAATTCATCACTAGCTGTATTGAGTTTATTAAACCTTACTGAAGTAACGAGCTGATCCATTTCCGCCTGAATTCGTCTACGCATAATCCAGCGATCACCTCGACGGTTATTCAGGAGTCGCCCGATCATTTCAATCTGTGGATGCCAAGGCTGACCGGTATAGATCAGGTAGCCATCTTCTTGTAGTAGTGAGTGTAAATGCGCTATCGCGCGATGCACCTGACCATTGTTTTCATAGAGTTCAAATAGTCCGGATATTACAATGATATTGGGTTGCGCATCCAAATCAGACGCGCTTTTCAATGAAAATATATCGTGATTCATAAAAGTAGTTTGTTGCGCGTCAAAATCCGTTGCTAATTGTCGAGCCTGAGAGATTGAGTTCTGATCAATGTCATTGAGGTGCAGTTCAATCGGATATGAGGCTTGTTTCTGTAACTCAAAGAGGTAGCGAGCCGCCCCTGAGGCAACATCCAGTATGATTGGCTTGGTGCCTTCTTGATGTAAATTCTCGCTCAATTGTATCAGGGTCTGCTTTAGATGTTTCTTTCGGGTGCGGATGCCTTTCCAACCAACAGAGCTAAGAAAGGTACGATCAATCAGTTTACCCAGCGCATTGTCGCCCTGCGGTTGATTTTGATAGACGTAATCGAGCATCACACCCGAGTCAAACCCCTTATCTAAGCCTAATTTTACGCCGCTGCTGTATTTGCCGACTTTACTTAGTAAATAGCGAAATATCGTGTAGTAAAGCTGTGTGGGCTTTGAGCCTTTATCCAGTAATTTATTATATTCCACCTGCGTGTGCAGACGGGCTTTTGGAATGATAGCGGGTAATTGCTTAGGCCTGTGTGCAAAGGAGCCTGCGATAAATTCTTTGCATGGTTTGAGGAATTTCTCTTGATCCAATTCAAACAAAATTGCATGCCTGAATTCTTTCAGGACGATATGCTGTTTGTCTTTACTGGAGATGCGTTCAATAAATTCATAGTGATGTTTATTGTGAACGATGTGGTCATTTTCCGCCGTTAATAACAGTACCGGCGTTTCAAAATCTTCCAATCGTTTAAAGCAGCGCTTTGATGCTTCAAAAAGCGTGACGAGAACATTCACGCCTATTTTTTTGGTGATAAGTTCATCTGCGTCATAGGCTTGCGCAGCTGTTTTATCCCGCGTTAACAAATTGGACCGTACATAGCTGGTCACAAATTGATTAGAAGTAAATCGGCTTAGTAACTTGAGTGACGGTAGCGCTAATGGAATATACAGTTTTATTGAAAAAGCCGGTGCAGCCAAGATGCAGCCTTTGACATTTGCTCCGTAGTTTAAAATCCAACTGAGAGCCATTGTTGAGCTGACACTATTGGCAACTAATAACATGTCATTAATGTTGATGTTAAATTGGTGCTGTATGTGGCCGGCAAAGCTATTTAGGTCTCTTACCCAGGCATCAAAATTCTCTGCCCAGGCACGTGTTCCGCCTGACTTTCCGTGACCACGTAAATCAAAGGCAAAACACCAGTAATCACCATCAGATAATTGATCACCAATCGGCATCATTCTGGCGGAATGTTCATGCCCGCGGTGTAGCAACAGTAGGCTATCGTTTGTATCGCGCTGTGGCTTTCGGTATCGATAAAACAGGGTTAAACCGTCAAAGCTATTAAAGGTGGCTTCTTGCCATTCTGACATTTACTTAATCCTTTGTTATCTGACTGATGTCACGTACAAATATTTGATTAAAGGGAAGATATCGTTATCATCTTTGGTCAGGCCTCGGCTAGATATAACCACCAGCAGTTGCTAATAGACCGAAAACCGGAGCTATTAACAACATGCTATCCATACGATCAAATAGACCGCCATGCCCTATAATCGATGATCCTGAGTCTTTAATATTGGTCGCACGTTTTAGCTTGGATATCCTTAAATCCCCAAGCAAACCCGCTAAGGAAAGGATAACACCTGACAAAAGAGCATTTATCAAGGACATGGCTAAGATATCGGGCAAAAATATTGCACAGAGAAAAGCGGTCACAACCATGCCGCCAAACAAGCCTTCCAGGGTTTTTTTGGGGCTTAATTTGGGAGCGATGACTGTTTTTCCGAAGATCGATCCGGCAATATATTGAGCTATATCATTAACTGCTGTCATGAAAAATAAAAACAATAATAGGTAGCCATAATCTAACTTGGCGCTATCAGCTGAGACGGTAATTAGTACGATAGAAGACAAAGAGAAGCAGCAAGATAGCCAGAAAAGGGCGATAAAGGATATTAGGTTAACTGAGAGAAAATAGCTAAAGAAAGCCAGTAGCAATGATCCAAGAAAGATTATTTGGTTGTTATACCCTGATATGAAAAAAATACTGGCTCCCAAAGTCGTTGTGAGTGACAGTATTGCCAGCGATTGCTTGTTAGTAAAATGATGTTGGACTATTTGTGATAGTTCAATGCCCGACCATACGATTAAGATGAAAACAAGAGCAGTAATAGCCTCCAAGCCTAAATAGAAGCAGGGTAGGCATACGCCAAATATTAACCACCACCCTGTAAGACGCTGGAGATTTTTGCGGCGCTCCTGAGTGGGTTTTTTATAGATTTGGTAGCGTACAAATACTGTGCCGATGGTTAGTAATATTGCTATTAAGAGTGCTAAGTTGTTCATCAATACTTTGGTGCTATTGCTTTGTTTTTATGAATGCAAATCGATTCCAAATTGTCAGAGCCGCTAAAAGCAATCCAAGAGTACAATAGGCAATGAGCCAAGTCGCTGATGTGTTGATTGATGCCGGGAAGATGGCGAGCAAAACTGCTAGCAATCCCAAATAAACGGCTCTGTCGCTTTTCCCGAAGGGCCCGGTGTGTGACCTAATCCCTTGTGCCTGATAAACCGATAAACTGACGAACTCTGTTAAAAGAGCCAGTATAGTAAGCAACCACCATCCCTCTTGTATTGAAACTAACAGTACCAAGAATGCGCTGAACAAAGCAGCATCTGAAATAACATCACAAAGCTCGTTTAAGACTGCACCGGTGGGAGTTTTCTGATCACTGGCCTGAGCTACCATACCGTCAAGCGCATTGAGCGCCATACGTAACAGCATTAGTATCGGGAAAAATATTAGTAGGAGCTGTGTATACGGCGACCAGCCAAGTAATGCAGAATACAAGAGGCAAAGCCCACAAGTAGTTAAAGTGATTTGGTTTGGTGAAATGCCTCTGCGAATCAGGATATGCTGAACGGGACGTAACAAATCCTGAAATTGAGACTTTAACGAATAAATGCTGACTTTTAAAATAGTTAATTCCTGTAGATTTTCAGGTGGAGACCCTGAAGCAGTTTAAGAAGTAGTGTTATACATACTGCCCCGCACACCAACCAGAGGCCCAGGCCCACTGAAAATTATACCCCCCTAGATGGCCAGTTACATCAATACTTTCACCAACAAAGTAAAGCCCTTTAACTTGCTTGCTTTCCATTGTTTTCGATGACAACTCATCACAATCAACGCCGCCTAAAGCAACTTCAGCCGTTCGCATGCCTTCAGTGCCGTGCGGTTTTAATTGCCAATCGCTAAGCTGTTGGGCAATTGTTTGGAGCTCTGTTGGGGTATATTGTTTCATCGGTTTGCTGGTAATCAGTAAGTCACATAGTTTCGATGCTAGGCGTTTAGGAATTGTTCTAGCTAACAGGGTTTTCAGTTCGGCGTTAGGGTGCTCTTCTAGCTGGGCAGCAAGCCAGTCCTCGGCACTTTCCTCTGGAAATAGATTGACTGAAATGCTGTCGCCTAGCGTCCAGTACGAGGAAATTTGCAACGCAGCCGGGCCGCTCAACCCTCGGTGGGTAAATAAAATTGCTTCTTTAAAACTAGTGTTGTTTACGCTTAATATGACGTCAACCGCCGTGCCGGAGAGCTCACGAAACAAAGTGTCGAGTTCTTTTTCAGGAAAGGTAAAAGGGACTAGTCCTGCAACAAAATTATAGGTATTCAGATCAAATTGCTTAGCTATTTTCAGTCCTAAATCAGTGGCTCCCATCTTTGGAATAGAGGGGCCACCACTGGCAATGACTAATTTTTTCGATTCGAAGGTGCCTTTGCTGCTTTCAATAGTGAATGATGCTGATTCAGTGTCTTGGTTTCGGCTTTGAATGCTTGCCTTACTGACTTCGCTGACATCACAATTCAGCTCGATATCAGCACCGACTTCGCGACATTCCGCCAGCAGCAGCTCAACGATAGCCCCCGCTTTTTGATCGCAGAACAGCTGGCCCAGTGTTTTCTCCGTCCAGCCAAGTCCATGCTTTTCAACTAGCCCTATAAAATCCCATTGTGTGTAACGGGACAGCGCAGATTTACAAAAATGTGGGTTATTTGAAAGGTAGGCATCCGGTTCTGTGTAGAGATTAGTGAAGTTGCAGCGACCACCACCAGAAATCAGTATTTTCTTGCCCGCTTTGTTGGCTTTTTCCAGAACTAAAACGCGGCGTCCCCGCTTACCTGCCTCAATTGCGCACATCAACCCAGCTGCGCCTGCACCTATGATAATTACATCGTACATGTGTCTTGGTTACCTGATAAACGGGGTTGGGTGTTACTAGTAAAGTGACTGGATAACTAACAATTTACTGGGATGTTATCTACTATTGAATGATGTATCAAATCAGGATTAATTATAAAAATTATTTTGGTACTAGTAGGGGAAGGAGGCGTTAATCGAGCGTTTCGGTAGTACCCCCGATAATAGAACAACAATAAAAATAGATTCATGGAGTTGATCATGGGCGATAACGATACAAAATTCCGTTTTAATCACGAAGAAACTGTTCCAACTTACACCATTGGCGCTGCGTTTACACTCGCCATCGCTCTGGGTTTGATCGTCGTTTCAGGCGTGTTGCCGAAGCCGGACGAGGCGCGTGAAGTTGTAAAAAATATACATGAACGAATCCTGATGGAAAAAGAATACCGTGAGTTAAGTCGCATAAATTACTCGTATAACAAGATTGCGTTTTCACAAGCAGACGACACTAGTTTTCCAGAGAGCACAACTGTACCAGCACCTTCTTATGCAATTACACTTCCAGCTGTATTGCCTGATAAGCCTACCCAAAAAACTGAGCGGGCGCAGAGCTTCGATCGTGAGGTTAAGTCAGATGAGTACTGGAAAGGCTTGCAAGCCAGCATTACGGGTATTAGTCCCTCATTGCCTGGTTCTGCACCCATCGTTCTGCCACCTGTCGTTGTGGGTTCAGCGGATTAAGCTAATATCAACGAGAAAAGCTACTGCCACAGCTGCTGTAGCTTTTCTATGAGTGCTTGCCGGATGCGTTCTTGCCGATCAATGTCCGTAATGGGTTGATTGTTTCGGGTCGTCAGGTAAAAAATATCTTCCGCTTCCTCTCCTAGCGTCGAAATTCGCGCGCCGTGGATAACCAATCTTTCACTGTAAAGTACCTGACTGATACGTGTCAGCAGCCCGGGGCAGTCTGATGTGTAGAGGGTTAAGACGGTTTGTCCTTTGGTTTCTTCTTGCCTAAAGTTGACTCGGGTTTCTACCTGAAAGTGCTTTAATTTCCTAGGAATACGGTAGTAAAAAGGCGTCACCTCAAACGTATCATTGAGAATGTTCTTTTTTATGGTTTTGAGTATCGCCGTTTGATCGCTATCTACCGTAACTGGTTTCCCTGCGGTGTTTAAAAAAGTCAGTGTGTCCAGCGCATAACCATTGCTAGTAATGGTTAATCCTGCGGCAACGATATTGATTTGCATTTGCTCAAGTGCCGAACAGACCCGCGTAAACAATGACTCTCCGTGCTTGGTATAAATAAATACCTGACTACTGTTGCGGCGTTCATCTTGTTTAATGCGGATAACGGGCTCATTCTGCGCTAGGTGAATTTCCCGGATATGCCATATCAGTACATCCATACTGTATTGCAACGGGTACTCAGATGGCATGGTTGACCAAAAAGTTTCACAGGTTTCCCGGCTAATTCCCTGTGGATCTAATTGTTTGACCACGGAATTTTTTCGTTCAGTGATGAGTTCAGTGACCGTCGGGGAGGTCGATGACGTTTGCTGTAAGTAACTTCTGGTTGATTTATACAACTCCTGCAACAGCGAATTCTTCCAGTCCGTGAGCAAGGTAGGGTTGGTACTGCGAATATCACAGACCGTTAACAAATAAAGGTAGTCGAGCCGGTGTTGGATTCCGACAAAATCAGCGAAATTTTCGATAATTTCCGGATCACTAATGTCCTGACGTTGGGCCGTCGTGCTCATGGTTAAATGGTGCAGCACCAACCAGCTTACCAACTTCGAATCATATTCATTTAAGCCGTGAGATTGACAAAATTCCAAGGCATCAACAGCGCCTAGCTCAGAATGTGAGCCTTTGCGACCTTTGGCAATATCATGAAACAAAGCGGCCAGATACAGGATTTGTGGCTTGGGCACGCCATCAAATATTTTGCTCAAAAAGGGATATTTAGTTTGGCCTTCTTTAACGCTCAACGTCCGGATGTGCCGCACTAGATTGAGCGTATGATCATCCACTGTAAAGGCATGAAATAAATCATATTGCATCCGCCCCACGATATTGGCGAATGCCGGAATGTAAGCGGCCATAACGCCATAGCGATTCATGCGTCGGGTCACGAAAGTAATGCCATTGGACTCGTTAAGGATCTTCATGAAGATTTTCTTATGGCGTTCGTTTGAACGAAAATCATCGTCAATCGAATGCAGACTGTGACGTAGGGCACGAATAGTGTCTGGTGTTAACCCTTTTAATCTGGGCTGCGTTATTTGAAGCGTATGGAAAACATCCAGTAACGTATGGGGATGCCGTTCGAATACGTCCGGATTGGCAATGGCAAGGTAGTTATCATCGTTTAAATATAAGGGGGTTATGTGAAACGGGGTAATGTCGGTTGCGGGTAAAATACGTTTGCGCAGGACGCCCAGTAACACTTCATTGAGTCGCTCTAATTCGGTGATTGTCCGATAGTAGCGCTGCATAAATTGTTCAACGGATTCGTTATTTTCATCGTTGGTATAGCCAAAGCCATGGGCTAATGAACGTTGATAATCAAATAGCAGTCGATCTTCTTTGCGTTTCGCTAACAGGTGCAATGCAAATCGCACTGCCCAAAGAAACTGTTTGCCTTCAAGCAATGTTTCGAGCTCGTGTTTACTTAGCAGGGTTTGCTCAGCAGAAGAGTCACCTAGTCGGGTGTTGTAGGCGCGCTCGATGATCCAATCAATCATTTGGATGTCACGTAAACCGCCGGGACCTTCTTTTAAGTTGGGTTCTACGCGATAAGCCGTGTCGCCATATTGTTGATAACGCTGTTTTTGTTCTTGCAGTTTGGCCTCAAAAAAAACAGCGCTAGGCCATAGTTTATCAGGTGTGATCTGTTGATTCAGTTCATCGAACAAATACTGGCTGCCTGTAATGCAGCGTGACTCCATCAGGTTTGTAATGATGGTCAGGTCTTCTGCGGCTTCTTCTACACACTGTTCGATGGTTCTGACGCTGTGGCCGACTTCTAAGCCCAGATCCCAGAGGCTGGTTAGAAAGTCAGATAGCTTGGCTTCCAGTTCTGAGGTGGGTTCGTCTTTAAGCAGCAGAAGTAAATCAACATCCGAGCAGGGGTGCATTTCTGCCCGCCCGTAACCACCGACAGCGATTAGAGCGGCGCTGCTATCGTTGGCAAGTCCCGTATCTACCCATAGTTCCGAAGCGATAGCGTCAACCGTATCGCTGCGCTGACGCAGTAATTGTGAAACGGGTACCTTATTTTCAAAATCTGCGGCTAGTTTATCGCTAGATTCTTTCAGCGCTTGCTTTAATTTCACAGGTATTCAAGTGCCTCTTCAAGTCGTTGGGCGGTGTGAACCGTCATGCCTTTTATGGCTTTTCTAGGCATATTCTTTTTGGGAATGATTGCCCGTTTAAAGCCGTGTTTATGGGCTTCTTTCAGGCGTGCTTCGCCATTGGGTACGGGACGGATTTCACCGGCAAGCCCGATTTCACCAAATACCACCATGTCAGATGGGTGAGGGCGGTTCCTGAAGCTGGATAACGCGGCGATCATCAACGGAAGGTCTGCGGCAGTTTCAGTAATTTTAACGCCTCCTACCACATTAGCGAATACATCCTGATCGAACATGGATATACCCCCATGACGATGCATCACTGCCAGCAGCATCGCCATGCGGTTTTGCTCTAAACCTAATGCGACACGTCGTGGTTGTGAGCCGTGGCTTTCATCCACCAGCGCCTGCACTTCAACTAATAGTGGTCTGGTACCTTCTCGCGTCACCATAATGACGCTACCGGGAACGGCTTCATCGTGACGCGATAAGAAGATGGAAGAAGGGTTACTGACTCCTTTTAAGCCTTTGTCGGTCATCGCAAAGACCCCCAGCTCATTAACTGCTCCAAAGCGATTTTTTACGGCGCGCAATAAGCGGAATCGACTGCCCGGATCGCCTTCAAAATAGAGTACGGTGTCAACCATATGCTCTAGTACGCGAGGGCCTGCCAGCGTGCCTTCTTTAGTCACATGGCCTGCAATAAATACAGACGTATTGGTGAGTTTGGCATAGCGCGTAAGTTTGGCAGTTGCTTCACGGATCTGGCCTACCGAACCCGGCGCGGAGGTAAGATGCTCTGTGTAAATAGTTTGAATCGAGTCAACCACCATGACCTCTGGCTTTTCAACATTAGCCAACTCAATAATCCGTTCGATACAAGTTTCAGTCAGCAGGCGTAATTTATCTGTTGGCAATTCTAATCGTTGGGCGCGCATCGACACCTGCTGTAACGATTCCTCGCCCGTTACATAAAGCGTCTTCATTTCTGTGAGGTTGGAGAGTGTCTGAAGTAGGATGGTTGATTTTCCAATACCCGGATCACCACCAATCAGAATCACTGACCCAGTGACGAGGCCGCCTCCCAATACCCTATCCAGCTCTGATAACCCAGTTGGCGTGCGAGCATCTTCTTTGAATTCAATATCACTAATGGATTTGATTAGGTTGGTTTCTGCACCAGCATAGCCTGAGCGATGTGGGGATTGTACTGGCGCCGGAGCCGCTGCAATGACAGCCTCTTCTTGCAGCGTGTTCCACTCGCTACAATCGCTGCATTGCCCGCCCCATTTGTGGTGAATAGAGCCGCAGGCGGTGCAGACATACTGGGTTTTGCTTTTAGCCATTATTGCTCACCTGATTCGTCGGGCTGAGTTTGTTTCTGGATTCTGGGGTATAGGATCAGGGTTTTAACTGCATTGTTGCGTGTTTGCCTGATTTCAAGCGGGTAGTTATTTACCAATATAGTCACGCCCGGGCCCGGAATTGAACCGAGGTGCTCGGTGACCAACCCATTGATGGTTTTGGCTCCTTCTGTTGGTAGCTCAATGTTCAATTGACGGTTAAGCTCACGAATATGCATGCCGCCATCTACCCAAACCGTACCATCTTCTTGCGGTATCAGTTCGCTATCAAACACATTGGGAGAAAATGCGCCGACAATTTCTTCGAGGATGTCTTCTAAGGTGACTAAGCCTTGTATGTCGCCATATTCATCGACAACGATTGCGACACGGCGTTTTTCAGATTGAAAATTGATGAGCTGTTGGGTCAACACGGTACCGGCTGGAGTAAAGTACGCTGGTCTCATGGTTTCCATCAGGCTTTCGCGAGTAAGGTCGTCCTCGTCAAGTAAAGGCAGTAGTGAGCGAATATTGACAAAACCAAGTACGTTGTCGAGCTGCCCTTGATAAATTAGCAGACGGCTATAGTGAGTATGCAGAATTTCTTCTTCGATATCATTCCAATCCTCTTCGATATCAATACCCGTTACGTCAGGTCGCGCGATCATAATGTCTTCGACGGTGGTGGACTGCATATCGAGTACGTTGACCAGCATGTCTTGGTGGTTGGCAGGAATCAGGTCGCCAGCCTCATTCACTACCGCTTTCAAGTCTTCATGACTGAGTGACTCCAGACTGGCATCCTTTGGATCAACGCCAAATAATTTCACAATCGAGTTAGCCATTAGGTTGATTAGCCAAACCAGTGGGTAGGCAATCTTTAGTAGCGGGGTATAGACATAAGCGGCAGGGAAAGCAACAGCCTCTGACTTAAGTGCTGCGATTGTTTTGGGTGTTACCTCAGCAAAAATTAATAACATTAAAGTTAACGCCCCGGTAGCAATGGCGACACCAACACTACCGCCCAGTCTGAAACCAATCAGCGTAGCTAACTGCGTTATCAGAATGTTTACCAGATTATTGCCCAGTAGTATCAGGCCTATCAAGCGATCAGGCTTTTGAAGTAAGCTTAATGCTAACCTCGCTCCTTTTTTGCTTTTTGCAAGATGCTTGAGTTTATAACGGTTTAGCGCCATCAGCGCTGTTTCAGAACCTGAGAAAAAAGCCGACAGCAGGAAGAGGATGAATAATATAAAGAAGAGGAGCCCGAGTGGGATGTTGTCGATATTCACGAGGCTAACAAATACTCTTGAACAAACTTAGTACCAAAAAAAGCTAGCATGAGTAGTGCAAAACCACTCAGAGTCCCGCGGACAGCGCTGAGTCCTCGCCAACCATAGCGCCAGCGACCAATCAATAGCCCAGAAAACACCAGCCAAGCGATAATCGAAAGAATGGTTTTGTGACCAACCTGTTGGCCAAATAGGTTTTCCAGATAAATAAAGCCAGTGACCAAAGCCACGCTAAGCAGTACTAACCCTGTGCCAATAAACCTGAATAATAAAGTGTCCATCGTTTGAAGAGGGGGGAGCGTTTGTAAAAAAGTATTAGTTTTACGTGCGTGCAGCTGCTTGTGCTGATATGCCAGAATTAACGACTGGATCGCCGCAATCATCAACATGCTGTAGGCCAGTAGTGCCGAGAAAATGTGAATGCCAACGCCACTACTCAAAACTAATTGAGAGCTGTTTTTTGCGGTGAGTACCTGAAAAACTAGCGCTAGACCGACAAAGGGCAGTGTAAAAACGTTAAGGCTTTCGGAATTCTGCTTTATGCTGCTGACTAATAATATGAGACCTGCCAGCCACATGATGTGCGATGCTGCGCTGACAAAGTCTAACGCCAGATGTTGTTCATGGATAAGTGGTGCGTACAGGTAAATTGCGTGAAATATAGCCGCCCCGACCCATAACATTAGATAATGCTGAGATAGTGAGGGTACTTGTGAACGATTCAGTTTTGCCCGCCATCGGCTAGCTAACGCCACCCAAGCTGCGGCATAAAGTAAAATCGCAATGCTGCCAATTGTTATCATTATTCTGGTTCAGGTGAAAATTCTGAAAGCATAATGGTATAATGTAAGCCGCTTTGTGCATAGGGCGTATTTAATAAGAATAGCAATCTGACAAGTCATCGGTTCTTGTGTATATTTTAAGAACTATCATAACCACTTACACGTGCTGAAAATATGTTTGAAAATCTAAGTGATCGTCTCTCCCTTACGGTTAAGAAATTACGCGGTCAGGCGCGCCTGACTGACGACAATATTAAAGATGCGATGCGTGAAGTACGCATGGCACTGTTGGAAGCTGACGTTGCGTTGCCGGTAGTAAAAGATTTTGTTAGCCGAGTTAAGGAGCGTGCGGTTGGTAAGGAAGTAATTTCCAGTTTGTCGCCCGGCCAAGCGTTGATCAAAATCGTTAATGACGAATTAGTCGATACCATGGGGCAGGCCAATGAGTCACTAGACCTTAGTGCCCAGCCTCCAGCCGTCGTGTTGATGGCAGGACTGCAGGGGGCGGGTAAAACCACCACGGCGGGTAAGCTGGCTAAGCTGCTTAAAGATCGAGAGAAAAAGAGTGTCGGTGTGGTCAGTTGTGACGTTTATCGTCCGGCGGCGATCAAGCAGTTAGAAACGCTGGCTCAGCAAACAGAAGTCACCTTTTTAAACAGCACGACTGATGAGTCGCCGGTTGCAATCGCCACTGAAGCTTTGGCAGAAGCAAAGCGCCTCCATCTAGATGTGTTGATTGTTGATACGGCAGGTCGTTTGGCGATTGATGCTGAGATGATGAATGAAATCCAAGCAATTCACGCCGCCATCGACCCGGTAGAGACGCTGTTTGTAGTGGATAGCATGACAGGTCAGGATGCGGCGAATACCGCTAAAGCTTTTGGCGAGGCGTTGCCGCTGTCGGGTGTGATCCTAACTAAGGCTGATGGCGATGCACGTGGTGGTTCGGCACTATCGGTTCGTCAGATAACCGGTAAGCCAATAAAATTTATTGGTATGGGTGAAAAGCTTGATGCCTTGGAGTCATTCCATCCTGACAGAATTGCCTCCCGCATCTTAGGGATGGGTGATGTGGTTTCGCTGGTTGAGGAGGCTCAGCGTAATGTTGACCATAAGCAGGCACAGCAACTTGCTAAAAAGCTGAACAAAGGTAAGGGGTTTGATCTTGAAGACCTGCGTACTCAAATGCTGCAAATGGAAAAAATGGGTGGCATGAGCGGGATGGTAGAAAAGTTACCGGGTGCTGGAAAACTGGCTGCTGCGGTTAATCAGGAAACAACCAATACTCAAGTAAAACGGATGGTTGCGATTATTAATTCAATGACGCAACAGGAGCGTCGCTTTCCAGATCTGATAAAAGGATCCCGCAAGCGGAGAATAGCTAATGGCGCAGGTTTGCAGATACAAGATGTCAATCGCCTGCTCAAACAACACAAACAAATGAGTAAGATGATGAAGAAAATGTCTGGCGGCGGCCTCAAAAAAATGATGCGCGGCATGAAAGGCCAGCTTCCACCTGGCATGGGTGGTGGTTTTCCTGGTATGTAATTAAGTTCGGCTTTTAGTTGGCAAAATTACTTTGCCTTACTGTTAAGATACAGCGCTATAGAGGACGAGAGTACTTCAGGATTAGACTGGATTTTCCAATTTTTGCTCGGATCTTTTGCCCGTTTTTACCTCTAAAGCTAGTCATCCGTTTAAACGCTTTGCTAGCCTTTTTAAGCTTGCTGCTGGCGGCATCTAGTTTTTTCTCAGTTGATGCTGTCTCGCTGTTTTTATAGTTGCCATACTGTGCAGTATAGGTGTCCGTTCTAATTAAATAACGCGCCAGATCTTTCGTATTCAGCGCTAGCACTAAGCGTTGTGGTGTAGTTGCAATTGGCGTCGAATCAGCGTCCATTGCTTTAATATCGAGTGACAATGATGCTATGAAGATGGCTGTTGAGCATAGGGAAAGATTTTTCATAATGATCCTTGGGGGCACGGATAAGTACTTATTATTGTTATAATATCTGACTGGCATCGGGTAGTTGCGAGTCTCATAAATAAATTATCGGCGCTAAGTACGAACTACCTAAGTGCCGGACACAGGGGAATGTTTGCACAGTGTGCTAGTCGAATCTACAATAAGCTGCATGAATGGTGTCAATAACAAAATATTTGGTCATAACAATTCTTTGAAATACCTCTTTTCTTCTCGCAAGGTTAGCGTATAATCCCCCGTTTCCTTTTGAGACAGGACGCTATTTGCTGTCCTGCAATCCGGCAGAAGATATTTATATGGTTACAATTCGCATGGCTAGAGGCGGTTCTAAGAAGCGCCCGTTTTATCATATTGTAGTAACAGATTCTCGAAAGCCTCGTGACAGTGGCTATATCGAGCGTTTGGGCTACTTTAATCCTGTCGCTCGTGGCCAGGAAGTTCGTTTACATATCGAACATGATCGTGTTGCACATTGGGTTGGTCTGGGTGCACAGACGAGTGATCGTGTTGCAGGCTTGTTGAAAGGTGCTGCAAAAGCTGACGTTGCGGCTTAATCAAGCGCAAGGTTCTCAGGTCGTGAAGATTGAGGAAGAACAGTCCTTGGTCGAACTTGGTAATATTAACGGGGTGTTTGGTATTCAAGGTTGGGTTAAAGTATTTTCTCATACCTCACCAAGGATTCAGATTACCGATTACCGCCGCTGGCTTGTTAGGCACAATGGTCATGATCAGGAATATCGTGTCTTAAGAGGTAGGGAGCAGGGTAAGGCAATCGTTGCTCAGCTCGAAGGGATAGATACTCGCAATGGTTCAGAAGCCTTAGTGGGTGCAACCGTATTTGTTCATTCGCATCAACTAGAAAAGCTGGACGAGGGTGAATACTACTGGTCAGAGTTAATCGGATTGAAGGTTGTCAATCAGCAAGGTGTTGAGTTAGGCAGTCTTGATTGGTTGTTTGAGACCGGCAACAACGATGTAATGGTCGTGCAGGGGGATAAGGAAAGATTTATCCCTTATATCAAAGATAATTTTGTGAAGAATGTCGATCTGGAGTCTGGGACTATTGTGGTTGATTGGGATCCGGATTTCTAAATGAAATTTTCAGTCATTACGCTGTTTCCTGAACTGGTTAAGGCAGTGGTTGCTGAAGGTGTCGTTGGAAGGGCGCGAAAGCGGGGTTTGGTGCATCTAGAGTGTGTAAATCCACGCGATTTTGCTGAAGACGTTCACCGGACTGTTGATGATAGGCCTTACGGCGGTGGTCCAGGCATGGTAATGCGGGCTGACTGCTTAGTTAAAGCTATTCGCCAGCAACGAGATAAGACTGAAAGCACTAAGGTGATATACCTCAGTCCGCAGGGAAAGCCATTAACCCAGTCAATGTTAGCTGAGTTAAGTGGCCAGTCCGATGTGGTATTGGTCTGCGGTAGATACGAAGGAATTGATGAGCGCGTCGTAGATCTTGAGATAGACGAAGAATGGTCGATCGGGGATTATGTGCTCAGTGGTGGCGAACTTGCCGCCATGGTGGTGATTGATGGGGTTACTCGTTTATTGCCGGAGGTGCTAGGGCATAATGAATCAGCAAGCGAGGATTCATTTTCTGAGGGACTGCTTGACCATCCTCATTTTACCAGGCCTGAGACTTTTGAAGGGCTCGAAGTACCAAATGTCTTGCTGAGTGGGGATCATCAGCGGATTAAAAAATGGCGTAGGCTGCAATCACTGGTACGCACTCATGAGAGGCGTCCGGATTTGCTGGCAGACAAAGAATTGAGTCAACAGGATGCGGTTCTGTTGACAGGTTTTGTGAAAGAAATTAAGACTTCAGAGGTTAAGTCATGAGTACCATTATTCAACAGCTCGAAGCTGAGCAAATGAACAAAGAAATCCCACAATTTGGTCCGGGTGACACCGTTGTCGTTCAGGTTAAAGTTCGTGAAGGTGATCGTGAGCGTCTTCAGGCTTTTGAAGGCGTTGTTATTGCTAAGCGCAATCGTGGCCTGAATTCAGCATTTACTGTCCGTAAGATTTCTTACGGTGAAGGCGTAGAGCGTGTGTTCCAGACTTACAGTAGTCAGATCGGCAACATTGAAGTTAAGCGTCGCGGTGATGTCCGCCGAGCTAAGCTTTATTACCTGCGTGGGCTAACGGGTAAGGCAGCGCGAATTAAAGAGAAAGTGTAACCTAAAGTTACATTTCAGTGTTTACTAAAGGCCAGCTCCTCTTTGAGAAGCTGGCCTTTTTAGTTTTAATAATCCGATAAAGGGAAGATGTGTATTTTGATATACAGCACTGATTAAGTTGAAATGACTTATAAATAGGGACTGAATAATAATAACAAATCGGTAAAGAGAGTATTTTGATTTTCCTACAAGATCACTTAGTCATTATTGCCATCTGCGCTGTTTTAACAGGGCTCGCTGTGTTTGGTTTTCTAAAATACAAAAAAGGCGCTCTTGGCGGGTGTCAGTATGGTGAAATGACAGCGGTAAAAGAAGAGGTTCTTAAAATGGTGCCTTTTCCTGTGGTGTTATTAACCAGTCAGTATACAATCATATACCTCAATCCCTCTGCTGAGGCTCTGTTTGACAGTCAGTTGCGCAGAAACTTAGGGAAGCCTGCTAATTCTCTGTTCGAATTGCAAAACCCTCAGACAAAGATTCCCATTAAAGACTTTCTGGATGTTCGCAAATCTAAAAACTCTACAAGCCAATCGCAACTTATAAATTGTATCGTGAGATATCAGGGTTCGATCAATGCCTGGATGAATGTCACTGTGGCACCCATTGAAAATGACCGTGATCCCTTGCAATCACAATATGCGCTATTTCTTGAAGATGTCTCAGCGACTAGAGCAGTTGAGTCCCAATTAAACTATATAGAGCGTCATGATGGCCCCACGGGTTTGCTTAATCGTAAGGCATTTGAATCAGTAGTTAAGGCTTCGATCGATGATTCCAAGAAACATGGCTCTACCCATGTATTGATGACAATATCGCTTGACCAGTTTAAAACGATCAATGATACCGTCGGTTATGCAGCGGGCGATTCACTGATTAACAAAATAGTCAACTTGCTGAAAGAAGTGATAAATGATGGTGAAGAAAATATCTTGGGTCGCTTGTCAGGAAATGATTTTGGTATTTTGTTCAAAGAGACGACTCTGGTAGCGGCAGCTAACAAGATGAAAGCAATACGCAAAATTGTTGCTGATTTTCAGTTTAATTGGAATACTCAAAGCTTTCCCGTATCGCTCAGCGGTGGGTTTGTAGTGCTTAAGAAAGACTCTAATTCTTCTGCCAAGGCGATGACTGAGTCTGATATTGCCTGTCGAACAGCGCGTAATCATGGTGGAAATCGTGTAGTTGCTTATAGCGCTGATAATCCTGAGATGAAGCAAGAGCAAAGCAATATGGAAGGCGTCTGGAATTTGAAAAAAGCCTTCAAGGAAAATAACTTCGAACTGTTTGCGCAACCCATTCACCCTTTGGGCAAGGGGAAGTTTAATTTGCCATTTCATCATTACGAATTGCTTATTCGAATGATTGGTGAGGATGGAAAATTTGTATCGCCCGATGAGTTCATTCCGGTCGCAGAATATTTCTCAATGATGCCTGAGCTAGATCGTTGGGTGGTGCGTGAGGCCTTCTCGCATATCTCTAAGGTTGCCCATGCGGATCTTTTACCAGTGTTTGCAATAAATTTATCCGGTCAGAGTCTTGATGAGGCTAGCTTTCTGGATTTCGTTTTAGATGAAATTGAAAAAGTTAAAGTAGATCCTCGCATGCTTTGTTTTGAGATTACTGAAGCCGTTGCGGTGAGTGATTTAACATTGGCAACGAAATTTATTAGCACCTTGAAAAACCTTGGAAGTAGCTTTTCTCTGGATGATTTTGGCACAGGCGTTAGTTCGTATGGATACCTCACCTCATTGGATGTTGATTACCTGAAGATTGACGGTATTTTTGTAAAGGATCTTATGCGAGACCCTATTGCTCGAAACATCGTTGAGTCTGTGACTCAAGTGGGTCAGTCTATGAATCTTAAGATCATCGCTGAATACGCAGAAAATGACAAAATTATCGCATTGCTAACTAAGATGGGCGTTGACTATGGTCAGGGTTATGGAATTTCTAAGCCCCGACCACTAGCTGAAATGATTCAGCCTCATTTGGCCGCAGTGCCAGAAAAGAAAGCATCGGGCAGAATTGCTGAAGCGGTCTGATTGCAACAATCAGCCGATATTTACTAATAGCACCCTAAGGTTTCTATCCAGTTGAGACACAGGTGATGCTATAATTCTTATACATACAATCACGGAAATAATGACATGAAAATCCATATCCTGGGCATATGTGGTACGTTCATGGGCGGTGTCGCAAGTCTGGCGCGCGCTGAGTCGCATCAGGTGACGGGATCTGATGAAAACGTTTATCCACCGATGAGTTTATTGCTTGAGTCACAGGGCATTGAAATTGCTCAAGGCTATCATCCAGAAGATATTCCTGATGATGTGGATCAGGTTGTCGTTGGTAATGTGATGAGTAGGGGTAAGCCAGTCGTTGAGGCGCTGCTTGATAAGCGGACTCGTTATATCTCTGGGCCGCAATGGCTATATGAAAATATTCTCAAGGATCGTTGGGTGCTAGCCGTTGCGGGGACGCATGGTAAAACCACAACAGCGAGTATGCTGGCCTGGATTCTAGAGTATGCGAAATTATCACCGGGTTTTTTAATTGGTGGCGTGCCAGAAAATTTCGGCGTCTCAGCAAGGCTAGGTGATTCACCTTTCTTTGTAGTTGAGGCGGACGAGTACGATACGGCTTTCTTTGATAAGCGTTCTAAATTTGTTCATTATCACCCTCAAACGCTGGTTCTCAATAATCTTGAGTATGATCACGCCGATATCTTCCCAGATTTGGATGCTATTAAAACCCAGTTTCATCATTTAATGAGAACGGTGCCTTCCAATGGTTTAGTGGTGAGTAATCAACAAGAAGTGAATTTGCAAAGCGTCATTGATCAGGGCTGTTGGACGCCGGTCGAGACATTTGCCTCATCGAGTGGTAATGCTGCATGGACAGTTAGGCTGCATGATAAGTCTGGTCAATCCTTTGATGTGTTGTTTGAAGGAGAGAAGCAAGGTACGGTAAATTGGCCGTTAATGGGAATGCATAATGTTAGTAATGCGCTGGCTTCAATTGCAGCTGCAAGGCACGTTGGTGTTCCAGCGGAGCATGCGATTGCCGCCTTAGCTGAGTTTGAAGGTGTAAAGCGACGCATGCAGTTACGCGGGGAGGTAACTGGGGTATCGGTATATGATGATTTTGCTCACCATCCTACCGCTATTGAGACAACATTAAATGGTTTAAGAAACAATGTTGGTCATCAGAAAATAATCGCTGTACTGGAGCCACGTTCCAACACTATGCAAATGGGTGTTCATGATGCCAGTCTTGCCGATTCGCTAGCGCTAGCGGATGAGATATTGCTGTTTCAATCTCCTGATTCAGAGGCTTCATTGCAGCAAATAGTCGATGTGCATGCTGAAAAGGCAATAATCTTTGACGATATTGATAAAATCGTTGCTTATATAGCCGATATTGCGCGCCCAAGCGATCAGGTTCTGGTGATGAGCAACGGTGGCTTTGGTGGTATTCACGATAAAATTCTGACTGCTCTTGAGGGTCAGGTGTAATGGGGCAGGCACCAAAAGTGGTCACCTTGATTATGACGGGAGCTTCGGGTGCCCAGTATGGATTAAGGTTGCTGGAGATGCTGGTCAAAAAAGGCATACAGATTAACTTGCTGATGTCACGACCCGGTCAGCTTGTTATCAATATGGAAACTGAGCTTAAAGTACCTTCAAGGGCGAAAGAAATTCAGGAATACTTCACTGAGTTATACGGTGCCGCATCTGGTCAAATACGAGCTTATGAGCGTGAGCAGTGGATGTCACCCGTGGCGAGTGGTAGTGGTGTGGCTGATGCTACAGTGGTTTGCCCTTGCACTACCGGAACCCTTTCAGCGATTGCTGTCGGGGCGAGTAAAACCTTGATTGAACGAGCCGCTGATGTTTGTTTAAAAGAGCGTAAGCAGTTAATTCTGGTGGTAAGGGAAACGCCTTTCTCGGACATTCACCTTGAAAATATGTTGAAGCTGTCCCGAATGGGTGCAGTGATTATGCCAGCAAATCCAGGCTTTTACTGGAAGCCTGAAAGTATTAATGAACTTATTGATTTTATGACGGCGAGAATTCTAGATCACCTAAATATTGAGCATAAACTGACCGCGCGCTGGGGCGATAAAGGCTGTTTTCCTTGATATTCGATACTCAAGTCCTTATATTCCCTGATTACTCTAAAACACAAGGAGCCTGTCGTGGCGACTGTCGATATTACTGCGGATACATTTGAAGAGACGATTGAAAAAAATGACATCGTTGTTGTAGATTTCTGGGCAGAGTGGTGTGGTCCGTGCAAGTCTTTTGCACCAATATATGAAGAAGTCTCAAATGATGAAGATTATGATGGCGTTGATATTGTCTTTGGCAAAATCGATACTGAAGCTGAGCAGGAATTAGGCGCACATTTCCAAATTCGTTCTATACCAACGCTAATGATTTTCCGTGAACAGGTAGTACTATTCTCACAGGCTGGTATGTTAAACAATACTCAGTTGAAAGAAGTTATTGCTAAGGTGCAGGAGTTGGACATGAAGGAAGTTCATGCCGAGATTGCTAAGGGTGAGCAGCAAGAAGGCTAATGATTGTTCAATCGGATGCTTTGTTGGTATCAGTGGCTGTAGATTAGATTTTTAAAGGATATTTATTCAAATGAATCCAGACTTTCTAGATTTTGAGCAACCCATTGCTAAATTGCGTGAGCAAATAGAAGAACTCCGCGGTGTAAGTGATCAGGATATTAATCTTGCTGATGATGTGTTGCGACTTGAGAAGAAAGCAGAGTCACTGACTAAATCCATCTTTTCCAAACTCACTGCCAAGCAGGTTGGGCAGCTTGCCAGGCATCCTAAGCGACCCTACACTCTCGATATAGTGGATGGCCTTTGTACTGATTTCCAGGAGCTGCATGGCGATAGGGCTTACGCCGATGACTATGCTACCGTTGGCGGTATAGCACGTTTTCAGGGGCGTCCAGTGATGGTTATTGGCCACCAAAAGGGTCGCGATACTAAAGAAAATATCCACCGTAACTTCGGTATGCCAAGACCTGAAGGTTATCGTAAAGCATTGCGTTTAATGAGGCTGGCGGAGAAATTTCACCTGCCGGTACTGACCTTTATTGATACAGCAGGTGCTTATCCGGGTATCGGCGCGGAAGAGCGTGGTCAGAGTGAAGCAATTGCACGTAATCTGTTTGAAATGGCCAAGCTAAAAACGCCGATCATCGCGACTGTTGTGGGTGAAGGTGGATCTGGCGGCGCGTTGGCGATTGGTGTGGGGGATGTGGTTATGATGCTGCAATACGCCACTTATTCTGTGATCTCGCCCGAAGGTTGTGCTTCAATTCTTTGGAAGAGTGCAGATAAAGCCAGTGAAGCTGCGGAAGCCATGGGTATCACCGCGCAGAAGTTGCATACGCTGGGCTTAATCGATCGAGTTGTTCCAGAGCCATTGGGTGGTGCGCATCGTAACTATCCGGAAGCCATTGAAAATTTACGCGAGGCGATTGCCAGTAGTTTGCGCGAAGTAGGTGCTCTAAATACTCAACAGCTGTTAGATCGCCGTTATGAGCGACTAATGAGCTACGGTCAGTTTGAAGCATGACCTGCTAGAAACGATTGAGCCGCTGTTCTCTGTATTGGAGCAGCGGAATTTCATGGTTGCGTACAGTGGCGGCCTCGACTCTCATGTCTTGTTGCATCTAATGAGTCGACTTCCTGATATTGCCGTTCGTGCAGTACATGTAGATCATGGTTTGCAGGATGTATCACCGTGGTGGAGCCGTCACTGTCGGGATATTTGTAGCGACTTCGGTATTCCTCTGGAGCGTATTTCTCTTAAGTTGAACGTTCCTAATGGTCAAAGCACTGAGGCTTACGCCCGTGAAAAGCGCTATGCGGCATTTGCTGATTTGTTAGAGCCGGATGAGGTGTTGTTGACGGCGCATCATAAAAATGATCAGGTTGAAACTCTATTGATTCAATTACTGCGGGGTGCAGGTTGTGCAGGTTTGGCGGCAATGCCGATGATTATCGGCTTCTCGCAGGGTCAGCATTTTCGCCCATTCTTAAATATCTCCCGCGAACAGCTTGAGGCTTATGCTGATCACTTTGATCTTAACTTTATCGAAGATCCGAGCAATGCTGATATGCGGTTTGATCGCAATTTTTTGCGTCACCAAATAATGCCGCAGCTTAAGGAGCGCTGGCCGGGGTCGACACAAACACTCTCACGGGCAGCAATGTTGCAGGGTGAAACACAGCGCCTGCTCGATAGCTACGTCTCTCAGGATCTTAAGTTTATGGTGGGCTCCGTGGAAGGGGCTTTGTCGGTTGAATCAGTTTTACAGTGTCAGCCAGAAAGGCGCAGAGCGTTGATTCGCCGCTGGATTGCCGACTCAGGTTTCCGCTTGCCTTCGGCAAAAAAACTACAACATATTATCTCAGATGTTTTTCAGGCTGCTGAAGATGCTATGCCCCTAGTGCATTGGCAGGGTGCAGAAGTGCGCCGCTACCGAGATGATGTTTACATCATGTCGCCACTGCCTGAGCATGATATTTATCAAAGCTTTGACTGGGATTTGCAGCAGGATTTACAGATTGAGTCTTTGGGGTTAACGCTTGAAGCGAAATATCTGGAGCCATGGTCAGAGAGCTTAGATAAGCAGAGTGGCAAGCTCAGTGTCAGTTTCAGGCAGGGTGGTGAGGTGATCAAGCCTGAGGGTGTTGAAAAAACACTGAGACTTAAGCATATATTTCAACAGTTTGCCATTCCACCTTGGATGCGTGGAAGAATTCCATTGGTGTTTTTGGATGATGAGTTAATCATTGTATGGGGTGTTTGTCAGGTCGGGTCGACTGATCCTGCGTCTGAAGAGTCACTGAAACCTCAGTAGGCTTTCCTCGTTGAGCTCTGTTTTGTCTATTTTCAAGTAAGCGACACCCTCGTCAATGGCAATAGCAACTTCCTTGATTCCGGCAATATCATTGAGTGCCAGTGTGGTTGCCTGAGTGTCATCTAGCATCGTCTGACTAAGTTTCAGTAAGTGGCTTTTATAGAACTTCGGTGACGGTAGAGATATTGTCAGAACTAGCCAAATAACGGCTCCGATGCAGCCAAACAAAAACACCCAGCTTGCACTGCCGTTTTCCAGCAGTAGTCCGCCAGCCACGCCGCCGATAAATATCCCCAGAAACTGAGCGGTACTAAACACGCCCATTGCCGTCCCTTTGATACTGACGTCAGCGTATTTAGCGACGAGAGAGGGTTGGATTGCTTCAAGGAAGTTAAAGCTCACAAAGAAGGCTAAGAACCAAAGCAATAGCCACCAGTTTTGTTCAGTGTCAAAGGCCATGCACAGTTGTGCTAGTGCTAGTAGAAAAACTGTGCCAACAAGCATTTGCTTAATTTTTTGATATTTCTCGGCAATGATTATCAGCGGTACTGCTGCAATAAACGATAAGCCAAAAACTGGTAAATAAATTTTCCAATGATCCGCGCTGGATAAGCCGATTTGGTCGCGAAATATCAGTGGCAAAACGGTGAAATTGGCAGTCATTATCATGTGTAATACAAACACGCCGGCATTCATGCGCAGTAGCGAAGGGTTTTTTAAGGTGGGTAGTATATAGTCACCTAAAACCCCGGCATCACGGTGGTGGTAGAGTCGTTTGGGTTGTGGAACAACAAATATTACAAGAGCAATTCCCACGAGCGCGAGCAGGGCAGTTATCCAGAATATCCCCGATAGGCCGTACCATTCATTAATTAACGGACCTATAATCATCGCAACAGCAAAGGCAATGCCAATAGTCATGCCGATGCCTGCCATTACCTTGGCGCGATTGTTCTCTTCGGTGAGGTCGGCGGCTAAGGCCATGGTGGCTGCGGCAATCGCCCCCATACCTTGTATAGCCCTACCAAGAATAATAGAATAAATATTGTCGGACAGCGCTGCTACAACGCTGCCCAGTGCAAAAACTAACAGCCCGCCAATGATTATTTTCTTGCGACCAAAGCGGTCAGACAGGAGCCCAAGTGGGATTTGAAAGCTTGCCTGAGTCAATCCGTAAATCCCAATGGCTAGGCCAATTAGAAAGGGCGTGGCCTCTTCAAAGTGTGTGACGTATAGCGGCAGTACTGGCAATATCATGAATAAGCCCAGCATGCGTACGGCATAAACAGCAGCCAGCGATAGGGCGGTACGTTTTTCAAGTTTATTCATGGATTGCGATAATCTAGGTTGTCATGAGTTGAGCAAGTCGGCATATTACCAGATAATTTTTTGAAAGCAGAATATCCTATTGTGAAAAAAATAAGTTTGCGCGGGGCTCGTACCCATAACCTGAAAAATATCGACATTGATCTTCCTCGTGACAAACTCATTGTTATTACCGGATTGTCCGGTTCCGGAAAATCTTCGCTGGCCTTTGATACGATTTTTGCTGAAGGTCAGAGGCGCTATGTGGAATCTTTATCATCTTACGCCCGGCAGTTTTTATCGATGATGGAAAAGCCGGATCTGGACCATATCGAAGGTCTGTCCCCGGCCATTTCTATTGAACAAAAAACCACCTCGCACAATCCGCGCTCTACCGTGGGTACCGTGACTGAGATTTATGATTATCTCAGGCTGCTTTATGCGCGAGCGGGTGAGCCGCGCTGCCCCACCCATAAGCAGGCTTTAGAAGCACAGACTGTCACACAAATGGTCGATGCAGTCATGGCGCTGAAAGAGGGCAGTAAGTTAATGCTGTTAGCCCCGGTGGTGCGAAATCGCAAAGGTGAATATGCGAAACTATTTGACGAGCTCAGGGCGCAGGGTTTTCTACGAGCCAGAATTAATGGCGAAGTCTATGACTTAGACCAGACGCCAACGCTGGAGCTACGTAAAAAACACACGATTGAAGTGGTTGTTGATCGTTTCAAGGTGCGAGAAGATTTGGCGCTGCGTTTGTCTGAATCTTTTGAAACGGCCTTACGCATCGCCGATGGTTTGGCAAGTATTGCATGGATGGATGATAGTGATCAGGAGGACTTAATGTTCTCGGCTAATTACGCTTGCCCACATTGTGGTTATTCACTGCCAGAGTTAGAGCCGCGTCTGTTTTCATTCAACAGCCCCAGCGGTGCTTGTCCAACCTGTGATGGCTTGGGCGTGCATCAGGCATTTGATGAGTCGCGTGTTGTTAGCAAGCCGGAGCTAAGTTTGGCGGAAGGTGCGGTGCGTGGCTGGGATCGCCGCAATGCCTATTATTTCCATTTAATCGATTCCTTGGCCGCCGCTTACGATTTTGACGTGGAGATGCCTTACAAGGATCTTCCGGCAGCGGTACGTAAGGTACTGATGCACGGTAGTGGCCGTAAGGCCATTGAGTTTCGCTACGTTGGTCAAAAAGGGCAGGTGTATCAAAAGACGCATCCTTTTGAAGGTATCCTGAATAATCTGGATCGTCGCTATCGGGATACCGATTCCAATAGTGTGCGCGAAGAGCTTATGAAGTACCTATCGACACGCTCTTGTCCCAGTTGTGAGGGCGCTCGCCTAAACGAAGCGGCCAGAAACGTGTTTATTGATGATAAGGATTTGTCAAAAATAACGGAATGGGCGATAGGTGACACACTTAAATTCTTTCAGGAGATTAATCTACCCGGAAAGCAGGGGCAGATTGCTGAAAAAATTCTGCGTGAAATCAATCTCAGGTTAGAGTTTCTGGTAAATGTCGGTTTGGATTATTTATCGCTCAGCCGGAATGCCGATAGTTTGTCCGGTGGTGAGTCGCAGCGAATTCGTTTGGCATCGCAGATTGGAGCTGGTTTGGTCGGTGTGATGTATGTGCTGGATGAGCCTTCCATTGGCTTGCACCAACGCGATAACTCACGTCTTCTCAAAACGCTGATCCACCTACGTGACCTTGGTAATACCGTTATCGTGGTCGAGCACGATGAGGATGCGATCAGGCTTGCGGATTATGTTGTTGATATAGGTCCCGGTGCGGGTGCTCACGGCGGAATGATTATAGCTGAAGGTACGCCTGCGGAAGTCATGGCGGTAAAAGAATCTTGTACCGGGCAATTCCTATCGGGTGAAAGAGAAATTGCGGTTCCCAAGAAGCGTGTTCCTGTCGACGAAGCTAAGATGTTGCGATTGATTGGTGCTACTGGCAACAATTTGAAAAATGTAACCGCTGAAATTCCGGTTGGTTTGATGACTTGCATTTCAGGTGTTTCCGGGTCGGGAAAGTCCACGCTGATAAACGCCACACTCTATCCGAACATTGCTATTCACCTGCATGGTTCAAATGTCATCGCAGCACCTGTTGAGTCTATTGAGGGTTTGGAGTTACTGGATAAAGTGGTTGATATTAATCAAAGCCCAATCGGGCGCACACCACGTTCAAACCCTGCGACTTATACCGGTGTGTTTTCACCTATCAGAGAATTATTTGCTGCTACTCAAGAGGCTCGTTCGCGTGGTTATAAACCCGGTCGTTTTAGTTTTAACGTCAAAGGGGGGCGATGTGAGGCGTGTAGTGGTGATGGTGTCATTAAAGTTGAAATGCACTTTCTTCCCGATGTGTATGTGCCTTGCGATAATTGTAAAAGCATGCGCTATAACCGGGAGACCTTAGATATTCGATACAAAGGTAAGAATATTTATGAAGTGCTGAAAATGACGGTTGAAGAAGCCGTTGAGTTCTTTAGTGCGATTCCGGGAATTTATAATAAACTATCGACCCTGATGGATGTGGGTTTGTCTTATATCACCTTAGGTCAGAATGCGACGACGATTTCTGGTGGTGAAGCGCAGCGGGTCAAGCTTGCAAAGGAGCTTTCAAAGCGAGGCACCGGTAAAACCATTTATATTCTGGATGAGCCGACAACCGGTCTGCATTTTCACGATGTGGATGTCTTGCTTAAGGTCTTGCATCGTCTGCGGGATGAAGGGAACACCGTGGTGATCATTGAGCACAACTTGGATGTAATTAAAACGGCGGATTGGGTGATTGATCTGGGTCCGGAAGGCGGGAACCGAGGGGGGCAAGTTGTTGCGGTAGGTACCCCTGAGCAAGTGGTAAAAGTCAAAGGCTCGTACACTGGTCAGTATCTCAAGCCTTTGCTTGAGAGAGGTAAGTAAGCGGACTCAGTACGGCTAAGTTTTAGGCTGGCAGTGATGGATGGGCATTCTTAAGGAACTCTGGCTTAGAAATCACGTCGAACACTGAATGTTTGAGTTGCAACCGGCGAGTGTTTATAAGGCTTGTCACTACTCCACCAGCCGTGTCAGCTGAGTTTGTGTCATAAGTAAATAATTTCATGACTTATTAGTGTCATCGTGGTGGATAAAAATATCCGGATGATGTGTAAAAAAATATGCATTAAAAGGTTGACAGCGATAAGGGGGTAATCCAAAATGCGGCGCTCATTTGGAGGGATTCCCGAGCGGCCAAAGGGGGCAGACTGTAAATCTGTTGCGAAAGCTTCGAAGGTTCGAATCCTTCTCCCTCCACCAAATTAGCTTGAACAAGTTCGCTGTGTTTCGCGGGCTGTTTTTTGTTTTGAGAGTTCGATATCTCTATATCAAGTTAAAGCGGGTGTAGTTTAATGGTAGAACTTCAGCCTTCCAAGCTGACTACGTGGGTTCGATTCCCATCACCCGCTCCACTTGTTTGGGATTGGCTGAGTTAGGAAGCATTAGGCCCATATAGCTCAGTTCGGTAGAGCGCATCCTTGGTAAGGATGAGGTCACCGGTTCAAATCCGGTTATGGGCTCCAGAATGATGTTTAGTAAATATTTAATCTCTACTACTAAGGTGTTGCGAGATGTCTAAAGAAACTTTTGTACGTACGAAGCCGCACGTTAACGTCGGCACAATTGGCCACGTTGATCATGGTAA